>Ga0114931_10000057_pt1 | contig 108415 bp, 85 predicted proteins | sample 2SBtaG_FD_89579 | JGI IMG/M metagenome (GOLD analysis project Ga0114931, IMG submission 89579) | Deep subsurface microbial communities from Kolumbo volcano to uncover new lineages of life (NeLLi) - 2SBTROV14_V59a metaG | ecosystem: Environmental > Aquatic > Marine > Volcanic | place: Kolumbo...
GGCCCGCGCGGGCCAGAGCAGCCACACCGCCGCCAGCAGCAGCCCGACGGCGGGGACGAGGCATTGTCGGATCCGGATCAACGCTGCGGGCCTCCTGCGGCGGGAAAGCCGCCTCGTGGAGGGAGGCGGTGGGCCGCAAGAGGCAAGGGTAGCGGGTTGGGTGGGGTGGCGTGGCGCTGCGCAGCAGAGCCACGATGAGCGATATCCAGCGCGTGCCATGGCCTCGGCTCTGCGTGGCCATGATTTGGAATCGAGACATTCTTGCGTGGAAACGTGGCCACGCAAAGCCGAGGCCACGGCACGCACACTGCATCCGTGGCTCTGCAGAGCCATCGCCACGCCACCCATTTGAGCTATTTATTTGGCTTTTGTTCGGTATTCGTCCTACCATCCACAAGCCATGCGCCCCCCCTCGCCCCTGACCATTCTGTTCGTCGATTGCAACGCCTTCTTCGCCTCGGTCGAGCAGCAGGTTCGGCCCGAGCTGCGGGGCCGGCCGATCGTGGTCGCTCCCGTCAATGCCGACACAACCTGCTGCATCGCATCGAGTTACGAGGCCCGGCCCTACGGCGTCAAGACGGGGACAGCCGTCGGTGAGGCGAAGAAGCTCTGCCCGGGGCTGATCGTCGTTCACGCAAGGCCCAAGCTGTATGTCGAGCACCACCACAAAATCCTTGAGGCCGCCGACACCGTGCTGCCCGTCGAGGAGGTCGAATCGGTGGATGAGTTCCGCTGCCGGCTCATCGGCGCCGAGCGCCAGCGGGCGGAGGCCGTCCGCCTCGCGCTGGCGATGAAATCGGCGATCCGCCACCGCGTGGGCAACTTCCTGCGCTGCTCGATCGGGATCGCGCCCAACCGGCTGCTGGCGAAGGTCGGCACGAACCTGCAAAAGCCCGACGGTTTGGTCGTCATCGAATCGCACGAGCTCCCCGGGCGCCTCCACCGGATGAAGCTGACGGATTTCCCGGGGATCGCCAAGGGGGTCGAACGCCGACTCAACGCGCACGGGATCGAGACGGTCGAGCAGTTGTGCGCGATGTCCGCAGCGCAGATGGAGCGCGCCTGGGGCAGCGTTGTCGGGCGCCACTGGTGGCACATGCTCCGGGGCGATGACATCCCGTCGGCGCCCACCGCGCGGCGGACGGTCGGGCATCAGCACGTGCTCCCCCCCTCGCACCGGACGCGCGAGCAGGCGTACACCGTCGCCGTCCGCCTGCTCGCCAAGGCCGCGACACGCCTGCGCCGCCTCGAACACTGGGCCGAGCGGCTGACGGTGCGCGTGACGTACTTCGATACGCCGCGCTGGAAGATGACCGCGACGCTCCCGCTGACGCAGGACACGATGATCATGCTTGTGGCGCTCAGGAAAATGTGGGCGACGAGCCCGACCCGCGCCCGCCCCCTGCAAGTCGGCGTCCGCCTGCACCGCCTGACACACGCGCGGCACGTCGAGGCGCCGCTCTTTCCCGCCGACCGACAGCGTCAACTGCTCCTGGGCGCGATGGACACGATCAACGAGCGCTTCGGCTACGACGCGGTGTACCCGGGCTCGATGCACGGGGCGAAGAACACCGCCCCGATGCGGATCCCCTTCGGGAAACCGCCGGACCTGACCATGCCCGATCTGTGCGAGGACGACGATCGCAAGGCGCTGTGATCAAGATCCCCACATCCCCACGCCCCCCACATCCTCCACACTCCCCAACGCCGGGGATGAGGCTGTGCGAAACCCGGGATTATTCCGTGATGGGATATTCCGCTTGGACAACAACGGATGCCTGAATCCCGGGATTCGCTGCGCTCATCCCGGGCGTTGGGGAGGGGCGTCCGCTCACTCGGGCCAGTCTTCGAGCTCGTACTTTTCGTGGACGTGCGCCGTGTGCTCGCCGTAGTGGTTGATCATGAGATTGAAGAGGCCGCGGAGATCGCCGGCGAAACGCGGCGCGCCCTCGGGCAACTCATCGAGGGGCGCGCCGTCGAGGAGGTACGCGAAGCGTCGGGAGAAATCCTCGACGCGCTGCATCTGGTCGGCCTCCTGTTCGCCGTCCCAGTCCGGGTGGGCGGCGACGTAGTCGGGGGGCATCTGCGCGGGGCGGAGATTGATCGGCCTGATGGCCGGGTCGAGCCGAGCGTACATCGACGAGAAGAACAACGACTCCGTGCCGAGCATGTGCTCGCTGTTCCAGCGCGGCGTGTGCGTGCCGTTGGAGGGCTTGTGGTTGAGCTGATCGGTGCGCAGCGCGCGGAAGGTCTCCTGACTCTTTTTCGAGGCGGCTTCCTTGGCCCCGAAAAGATCCGCGAGCCCCGCGGGCATCTCCCATGGTCTGTAGTTCAGCACGACGACCCGCGGGTTCTCGCGCGTGGGCCCCCCGCCGGCCGAGACGGCGAGCGTGTTGCCGACGGGGCGGACAACCTCGTACTTGTCGGGGAGAGCGGCGAGGAAGGGCTCGACCGGATCGAGGCTGATCGTCAGCGCCCTGGTCTTGTAATGAATCGGGACGACGATGCGGGGGTGGATCTGCTCGACAATCGCGACCGCCTGCGGGCCGTCCACGGTGTACACGCCGCCCACCGGGACGCACAGCACATCGATCTCGCCGATCTGCTCGAGCTGTTCCTTTGTGAGCGCGTGCTGGCCGAGGTCGCCGCAGTGGAGGATGCGCACGCCCTCGGTCTCGACGAGGAACATGGCGTTGGCGCCCAGATCCGCGCCCCGCTTGTCGTCGTGAAACGAGGCGATCGTATCGATATGCGTCGTGTGGCGGGAGGCCCCGTCGGCCCGGTCTTCGGTCGTCGTTGCAAACGATTCGACGGCGCCGTTTTCGAGGCCGCGGATGACGAACGGATCGCCCGCGATCAGACCGACGTTGTTGTGATCGAAGTGCTCGTGCGAGACGCACACGAAATCAGCGTCGACACCCGGGTCGTTGTAGCCGATCTCCAGCGAGTACGGATCGATCACCACCGTCAGCCCCCACCAGTTCTCGATGGAGATCATCGCCTGCCCCCACCACCGGACGGCGACGGGATAGACATTGTCGTCATCGGCGGCGCCGGCGGGCGGCGCGAAGAACGTGGCGAGCAGGATCGCGAACGCGAAAGGGGTGAATCGGCGCATGGGGGTCTCCATGTCAAAGCTTGCTCCGGGGCCGGTTCTCAGTATCGCTGAAATCGATCGGGGTTGCGAAGACCAGCCGGGATGCGGATGATCAAGTCTGCAATGAGCGACAACAGCCCCGCGAAAATCGAAAAGGTCGCCATCATCGGCGCCGGCGCGATGGGGCTGATGCTCGCGGCGCTGATCGGTTCGACCGTCCCGACGGTGGTGGTGTGCATCGACCCGGCTCGGACCGCCCGGCTTCAGCGAGCCGGGGCGCGCGTCCGGGGCAAGCGCAGCGCGCATGCGAGCGTCGAGTTCGTCGACTCGATCACGGCGCTCAAGGACTGTGGCCCCATCGACGCGGTCTTCATCGCGACCAAAACCACCGCGATCCCGGCGGTGGCGGCCGAGCTCAAGCCGGCGCTGCCGCTGATCAACGACACCCCCGGGGGCGCCGCGGTGATCAGCTTCCAGAACGGCATCGAGCCGGGGCAGCAGTTGATCGCGCTGCTGGACCACACGCGGATGCTGCGGATGGTGCTCGCGGCGGGGGCGACGCTGCAACCGGACGAGGACGAGGTGCACATGTCGCTCAACGCCCCGCCGCACGCGGTGGGCGTGCTCGACCCGAAGAACGAGCCGATCGCGCGGGCGCTGGCGGCGCTGCTGACGGCGTGCGGGTTTGAAACAGTCTTCGCGGACGATATCGAGACGCGCGTGTGGGCCAAGGGGATCATCAACGCCGCGGCCAACCCGGTGGCGGCGATCATCAACTCAACGGTGCGCGACGTCATGACCTCCCCGGCGCGGCTGGTCGTGCAGAAGCTGCTGCAAGAAGGCCTCGACGTGGCGCGCGCCGAGGGGCGCCACCTGGGCGACGTGTTCATCGAAAAGACGGTCGAGTTCCTGACGATGGCGGGCGATCACATCCCGTCAATGGTCGAGGACATCAGGCTCGGACGCGAGAGCGAGGTCGGGCAGCTCAACCGGCAGATCATCCACCACGGGACGAGGCTGGGTGTCGAGACCCCCACCCACCTGATGATCAACGCGCTGATCGAGGCGTTCGACTGGCAGGTGTACGCGCGCCAACAAAAACGAGAAGCCCGACCACGCCCGGGATGAGCGCCGCGAATCCCGGGATTGGTTCGCTTCGAAAGACAACAGACGCTTGAATCCCGGGATTCGCGGCGCTCATCCCGGGCGTTGCGAAGTGTGGCGTTGAGGCATCCCTTATGGGTCGAGCGGCTCTGCTTTCCAGCCGCTCGCCGCCCGCAGCAGGGCTCGGCGTTGGTGGGGGCCGATGGTCTGGAGCCAGTCGAGCTCCTCGACGAGCACCTCGATCACGGCGAAGTTCTCGCGCCAGGCCTTCGTGCGCCCAGGGTCCGTCTCGGTCGAGATCGCCGACATCCGGGGGTCGGGCTGATCGGGCGCGCGTCCGCCGTCACCGGTGCGCATGATCGAGGCGATGTAGTCGGCGGTGATCTCGACCTGCGCCCAGTGGTCGTCGGCCTGCGCATCATCCGTGTGGACCCGCGCCGAACCCCGGACACGGACCTGCACCTGATCGCGCGGGTCGTAAAAGAGCAGCCCGACGCTCGGGCGACGCCGCACGTTCGAGACCTTCGACGATCGCTTGTCAACATGAAACCAGAGCGCCGGGGATTCCTGATCGCCCGCGCCGCGGAGAACGAGCGTCAGCGGCTCGGGCCGGCCGAGGTCATCGACGGAGACGAACGTGACAAGCCGGAGCGGGTCGGCGCGGTTGTCGGCGGCGCCCTGGAATCGACCCCAGGCATCTCTGGCGATCTGGTCGTACTCGATCAGGTGTGGTTCGGTTGTCACGCTCGATCGTATTCCGCCCCGGCTCGGGCATCCAGAGCACGAACATTCATCCGGGCGTCACGGGCCCGACGGGAACCCCCAGCGTCACGGCCAGCGCCCGGAACAGCTCCGCCTCGGACTCGGTGACCTTGCGATCCGCGTGGATGCAGACCGCGCAGGCCTCGATGAAGACCTGCTTGTCGGCGGGCGTCAGGGCCACGAGTTTCCGCAGGGCGCGGTCGAGGCGGGTGAGGCCGCACTCGGTCGGCGGGAGGAAGGTCATCTCGGCGTCTTCGATCGATTGCGAGGCCAGCTCGAACGCCTGTCGCGCGCCGGCGGTGTCGTCACGGCCGGCGTGGGCGAGCATCGAGAGCGCGAGCCCCGCCTCGCGGTTGCGAAGCCGCAACCGGACCCGCCCGATCGGGTCGGGTGGCGCCAGGCCAAACCGGAGATCGAGCGAGCGCAGCAGCACGCGCTGGAGGATCCACTCAAGCAGGTCGACCTGATCGTCGGCGTACACCATCCGCCCGACCTGGCTGCGGAAGGTCCGGTACTGCTCAACGGAGAGCCCGGCGAGCGCGGGCATCGAGAGATCGATGATCGGCAGCAGCGATCGACGTGGCAACCGCTGAGCGATTGGAACGAGGTCCTTCAGCTGCGCCAGCGCCTCGGGGGGAGCCGTCGCGCGGAGTGTTTCGATCTGCTGCGCGCGATTGACGCCCGGCTCGGGATCAAGGAGGACCGCGAAGATGACGGCGCGGGCGGCAGAGGGGTCGCGGGCGGCGTCGAGCAGCGGGCCGGGGATCTCTTCGATGAGCGTCCGGGCGGCCCTGACATCATCGGCGGTGGGGTCGGACATCATCGCGGCGGCGCCGACGGATGTGAAGATCCGGCCGAACTTGTCTATCCGTTGCTGATGCGATTGTGTATCCCCTTTGGGATCGTCCTGCCGTGAAGGCGATGACTCGAGAAACTGACCGTCCCAGTTGGGATCGATCGCGCGGATCCGCTCGGGCAGCGGCGGGTGCGTGGCGAGCATGCCCGAGAGGCCCGAGCTGACCGCCGAGGCGAAGAACATGTGGCGCATCTCGGGGGCGGCGGGGCTGTTGATGCGCCCGCCCATCGCCAGCCCGCCGATCTTTTTCAGCGCGCCCCCGATGCCCTCCGGGTTGCGCGTGAACTGCACCGCCGAGGCGTCGGCGAGGAACTCACGCTGCCGGCTGACGGCGGCCTTGATCAACTCCCCGAAGAACGACCCGACGAACCCGATGACGATCAACGCAATCCCCAGCAGGAGCAGGAACGCCCGCGGGTCGCCCTTGCTGTTGCTCGAGCGGCGCCGGGTGTGCCCGCTGTACATCATGATCCGCAGCAGCAGCCACCCCGTGAGCCCGATCGCGACGAGCCCGTGAACCATGCCGATGAGGCGGATGTTCAGCCGCATGTCGCCGTTTAAAATATGGCTGAACTCGTGCGCGATAACGCCCTGGAGCTCGTCGCGGCTCAGCCGCTCGACGCAGCCTCGGCTGACGGCGACGATCGCGGACTCGGGCGCGAAACCGGCAGCGAAGGCGTTGATGCTCGTTTCTTCCGACAGCAGGTACACCGGCGGCGTCGGGACGCCCGAGGCGATGGCCATCTCCTCGACAACATTGAGCACCCGCCGCTCGAGCGGGTCGGTCGATGCGGGCATGATCAGGCGCCCGCCGAGCCGCTCGGCCACAACGCGCCCGCCACCGCGGAGCTCGGCGATCTTGATGAACGAGCCGATGGCGATGATGGTCAGCGCCAGCGCGGCGCTCCCGGCGGCGATGGCGGGGTTGGTCAGCGAGGACCAGTCGACAGTCGCGTTCTCCCCCTTGACCTCGCGGAACGCCCAGAGCGTTGCGATCACCACGTGGACCGCGACAACCATCCCCAGCACGCCCAGCACAAAGAGCACGACGAGCGTGCGCGTGCGCTTCCGGGCGGAGTCCTGGTGCTCGAAGAAGTTCATCGGGTGCGTCTATCGGGCTTCGTCTGCGGGCTCAGAACGACACCTTGGGCGCTTCCTGGATCTGCTCGGAATCGGCGAACTCGAGCAGGCTCGCGTCGGTCGAGTGGCCGAGGAAGCTCGCGAAGAAGACCGGCGGGAAGCTCTGACGGAACGTGTTGTACGCCGTCACCGAATCGTTGAAAGCCTGGCGAGAGAACGCGACCTTGTTCTCGGTCGAGGTCAGCTCCTCCATGATGCCCGACATCTGCGTGCTGGTCTTAAGGTCCGGGTACGCCTCCATCACCGCAAACAGCCGGCCCATCGCCCCGTTGAGCGCGCCCTCGGCGCCGGCGAGATTCTGCATCGCGCCCGCGTTGGAAGGGTCCCCCGCGGCGGCGGGCAGGGCGCTGGCCGCGGCGTTGCGGGCGCTGATGACCGCCTCGAGCGTCTCGCGCTCGTGCGCCATCGCGCCCTTGGCGGTTTCGACGAGGTTCGGGATCAGGTCGTGCCGGCGCTTGAGCTGGACCTCGATCTGCGCAAAGGCGTTCTTGAACCGGTTCTTGAGCGTGACGAGCTTGTTGTAGATCCCGACGACGTACAGCACGATGCCGACGAGCAGGACGAGGAAGACGATGATGAAGACGGTGGCTGTCATGGGGCGATTCTCGGGTGTGCGGTGGAGGAGAAAGATAACCCTGCAAACTCGACAGCATCGTACCGGACGCGCCGCCGGCTGGCGTGTCCCGGGCGCCGGGTTCCCGGACAGGGACGATTCCCCGTCCGCACGCCGGAAACCACCACAACGCCCCGGTTCACCCGCACAGATTGCGCACACACTCCCCACGGGTGAACCGGGGACCGATTCCATGAGGCCGGCAAACATTGAATCGTAGATTCAAACCGGTTGGGGTACCGGTGGGACTGGTCCGGGGTGGGCCGGCGCCGGGCGACGCACGGAGGACCACAGATGAAGAAGATGCAACAGATGTACCGTGAGCACCAAGCCTGGTGCTGGATGGGCGGGATCGGGGTGGCCGCGGCGATCGTCGGGGTGATCCCGCTGTCGATGGCCGACTCGGATGGCCGACTCCAGGTGGTCGAGGATCAGGCCCTGCCCGATCAGATCGAGCTGGTCGCCACGATCCGCGACTTCAAGGCGGAGTACGAGCCCGGCGGGCACCCGGACTTCGAACGCTGGTACGACTCGACGCGCGTCGGGATGGTCGAGGACGAGCTTGGCGATGACGGCAAGCCCGTGCTCAAGTCGCAGACCGGCTACCGCATCACCAGCGAGTACCGCGACGCACACGGGCGGAACATCAACCCGGCCCTCTACGACCCGGACCTCGGCGACCGGATCGGATCGCTGGAGAAGCGGAGCGACATCCGGTACGAATCCGAGGACCGGTTCAACCAGTGGTACCGCGACGTCCCGGGCGTGAACGTCACGATCAACGTGCCGATCGTCCTGACCAGGGTCCCCGACACCAACCAGTATGTCTTCGACTCCGACACCGATGCGCCGTACAGCTCGCTCGGCGGGTTCTTCCCGATCAACGGGCAGGGGTGGGGCAACTTCCGCGACAACAAAAACTACCACTTCACAACGGAGATCGTCACCACTTTCACCTATCGCGAGGGCATCGGGCAGACGTTCAAGTTCACCGGCGATGACGATGTCTGGGTGTTCATCGACGGCAAGCTGGCGATCGACATGGGCTCGCTCCACAGCAAGCGCGAACAGTTCATCGACCTCGATCGGCTGGGCCTGACCGACGGACGGAACTACGACCTGCACGTCTTCCACGCCGAACGCCGGTACAGCGGGTCGAACTTCCGGATCGAGACAACGCTCCAACTGCGCAACGGGCAGCTCCCGACCAACTCGGGCCTGTACGACTGACCGGGCCACCGGGACATCCTTGTGACAACGCAACGCCGCCCGGTTCTGAGAAAGAGCCGGGCGGTTTCATGCGCCGGGCTCGCCCGGGCAGTACGATGCCCCGGTGTCGACAAACACCGATCCCATCCCCTGCGGCCGATTGACGGTCATCTGCGGCCCGATGTTCACCGGAAAGACGACCGCGCTGATCGAGCGTCTTGAAGCGGCGCGGGCGTCGGGCCGCACCCGCGTCGTCGCGGTCAAGCCCTCGATCGACGACCGCTACCACCCGACGGACCTGACCACCCACGACGGCGGGTCGATGCCGGCGATCACAATCGACCGCCCCGAGCAACTGGCCGAGCTCGAAGGCGACGTGATCGGGCTCGACGAGGCGCACTTCTTCGAGTCGGGCCTGCACGCGCCGGTGATGATCCACGTCGATCGAGGCGCCCACGTGATCCTGGCGGGCCTTGACCGCACGAGCATGAACGAGCCCTTCGGCGAGATGGGCCGCCTGCTCGTCGAGGCCGACGACGTGATCAAGCTCGCCGGGAAGTGCGCCGTGTGCGGCGCCCCGGCCGTGCACACGGTGCGGCTGTTCGATTCAACCGAGCCGGTCGTCGTCGGCGGCGCCGGGATGTTCGAGAACCGATGCCGCGCGCACCTGTCGGCGCCACGCAAGGGTGTGGATCACCAGTAAGGCGGTCGAAGGATGGCGCAGCTGCAGGGATTGATCGGGATCGTGGTGCTGCTGGCCCTGGCGGCGTCGATGTCGGAGAACCGGAAGCGCTTCCCGTGGCGGCTGGCGCTGTCCGGGGTCCTGCTCCAGTTCGTGATCGGGGCGCTGGCGCTCAGGACGCCCTTCGTGGTGCAGTTCGTCGACGCCATCGCCCGGTTTGTCAACGGCGTGATCCTGCAGGCCGACGCCGGGATCGCGTTCGTCTTCGGGCAGACGCTCGTCTCGAACGAGAGCCCGGTCGGGTTTGTCTTCGCGGTGCGGGTCCTGCCGGTGATCATCTTCTTCGCGTCGCTCATGGCGGTGCTGTACCACCTGGGCGTGATGCAGCGGATCATCGCGGTCCTCGCCTGGCTGCTGCGCAAGACGCTGGGCGTGACCGGCGCCGAGGCGCTGGTCATGGCGTCGAACGTCTTCGTCGGGCAGACCGAAGCGCCCCTGTGCGTGCGCCCCTACCTCGACCGCCTCACCCGGGCGCAGTTCATGACGCTCATGGTCGGCGGGTTCGCGACCATCGCCGGGAGCGTGCTGGCCGCGTACGTCGGGATCCTGGGAGGGCTCGGGCCCGAGCACGAGCCCGAGCGCGTCCTGTTCATCAAGCACCTGCTGACGGCGAGCGTGATGTCGGCCCCGGCGGCGTTCGTCATGGCGCGGATCATCGTCCCCGAGACCGAAACGCCGATGGACGAGGCGGTGCACATGGAGGACTCCGGACGCCGCGCCAGCAACCTGCTCGACGCCGCCTCCGCCGGCGCGACCGAGGGGCTCCACCTGTGCCTGAATGTCGGCGCGATGCTCATCGCGTTCGTGGCGCTCGTGGCGCTGATCAACTGGCCGCTGGGAGCGCTCTCACAAGTTGACGGCGTGCACGCCTGGCTCAACTCGATCGGCGTCGAGCGGCTGAGCCTCCAGTCGATCTTCGGCCTCGCGCTGACGCCGCTGGCGTGGACCATGGGCGTCGCGTGGTCCGACTGCGGCGCCTTTGCCACGATGCTCGGCGAGAAGCTGGTGGTGACGGAGTTCATCGCGTACTCGACGCTGGGCGAGGCGCTGCACGCGCCGGGCGGGCCGACGATTTCGCTGCGCACCGGGGAGATCGCGGCGTATGCGCTGTGCGGGTTCGCCAACTTCGCCTCGATCGGGATCCAGATCGGGGGCCTGACCGTGCTGGCCCCCACCAGGAGACAGATGATCGTCTCGCTGGCGGTCAAGGCGATGTTCGGGGGGGCGCTGGCGTCGTGGATGACCGCGTCGGTGGCCGGGGTGCTGATTTAGGTCCGGCTCACGCTTCAGGCCCGGATCACGCCGGACATGCGGGATTGACCCTCTCCGATCGCCGATCTCGCATGGAATGATGCACCGGGCCTGTTTCTATTGCGGCCTGTTTGTATCGCGCGATCTGTTTTCCGAGGAGATCCCCCAATGTTTCGTATTGCTCGCCCATGCCTGTTGGCTGTTGCTCTGACTGTCGGGAGCGCCAGCTCATTCGCCGCCGATGAACCCGTCAAACCGGATTCGATCAAGACCGAGACAGCGGAGAATCCCCCGAGCGAACTGCACGTCTCGATCGCGCAGGCCATGGGCAGGGAGAACATCGGGCACGAAGAGATCGGCCCGCTCGAGCCGCGCGTCATCCCCGGGCCGCAGGCGCGGACGCCCGGTGTGATCATCCAGCGCGGCGGCGCCTTGACCACACAGGTCAACGTCGACGCCAACGGGATGAACGTCGTCGGTGACGCCGGGAACGAACCGAGCATCGGCGTCGACCCGACCGCGCCCAACCGCATGGCGATCGGCTGGCGGCAGTTCGACTCCATCCTCTCGAGCTTCCGCGAGGCCGGGTACTCGCACAGCGACGACGGCGGGCGGTCGTGGGCGGGCAAACAGAAGATCGAGGCCGGCATCTTCCGCTCCGACCCGGTGCTCGAAGTCTCGCCGGGCGGCGTCTTCTACTACCTGAGCATCTCGATCGACCCCTTCCCGAACGGGCCGTTCCTCAACGACATGTTCCTCTCGACCGACGGGGGCGCGACGTGGCCGACCAAGTCGTTCGCGTTCGGCGGCGACAAGGCGTGGTACGCGATCGACACGACCACCGGCCCGGGCGCCGGCAACCTGTACCAATCGTGGAACACCGCCGGTAACGAGTTCTTCCCCAACCAGTTCAACCGCTCGACCGACGGCGGGATGACGTGGTCGATGCCGACGACCATCCCCCAGATGCCGATCTTCGGCACGCAGGCGGTGGGCACGAGCGGTGAGGTGTTCATCGTGGGCATCCAGAACTTCCTCGACGAGTTCTGGGTCATCCGATCCACCGATGCCAACACCACCGACACCCCCACGTTCGACCAGGTCGTCAACGTTGACATGGGCGGCGCCATGGGCATCCAGGGCGGCGTCAACCCCGAGGGGCTGCTCGGCCAGGCGTTCATCGCCGTGGACCACTCGACCGCCCCGACGCGCGACAACGTCTACGCCCTGTGCTCGGTCGACCCGCCCGGCGCCGACCCGATGGATGTTCACCTGATCCGCAGCGTCGACGGTGGGCTGACCTGGTCCGCCCCGGTCCGGATCAACGACGACGCGAGCGGGACGAACGCCTGGCAGTGGTTCGGCACCATGTCCGTCGCCCCCAACGGACGGATCGATGTCGTCTGGCTCGACACACGCAACGACCCGAGCCCGATCTCGCCCAACACCTCGCAGCTCGTCTACAGCTCCTCCTCCGACGGCGGGGTCACCTGGACGCCCAACCAGATCCTCAGCCCCTCCTTCGACCACTCCCTCGGATACCCCCAGCAGAACAAGATGGGCGACTACTTCGACATGCGCTCCGACCTGCTCGGCGCCGACCTCGCCTGGACCGCCACCTTCAACGGCGAGCAGGACGTCTACCACACGCGCATCGGGTTCTTCGACTGCGACGCCGACGGCGTCTCCGATAGCGCCCAGATCGCGGGCGATCCGACCCTCGACTGCAACGCCAACGGGATCCTCGACTCGTGCGAGATCGCCGCCGGCGCCGAGGCCGACCTCAACAACAACGGAACGCCCGACTCGTGCGAGCCGGGGTGCCTCGCCGATCTCAACAACGACGGAACGGTGGACACGGCGGACCTTGGCGGATTGATCGGCGCCTTCGGAAGCGCCGGCCCCTTCGGGGATCTCAACGGGGACAACACCGTCGACACCGCAGACCTGGGCGTCCTCATCAGCGCGTTCGGGATGACCTGCCCGGGGGCCTGAGCCCGCGAGAACAACCCGTTTACGGCTCTAGGTGGTCGCCGCTTTCGAGCCACGCCAGCCCGTCGGGCTCGTGACCCGCGCGCAGGCGGCCGACGATCGTCCACGAGTTGAGATCCAGCACGCTGATCACGTCGGCGTTGGTGTTGGCGATGTAGGCGTAGGCGCCGTCAGGCCGGATCAGGATGCCGACGGGCGCCGGGCTGTCGCCGAAGGTGTCGGAGAAGAGCCGTTTCTGCTTCTCGCCATCGCCAACCGGCTCCTCGTCCATGCTGATGCGCTTGCGGATCGTGCGCGATTCGGTGTCGATGACGGCCACGTCGCCCGATTGCGCGTTGGAAACGATCGCGCTGGCCCCGTCGGGCGTAAAGGCGACGCGGATCGGCGTGCTCGGGCAAACAATCTTCGTCTCGATCTCGAGCGTCTCGGTGTTGATCACCGCGACCGTGTCCTGCCCACGGTTGGTCACCCAGACCTCGGGACGGCTCGGGTGGACGGCGATCCCCTCGGCGCCGTCGCCGGTCCGGATCGACTTGATCAGCTTGTGCCCCACCAGATCGATCACGCTGACCGAGCCCGAGCCGATGTTCGCCACGAACGCGCGCTTCCCGTCGGGTGTGACGGCGACCATGTGCGAGATGTCCTGATCGGTGTCGATCGTCGCGACCATCTCGCCGGTGACGATGTCGATGAGCAGCAGCTTCTTCTCAGCCTCCGCCGTAACAACGATCGTGTTCGTCCCGGGGATGAACGCGATCCCGTGCGGGCGGTGATACTCACGCAGATCCATCGTCCCCCGCACCTCGCCGGTCCGCGTGTCGATGACCGTGATCGTCCGCCCGGGCGTTTGCTGCCCGTAGTTGCAGACCACCAGCGACTCGCCATCCGGAGAGACCGCCGCCTCGTGCGGCCCGTTGCCCACGGGGATCGTCGACGCGGAATCCCCCGTCGCCGTGTCGATCGGAGAGACGCTGGCGTCTGATTTGTTCAGGACGTAGAGCGTGCCGTCGCCGGCGAGGGCGGCAGACGCCAGGACCGTCGACAGCGCGAGTGTGATGATTGTCAGTCGCATCGGATTCTCCTGTCCGTATCTGTCAAGATGCGGCCAGCTGGTGTTCGGTGTAGAGTCCCGACCCGATGCGAAGGCGCCAGGCCAGAACGTTGTTCAACAGGTCCACCAGGAAGTTGCACCGCTGCGGCGCGATCCTCATCCTGATCCCGTTGCTGGTGGTCATCGGCTCGGGGATCCTGTTGCAGTTGAAGAAAGAGTTCCCCTGGATCCAGCCCCCGACCCAGCGCGGCCTGGGCCCGCCGCTGACACGCTCGCTCGACGAGATCCTCGCGATCGCCACAACCGTGCCCCGGGCAGACATCAGCGGCTGGCCCGACGTCGACCGCCTCGACATCCGCCCCCAACAAGGCGTGGTGAAGGTCCGCGCCAACAACCGCTGGGAACTGCAGATCGACCTGCGCACGGGTGACGTGCTGTCATCAGCCTACCGCCGCTCGGACCTGATCGAATCCATCCACGATGGCTCGTTCTTTCACGACAACGCGAAGCTGTGGATCTTCCTCCCCAACGGAATCATCCTGCTCGGGCTGTGGCTGACCGGGAGCTACCTCTGGGCGCTGCCCATCGTAATGAAACGCCGCGGGAAGGCGATGCGGCAGTACCGGAGGACCCATCCTTGATCGCCCCCGCCCTGCTCCTGGCACTGTCGACGATTCCCGCAATCCCCGCTCCCGACGACGCCGTGCGCGCCGAGGTCGCCCGGTTGCTGCACGACGCCCAGTCCCGGTCGAGCTTGCTGCTGGCGCCCGTCGCGAGCGGACGCGATGGCGGCTTCACGATCGTCGATGACAACGACGCGTTCCGGCTGAATGTCGCCGGCCGAATCCAGACCCGGTGGCTGGCCGCGTGGCGAGACGACGCGGGAGGGGTCGACCCGTTCACGAGTGGTTTCCAGATGCGCCGCGTCAAGTTCACCTTCTCCGGACACGTTGTCGACAAGTCGCTCCGTTTCAAAATCACCAATGATTTCAGCCGGAGCTCGGGCCGTGGACGCCTCTCGAGCGCCTCGATCACCAAGCGGTTTGACAATGGTCTGGCTATCAGGGCCGGGCAGTTCCTGCTGCCGCTGACGCGCGAAAGCCTCGACAGCTCCAAACGGCAGCTGGCCGTGGACCGATCGCTGGTCAACGGCGCCTTCGGGCTCGACCGTTCGCAGGGGGTCCAGCTGCGCATCCGGGGTGATCGTTGGCGAAGCTGGGCGGCCTTCTCAGATGGCGCCGACAACAGCAACACGGACTTCGGATCAAGCACCCCCGACTGGGCCCTGACCGGACGATTCGAGTGGGTCCCCACCGGCGCCAACAAGTGGTTCCGAACCCAGGCCGGCGCCTTCGACGCGGAGCAATCGCTCCGAATCGGCGCCGCCGCCCACGCCGAGGACCGCGCCGGCGCGGGAGGCCGGCTCGTCTCGTGGACGGGCGATGTCGCCTCGGTGGGGCCGGGCTGGACGGCGCTGGCGACGATCGTCGGGCGGGATCTCCAGAAGCAATCCGGCGACGATTTCACCGACTGGGGCGTGACGGCGCAGGTCGGAATCTGGGCCAACGACCGGGTCCTCCCCTTCGTGCGGTGGGAGCTGCTGATCCCCGACACCGACCGTGCGGGAGACTCGAAGACCAACGTCCTCACCGCCGGGGCGAACTGGTACCTGCACGGCGATGCGCTCAAGGTCACGGTCTACGGCGTGTGGCTGATCGATGGCGCCGGCGACAACGACCTGCTCAACCCGAGCACCGGGACGGGCGTGCTGGACCCGGGCGCCGGCGACAGCGAGTTCGTCCTGCGCGTTCAGATACAGGCGCTGTTCTAAGATCACCCATGCCCGGTGGAACCATCTTCAAAACCCAACGCCTGACCGTCCGCCGGTTGACGCCCGGCGATCTGGATTTTATCGAAGCGCTGATCGGCGACACCGATGTCATGCGATGGTGGCCGGTGCGGTTCGACCGCGACGGCGCCAGGCGCTGGATCCGCAAACAGATCGGACGATACGAAACCGACGGGTGCGGGTACTGGCTGGCCATCAATCGGCAAACAGGAAAACCGATCGGCCAGTGCGGGGTGGTTATGAATCAGATCGGCGGCTCGCCCCGCCCCGCACTGGGATGGATTGTCGCCAAAACGCAATGGAACAAGGGGTACGCGACGGAGATGGGCCGAAACTGCATCGACTGGGCGTTCGCCAACCGGATCGAGGACTCCGTCACGGCGCCGATCCAGCCCGGGAACGTCGAGTCCGAAGCGGTGGCGAGAAAGCTTGGCATGCGCGTGACGGCGCACGACGTCATGAGCGGTCTGCCGCACGCAATCTGGACACTGCCACGGAGTCAATGGCGACGCCGAGCGCCGACGTGAACAAACAACCCGAGCCCACCGCCGTGCGGACGCGGACCCCGTCCGGTCAAACCTAGTTCATCGAATACCCTTCCGGCGCTTCGAGCACCTCGATCGTCGTCTCGCTCGATTCGTCACCCAGCGTCAGCTTCACCCGGTACGTCCCGGCGGGCACGAACTCGGGCAGCCCGTCGGGGTTGCCGATGCGATTCTTCTTGTCGGGCTGGAGATCCCAAGAGACCCGGTTGATCCCCGGTTTCGACGGGCCCGTCAGCTCGACAACCGTATCCCCGGCCTCGTTGGTGATCGTCAGCTTGGCGTCGTCATACGAAAAATCACGGACCCAGTAGCTGATGACGGCGCCCGGCGTCGGGTTCTGCGCGATGAAAATATGATCCGACCACAGCGCGCCGTAATCGGCAAAGAGCCGGGGCCTGGCCGGCTTGTCCGATTCGAACAGGTGCACCGCGCTATTGAGAACCACGGGCGTCATCTGCGAGAGCGGCTCGATGTCGTCAAGGACCCAGACAGACCTGCCGTGCGTGCCCGCCACGAGGTCCATCTCGCGCGGCTGGATCGCCAGGTCATCGACCGGGACCGTCGGGAGCGAGTCGGTGTTGAGCTTCACCCAGTGGACGCCGCCATCGATCGTCACATACACCGCGTGCTCCGTGCCGACGTAGAGAACGCGGGCGTTGCGCGGGTCCTGCCGGACGACCTCGGGCGGAGCGTCATCGGGCAGATCGCCGGTGATGTCGGTCCACGTCGCGCCAAGGTCGGTCGTCTTGAGCAGGATCGGCGCCATGTGATCCGACCGGTGCCCGTCCACCGCGACAAACACAGTCTGGTCGTCGAACCGCGACGGCTCGATCTTCGAGATGTAATACCCCCCGACCTCGGTCGGTGTGACATCGGACCACGTCCCCCCGTCGTTGGCCGTCACCTGGATCCGACCGTCGTCGGTCCCCGCCCAGAGCTGCCCCGCCATCAGCGGCGACTCGGCGAGCGACACCACCGTCCCGGCGGTCTCGGCGTCGGACCCGACGGCGTCGGTGACGTCCGAATCCCGGGTGGACAGGTCCGGGCTGATCGCCGCCCACCGATCGCCGCGATCCGTGAGCTTGAAGACCCGGTTGCCGCCCAGGTAGAGCGTCGTCGGGTTATGCGGCGAGACAAAGAACGGCGCGTTCCAGTTGAACCGGAAGCGGAGCTGCCCCTCCTTGGGCGATGGACGGAGGAGCCGGTGCATCGACGTCGCAAGGTTCACGCGAGTCAGGTTTCCCCCCTGCCACTCGCCGTAGACAATCTCGGGATCGATCGGATCAAACTGCACATGGAACCCGTCCCCGCCCAGGAAGAACTGCCACTGCCTGTTGGTGCTCGATCCCTTGCGGCCCATGAACTCGCCCTTGTCAAAGAAGCGCGTCTGCGAAGGCCCGATCCACGAGCCGTTGTCCTGGAGACCGCCGGCGATCCGGTACGGATCGGAATCATCGACCGTCACGTTGTAGAACTGCCCGACGGCCATGTGGTTGTGGTGCTCCCAGGTCTTGCCCCGGTCGTGCGACACGTACAGCCCACCGTCGCAGCCCGCCAGCAGCCGACGTGGGTCCTTCGGATCGACGAGAAAGGCGTGGAAATCGACGTGCGGCGTGTTCGAGGTCGCCGGGATGAACGTCTTCCCGCCGTCGGTCGACAGCCCCACCGTCCAGCCCGGCAGGTACACCCGGTCGGCGTCCTCCGGGTCCACCGCGATCCGCGAGAAGTAGAACGAACGCGGCGCAAAGTCGATCGTCCGCTCCCAGTTCGCCCCGGCGTCGTCGGACCGGAACACCCCCCCGGCGCGCGAGCGGTTGTGGAACATGTCCCCGATCCGTCCGCCGCTGTCGGACTCGACCACCGCGTAAAGAATGTCCGTGTCGCCCGGGAAGATCGTCAGCCCGATCCGGCCCGTCCGCTCGGGCAGCCCGCTGGTCAGCTTCGTCCACGAAGCGCCCGCGTCGGTGGACTTGTAGATCCCCCCCTCGGGTCCACCCGACTCGTACCCGCCGATCGTCCGGCGGCGCATGTACATGGCCGCGTAGACGACCTCGGGGTTCTCGGGGTCGATCCTGACATCGCAGGCGCCGGTGTTCTCGTCGATCTGCAAGACCGCGTCCCACGTCTCGCCGCCGTCGGTTGTCTTGTAAACGCCGCGGGTCTTGTTGGGCCCCCACAGGTGACCCAGCGCCGCGAGGTAGCAGGTGTCCGGGTCGGCCGGGTCGACCGCCAGCGCGGTCATGTCGTGCGCATCTTCGAGGCCCTTGTATTCGAACGTGCCGCCGCCGTCGGTCGAGCGGAAGACGCCCGCGCCCCACGACGACGAGTTGCGACCGTTGCCCTCGCCCGTCCCGACCCAGATGATCTTCGACTCGCCCTGCTCGGCGCGGTCGGCGACATCGACCGGCTCGTCCTCGTCGTCCCAGCCCGGCCAGTCCGCCGGCGCATCGCAGATCGCGAGCGATCCGATCGAAGAGGTCGGCTGGTCATCGAAGATCGGGGTGAACGTCGTCCCGTTGTTGGTCGTCTTCCACAGCCCACCGGTCCCGTACCCGACGAGCCAGGTCATCGAATCGCTCGGCGCCAGCGCCAGGGCCGCGACACGCCCGCCCATGTTCGCCGGACCGATGCTCCGCCACCGCATCGCGCGCAGATCATCTTCGGTGAGTGTTCTCGTCCCGTCTGAGCCGTCGTGAGCCGGGGCGATGGCCGACCTCGGCGCCGGCTGACCGGCCTCGGTCGATGGGGTCTGCGAATGAGCGCAAGACGTGATCGCTGCGAAAGAAAGCATCGCCGACGCGGTGACGGCTCGGTGAGTTCGTGTCATGGGTGGTGGGCCTCGGGTCAAGCGGGGTAAGAATCAGGGAGCAACTCGACGGAGGCCAGAGTGTACAGACATTCCCGCTCCCGTCGTTTCTGAAAACGGTGTACCCTGATCGCCCCGCTCCGGTGCATGCGGCGTCGGAACCGACAACCAGACTCACCTACCCGATTCGGAGACCACAACGATGAAGCCACTGGCGCTGCTGACCGTGCTGCTGACCGCCCTGACCGCCTGCGCCCACTCGCGCATCGCCTCGGCGCAGAGCGACGACCCCGCCCAGACAACAGAAGCCAAGGACGAATCGAAGATGAACCCGGGCATGTTCGCCGCCATCGGCGCCCGCTCGGTCGGGCCGGCCATCGCCTCGGGACGCATCGGCGACATCGCCGTCAACCCCGACGACTTCAGCGAGTGGTACGTCGCCACCTGCTCGGGAGGCGTCTGGAAAACGACCAACAACGGCACGACCTTCGATCCCATCTTCGACGGTGAGGGCGCCTACTCCATCGGCTGCGTCACCATCGACCCGGGCGACACCAACGTCATCTGGGTCGGCTCCGGCGAGAACAACTCCCAGCGGAGCGTCTCCTTCGGTGACGGCGTCTACAAGTCCGTCGACGGGGGCAAGTCGTGGGAGAACGTCGGGCTGCCAGAGTCCGAGCACATCGGCATGATCGCGATCGACCCGTTCGACTCGGACATCGTCTTCGTCGCCGCCCAGGGACCGCTGTGGCGCCCGGGTGGCGACCGGGGCCTCTACAAGACCACCGATGGCGGCAAATCGTGGAACCGGGTCCTCGAGATCGACGAGCACACCGGAGTCAACGAGGTCCACATCGATCCCGGCGATCCGAACATCATGTACGCCAGCGCGTACCAGCGCGCGCGCAAGGTCTGGACGCTCATCAACGGCGGGCCCGGCTCGGGCGTCTACAAGTCCACCGACGCCGGCGAGACCTGGCGCGAGGTCACGACCGGCCTCCCGGACGTCGATATGGGCCGGATCGGGCTCGACATCTCGCCCGCCGACCCGAACGTCGTGTACGCGATCATCGAGGCGGTCGGGGACAAGGGCGGGTTCTTCCGCTCGACCGACAAGGGCGAGACCTGGGAGAAGCGCTCCGACTTCATGACCTCCAGCCCGCAGTACTACAACGAGCTCGTCTGCGACCCCGATGACGTCGACCGCGTGTACGCCCTCGAAACGTTCCTGCGCGTCAGCGAGGACGGGGGCGAGACGTTCAGCCGCGTCCGCCGGGGGCACCGCCACGTCGACGACCACGCGCTGTGGATCGACCCGACCGACACCGACCACATGATCGTCGGCTGCGATGGCGGGATCTACGACACCTGGGACCGCGGCGGGGCGTGGCGGTTCCGCGACACACTGCCCATCACCCAGTTCTACCGCGTCGCCGTCGACAACGACTTCCCCTTCTACAACATCGTCGGGGGCACGCAGGACAACAACTCCCTGCTCGGCCCGATCCGCACCCGCAGCCAGGGCGGGATCACCAACGACGACTGGATCGTCACCGTCGGGGGCGACGGGTTCGAGTCGCAGATCGACCCCACCGATCCCAACATCGTCTACTCGCAGTGGCAGTACGGCGGGCTCGTCCGATTCGACAAGCAATCGGGCGAGGTCCTCGACATCAAACCCCGCCAGAAACCGGGCGAGGACCCGTACGTCTTCAACTGGGACGCACCCCTGCTCATCAGCCCGCACAGCCACACCCGGATCTACTTCGGCGGCAACTTCCTGTTCCGCTCCGAGGACCGGGGCGAGAGCTGGGAGCGGATCACCGACAACCTCTCGCGCGGGCTCGACCGAAACAAACTCGAAATCATGGGCGAGATCCAGAAACCCGACGCCGTCGCCAAGCACGCCTCCACCTCGATCTACGGCAACTCCGTCGCGCTCAGCGAGTCCCCCGTCGTCGAAGGGCTGCTCTACGTCGGGACCGATGACGGGCTGATCCACGTCTCCGAGGACAACGGGAAATCGTGGCGGAAAATCGATTCATTCCCGGGGATCCCCGAGCTCGCGTACGTCTCGTGCCTGACCGCCTCGCGCCACGACGCCGACCGCGTCTTTGCCAGCTTCGACAACCACAAGAACGGCGATTTCAAGCCCTACCTCCTCCGCAGCGATGACCGCGGGCGGACTTGGAAACCGATCATGGGTGATCTCCCCGACCGCGACACCGTCTGGTCGATCCAGGAAGACGGCGAGTCGGAAGACCTGCTCTTCACGGGAACCGAGTTCGGCGCCTACTTCACCATCGACGGCGGCGGCAAGTGGCTCCAGATCAAGGGCCTGCCCACGGTCGCCGTCAAGGACATCGACATCCAGCGCCGAGAGAACGACCTCGTCCTCGCCACCTTCGGACGCAGCTTCTACGTCGTTGATGACTACTCCCCGCTGCGCACCGTCAGCGAGGACATGCTCGAAAACACCGAATCCGCACTCTTCCCGGTGCGCGATGCGCTCAGCTACATCGAGACCAACCGCTTCTCGAGCAACTCGGGCGTCGGCGCCCAGGGCGACGCCTTCTACCACACACCCAACCCGGACTTCGGGGCCGTCTTCACCTACTACCTGCGCGACAAGCTCGAAACCCGCAAGGAGAAACGGACCGAGGCCGAGAAGCAGGACGACTGGACGTACCCAACCCTGGAAGAGTTCCGCGCCGAAGACCGCGAGCGCGAGCCCGCCGTCATGCTGATCGTGCGGGATCAAGCGGGGAAGGTCGTCCGCCGGATCGACGGCTCGCGCGAGTCGGGCATCCACCGCGCCAGCTGGGATCTCCGCTGGCCCTTCTCCGGGCCGGTGAGCCTCAACAAGGCGCACCGCGAATACTGGATGCCCCCCGTGCAGGGCCCGCTGGCGACGCCCGGCCGCTACAGCGTCGAACTCGCCAGCGTGGTCGATGGCAAGACAACCACCCTCGCCGGGCCCGAGGCTTTCAACATCCGGTCGCTTGATCTCGGCGAGTTCCCGGATCGCGACAAGGCCGGCACGCTCGCCTTCGAGATGAAGGTCGCCGATCTGCACCGCGCCGTCACCGGTGCGCTCCGCGCCGCCGGCGAGGCCCAGGAACGGATCAACCACCTCCGCGTCGCCATCAACGACACCCCGGGCGCCGACCCGGCCATGCTCGCTCGGCTCGAACGGATCAACGCCGGACTCGACTCCGTCCTCGTCGCCCTCCGGGGCGATCCGACCCTCGGGCGGCGCGTCGTGCCCGCGCCCGACTCGATCAGCGATCAGGTCGACAACATCGTCTACGGCCAGTGGGGCGTAACCACGGCCCCGACGAAGACGATGCGCGACGGCTATACCTTCGCCGCCGACGCGTTCGAACAAGCGCTCGCCGACCTCCGAACGCTCATCGAACACGATCTGGCGACGCTCGAATCCGATCTGGAGAATCTCGGCGCCCCGTGGACGCCGGGCCGGCTCCCCAACTGGCGCCGCTGATCGCAGGCGAGTTTCCGCACAGCGCCTTGATTTTGGTCCCGCTGTCGGAGGCCGTAGACCCGCGTTGGCAGACCGATCCAGGCGCCGAATCCATGCAGCGGAGCCCCATTTCAGGCGTTCATGAAAATCCCCCACCGCTTGATCCGGACGCCGAGGGGAGGCATTGCGGGGAAGTTGCGGAATAGACCCACCCCCCGTGCGGTTCAATACGCGACGCACATCCGCATCCAGCCGGCAGTTCGGCTGGTCGGGATATCTCACAGCCGCTCAGGAGACTCTTCACGATGACTCGCCATTCAACCACGATTCGAGCGATCCGCGCAGCCGCGTGCGTCGGCGTCCTCGGGACCATGACCACCATGGTCGGGTGCATGGGCAACTTCTCTCAGCCCAAACTCAGCATCACCGACGCCCGCGTCACCAACCGGGGGGCCGATTTTGACCTCCATATCGAGAATCAGGGCGGGCTCGATCTGAACCTCGCCGGGATCGACTACTCGGTCGAGTACGGGATCCTCCCAGTCGCCAGCGGTGAATGGACCGGCGACAAGCCGCTGCCCGCAGGAGGCGCCGTGGACCTGACGCTCCCCGTCCGGTTCCGCAGTGAGCCCGTCGGCGCCGGCTCCGAGATCACCCTCATGGGCGAGATGCACTTCGACGACAAGACCAACTCAGGTGATATGAAGCTGAACTCCGCCCCGTTCAACGCCTCGGCGCCCGCCGGCAAATAACCCGAACCACGACCCGCTCCAAAGGAACACTCCATGAATACCAGTCAACGCAACCGAGGTCGACTTTCGCTGGCGGCCATTGCCTCAACCCTGATGATGCTGACCACCGGCGCCGCCATGGTCAGCGCCGCTGGCCCGGCCGTCAGCCCCAGCGGCAAGTCGCTCGTCGTCCCCCGCGATCAGGCCCGCCTCGGCACGGTCTACCACGCCCTGCCCGGGCGCGACCGCCAGGTCTTCTTCGAATCCGACGCCCCGCTCGAAAAGACCAAGGGGCAGAGCAACGCCGTCATCGGCTACGTCGTCGCCGGGCCCGACAACGCCCCCGCGAAACTCCAGGCCGGCCAGTGGCGCCTGCCCGTGACCTCCATGGACACCGGGATCGAACTCCGCAACCACCACATGGCCAGCAAGGAATGGCTCAACGCCGACGAGTTCCCGGACATCACCTTCACCCTCAGTGGCGTCGAGAGCGTCAAGCCAGGCAAGTCCGGCTCGGGGTTCAACAGCTACACCGGGACCCTCGTCGGGAGCATGACCATCCACGGCGTCACCAATGACATCCGCATCCCCAACGCCTCCATCACCTTCCTCGACGCCAGCGACCGCACCCGCTCCATCGCCTCGGGCGACCTCCTCGCCATCCGAGCGTCCTACTCGGTCACACTGACCGAGTTCGGCGTTAACAACGGGATCATCGGCGGCAAGGTCGCCAACGAGATCGCCGTCGAAACGGTCCTCTTTATGTCCACCACCCCGCCCGAGCGGCAACGGTAACCCCCCCACCACGAACCCCCACGCCCCCCCACGAACCTCCACATTCCGGCCATGACGGCGCCGGCTCGCCCTTTGGCGAGAACCCGACCGGGTTCGCCGGGCGCCATCGTCAAACCGATCTGAGCAGCGCGTCTCCGGGGCGCGCTGTTTTTTTCGTGTCCCGATCTCCCACCGCAGCCCGGACCACCTCCACACCCCGGACGCCCCCCGGCATCGGAACACGCTGCCGAGTTGGCATTTGCCTTGCCCGGCGCCCGTCTTGACGTAACAATCGATATCAGCGTCCGGTTTTCCGCCCTCGCGTGGGCGACAGGAGAGGCTGGTTCAACCCGCATGGGCACGCAGGAAATCCAGGCCAAGTGGTCCGACGAGCAGCAGCGGGCGTTCATGCGCCGCCTCCTCAACGATCTCCGCGCCCTCGAACGGATGATCAACGAGGGACGCTTCGAAGAGGGCGTCCGAACCATCGGCGCCGAGCAGGAGATGGTCCTCGTCGATCGAGCCTGGAACCCCGCGCCGGTGGCCGTCGAGGTCCTGGCGCGGATCAAGGACGACCGCGTCACGACCGAGCTCGCCAAGTACAACCTCGAGATCAACCTCGACCCGCTGCCCCTGACGGGCAACTGTCTCTCGACGCTGGAAAAAAACCTCAAGAGCGGCGTCGGGCTGGTCCGGGACGCCGCCATCCGATCGGGCGCCCAGCCCCTGCTGACCGGCATCCTGCCCACCTTGGATCAGTCGGACCTGTCGTTTGAAAACATCACCCCACGGGACCGCTACTACGCCCTGAACGAATCCATCACCGCCTTCCAGGGCGGGAGCTACGAGCTGCACATCCACGGCGCCGACGATCTGACCATCGACCACGACTCGGTGATGCTCGAGTCGCTCAACACCAGCTACCAGATCCACTACCAGACCAGCCCGAGCGAGTTCGCCCAGCTCCACAACATCGCCCAGCTCATCTCGGCGCCCGTGCTCGCCGCCTCGGTGAACTCACCCATCCTCTTCGGCAAGCGGCTCTGGCGCGAAACGCGCATCGCCATCTTCCAGCAGACCGTCGACACCCGCGGCAAGTCCCCCGACGAACGCAACCTGCTCTACCGCGTCCGCTTCGGCGAGGACTGGACCAACGATTCCGTGCTGGAGATCTTCCGCAGCGACATCGCCCGATTCCGACTGCTCTTCATCGACGACTCCCACGAGGACCCGTTCGAGACCCTCGACCAGGGCGGCGTCCCCGCCCTGCAATCGCTCCAGACACACAACTCGACCATCTATCGGTGGAACCGCGCCTGCTACGGCGCCGGCAAGATCCCGCACCTGCGCATCGAGAACCGGATGCTCCCGGCGGGCCCGTCGATCATCGACGAGGTCGCCAACTCGGCGCTGTGGTTCGGGCTGATGGCGGCCGGGCCCGAGGTCTTCGGGGATGTCCGCGGGAAGATGGACTTCGACGAGGTCCGCTCGAACTTCGCCGTCAGCGCGCGCGAGGGGCTCGAATCCCACCTCGAATGGCTGGACAACAAGTCGTTCCCCGCCGCGGAGCTGCTCGAGCACGAACTGATTCCCGCGGCCAGGCACGGGCTCCGGTCGCTCGATGTCGACGCCGACGACGCAGATCGCTATCTCGACATCATCCAGGAGCGCGTCAAGTCGCGTCAGACCGGCGCCCGCTGGGTCCTTCTGTCCGCCGCCGGCATGAAGGGCCGCTGCACCAAGGCCGAGCGCCTCGCGACCCTGACCGCCGGGATCGCCCAGGGCCAGCGCAGCGGCGCCCCCGTCCACACCTGGCCGCTCGCGACGCTCGATCGCGGGATCGACTGGCGGCAGAACTACATCCGGATCGGGCAGTACATGACCACCGACCTGCTGACCGTCCGCGAGAACGACCCGCTGGATCTGGTCGCCTCGATCATGGACTGGGAGCGGATCCGACATGTCCCGGTCGAGGACGACGACCGCCGGCTCGTGGGGATCGTCTCGTACCGAAAGCTCATGCGGCTGATCACCGGGGACCTGCCCAACCGCGACGAGGACCCCATCGCGGTCCGGACCATCATGCAGGCCGACCCGGTCACCGTGACCCCCGAGACGCATACACTCGATGCGATCGAGCTGATGAAAGAAAAAAACGTCTCCGCGCTCCCGGTTGTCAAAGACGGCGTCCTCGTCGGCATCGTCACCGAACGCGACTACATGCGCATCGCCGCACAGCTCCTCGAACGAAGCCTCAGAAAAACCGACGAACACAAACCGTGACGACCCAAGCAGTGACGACCCAAGCAGTGACGACGTTGACCACGCAAGCACCCGTGACATCCACACCCCGAGTCATCGGTGATTACCAGTCCGACCGCCACGGGCCCACGCTCATCGTCATCGGGGGAATCCACGGCAACGAGCCGGCCGGGATCATCGCCGCCAGACGGATCCTCGATCGACTCGGTCAGGACCGGCCAGAGCCCTTCGCCGGCCGGATCGTCGCCCTCGCCGGCAACCTCACCGCCCTCGACCACGAGGACCGGCACCTGCGGTACGTCGACACCGACCTCAACCGGATCTGGGCCCCCGACAGCGTCCACCAGGCGAGGCAGTCCCCCGAATCACAGCGATCAACCGAGCAGCGCGAGATGCTCGAACTGCTCGACGTGATCGAGACCGAACGCGCCGGCGCCCACGGGTCCGTGTACGTCCTCGACCTGCACTCGGTCTCCTCCGACAGCCCGCCGTTCGTTTTCGTCGAGGACTCGCTGCCCGCGCGGCGTCTGGCGATGCGCTTCGAGATCCCGATCATCCTCGGGTTCGAGGAGGAGCTCGCCGGGCTGCTCGTCGACTACTGCACCAACACCCTCGGACTGACCTCGCTGCTGATCGAGGGAGGGCTCCACGACGACCCGCAGACCGCCGACGCGCTCGAGCACGCGATCCGCATCGCCCTGGACGCGATCGGCGCCTGGCCCATCGACCGCGCCTACGACGGGCCCAGCCCCCGCATCGCCCTCGACCGATCATCGCGCGGGCACGGGCGGCTCGTCTACGACGTCCGCTACCGCTACGCGATCATGCACGAACACTTCCGCATCGATCCACACCTGCACGCCTTCGACCCCGTCCGGCGCGAACAGACCGTCATCGCCATCGACGGCGACCGGCCCGTCACCGCGCCGATCCACGGGCTGCTCTTCCTCCCCAACCGTCAGCCCAGGGCGCTGCCCGGCGACGACGGGTTCTTCATTGTCCGCCGGGTCGGGCGCCTCTGGCTCCGGCTCAGCGCCACGCTCCGGTCGATGGGCCTCGTCCACCGGCTGCTCCCGCTGCTGGCCCCGGGCGTCAGCCGACACCCCGACCACCCGCACCGCCTGGTGATCGACCCGGACCTGGCCGCCGCGCTCAAACGAGAGGTCTTCCACCTGCTCGGATACCGGATCCTCAAGCAGGGCGCCGACCATTCGATGTCCCGGAGACGACGGGTCTCCCAGGCGCTGCTCGCGGCCTCGCGGGCCGCCACCGGCGCCCTCGTCAACCGCATCCGGGGCCGGCACGTCCCCCTGGTCGATCGCGAGGACGCCTGGGTCGTCGGGCGCCGCCGCCTGGACATCCAAAGCCTCCGCCACAACCCCTGACCCACACCCGGAACTACGCCCGGAACTACGATTGATTGTCCCATGCGCTTGCCCGACGGGCGGAATCGAGGACAATCAACGATCCAGCGTCCTCATCAGCCAAGCTTTAGCAGAAACACCATGCTCCGAATCGAGGGTCTCGCCAAACTGACCGGCGCCGAGCGCTATGTGGATGACGAGCCCATCGGCGACGCCCTGTGGGGCATGACCGTCCGCAGCAACGCCGCACGGGGTGTGATCCGCTCCATCGAGTTCGACCCGGCGGTCGACTGGTCCGGCTTTACGATCGTCACGCCCGACGACCTGCCCGGACCCAACGCCGTCCACCACATCGAGTGTGACCAACCGATCCTCGCGGCGACCGAGACCCGCCACATCGGTGAAGCGCTCGTCCTGCTCGCGCACGAAGACCGGGACACGCTCCGCGACGCCGTCCGGCGCGTCCGTGTCAAGATCGACCCGCTCCCGCCCGCGCTCGACTTCCGCGAGCCACCCACCGCCGAGCAGGTCCAGCGCGGCAGGGACAACGTCTTCACCGAGCTGTGCATCGACAAGGGCGACGTCGACGCCGCGTTCGAGGGCGCCGCGCATATCGTCGAGGGCGTTTACGAAACCGGCGCGCAGGAGCACCTCTACATCGAGCCGCAGGGGATGATCGCCTGGGTCGATGACGCGGGCGTCGTCTGCTGCAAGGGCTCGATGCAGTGCCCGTACTACGTCGTCGCGGCCCTCACCCACGCGCTCGAACGCACGCCCGACCGGGTCCGCGTCATCCAGACCCCCACCGGCGGCGGCTTCGGCGGCAAGGAAGACTACCCCTCCGTGCTCGCGCTCCACGCCGCCCTGCTCGCGATGAAGGCCAACCGCCCCGTCCGCATCATCTACGACCGCGACGAGGACATGCTCGCGACCACCAAGCGCCACCCGTGCCTGACCAGGCATCGCACCGCCGTCGACGCCAACGGGAAACTCCTCGCGCAGGACATCGACGTCGTCATGGACGGCGGCGCCTACCTCACGCTCTCGCCGGTCGTCCTCAGCCGCGGGATCATCCACGGCGCCGGCCCCTACGCGTGCCCGAACGTGCGCATCCGGGGCCGGGCGGTGCTGACCAACACGACCCCCTTCGGCGCCTTCCGCGGCTTCGGCGCCCCGCAGACCCACTTCGCCAACGAACGGCACATGGACGCCGTCGCCGGCGCCATCGGGATGGATCCGGTCGAAATCCGCAGGATCAACATCATCCGCGACGGCGATTCAACCGCGACAGGCCAGGTCATCAACGACGGGACAGACCGCGTCGCCATCCTCGATTCCGCGATCGAACGCTCCCGCTACCACGACCTCCTGCGCGAGCACGAATCATTCAACGCGACATCACCCGACAAACGTCGGGGCGTCGGGCTCGCGTTCTTCCATCACGGCGCCGGGTTCACGGGCGCCGGCGAGGTCTACCTCAGCTCGATCGTCCACGTCGTCGGTCGCCCCGACGGCTCCGTCGAGGTCCGCGCCGCCAGCACCGAGATGGGGCAGGGCAAGGAGACGGTCTTCACGCAGATCGTCTCGAGCAGACTCGGGATCGACCCGGCGCGCATGACGATCGCAACGCCCGACTCGGCGCGCGTCCCCGACAGCGGCCCGACCGTCGCCTCGCGCACCACGATGGTCGTTGGCAGGCTGCTCGAACGCGCCTGCGACGATCTGCGCACGATCATCGGCGCCGAGAACGCGCAGGGCGACGCGCTCCACACCGCGATCAGCCGGTGGTGCGAATCCAACCCGGGCGCCGAGCCCGTTGGCCAGGCGCAGTACCAGCCGCCACCGGGCGTTCACTGGGACGACAAGACCTACAAGGGCGACGCCTACGGGACGTACACCTGGGCCGCGTACATCGCCGATATCGAGATCGACCTGCGCACCTTCACCGCCAGCGTCCGCGCCTTCACCGCGGTGCAGGAGGTCGGCGCCGTCGTCAACCCGACGCTCGCAAGCGGGCAGGTCCAGGGCGGCGTCGTCCAGGCGATCGGCTGGGCGTTGATGGAAGACTGTCTCTGGCAAGACGGCGCCATGGCCAACAGCCAGCTCACCAACTACATCATCCCGACATCCGACGACGTGCCGCACATCGACGTCGTCTTCGTCGAAAACCCCTACGAATATGGAGGCAAGGGATCGAAGGGCCTCGGCGAACTCCCCATGGACGGCCCCGCTCCCGCGATCGCCAACGCCATCAGCAACGCACTCCGGCTCGACGCCAACCGAATCCCACTGACACCCGAACGGATCTTCTCCCTCATCAACAATGCCCAAACCGCCTGAACAACCCACGACCTCGATCACCTGCACGATCAACGGCCAGAGCGTCACCATGGACATCGACCCCGCGTGGCGCCTGCTCGACCTGCTCCGCGATCACCTCGGGCTCACCGGCGCCAAGGAGGGCTGCGGCGAGGGTGAGTGCGGCGCCTGCACCGTGCGCATCGACGGGCTCCCCGCCAACTCCTGCCTCGTCCTCGCCGTCCAGGCCCACGGACGCGACATTGACACCGTCGAATCGCTCGATCCAGAGTCGCTCGACCATCTCCACGGCTCGGGCGCCACCCAGTGCGGCGCCTGCACGCCCGGCGTCGTTATGACCGCCGACTGGATCCGCAACAACCCCGAGACACTCGAGCACGACACCATCCGCTCGCTCATGGCCGGCAACCTGTGCCGCTGCACCGGCTACGACGGCATCATCGATGGCGTCCGCCTCTCCATCGAGCGCGACGCGAACACGGGGGCGAAGCCGTGCGCATCGTAACCCCCGAATCGCTCGATGCAGCGCTCGCCATGCTCGCGGGCGACCCCGCCCTCACGCCCATCGCGGGCGGGACGGACCTGCTCGTCCACTGGCCGGGCAACACCGACGCCAGGACCCGCGACTACCTTGACCTCTCGAGGCTGCGCCCATCCCAGAGCGAGATCCGCTGGGACGACGATGCGGTCACGCTCGGCGCCATGACGACCTACTGGGACGTCGTCACCGACAAGCGTTTCCGCGAACACTTCCCGATCCTCATCGACGCCGCCCGGCAGGTCGGCGCCGTCCAGATCCAGACACGAGGCACCTGGGCCGGCAATATCTGCAACGCCTCGCCCGTCGCCGATGGTGTCCCGGTGCTGATGGCTCTCGGCGCCAGCGTCGAGCTGCGCAGCGCCGCCGGCGCCGAGTCGATCCCACTCGATCGGTTCTACACCGGCTACCGGCAGACACGCAGGCAACCAGATCAACTCGTCACCTCGATCACCATCCCCCGCCACCAGCGCACGACCCAGTTCTTCGAGAAGGTCGGCTCACGCAGGGCCCAGGCCATCACCAAGGTCGGCGTCGCCGTCACCCACCACAACGAAACCGGCTGGCGCGTCGTCGCCAACGCCATGGCCCCGGTGATCATCCGCTGCGCCAACGTGGAAACGCTGCTCTCAAGCATATCACCGATCAGGACACCCGATGACCTGCTGCCCGCCATCGACGCCGACATGACGCCGATCACCGACATCCGCTCGACGGCGCCGTACCGACGCACGGTCTTCGCGCAGATCCTCTTCCATGCGCTGCGCCAGCGCAACCTCCGGGTGAGCGTCGATGCCCGCTGACCGCGAGATCTTGTCGATCGCGGCCACGCTCGCGTCAGACGGCAAGCTGTTCGTCCTCGTGACTGTCGTTGGCGTCGAGGGGCGCACTCCCCGAGATGAAGGCGCCAGGATGATCGTCTTCCCCGATGGGCGGACCGAGGGCACCATCGGGGGAGGAGGCGTCGAACAGCTCGCAACCGAGGCGGCGCTCGCCCGTATCGTCTCGCGCCACTCGGGCGTCGAGCGGTTTGTCCTCTCCGAAGAAGCCGCCCAGTGCTGCGGCGGGAACATGGATCTCTACTTCGAGTGCCACGGCGCCGAGCATCGATGCGTGCTCTTCGGCGCCGGTCACGTGGCCGAGGCGCTCGTCCCCATGCTCACCCCCGCGGCGCTGGAGATCGTCGTCGTCGACGACCGCCCGCAATGGAATAACGCCGAGCGATTCCCCCGAGCCCGGCGCGTGCGCTGCTACAACGAGGGTGTCGCGCTGGCGGCCGAGAGCCCCGCGCAGACGCTCGCGTGCGTGCTGACCTGCTCGCACGACACCGACCTGGAAATCCTCGTCGGGCTGCTCAAGGCGCCCCCGGCCTTCCTCGGGCTCATCGGCAGCGCCAGCAAACGCGCCGGCTTCATCGGTCGTCTCGGCGCCCGCGGCGTCAGCGAAACAGACATCGCGCGCATCCACTGCCCCATCGGCTTGGGCGACATGGGCAAGGCGCCGACGCTCGTCGCCGTCTCGATCGCCGGCCAGATCCTGCTCGAAGCGAAGAAGCTCCCCCGTGGCTGACCTCGCCGACGCCACCGCGATCATCCTCGCCGCCGGCGCCGGCAAACGAATGGGCTCGCCCAAAGCGCTGATGTCCGTCGATGGTCAGCCCTGGTGGCAGTTGCAACACCAACGCCTGCAATCGATCGGCGTCGGCGCCCTGTGGGTCGTCTCGGGCGCCGTCGACACAGCAATGACCGGCGATGCGCGGGCGCCGTCGCGCCGTGTGCTTGCAAGCTCCGAGTCGCCGATGATCGCCAGCGTCCTCGCCGGCGTCCGCGCCCTCTCGGCGGACCCGCCGCGTGGCGTTTTCATCCTGCCCATCGACACCCCCGCGCCCAACCGGGATGTCTGGGTGAGCGGCGCCGCCGGCGACACGATCACGGCGCCCATCTACCAGGACCGCGCGGGCCATCCCGTGTATCTTCCGTGGGGCTGGGTCGCCGACCACCTGCGCAGCGCCGACCTCGATCCCGCATCGGCCCGGCTCGACGAGTTGCTCGCCGGGTCCGCCCGGCGCATCGAGACCGATGACCCCGACGCCGCGACCAACTTGAACCGACCCCAGGACCTGGCCGACTGGCTGCAACGAAACCGGAGATCGACGTGACCGACCGACCCAACCGCACCGATCCCGAGTTTCTCGCTGTCGCCCGGGGCGACGCCCCGGCGGACCTGCTCCTGACCGGCGCCCGCGTCGTCGACGTCTTCAACCGGCGCCTCATCGAGAACACCTCGGTCGCCATCACCGGCGCCCGCATCGCCGGCGTCGGCGACTACACCGCCGCGACCGAAACCATCGACCTCGCCGGCGCCTACCTCGCGCCGGGCCTGATCGATGCGCACATGCACGTCGAATCAACCATGATGCTCCCGTCGGAGTTCGTCCGCGTCTCGGCGCCGCACGGGACCACCGGCGTTGTCCTCGACCCGCACGAGATCGCCAACGTCCTCGGCATCGCCGGCATCCGCCTGCTGATGGATGACGCGCTGGGCCTGCCCATGGACATGATGTTCGCCGCGTCCTCGTGCGTCCCCTCGGCGCCCCTGGAGACTTCCGGCGCCGAGCTCTCGGCAGGCGATCTGGCCCCGCTCTTTGGCGACCCGCGTGTCGTCGCGCTGGCGGAGATGATGAACTTCCCGGGCGTCGTCCACGCCGACCCCGGGGTGCTCGAAAAGATCGCGCTGGGCCTGCGCGAACGGATCGTCGACGGCCACTGCCCCGGGCTCGGGGGCCGTGCCCTCCAGGCCTACATCGCGGCCGGTGTCAGCTCCGACCACGAGTGCACCACCGCAGAGGAGGCCCATGAAAAAATCCGCTCGGGCATGCAGGTGTACATCCGTGAGGGGTCCGCGGCGCGCAACGTCGAGGCCCTGCTCCCGGCCGTCACCCCCGAGAACGCCCACCGCTTCTGCTTCTGCACCGACGACCGCCACCCGGGCGATCTCCAGGACGAGGGCCACATCGACCACGTCGTGCGCAAGGCCGTCCGCCAGGGCCTCGACCCGATCACCGCCATCGCGATGGGCTCGCTGCACGTCGCCAACCACTACCGCAGGCCCGACACCGGGGGCGTCGCGCCGGGACGATTCGCCGACCTGATCGTCTTCGACTCGCTCGAAGATATCCGCCCAGCCCGCGTTTACTACCGCGGCTCGCTCGTCGCGCGCGACGGCGTCTTCACCGGCCACATCGAACCCAACAACACCCGGCAGCGCGCCCGGGCGCTCGGCGGCGGCGTCACCCTCCCCGAAAACCTGGGCGCCGAAACATTCCGGATCCCCGCCTCCGCCGGTGCGGCCAGCATCCGCGTCATCGGGATGGACCCGCACCAGCTCCTCACCGCCCACCTGATCGAGCCGGCGAACATCGTCGACGGAGAGCACCGGACCGACCTCGCCCGCGACATCCTCAAGATCGCCGTCATCGAACGCCACCGCGGCAGCGGCAACATCGGCCTCGGGTTCGTCAAGGGATTCGGCTTCCAGCGGGGCGCCATCGCCTCGACGATCGGACACGATGCGCACAACCTCGTCGTCGTCGGGACCAGCGACGCCGACATGCTCGCCGCAGCCAACACGCTCGGCGCCCTCGGCGGCGGTCAGTGCGTCGTCCTCGATGGCCAGGCGATCGCGACGCTGGCGCTGCCCATCGCCGGGCTGATGTCCGACAAGCCCGCCGCAGAGCTCATCGACGAACAGGCCCGCCTGCTCGAGGCGTTGCCCCGGATCGGCTGCGACCTGCACGACCCGTTCATGCCCCTGAGCTTCCTGCCCCTGCCCGTCATCCCGTCGCTGAAGATCAGCGACTTCGGGCTCGTCGATGTCGACCGATTCGAGGTCACAACCCTCGAAGCCTGACCCGCCGCCGCGACTCAGATCGTCTCGATCGCATCATCGGGCAGCCACGTCGTCCGGCCGTCGTTGAGCCGAACGTGCCGCCACCCGTCACGCTCCTCGAACGCCGCGCACTCGACGCCCGCCACCAGCGGCTCGGCGAATGTCGGCTGGTACGCGACCGGGTTCGGCCCGTTGTGCCCAACCACCTCGGGCGCCGTCACCACCACGTTGTAACCGTTGTAGAGCGTGCGCTGCTCGGCGTACTGCCCGCCGAGCGTCAGCAGCGCGAGCGCGGCGCAGGCGATGATCAGCCCCATTGGCGCCCGCGCCAACCCGAGCGTGCGCAGCCCGATCGCGCCCCAAAGCCCGAGCCACGCGAGGACCCCGACACCGAACACCACCGACCGCGGGACCCACTTCCGCCAGACGAAGAGCGCGTCGATCGCAAAGCGGGGCCCGTCCGGGTTGACGACCACCCCGACTTGTGATCGCGCCGCGTTCAGCCCCGCGCGCGCGACCGGGTTCGTCGGGTCCAGACGCTCCGCCCGCCGGTAGCTGACGATCGCCAGCCCGATATTCCCGGCTCGATATTCCGCGTTGCCCAGGTCCGCGTGCAGGTCGGCGTTGTCAATCCCGCCCTGCTCGATGCACGACCGGTACAGCGCAGCGCCCTGGGCGTACAGCGACCGGGCCAGCTTCGGGTCCGTGGCGAGCGTCGCGTCGGCGCGCTCGACCAGCCCGTTCGCCTCGTCGAACATCCCGGCGATTGCATCCGGAGCCTCGCCCGCCAGCGCGACCGCGGGCGTCGTGACCAGGGCCATCAAAATCAGGAGAATCCATCGTTTCATCGGCGTGCCTCCTTGTCGATCGTGCGCAGCAACCGGGCGATGCGCGACGGGTCGGGCGGCTCGAGATCGCCGGCGCCGTAGCGACCGCCGGCGCCCGCGAGCATCGCGCCCGCGAGTTCGTCCGCGACCAACGCATCAACCGGGACGAGCAGTTCGCGGCAGTCCGCCTCGGTCAATGCCTCGGCGTCCCGATCGAACCGCATCGCCAGGTAGGTCCTGATCGCCCGCTCCGCGTCCCCCGATGACCGCAGCTTCGCGAGCGCAGCGCGCCGGGCCAGGGCTCGCCGGCGAGCACGCGGGTCGGTCGAACGACCGACAACCAGCACGCCGAGCATCGCGAAATACCCCAGGGGCGGCGCCGCGAACACCGCGATCCACACCGGGCTCTCGAGCCGGTCGAGCAGCAGCGTCTGCTGATTGATCAGCGCCTTGTGCGAGGTCACGTTCGCGAGAATCCCGCCCGGGCCAGCCCCGAGGTTCTTGCGTTCGACGCCCGGGACAGACCCGGACTGGCCTTCGCTCCCGCCGATCGCGTCGGCGGCGGTGACCTCCCGCGTCGCCTCGACGCGCAGCGGGATCGGCGCCGACGCCGCCCGCCGGTATTCGCCGTTGCGTGTATCGAAATACGAGAACCCCAGCGACGGGATGCTCGTGATCGAGTCGCGCAGCGCCCGGATCGTCGTCGTGTACCGCCGGACGCCGTACTGGTTCAACGATGTCTCCTCCCAGCCCCCCGGGTCGAGCTTGAACGACTCGATCACGCCCGGGTCACCCGTCAGGTCCGGCGGACCGACCCGTCCCATCGGGCCCTCGCTGCGCACCTCGTACGTCAGCGTGATCGGATCGCCCACGCGCACCCGCTTGGGCGTCGCGCTCGCCGACGCGGCATACCGCCCCACCAGCCCGTCGAAATCGCTCGGCCTCCCCTCGCTCGGGAGCGGCTTGACCGTCAGCGCCGCGACGTTCGACCGCGTCATCCGGCGCTCGGTGTTGTTCCGCTGGAAGATGCTCATGCTCTGGCGCCCGACCAGCACGTCGTACAACGCCGACACCGGCCCGATCTTGATCTCACCGGGCGCCAGCGGGATAAACCACCGATCGGCGCTGAGTGTCGTGACCATCCCCTGCGCGCTCTTCACCCGACCCAGCACGCCAACGAGCGTCTCGTCGTCCCACTGGACGCGCTGCTCGTTGCCAGACGCCGAGGGCTGCGGCCCGTCGGTCCACGCGATCCCGTCGGTGTTCTCGGTCAGGAACCGGAACGATTTGATGTCCTCACCGATGCGCCACGTCGCCGTCAGCCGGATGGGCTCGCCCACGTACACCGCGCCACGCTCGGGCTTGATCGTCAGCGGCGACTGATCCGACACCGGCGGCTCGATCACACGAAACGGCGCTTGATTCGTCCGGTAGGGCGTCCCGTCAACCATGATCGTCTGCGCCGGGATCACGTAGTCACCCGCCCGCATCGGCGTCACCTGGTACATCAGGTTCTGCGTATTCGTCGTCGACCGACGCCCGTTGATGTTCGACCGGAACGAGTTCGTCGAGGCGTTCAGGTACTCGATATCCAAGCCCGGGACCCCGACGATGTTCGGCGGTGTCTGCGTCTCGGCGTTGCGGATCGAGATCGTGTACGTCAACAGGTCGCCGACATAGCCTCGCTGCGGTGTGACCGACGCCGAGACGCCGACGTCCTGCCCCCGCGCCAGCGCGGGCCACAGCAGCGTCATCACCAGCAGGGCAACCATCGTGCGGGCGTGTTGCATCAGCTCACCAGTCCTTCTCGACGGGGATGATCCGAACCGGTCGCGACCGCTCGCGTTGCTGCCGCTTGCGACGCTCGCGCGCGAGCAACTGGTCCGCCAGCGGATCGCCTTTGGGCTCCGCGTTCTGGTCCGATTCCTTGTCGCCTTCCTTGCCTTCTTCACCATCTTGAGCCTGCTCCTGTTCGGCCTCCTGCTGCATCTGATCCGACGCCTGCTGCGCCTTGTCCGCCGCCTGTTCGAGCAACGCCGCCGCCTCGCGCTGCTGCTCGGCGGCCTGCTCGCGATCACCCTTTTTCAGCGACTCCAGAGCCTCGTCCTGCTTCTGCCTGGCCAGTGAGAGATTCTCCGAGCCCTCGTTGAGCTGCTCCTGCGCCGACTCCGACTGCGCCTCGCTCGCCTGCTTCTGCAAATCATCCAGCGCCCCCTGCGCCTGCTTGCTCAATGATTCCTGCTGCTGCTGCGACGCCTCCATGTCCTGCGATTTCGTCTCGTTGTCCTCGGCGGCCTCACGCTCCTGCCTGGCCAGCTCGGACAGCTAGTCGGCCGACTGCTGCGCCTGATCAGACTGCTGCTGCTTCTGGGCCTGCTGCTGCTTCTGGGATTGATCGCCGCCGCCCTGATTCTGCTGTTTCTGCTGCTGACCCTGATCTTGTTTCTTTTGCTGCTCCTGCTGCTCCTTGATCTGCTTCTTGAGCCGCCGGACATACTCGACGTTCCGCGCCGCATCGAGATCCGTCCGGTCCATCGCCGCGCTGGCGAGGAAGCTCCGCTCGGCGTCGGTCAGCATCGCCATCGCCCGCGTCGCATCGATCCCCGTGGCCTCGCCGGACCCCTCCTGCTCCACCGGGGTCAGCGCCTGCTTGAGCTGGATCGCGCCCAGGTTGTATTCGGCGCGCCGGAGCAGCGCCGGATCGTCGGCGCCGGCGCTCTCGACCACCGACTCGAGGATCGTCCGGGCCTCGATCAGCTCGCCCGCCTCCGCCAGCGCCGTCGCCCGGGCGAGCTCGGCCCGCGGATCCGCCTCGGGATCCTGCGCCATCACCGGCGCACAGACCGCCAGCGCAAGAATCAACAGTGTTCGCTTACGCACGGTCACGGATCACCACCTCCAGACACAGCATTGTCAGCGCGATCGCGAGCAGGTACTGGAACCCCTCGCGGTACCGAATCGAATCGACCTCCTCGATGTCCACCTGGTTCGCCCCGCGGATCAGGTCCGCGTATACCTGCTCGAGATCAATCGTCCCGGTCCCGACGTTCAGATAAACACCCCCCGCCGACGCCGTCGCGATCTCGCGCAGCGTCTTGGAATCCTGCGAGGTGCGCACCTCCTGCCCCCGGTAGCTGAGCGGACGCTCGCCGCCGCGGTCGCTCTCGATCGGGATGCTCGCCCCGGCGGTGTCGCTGCCGATGCCGATCGCGATGATCCGGATCCCCAGCTCGCGCGCCCGCTGCGCCGCCTCGACCGGCAGGCTGTCCTGATCCTCGCCGTCGGTGATCAGCACGATGTCGCGGTAGTTCGTCACCGACTCGGCGTCCGCCTTGAAAACGTCGTCGATCGTCTTGCGGATCGCGTCGCCGATGTTCGTCCCGCCCCGGGGCGCCGACCGCGTGCTCAGCTCCTCGAGCGTCAGCCGGAAGAACGCGTAATCGGTCGTCAGTGGACACCGGATCGAGGCGGCGCCCGCGAACGCAACAATCCCGACGCGGTCGCCCTTGAGGCTCCCCGCCAGATCGTTGATCCACAGCTTCGACCGGTCCAGCCGGTTGGGAGGCAGGTCCTGCGCCAGCATCGATCGCGAAACATCGATCAGGAACACCACATCGCGCCCCTTGCGCTGCACCGGCGTCGGCGTCGGGTCCCACTGCGGACGAGCCAGCGCCACGGCGATGCTCCCGAACGCCGCCACCACCGCCGTCGCCCGAAGCGCGTGGCGTACCGGGGCCGCGCGGAACCCGATCCGCTCGGCCAGCCCCGTCTGCGCAAACCGCGCCACCGCCCGCCGCCGGTGGCGCCACGACACGGCGAACATCACCAGCAGCGCCGGCAGCGCCCAGAGCCAGGCCAGCCAGGATGGATCAGCCAGACGCATCAGGGAAGCCTCCGGAACACAGTCATGGAAAGCAGCAGCTCGGACACCAGCAGGGCCCCGGCGATCATCGCAAACGGCGGGAACAGCTCGTCCGTATTCGTGTACTCGACCGTGTCGATCTCGGTTCGCTCCAGCTCGTCGATCGCGCTGTAGATCGCCCGCAGCGACCGCTCGTCGGTCGCGCGGAAGAACTTGCCCCCGGTCGTCTCGGCGATTGCGCTCAGCGTGCGCTCATCGAGTCCGCCACCGGGGACCTGCCGGTCGCCGAACGGCGTGCGGATCGTCCGCGAGCTGCTCCCGACGCCGACCGTGTAGACACGGATGCCCCACTCCGCCGCCAGGTTCGCCGCCGCCATCGGCTCGATCTGTCCCGCGCTATTGACACCGTCGGTCAGCAGGATCACCACCTTGCCCTTGACGACAAAGTCCGACGAGGCCTCCTCGTCACCGGCGCGGTTGGCGATCTCCGTCTCGGCGTCGCGCAGCCGCGCCGCCGCCAGCGCCAGCGCCTCGCCGATCGCCGTCCCGCGCTCGTCGTTTCGTCGGGGGATCTGGATATCGTCGATCAGCTCCGCGACCGCCTTCGTGTCACGCACCAGCGGGCAGATGGTGTCGGCGAAGCTGCCGAACTCGATCACGCCCACCAGATCCCCCTGGCGCCCGCGCATCTCGGGTCCGCCCGACGGATCGCCCAGCACAAAGTCGCGGACCACCAGCTTGACCGCGTCGAGCTTGGCCATCGCCTGCCCCGCGACACGCATCGGGTCCTCCATCGAACCCGACCGGTCGATCACCAGCTCCAGCGCCACGCCCTTGGTCGTCGTGTGCGATTCCCCGCTGACCGCCTGCGGCCGCGCGATCGCGATGACCAACGCGCCCAGCGCCGCCACGCGCAGCAGCGAGGGTGTCCACGACAGCCGGCCCCGCAGGCTCCGGCCCGCCACGCCGATCCTGCCCAGCGGCGCGTACGACACCCAGCCGCGCCGGCCGGCGCGCCAGATCAGTAGCGCCACCACCGGCAGCAGGGCCAGCAGCGCAAAGACCATCGGCACGGCGAACCGATCGATGCTCATCCGGTCATCCCTCCCCCCGCCGCCAGGCGGATGCTCCCGATCGCCCGGAGCGCATCATCACGCAGCGGGCCGGCCTGGTCCGGGTCGATTGTTCCGCCCGCAAACAGCGCCGGGTCGACCCGGCTGAAGAAATCCGCCACCAGCGCCGCGTCCGTCGGGTTCAGCCCCACCCCGTCTCGAAGCAGCGGGACCAGGTCGGCGCCCGTCGCCGCCAGCGCCCGCGGGCCGGCGACCTCCGACATCGCCGCTCGCACCGCGGCGTGCGCCGCCTGCGCAACCTCCGCCACCGGCGCGTGCGTGTCGATCGCCTGCAACCCGTCCCGGATCGCATCGAGCCGACGCGCCCGAACCCGGTTCGGATCACGCCGGCGCCGTTCCAGTTGGGTCAGCGTCAACGCCCCGGCCCCGAGCAACACCAACGCGCCCACCGAAACATACAGCGCCGTGTGCGATTCCGATCGGGCCGGAAGCGGTTCGAGCGGCTCGCGCAGCGCCGTCGGGTCCCAGTCTGTCGGCTCGGACTCCAGCAGCGACTCGACGGTCACCGGGATCGGATCGGTCCGAGCGATCGTGAACCGGTCGCCCCCGATCTGCTCCGCCTTGAACCGCAACGCCGGGATCTCGCCCGTCTCGGGCAGCCCCGGCGCCAGCTCGGCCTTCCAGCTCCACGTCGTCAGCCCGTTGGCGTACCGCGCCGGGGCCATCCGCGGCGCCGACACCACCCGCAACGGCCCGAGCGTCTCGTCAACACCCATCGATTCGAACGGCTGATCCACCAGCGTCCACCCGTCGGCGACATCGCACACGACCGTCAGCACAGTCCGCTGCGTCACGTTGAGCGTGTTCGCCGAGAGCTCGGCCCGAACCCGCAGCGGATCGTCGCCGGCGCGGACCGGCGCCGCGGCGAGCAGCGCAACAAGCGTAATGGCCAGTCGGATCATCATCGGTTCACCTCCGGCGCTCCCGCATCCTGAAGCACGCCTCGAGATCGCGCACAAACGGACGATCCGTCGAGACCCGAACCAGGTCCGCCTTCGCCAGGCGGAGCGCCTTTTCCAGCTCCTTGTCCGCGCGCAGCGCCTCGGCCTTCGCCCTCGTGCGAACGCCCTTGCTCGATGTGTCCAGCATCGCCTCGCGCCCCGTCTCCGGGTCGCGCACCCGGATCAACCCGACATCGGGCAGGTCCCGCTCGGTCGGGTCCTCCGTGCGCACCGCCACGACCTCGTGCCGCGACGACAATCGCCGAAGAGGCTTGGCGTACCCGTTCTCCCCGTGCGCCGGCGCCTGGAAATCGCTGATCAGGAAGACCACCGTGTGCCTGCTCAGCACCCGGTTCAGGTGATCGATCGCCAGCGGCAGGTTCGTCCCCAGCCCGACCGGCTCGAACTCGAGCAGGTCGCGCATGATCCGCAGCGCGTGCCCCCGCCCGTTGTGGGGCGGCACGAACGACTCGACCCGGTCCGTAAACACCTGCAACCCCGCCAGGTCGTTGCTCCGCGTCGCCGCCAGGCACAGCGCCGCGCCGACCTCGACGGCCAGCCGCGACTTGAACTTCCCGCGGGCCCCGAACGATTCCGAGGCGCTCAGGTCCACGGCGATCACCACCGTCAGTTGCCGCTCCTCGATGTACCGCTTGATGAACGTCGAGCCCGTCCGCGCCGAAACGTTCCAGTCGATCGAGCGGATGTCGTCGCCCGGCTCGTACTCGCGGACCTCGGCGAACTCGACGCCCTGGCCCTTGAACGCGCTCTTGTACTCACCGGCGAACAGGTTGTCCACGCGACGGTTCGTGCGCACCTGGAGGCGACGGACCTCGCGCATCAGCTCTTTGCTGAGCATGGCGATGGCTCCGATGGGTGTGGTCAGGGTACGGGGACGTGGTCGAGGATGTCGCCGACGATGCGCTCGCTCGTGATCTCTTCCGCCTGCGCCTCGAAGCTCGGGATGACCCGGTGCCGGAGCACATCGGGCGCGATGGCCTTGACGTCACCCGGAGTGACGAACGCCCGCCCCTGCAAGAACGCGTACGCGCGGGCCCCGAGGATCAGCGACAGCGTCGCGCGGGGCGACGCCCCGAACTCGATCAGCCGGTCGAACTCTCGACCCAGCGCCGGGCACACGCCCGTCGGGTTGCGCGTCGCCAGCACCAGCGTGACGATGTAGTCCTTCACGCGGCTCTCGACGTGGACCTGGTCGATGATCGCCCGCGCCTCGGCGATCTCCCCGGTGCTCGTCACCGCGTTGATCGAAAGGTCCGGCCGGCTCGTGCCCATCCGGTCGAGGATCTGCCGCTCCTCGGCCTGATCCGGGTACCCCACGTGGACCTTGAGCATGAACCGATCGACCTGCGCCTCGGGCAGCGGGTACGTCCCCTCCTGCTCGATCGGGTTCTGCGTCGCGAGCACCAGGAACGGATCGGGCAGCCGGTGCGTCTCATCGCCGATCGTCACCTGCCGCTCCTGCATCGCCTCGAGCAGCGCCGACTGCACCTTCGCCGGCGCCCGGTTGATCTCGTCAGCCAGGATCAGGTTCGCGAAGATCGGCCCCTTGCGCGTGGTGAATGTCTGGTCGGCGGGGTGATAGATCATCGTCCCCACCAGGTCCGCCGGCAGCAGGTCGGGCGTAAACTGGAGCCTCGAAAAAGACGCGTGGATCGCCTTGGACAGGCTGCTCACCGCCAGCGTCTTGGCCAGGCCCGGCGCCCCCTCGAGCAGCACATGCCCGCCGGTGAGCAGCCCGATCACGAGCCGCTCGATCATCCGGCGTTGCCCCACCACCACCTTCTCGACCTCGTCGAGCAGACGCGTGATCGTCTGGCTGTGCGTCTCGATTGATTGTTCGAGTTCCGTTCCGGCGGCGGTCGTCATCATGGCGCTCGTGGCATCCTTCCTTGATACGTGGTGCGTGGTGGATTCGCGGTGCGGGCTTGACTCTTATGATGCGTACTGACAGAGCCCCTGTCAGGTTCGCACCGATTCCGGATCATTTGGTCCCACCAACCAATCACCCCTGATCAGCGATACTTTAGTAGCGCACGTCCACCCGGGAAACACCGAATCATGACCATCCTCGTCACCGGCGCCGCCGGCTATGTCGGCTCGCACACCGCGCTGCGGATGCTCCGCCTCGGCCACACCGTCGTCGGGTTCGATAACTACTCCACCGGCCTCCGCGACCGATCGATCCGGCTCGCCCGATCGGCCGACACCCTCCCCGGCGACTTCCACATGGTCGAAGGCGACATCGCCGACACCGACCTCGTCGCACAGACGCTCGCCGAGCACCGCATCGATTCGGTCATCCACCTGGCCGCGCACTGCATCGTCTCCGAGAGTGTCCGCGAACCCGACAAGTACCACCGCAACAACACCCTGGGCGCCGCCTCCCTGCTCGCCGCCTGCGCGCCTTCGGGCGTCGCCCGGTTCATCCTCTCCTCGACCACCTCGGTCTACGGCGACCCCGATCTGGGCATGACCCCCATCCCCGAATCAACACCCTGCCATCCCATCAACCCCTACGGCGCCAGCAAGCTCGCCTGCGAACGCCTGCTCGCCGAACACGCCCAGACCCGCCACGCCGCCGGGCGACCATTCGCCGGCGCCGCCCTCCGGTACTTCAACGTCGCAGGCTGCGAACCGGAGCTCGGAGAACAATCCAACGACGCCGGCAGGCTCATCCCCACCGCGATCAATGTCGCGCTGGGCAGACAACCCGCCCTCACCATCTGCGGCTCAGACTTCCCCACCCCCGACGGCACATGCGTCCGCGACTACATCGACGTCCGCGACATCGCCGCCGCCCACGCCGACGTCCTCGATGCGCTCAAACCGGGCAACCAACGCACATATAACGTCGGCATGGGCCGCGGCTGGAGCGTCCGCGAGGTCGCACAAGCAACCGCCCGAGTCAGCGGCCATCCGATCCCAACAATCGAAGGCCCCCGCCGAGAAGGCGACCCGGCGGCGCTGGTGGCGGATGTCACAAAGATTGCGCAAGAAATCGGGTGGGTGGCGAAGCACACGGATCTAGGCGAAATAATCGCGACGGCGCTGGAGTGGGCATCCACCAAATGGCGTTGATTGCAGAACCGTATTTTCTTTGATTATTCTCAACTCAAATGGAACCGCATTGACAACCGATGCGATATCTGTTAGAGAGCCAGTTCGTGTTTGTTCCATTCCATGACCAACAGAACAGGAGACAGACCATGATATTCAGGCAGGCAGGCAGGCAGGCAGGCAGGCAGGCAGGCAGGAGCGTAGGAAGAGCCGACGATTGATCGTTTGGGCCGTCCCTGCGCTGCTCGCGCTGGGCCTCTCGATCGGGGCGGTGGCGGCTCCTGGTGACAATCCGGCTATGAACACTCCCGGCTGGAATCACGGGCATACTCGATGCGGGTGTGGCGGGGCTAATGCGAATTTCGCCACTAAAACCAGTTGCCTGCTCTGCTGCTCCAAGGATGTTCAGGATGGTTTACTGAACGAAAACGAGATCTCGAACTGCCAGGCATACTGCTTACAAGACCATCAGTTCCCGTGTAATACAGGCCATCAGCACGGCTTCTGGCATTGGTTGGCGTGTCTCCTCTTTGGTTGCAACGACAACGCCAATAACGACAGATTCTACAACGAGTAGCCGATGTTACCTGCAACACAATCAACGCCCGGGGCCTTCAAGATGCTTGCGAAGAAACACAAGACATCGCTGATTGTCGCGGTGTGCATTCTCGTGATCGGCGCCGCCCTCGGGCGGTTTCTCTGGCCGGCAATCGGGGCCGGGATCGGGCAGGTGATCAAACAGGCCAAGTTCAACGACATCGGCGGCGGCGTCCCGGCATACACCCCGAACCCCTCGCAAAGCGACGAATACAACGAGTACCTCTCATGGCTGGTGAACGACGTGGCCAAGAGCAGGGAGGCGTGGGGCGATGAAACCGTTGACCGGATGGTCGCGATTCTCGACGCCAGATACACGCAAGAACAAGTCGAAAATATCGCCCAGCGTCCCGGCGCCACGATGCGTGACCAGGAATCGTACATGTACTTTGAGTTCACAATGGCTGTCATCGGCGAGCGGCTCCGCCAAAACGAACCGATCGAGCCGGAGGCCCGCCGGAAACTGGTCCTGTCCATAACCGATGCGCTGGCGGATCCATACGCACGCATCCGCAATAGCGCTATCAGCTCGCTTTGTTATTCCCGCCTCGTCAAAGACCCGGCGATCCGCGCCAAGGTCGTGGCGATGTTCAACGACCCGGTGGGCTACATCGCACAGGGCGCGCGCAACGGTCTCGACTACTTCGACGAGATCGAACGCCTCCGAGCCGAGGGCAAGTGGCACGAACCATGGATCAAGGATTGATCGGTGACTCGAGCTAATAGATATCCCGCCTTCACCCTCATCGAACTCCTCGTCGTTATCTCCGTTATCTCCGTGCTGATCTCGATCCTCACGCCCACACTCGCCGCCTCGCGTGAATCCGCACGCCGGGTCATCTGCCTGAACAACCTCCGGTCGCTCGGACTCGCAATCCAGATGTACCAGGACGATCACGACCGCGCGCTCCCCTACGCGAAATATTCCTATGCACTCCCGCTCGGATGGACGGAGCCGATCGACGCGCTGGGGCCTTACCTCGACGTTGACCTCCCGTCGATCGACAAATACGGCGATATCGTCTCGGATCAGCCCTTCTGCTGCCCCTCCGACCCCGGCTACTGCGATCAGTTCGGGATCAGTTATTTCTACTTCCCAGCCCCCATGGATGTCGCCACGCCCGTGTGGAGCGAGCAGGCCATCGCCAAACATACCACAATGTCGATGTACGAGCGTGGCGAAGTCGCCCGTGGCGGCGCCGGCAGGGCGATCTTTAGTGACGCGAGCATCTGGCATTCCGGCGGACCCAATAGGGAGTTCGAAAGTGATGGCTTGGTCGGGCGCAACTCCCTCCGCTATGACGGAAGCGTCGGTTGGTCCGTCGATGACGGCCCATGACGACCGGCGCTGACCAGTCAATCCCGATGACCAACCACACACTCCAGGAACACCTCCCCGAACGCCTGCAGCTTCTGCGGCCCGACGCCCTTGACACGCAGCATCTCGCTCGGCGTCGTCGGTTTCTTCCGCGCCATGTCGCGCAGGGCGGCGTCGCCAAAGACGATGTACGCCGGGACGCTGTGCTCCTGCGCGATCGACCGCCGCAGGTCGCGGAGCTTCTGGAACAGCTCGTGATCTACGCCCTCCCAATCCGCCTCCGACTGCCCGCCCCGCCCCGGCGCCCGTGACTTCTGGGGAGCCTTGGCCGCGAAGAGCCTTGCCGGCGCCTCGGAACGCAACAACCCCACCGACCGGTCAGTCAGCGTCAGCACCGGGTAGTCCCCGCCCGTGCGCGCCAGCAGGTCCGCGTCGACGAGCTGATCCATGAAACTCAGCAGGCGGTCCTTGCTCTCGCCCGGGAGCAACCCGAACGTGGTCAGACGCTCGTGCCCGTACTGCTTGATCCGCTGCGTCGCCCGGCCCCGCAGCACCCCCGCGACGTGGGCGGCGCCGAAGCGTTGCTCCAATCTGGCCACACACGAGACGATCTTCTGCGCCACCAATGTTGAATCCGGGACCTCCAGCAACTCCTTCAGGCAAACATCGCACGCGTTGCAGTCGTCCGACTCGTACGCCTGGCCGAAATGCTCGACAAGCGCCCGGTGCCGGCACTTCATCCGCCGCGCATAACCGCGGATGTCATCGAGCAGCGCCAGTTGCGGCGCCGCCGCGGCTTCCGGGTCCGGCGCTTCCTGCGCCGATTCGCTGATCAATCGCGCCCACCGCGTCGCGTCCGAGCCCAGATGAAACAGCACGCACTCGGCCTCGAGCCCGTCGCGCCCGGCGCGCCCCGTCTCCTGCTGGTACGCCTCGAGCGATTTGGGCAGCGCCGTGTGGATCACGCACCGCACGTCCGACCGGTCGATCCCCATCCCGAACGCGACCGTCGCCGTCACCACGTTGAGCCGCTCCTGCGCGAAGTCGTCCTGGATCCGCCGGCGCTCGTTGGGCGCAAGCCCCGCGTGGTACGCCTCCGCCCGGATCCCGCGCGTGCCGAGCCGCTCGGCGAGGTCCTCGGTGTTCTTCCGGCTGATGCAATAGATGATCGCCGCCTCGTCCCCGTGACGATCGAGAACCTCGGCCACCTGGTCGAGCAGATTGACCCGGGGCAGAATCCTGTAGATCAGGTTCGGGCGGTCAAAGTCACCGATCAGCACCGCCGGGTCGCGGAGCCGAAGCTGCCCGGCGATGTCCTCGCGCACGCGCTGCGTCGCCGTGGCGGTGTACGCGTGGAACGCGACATCCGGGAACCGCTCGCGCAGCTCCGCGACCCGGCGGTATTCGGGCCGGAAATCGTGCCCCCAATGGCTGATGCAGTGCGCCTCGTCGACGCTGATCGACCCCACCTTCAACCGATCGAGCAGCCTCAGAAACCGCCCCGTCAGCAGACGCTCGGGCGCGACGTACAGCAGGCGGTAGTCCCCCGCCAGCGCCCGGCGTTCGATGGCCTGAGCCTCACCATCGGCCAGCGCCCCGTGCAGGGCGGCGGCAGGGAATCCGACCAGCGCCAGCCCGTCCACCTGATCCTTCATCAGCGAGATCAACGGCGAGACCACGATCGACGTCCCCTCGCCAAGCGCCGCCGGGAGCTGGTAGCAGAGCGATTTCCCGCCCCCCGTCGGCAGGACAACCAGCGAATCCCGACCGGCCCGGGCCGCCTCGATCGCCTCGCGCTGCTGGGGGCGGAGCTCGTCGTAACCCCAGTATTGACGGAGGGTTTCGAGAATCGGATCGGTTGATGACAGCGTGTCGGCCATGGAGATTCTTGGTTGCCGCGGGGTGGTTGGTATCCGGGCCAATGTAACCGGATTGCTCCGCACGCGCATATCCCTGATCTGACGCTCAACCTCAGGCCCGACAGGCGGTTGAAAGATGTGGAGACCCGCGCCTGTGACGGCGCAGCCATGATCCCCTTAGAATGTGCGATACGCCGATCCGGCAGAATCCCGGAGGCGATCCGACAACCGGACCAATCTCCGGAGATGGAGCAAGCTGCAATGAATCGAATGACCCTGACGGCGTGTGCGCTCGTCGCGGCGTGTGCGCCGCTGGCCAGCGCCCAGCAGGTCGAGGTGGAGGAGTTCACCCTGGACAACGGGATGAAGTTCCTCCTCGCCCCTCGGCACGACCAACCCAACAGCATCGCGGCCGGGTGGCTCGCCAAGGTCGGGAGCGTCAACGAACGCCCCGGCATCACCGGCATCAGCCACTTCTTCGAGCACATGATGTTCAAGGGCACCACCACCATCGGCACCGACAACGCCAACGGCGACCGGCGCATCATCGACCAGCTCGCCGCCACGCGCGACGACCTGCTCGATCTCCAGATGAACGTCCAGTACCCGCGATGGAAAGCCGGCGAGATCGACGACCCCTGGGACGCCGCCAACGACACACCCGAGATGGCCGAGCTGCGCCAGAAGATGCGCGACCTCCAGGAGCAGCAGCGAGAGTTCACCGTCAAGGACGAGTTCGACCAGGTGTACACCTCGATGGGCGGCTCTTCCATGAACGCCTTCACCAGCCAGGACGTCACCTTCTTCTTCATCACCGTCCCGAGCAACAAGTTCGAGCTCTGGGCCTGGATGGAGTCCGACCGGCTCGACGATTCGGTCTTCCGCGAGTTCTATTCCGAGCGCGACGTCGTTCACGAGGAGCGACGCCTCCGCACCGAATCCACACCCACCGGCAAGTTCCAGGAGCAGTTCGAGTCGATGTTCTGGATGTCCTCGCCCTACAACTGGCCGGTCATCGGCTGGACGAGCGACCTCAACAGCTACACCCGCGCCGACGCCGAGGCGTACTACGACACCTACTACCGCCCCAACAACCTCGTCGGCGTCATCGTCGGCGACTTCGACCCCGCCTACATCAAGCCCGTCATCCAGCGCTACTTCGGGCGCCTCGAAGCCGGCCCCACGCCGCCGCCGGTCGTCACTCTCGAAATGCCACAGCAGGCCGAGATGCGCATGTACGCCGAGGGCGACCTCCAGCCACAGGTCGAGGTCCGCTACCACACCGTCCCCTTCGGCAACAAGGACGGCTACGCGCTCGAGATGCTCAGCCAGATCCTCAACGGCAGAACGGGCCGGCTCTACAAGAACCTCGTCGAGGGCAAGGAGATCGCCTCCAACGCCTCCGCCGCTCAGGACCAGCGCAAGTACGCCGGCGCCTTCTCGTTCAGCGCCCAGACCAAGGGCGACGCCACCCCCGAGGACCTCGAACAGGGCTGGTACGAGGTGCTGGCCGACCTCCAGGAGAACCTCGTCCCCGAGCGTGAGCTCCAGAAGGTCAAGAACGGCGTCGCCGCCGATTCCTACCGAAGGCTCGAGAACAACTTCTTCCTGATGGTCCAGCTCGGCTACTCCGAAGCGCTGGGCGACTGGCACGAACTCAACGACGGGCCCAAGAAGCTCCAGGCCGTCACCGCCGAGCAGATCCGCGACGTCGCCAACAAGTACTTCGACAAGAACAACCGCTCCGTTGCGATCTACACGCGCTCCGAGGATGCAGCGCCGATCGACCCGGAGCTGGCGGCGCTTGATCCGCAGATGCAGGGGATGGTCAAGCAGGCAATATCGCAGATCGCTGCGGTGATGGACGCCGGCGAGCTCGCCGCCAACCTCGCCCAGATGGAGGCCCAGATGGACCAGATGCCTCCGGAGTTCAAGCCCGCGATGAAGATCATCGCGAAAAAGGCACGCGAGCGGATCGCCGAACTCGAAGCGGCCCAGGACTGATCGTCACAACAACACAACATCCAACCAGGAAACCACAATGAATCGATACCAGAAAATACTGACGATCGCCGGCGCTGCGGCGCTGATCGCGGCGCCGAACGCCGCGACGGCGCAGCTGGGCATCCCCAGCCGCCCCGAGGAAATCCACTTCTCCGCGCTCGAGTTCGAGCCGCCCGTCGCCAGCGAATACCGCTATGAAACCAGCGGCGGCATCCCTGTGTACATGATGCCCAGCCACGAGTTCCCGCTGATCAACATCACGTTCAGCTTCAAGGGCGGGACCTACCTCGAACCCGCCGACAAGGCCGGGCTCGCCCGGATGACCGGCGCGATGATCCGCCGGGGCGGGACCGCCACCATGTCCGCCTCAGACCTCGACGAGGAGTTCGACTTCCTCGCCGCCCAGGCGAACACCTACGCCGGCTCCACACGCTCGGGCGCGTCGCTCAACTGCCTCTCGGCCAACTTCGACGACGCCTTCGGGCTCTTCATGGACATGCTCCGCAACCCGGGCTTCCAGGCCGACAAGGTCGAGCTCTACCGCGACGAAACCCTCGAGCGGATGAAGCAGCGCAACGACGACGCCGGCCCCATCCTCTCGCGCGAGTGGGATTCGATGCTCTACGGCCGCGACAGCTGGCAGGCCCGCGTGTCCACCGAGTCGACCATCGAGTCCATCACCACCTCCGACATGCGCGAGTTCCACGACCGCGTCTTCAACCCGGGCAACCTGATCATCGGCGTCACCGGAGACTTCGACCCCGATGTCATGCTCCGCAAGATCGACAAGGCCCTCGCCGGCTGGCCCGCCGGGGACCGCAACCCCGACGCCCCGGACGCACACGCCAACTTCACCCCCGGCGTCTACCACGTCGAGAAAGACATCCCCCAGGGCAAAGTCTCCATCGGGCAGCGCTCGGTCAAGCGTGACAACCCCGACTACTTCGCGCTGCGCATCATGAACGACGTCCTCGGCGGCAGCGGGTTCACCAGCCGCATCACCAAGAATGTGCGCTCCGACGAGGGGCTGGCGTACTCCGCCGGCTCACGCCTGTCCATGCCCGCCGATCAGGACGGCGAGTTCCAGTCCTTCTTCCAGTCCAAGAACCGCACCGTCGCCCTGGCCGCCAAGCTCATCTACGACGAGATCGACAAGATCCGCGAGGCGCCCATCACCGAGCAGGAGCTCGAAACCTCCAAGGCCTCCATCATCGAGACCTTCCCGAGGACCTTCGAGTCCAAGAACGCGACGGTCAACCTCTTCATCAACGACGAGTGGACCCACCGCCCAGACGGCTACTGGGAATCCTTCCGCGACAACGTCCAGGCCGTGACCGCCGACGATGTCCTCCGCGCCGCGCAGAAGCACCTCGACCCCGACAACATGATCATGATGATCGTTGGCGACTGGGACGAGATCAAGGGCGGCGACCTCGAAGGCCGCGCCAACATGAGCGAGTTCTACGGCGGCTCCAACACCGAGCTGCCCCTGCTCGACCCGCTGACGCAAGAGCCGATCGACGACTGATCCGCGTCCCGCACGCATCCTTTCAAGGGCGGCCCTCCCGGGGGTCGCCCTTTTTCAGTGCCCGCATCCGTGCCTACCCTCAACCCCATGCCCGACGCCCCCGCCATCTCCGATTCCCAGCGCACACGAATCAACACCGTCCTGCGCGATCGCTTCGGGCACGAGTCGCTCCGACCGCTCCAGCAGCGCATCATCGAACGCCTCATGGCCGGGCGCCACGCCCTGACCATCATGCCCACCGGCTCGGGCAAGAGCCTGTGCTTCCAGCTCCCGGCGCTGGCGATGAGCGCCCCCGGGATCACCCTCGTCTTCAGCCCGCTGATCGCGCTCATGGAGGATCAGGTGGCCGCCCTGCGCGCCAGGGGAATCGACGCGGTCTACGTCAACAGCACGCTCGACAAAAAGGATCGCCTCAATCGCTACCGGCAGATCGCCGCCGGACGGTTCGATATCGTCTACGCCACCCCCGAGCGGATGCAAAAGCCCGAGTTCGTCGCCGCACTCGAATCCGTGAATAACAACGTTGGGGGCGGCGTCAAACTCCTCGCCGTCGACGAGGCCCACTGCATCTCCCGATGGGGGCACGACCTCCGCCCCGCGTACCAGCTCGTCGGCCGGTTCCGCAAACAACTCGGCGAACCCGTGACCATCGCCCTGACCGCCACCGCCACCCCCGAGTGCCGGGACGACATCAAGCGCACCCTCGGCTTCGACGACGAATCGATGCCCACGTTCTCGTCGCCCATCAACCGGCCCAACCTCTCGATCGAGTCGCGCGAAGTCTGGGACGACGACGACAAACTCCGCCAGATCGGCGCCGTCGCCGACGCCATGCCCGGGACGGGCATCGTCTACTTCTCGCTGATCAAGGACCTCGACCGCTTCGCCGACCTGCTCCGCAGACGCACCGACCGCCCCATCGCGATCTACCACGGCCGCCTCGACCCCGCTCAGAAGAAACGCGTCTACCGCCGATTCATCGACGCGCCCCCCGAAGACAACCTGCTCCTGCTGGCGACCAACGCCTTCGGCATGGGCGTCGACAAGCCCGACATCCGATTCATCATCCACGCGCAGCTTCCCGGCAGCCTCGAGTCGTACTACCAGGAGATCGGCCGAGCGGGCCGCGACGGGCTGCCCGCGCTGTGCGCGTTGCTCTACAGCGCCGACGATCTGGCGATCCAGCACCGCTTCGTCGAGTGGGCCAACCCATCGGCGGACCTGCTCGTGCGCATCGCCACCGCCGCCGAGGAGAGCGCGCACGAAGACTTCGACGAGGACGAGCTGCGTCTGGCCGCACTGGGCAAGGGCGGCGACGGCGGCCGGTTGCAGCACTGCGTGATCACGCTCGAAAAGCTCGGCGTCTTCGAGGCCACCCCCTTCCCCGATCGCTGGCGCCTCGCCCGCCCGCTCGACCACAGCGAGATCGACCCCGACGAGATCGAAGCCAAGACCCGGCGCGATCTCCAGCGGCTGCTCAACGTCGTCGAGCTGACCCGCGCCGAAGACCCACGCCGACTGATCCTCGATTATTTCAGCCTCGACGACCAAATCACCGCCCAGGGCTGAACCGGCGCCCGGCAAGGACCGAAACTACACAGGCATGCCCGATCCACAAGACCAACCCGGACGCCCGCTCGCGGTGCTGCGCGCGATGATCGATTCGGTCGATCACGAGATCCTCCAGCTCTTCGCACGCCGCAACGGGCTGGTCTCCGAGGTCGCCGCGTACAAACGAACCACCGGCAAGGCGATCCGGGATTTCCAGCGTGAGAAAGAACTCCTCGAAGACCGGCGGACCCGCGCCGTCCCGCTCGGGCTCTCGCCCGAGGTCATCGAGAGCGTCTGGCGCCTGACGCTCTGGGCCAGCCGGGACCGGCAGGCCGCCCTCAAGGCCGAGGTCCCCGAAAACATCGAGCCCAAAGCGATCGCCGTCATCGGGGGCAAAGGCGAGATGGGCGCCTGCATCGCCTCGATGTTCGCAGGCCTGGGCCACGCGGTGATGATCGCCGACCTCGAGACACAGCTGACCAACGAAGAAGCCGCGTCGAACGCCGACGTCGTCATCGTCTCCGTCCCGATCGACTCCACCGACAAGGTCATCCGCGCAATCGGCCCGCACGTCAACCCAGACGCCCTGCTGATGGACCTGACCTCGATCAAGTCGGCGCCGGTGCAGGCGATGATCGAATCAAGCCGGGCGACGGTCATCGGCGCCCACCCGCTCTTCGGCCCGACGGTCCACTCACTCCAGGGCCAGCGCATCGTGCTCACCCCCGGACGAATCCCCGACAACGACCCGTGGCTGCCTTGGCTGCGCTCGATGCTCCACGCGCGGGGGCTCAACGCGCTCGAAACCACCCCCGAAGCCCACGACGAGGCGATGGCGGTCGTGCAGGTGTTGACGCACTTCTCGACCGAGGTCCTCGGGCGCACACTCGCGAACCTCCGAGTCGAAGTCGATGAAACCCTCCGCTTCACCTCGCCGGTGTACCTGATGGACATGCTGCTGACGGCGAGGCACTTCGCCCAGTCGTCATCGCTGTATTCCTCGATCCAGATGCACAACCCGCGCACCGATGAGGTCGTCGGCGCCTTCGTCGATGCCGCCAGCGAGCTGCGCGACATCGCCGCCACCAGAGACCGCGAAGCCTTCGACGCGATGTTCGAGTCCGTGCGCGCCCTCTTCGGACCCTTCACCGACCAGGCGCTCGAACAATCGAGCTTCCTCATCGATCGACTCGTCGAGCGGACGTGAACCCGGTTACGACGCCGATGCCAGACGCTCCACACGCGGCCGCGATCGACTCAGCCACCGCTGCGCGTCAAACACCAGGCTCATCAGCAGCGGAACCAGCAGCAGCGTAAACAACGTCGAGAGCAGCAGCCCACCGACCACCACGCCGCCAAGCCCGCGATACAGCTCCGACCCCGACCCGGGCATCAGCACCAGCGGCGCCATGCCCCCCACCGACGTCAGCGAACCCATGAAGATCGGCCGCACCCGGGACCGCACCGACTCCCGGATCGCCTCGCGCGGTTCGAGCGGCGCGGCCCCGCCCCCCGCCCCGGTGTGGTCATTACCGGTCATGAAGTTCAACGCCTGGTGCACAATCAGGATCGCGTTGTTGACCACCACGCCGATCAGCAGCACGAACCCGAGCATCGTCAGCACGTCCAGCGACTGGATCGGCATGTACCGGTCGCCCAGGCTCCAGGCATACACAAGCCGCAACGCGATGAACCCGCCAAGCGTCGCCGGCGGGACGCTCGCCAGAATCACCAGCGGCGTGACAAAGCTCTGGAACAGCACACACAGCAGCAGGTACACCACCAGCAGCGCCAGGAACAGCGAGCTGTTCACCAGCCCGCCGAACGTCCCGTCACCGAGCAGCGCCGTGCGCACCGCCCGGAGCTTGCTCGCAGAGCCCGCAAAGAGCGTGTCCACCGTGTCGGGGATGACGCCCGACGCGCGATCGGCGTGGATCATCGAATCAAGCTCGCCGATCGCCCGCTCGAGCGGAACCCCCGCCGGCGCCGTGAACTGGAGCGTCACGGCGCGCCGGCGATCCACCCGGTTGATCTGCGGCGCGCTGGTCGTGCGCTCGAGCGTCGCCAGGTTCGACAGCGGCACGACGTGCCCCGTGGGCGTGGCGATCGGGATATCGCCCATCCCCCGCATATCCCGCTGCCCGACGGCGCTGCGCGAGATCAGCTTGAGGTCGATCGACTCGCCGCCCTTGCGGTACTCGCCGATGATCGCCCCGTCGCCGTTGGCCTGCACCGCCAGCCCCAGGTCCGCGGGCGTCATCCCGACCTCGCTCAGGCGAAGCCGGTCGGGGATGATCCGCAGCTCGGGGCCCGGGATGTTGTAGTTCGCAGGGTCCGGCTGGACGGACCCGAACCCGTACCGCTGCCCAAGCTCGCTCTGGAACACGCTGGCCGCGGCGGTGACCTGCGACAGGTCGTCGCCCACGAAATCAATCTTGACCGCCGAGCCCGTCGAGCCACCGACACGAAAAAGCGGGAGCTGGAACGCGAACGAGCGCACGCCCGGCGCCACCTCGCTGCGCGTCGCGTGCGCAAAGAGCGGGATCAGATCAATGCACCGCGCATCGTCTTGTGCGATCGCGCCGTGGAACATCCCCCGCCCGGCCGTCGCGACCGAAAAGTAGTTGACTATCGGAGGCGGCGTCACCGGCTTCCCGGATGTCATCGTCGTCCAGTCGAACGGCGTCACCGCCTCGAGCGTCGCCGGGTCGCGCAACGGGGGCGAGCCGTCAAACGAGGGCGCCGCCTCCCAGTAGGGACGCATGGTCGACTCGATCCGCTCAGCGAGGATGCGCTTCTGCTCGATGTTGTACCCCGAGGGCGGGATGAGCATCCCGAAGATGAGGTTCCGGTTGCCGCGCGGGAGATAATCCGCCGGCGGCAGCAGCGCCAGCGACGCGACCAGCGAGCCGACGATCAGCAGCGCCACGATCGACAACCGCGCCAGCGTGCTCCCGCACAGCCTGTACACCAGCGCCGCGATCCAGTCGGGCGACCGGTGCAACGGCGCCGTCACCAGACGCACGAGCCGCAGGCGCCGATGCGGTGGCTTGGCATGATCGACCGGCTTGAGGAACCGCGCCGCCGCCGAGGGGATGACCGTGACCGAAACGACAAGGCTCAGCGTCACCGCCGCGATGATCGCCAGGGCGATATCGCGGAAGAGCAGCCCCGCCTCCTCCTGGATCAGCAGGATCGGGAGAAAGACGGCGATGGTCGTCAGCGTCGAGGCCAGGACAGCGCCCCACACCTCGCGCGTGCCCCGGTACGCCGCCTCGCGCGGCGTCTCGCCCATCTCGAGCCTGCGATAAATATTCTCAAGCACCACGATCGCGTTGTCCACGACCATCCCAACGGCGAACGCCATCCCCGCGAGGCTGATCACGTTCACGCTCCGCCCCATCGCCACCAGCGCCACAACGGCGCCAACAACCGAGATCGGGATCGCCAGAGAGATGATCGCCACCGACCGGGCCGACCGAAGAAACAGAATCAGCACCAGCACCGCCAGCGCCCCGCCAAGCCAGATGTTGTTCCGCACCAGCTCGATCGCCCGGCTGATGTACACCGTCTGGTCGTACACCTGCCGGAGCCGGAACTCCCCGTTCAGCCCCAAACGCCGGGCCTCGGCGTCGAGCATCCCCCCCGGCGCGTTCATCCGATCGATCTCGGCGCGCACGCCGCGCATGACCTCGATCACGTTCGACCCGATCTCGCGCTGGACGTTTATCGCAAGCACCGGCTTGCCGTTGGCCCGGACGAACCCGGCCTGCTCCTTGTGCGTCTCGACGACCTCGGCGATGTCCCCGACGCGGACCGGCCCCCCGTCGGTGTACGCGATCACCGTTTGCTCGACATCCTCGACGGATTCGTACTGCCCGATCGTGCGCACGCGCACGTTCGACTTGCCCTCGGCCAGCTCACCCGCCGAAATGTTCCGGTTGGCGCCGCGGATCGCCTCGACAAACCCCGACGGCGTGACGCCGCGCTGGGCGAGGTCGCGCGGATCGAACCGGACCTGGAGCTCACGCTCGACGCCGCCCATCGCCCTGACCTCGGAGACACCCGCGATGCGCTCCATCGCCGGCTTCATCCGGTCGAGCGCAAAGTCCTGCATCGTGCGCATGTCGAAGTCGGGGTCGGTCGTCGAGAGGATGATCCAGGCGATGTAGTCCCGGTTCTGCGGGTCCGAGTCCTCGACGACCGGCTCGTCGGCGTTCACAGGGTAATCGGGGACCTCGCGCAGCTTGTCGCTGACCTCGCGCAGCGCGATGTCCTTGTCCGTCCCCACACGGAACTCGAGGCGGATCGTCCCGATGCCCTGCTGGCTCTGGCTGGTCATCGCCTTGAGGTTGCTCAATCCCTGGAGCTTTTCCTCCTGCTTGTCGATGATCTCCTGCTCGATCTCGCTCGGGCTGGCGCCCTCCCACAGCGTCGACACCGAAATAATCGTGTCCTCGACGTTGGGTGTGAGCTGGATCGGCACCCGCTGGATCGCCAGCACACCCGCAAGCAGCACCAGGATCACACCCACCGCGACCGTCACCGGGTCCTTGATCGATAACCGGATCAGGTCCAAGGCTCAGCCCCCCGCGTTCGATCGCGGCGCGCGATCAGGCCCGCCGGCCGCGGTTGTTTCGTCAGGACCCGGCCCGGTCGTTCCCGGCTCGATCGCCACGACCGGCGCCATCGGATGAAGCCGCTCGTTGCCCTCGACCACGACCAGATCGCCCGCCTCGAGCACGCCAAAGTCGATCACCAGACGTCCCTTGAAATCGAAGAGCGGCCTGATCGGAGCGATCCGCGCCGTCGCCGGGGCGCCGTCACCGCCCGCTCGCATCACATACACATACGGGCCGGCCTCGTTGCGCAAAATGGCGTCGCGGTCGACGGTCAGGCGCTCGACGACCTTGCCCGTCGGCGCCGACCCGGTGACCGCCACGCCCGGAGCGATGTCGCCGCCCTCGTTGGCGACGGTGACCACCAGCGAGAACGTGCGCGCACGCTCGTCCACCAGCGGGATCACGCGCCCGTGCTCGCGGGCGATCGAGCGGCCCGTCCGAGTGTCGAGGATCTCGATCCTGGTGTTGTTCGAAAGCGCCGCCCCCAGGAGCTGCTGCGGCACATCCAGCCACGCCTCGAGCGGGTCGATCGAGAGGATCTCGACGACACGGTCGCCGGCGTCGAGCCACTCGCCGATCTCGACATCGCGCGAAACCACCACCCCGGCGAACGGCGCGCGGATCGTCATGTCCTCCAGCCGGATCTGGAGCAGCTCGATCTGGGACTGGATCGACGCCGACCGGCTCTGCGCCTCGGCGAGCGCCGCCTAGGCAGCGCTGACATCGGACTGCGCATCGAGCACCTCTTTCATATTGGCGGCGCCGTTGCGGACCGCCTCCTCGAGCCGCTCCACATCCCGGTTGAGGATGTTCAGCTCCGCCTGACGCTGCGCCACCAGCGCGTTGGCGGCCCGGAGGTCGGCCTCCCGGCCCGTCAGCCGGACCGCGAGCCGATCGGAGTTGATGCGGGCCAGGGGTTGATCGACCCCGACCCGGTCGCCCTCGACAACGAGCAGTTCGCGCAGCAACCCCGCCTCCTGCGACGCCACCTTCGCCCGGTGGACAGCGCGGATCTCGCCCGTGACCATCCGCCGCTCCTGCACCTGTTCGCTCCGGACGGCGTCGACACGCACCGGCGTCGGGGCCTGCGCCGACGCCATCGGCGACGCCCAAGCCAGAACGACCGCCGGGAGCAGAACAATCGCCGGAAGCCGGCACACAGCGGGATTCAGGAGACGGGGGGGCTTCGAATCTGGTCCGGTCATGTTGGTTCGTTCTCTATCCCGGGCTCTCGCTGGCGCCCTGGATCGCCGTCCGGATCGCCGCTCTCGACGCGGCCAACGCGACCTCACACATCCGGTCATCTCCGCCGATCCCGCGGATCACGAACGAGCCGATCGACTCAGCGAGTTCTATGGCGTGCGACTCGATCGGTTGCCCGTTGGATTCCATCGAATCGATGATCCGACGGTAAATCCGCTGGTACGCCATTGGCGCCATCACGCTCTGAGCCAGTGTAGCCGCCTCGGAATCGTCGATCCGGGGGTTGATCCGCCGGATCACGAACTCGAGCTTCTTCATGCACGGCTTGAAATGCTCCTCGATCACATCGTCGAACGCCTCGCTGGGCCAGATCGCCTCCATCAGGAACAGCCGGGCCGCGACCGTTGAGAGCCCCCCCTCAAGCACCCGCAGCACGTGCAACGAAACAAACCCCCCCAACGCCTCAGAAGCCGCCAGCGGGCTCTCGAAGGGGCCATCGAGCAGGTCCCACAGGTTGCCATCGGCGCGGGCCCGCTCGAGCAGCCGGCGGACAGCCTCGTTGTACAGGTCGCGCTTCGATCCAAAGTGGTACTTGATCGCCGCTAGGTTGGCGTTCGCCCGATCCACGATCTCGCGGATCCCGACCGCCTCGTAGCCGCGCTCGCTGAACAGGACCTCGGCGGCGTCGAGCAGCGCCTCCTTGGTGTTGGGCTTGTCGGTGTCGGCGCTGGTCGAGGCAGGCTCAGGCATTGGGAAGATCCGTCCCTGATAGTGCTGGGTCGACGATGGTGGACCCCCCGGGCCGCGCACAACCCATCGCCAGACCCAAGTCCGCCCCCGAATCCAAAGTCTGTTTCTATCCTAGCTGGTTTTGCACAGCCGATGCGCCGCCGAGCCAAACATGACCCGCCCGCGCGTGGACAGGCGGCAAGTGAGCGCTAATATCGGCCTCGTGTGTCCGCAATGCGTCTTGCTGTGCGGCTCGGTCCATTTCCTGTTTGCCAGTTCTATTTCCGACCCCGCTGAAGTTCGTGGATAACCTGATCCAACGGTCTGTTGTATTCTCTGCGACTTCACCGAACATGATCAGGACCGATGGCGGTCATTCCGGGACTCCCGGAGCCCAAGCCGAACACCGCCGGCCAGACCATGCTCGCCCGTCAGGCGCCGTCAAGGAGCTCCTTGCATGTCAGATCCGATTAAACCGACCGCCACGACAAGCAACGGGAACGGCGGCCGGATGGAGTCGTTTGTCTACGACGACAAAATCGTGCGCATGTTCATGCTCGCGACGTTTGTCTGGGGTCTGGTCGCGTTCCTCGTCGGCATCATCGTCGCGGCGCAGCTCGCCTTCCCGCAACTGAACTTCGGGCCATGGCTGACGTTCGGGCGGCTCCGCCCGCTGCACACCAACGCGGCCATCTTCGCCTTCGCCGGCAACGGCATCTTCACCGCCGTCTACTACTCCACGCAGCGGCTCTGCAAGGCGAGGATGTTCTCAGACCTCCTCAGCAGGCTGCACTTCTGGGGCTGGCAGCTCATCATCGTCTCGGCCGCGCTGACCTTCCCCTTCGGGTTCACCACCGGCAAGGAGTACGCCGAGCTCGAGTGGCCCATCGACATCGCCATCGCCGTTGTTTGGGTGGGCTTCTTCGGCGTGAACTTCTTGGGGACCCTGCTCAGGCGCCGCGAACGGCACATGTACGTCGCGCTCTGGTTCTACATCGCCTCGATCGTGGCCGTGTCGGTCCTGCACGTCTTCAACAGCCTCGCCATCCCGGCGTCGTTCCTCAAGAGCTATCCCATCTACGCCGGCGTCCAGGACGCCTTCATCCAGTGGTGGTACGGGCACAACGCCGTCGCGTTCTTCCTGACGACCCCCTTCCTCGGGCTGATGTACTATTTCCTGCCTAAGGCCGCCAACCGACCGGTCTATTCGTACCGCCTCTCGATCATCCACTTCTGGTCGCTGGTGTTCATCTACATCTGGGCCGGGCCCCACCACCTGCACTACACCGCCCTGCCCATGTGGGCCTCCACCCTGGGCATGCTCTTTTCCATCATGCTCTGGATGCCGTCCTGGGGCGGGATGATCAACGGCCTGCTCACACTCCGCGGCGCCTGGACCAAGGTGACCACCGACCCGGTGCTCAAGTTCTTCGTCGTCGGTGTGACGTTCTACGGGATGTCCACCTTCGAGGGCCCGATGCTCTCGATCAAGACCGTCAACTCGCTCTCGCACTACACCGACTGGACCATCGCGCACGTCCACGCCGGCACGCTGGGCTGGAACGGGTTCATGATCTTCGGGATGACGTACTGGCTCCTGCCCAGGCTCTTCCAGACCGAGCTCTACAGCAAAAAACTCGCCACCACGCACTTCTGGATCGGGACGATCGGCATCCTGCTGTACGTCATGTCCATCTACACCGCCGGCATCACCCAGGGCCTCATGTGGCGCGCCTTCGACCAGAACGGCTCGCTCGCCTACCCCGACTTCGTCGAGACCACACTCCGACTGATGCCCATGTACTGGATCCGCATCATCGGCGGCGTGTTCTACATGACCGGCATGCTCCTGCTGGGCTGGAACTTCTTCATGACCTGGAGAAACCGCCCCGACAAGTACGACGAGCCCGTCCACCAGGCGCCGGCGCTGACCAAGGACTACAAGGACCCACCCCCGCCCCACACGCGCCTCAGCGCCAACACCAAGCTCGGGTACAAGGGCGACGTCTGGCTGCGGGGCGCCTGGCACCGCCGGTGGGAACGCCTCCCCATCCGGTTCACCGTGTGGGTCTTCATCGCGGTGATGACCGCCACGCTCTTCGAGGCGATCCCCATGTTCCTGATCCGGTCGAACGTCCCGACGATCGCCAGCGTCAAGCCCTACACCCCCCTCGAACTCGAGGGACGGGATATCTATATCGCCGAGGGCTGCTACAACTGCCACTCCCAGATGATCAGGCCCATGCGCGCCGAGACCGTCCGCTACGGCGAGTACTCCAAACCCGGCGAGTTTGTCTACGACCACCCGTTCCAGTGGGGCTCACGCAGGATCGGGCCGGACCTGGCCCGCATCGGCGGGAAATACTCGAACCAGTGGCACTACGAGCACCTGAAGAACCCGCCGTTCCTGATCGAGGGCTCGATCATGCCGTCCTTCGCGTGGATGGAGCGCTCCAAGGTCAACTTCGAGGGCATCCAATCCAAGATCAACGCGATGCTGATGCTGGGCGTGCCCTACGGCGACGCGATCGACAACGCCCCCGAGATGGCCCGCGAGCAGGCGAAACAGGTCGCCGCCGAGCTGGCGACGCAGGCGAACGACCCCCCGCTGGCCGATATCTGGGACACGAAGATGATCGCCCTGATCGCGTACCTGCAACGGGTCGGGACGGACATCTCCAACACCGAGACCGATGCCGACACCCAGACCGAAGACACCGCAGGGGAGGAGTAACCGATGAGCCTCACCGAGATCATGCAAAACGCGGACCTCACCCTCTACCCGAAGGTCGGCCTCATTATTTTCGCCGGGGTCTTTGTGCTCGTGTGCTACCGCACGCTGCGCATGACCCGGCACACGGACGTCAACCGGCTCGGTCGCCTGGCGCTCGAAGATGACACGATGGCCCCAGGCGAGAGCGACAACACAGGGGGTGCGGCGTGAGCGACCAGCCCAACAACATCGGCGACAACACCAACGAGGTCGCCGGCGACGCCTACGGCGACCTGCTCGATCACGAGTACGACGGCATCCACGAGTACGACAACCCCACGCCGGGCTGGTGGAACCTGATCTTCATCGGCGCGGTGCTCTTCGCCATCCCGTACGCCTTCTTCTTCCACTGGAGCCCGATGGGCTGGACGATCTTCGACAAGTACAACGCCGAGATCACGGCGTACAACCAAAAAGTCTTCGGGAAGTTCGGCGACCTCAAGCCCGACGAGCAAACCATCGCCAGCCTGATGAGCAACCCCGAGTTCATGGACGCGATGCGGGGCACGTTCATCACCAAGTGCGCCTCGTGCCACACCGCCAGCGGGGGCGGGATGGTCGGCCCCAACCTGACTGACGATGTTTACATTCACGTCAAGAAGCTCCCCGACATCTACCACGTGATCGACAATGGCGTCACCGCCAAGGGCATGCCGGCCTGGGGTCGCCAACTCTCCGAGACACAGATGATCCTCATGGCCGCCTACGTCGGCTCGCTCCGCGGGACGAACGTCCCGGGCGGCAAGGGCCCCGAGGGCGACGCGATCGCGCCGTGGCCGGTCGTCGTCCCGATGGAGGTCAAAGACGACTCCGCGCAGGCCGCCTCGTAGGCGACCGAAGCAGCAAGACACCACCTCAAGCCCGGCGCCGATGGCCCGACGCCGGGCGCGCACTGGCGGAACAATGACGACCGAAGCGCAGCAACGCACCGAGCGCGAAGGCGGAACGCTTTCCACGCTCAACGAAGACGGCTCCAGGAAATGGATCAGACCAAGGGTTTCCCCCGGTCGGTTCCTCTCCAAACGCCGCCTGTTCGCGTGGATGCTCATCCTGATCTTCTCCGCCCTGCCCTACATCCGGATCAACGGCAAGCCCGCGATCCTGCTCGACATCATCCATCGCGAGTTCACCCTCTTCGGCATGACCTTCCTGCCGACGGACACCCTGCTGCTGGCGCTCTTCATCGTCAGTGTCTTTCTGCTCATCTTCCTGATGACGGCGCTGCTCGGCCGCGTCTGGTGCGGGTGGGCGTGCCCGCAGACGGTCTACATGGAGTTCATCTACCGCCCGCTCGAGCGGTTCTTCACCGGGGCGCCAGGGCGGAAAAAGAACAAGCTCCAGGCGAGCGGCCTCGGCGGCGTGCTGAAGTACGCGGCCTACCTGCTCGTCTCGCTGTTTCTCGCCCACACCTTCCTGGCGTACTTCGTCGGGATCGACCAGCTCATCCACTGGATCGGGCGCTCCCCGGTGGACCACCCGACCTCGTTCATCGTGATCCTCTTCGTCACGGGGATGATCCTCTTCGACTTCGGCATCTTCCGTGAGCAGATGTGCATCGTCGCCTGCCCCTACGGGCGGTTCCAGTCGGTCATGCTCGACCGCAACTCGCTGATCATCAGCTACGACCCCAACCGGGGTGAGCCCCGCGGCAAAATGCGCCGCTCCAAAAAAGGCGAGCCCACACCCGTCAACCTGTCCGTCTCGGCGCCCCCGAAAGAGCCGGAGCCGGGCGACTGCATCGACTGCAAGCTGTGCGTCACGACATGCCCGACGGGCATCGACATCCGCGACGGGTTGCAGCTCGAATGCATCGGCTGCGCCCAGTGCATCGACGCCTGCGACGCGGTGATGGACAAAATCGGTCGCGACCGCGGGCTGATCCGCTACTCCACGCAAGAGGCCATCGACGGGAACCCGACGCGGATGCTCCGCCCGCGCGTGGTCATCTACCCCCTGCTGCTGACGCTCGTGATGACGCTGTTCGTCGTCGTCCTCGTCGACAAAAAGCCCATCGACGTGACCATCCTCCGCGAGCAGGGGCTGCCCTACATCGCCAGCGACGACGGCTCGATGATCACCAACAACATCAAGATCAAGCTCGTCAACCGGACCCCGGCCAGCACGACCTTCCGCGTGCGCATCGTCGGAGACACCGGCGCCAGGATCGCCGGGGCCGAGGACGGCGTCGTCTCCATCCCCTCAGAACCAAGAGTCCCGACGACCCTGGGCGTCGCGGTGGTCACACCGCGCGAGGCGTTCGGCCCCGGAGGCGGCGCCCTGAAGATCACCCTGCGCATCGAGAACGAGAATATCTCCCAGGAACAGACCTATCGTCTGCTCGGGCCGCACAGCCGGACCCCGCCCGGATAAACCGATGACACACGCCCAGAAACAACACCAGCCGACCACGCCAGAACAGGCCGCCGCGGAGCGCCGGGCGGCGTTTCGGTGGATCTCGTTCATCGTCGCGATCCTGGGCACGAGCGTCACCGTCGCCATGGTCATGCTCTACGTCAGCGCGACCGACCCCTCCGTCGGCGTCGAACCCGATTACTACCAGCAGGCGCTCCACTGGGACGAGCACGCCGCCCAGCGCCGCGTCAACGCACAGCTCGGCTGGAGTATCGACCTGCGTGAGAACCCCGCCGACACCATCGGCCAGCGCGAGCTGACGCTGTCGCTGACCGACCGAGAAGGCGACCCGATCGAGGACGCGACCGTCGGCGTCGTGGCCTTCCACAACGCCCGGGCCGCCGACCGCTTCGCCTTCCCGATGCTCCCCGCCGGCGATGGCCTCTACACCGCCGTCGAGCCGCTCAAGCGCGCCGGACGCTGGGAGTTCCGCTTCACGGTCGTCACACCAGATTCGATCTTCACCGAGATCATGCCCGCCGATCTGCAACCGCTCGCCGGCGCCGGGATCAGGCAATGAACCATCCGGTCGTGATTGAATCGATCGTGGCCGTCTTCCTCCTGAGCCTGACCGGGAGCCTGCACTGTGCGGGCATGTGCGGCGCCTTCGTCGCCTTCGCCGTCTCGACCCCGGGATCGAAGTCACACACCAGCCGGGCGCTGCTGCACGTCGCCTACAACGGCGGCCGCCTCGTGACATACACCATCCTCGGGGCCATCGCCGGCACGCTCGGCGCCGCCCTCGACCTCGGCGGGGCGCAGGTCGGCGTGGCGCGCACCGCGATGGTCTTCGCCGGCGCCGTCATGATCGGGTTCGGCGTCATCACCTTCCTCCGCCTCCGGGGCGTCCGCCTGCCCAACGCGCCGATCCCGAGGCGCTGGCGAGAGCTGATCGGACGCGGGCACAAGTTCGCGATGGGCAAACCCCCCGTTCTGCGCGCGCTCGTCATCGGGCTGCTCACCACACTCCTCCCGTGCGGCTGGCTATACGTCTTTGCCGTCTACGCCGCCAGCACCGGCAGCGCCCCGATGGGCGCGCTCGCCATGGCGGTCTTCTGGCTGGGCACGCTCCCGGTGCTCGTCACCATCGGCGAGGGCGCCGGCCGCCTGACCGGGGCCCTCGGGCGACACCTGCCCACCCTGACGACCGCGGGAATCGTGTGCATCGGCGTCTGGACGATCGTCGGCCGATCCCACATGCCCGCCATGTCGCAACCGACCCTGACGCCCGCGTCGGAGGCCGTCCCAACCGATCCGATGACGCCGCTCGAACAACTCGAATCCGCCGCCGAGGGTCCGGCGCCGTGCTGCGCCACGCCCGATGCGCACGCCGGCGACACCGATGCCCACTGAGGCGCCGACCGCTGTCCGGTGCGACCACTGCTCGCTGCCGGTCCCCCCCGGGCTGATCGATCCCAACGCGACCGAGCAGTTCTGCTGCGCCGCGTGCGCCACCGCCTACGAGGTCATCCACTCGTGCGGCCTCGAACAGTACTACGCGCTGCGCGAACGCATGGACGACCGGCCAGCCGCCGCGATGGGCGCCGCCGATCGGTACGCGCGGTACGACGACCCGGCCTTCGCCGACCTCTACATCGTCGAGACCGAAGAGGGCCTGCACCGGGTCGAGCTGCACGTCGTGGGGATGCACTGCGCCGCGTGCGTGTGGCTGATCGAGGCCGTCCCCAACGCGGTCGACGGGGTGATCGAATCGCGCGTCGATCTGGGCCGATCGACGGTGCGGATCACCTGGGACCCTGAGCGCGTCGCGCTCTCGCGGATCGCCCGCATGGTCGACTCGCTCGGGTACCCCACCCAGCCGGCCCGCGGCGCGGCGCTGCGCGCCCTCGAACGGCGCGAGGACCGCCGCCTGCTGATCCTCCTCGCCGTCAGCGGCGCGATCGCCGGCAACGTGATGCTCATCTCCATCGCGCTCTACGGAGGAACGTACCCGCTGCTCGGCGGCTCGATGGCGCCCGAGCACGAGATCTTCTTCCGGTGGGTCAGCGCCGCCCTGGGCGTCATCGCCATCGCCTGGCCGGGCGGCGTCTTTCTCAAGGGCGCGATCGCCTCGCTGCGCGTCCGGCGCCTCCACCTGTATCTGCCCATCGCGCTGGCGCTGCTCATCGGCGGCGCCTGGGGCGTCGCCAACACCCTCCGCGACTCCGGCGAGATCTACTTCGACTCGCTCACCACCGTGATCTTCCTGCTGCTCATCGGCCGGTGGATCCAGCGCCGGCAGCAGCGCCGGGCGACCGACGCCATCGAGCTGCTCTACAGCGTCACCCCCACCTCCGTCCGCCTCGTCGAGGGCGACTCGGTCACGAGCGCCCCGATCGAGTCGCTCATCCCCGGCGCCATCGTCGAGGTCCGCGCCGGCGAAACCGTCCCCGTCGACGGCGTCGTCGTCCAGGGCGTGTCGGCGATCGACGCCTCGACGCTCACGGGCGAGTCATGGCCCGTCGAGGTCGCGCCGGGCGAGCGCGCAACCGCCGGCGCCGTCAACCTGCGCACGCCCATCCGCATCCGTGTCGAGGCCTCCGGAGAAAACACCCGCGTCGGCAAACTCATGCGCCTCGTCGAAGATAGCGCCAGGCGCCGGGCCCCCATCGTGCGCCTCGCCGACCGGATCACCGGCTGGTTCGTCGGCGCTGTCCTGGCGCTGGCGGCAATCACCGCCATTGCGTGGCTGCTGATCGACTCGGCCAAGGCGGTGGACAACGCCGTCGCCCTGCTGATCGTCACCTGCCCGTGCGCGCTGGGGCTGGCGACCCCGCTGGCGGTGCTCGTCGCCATCGGGCGCGCCAGCAGGCGGGGCATCCTCATCAAGGGCGGCGACGCCCTCGAACGACTCGCCAGCCCCGGGCTCGTCCTGCTCGACAAAACCGGCACACTCACACTGGGGCGGGCGGCCCTCGTGCGCTGGGAGGGCGATGAATCGATCAAGCCGCTCGTCGCCGCCCTCGAACGACACGCCGCCCACCCCGTCGCATCGGCGCTGATCGAAGCGATCGGCGACACCGGCGCGCGCTACGTCAAACACATCGAACACATCGAGCACACCGTCGGCGCCGGGATCGCTGGCATGGTCGACGGGCGGCCCCTCGCCGTCGGCTCGGAGCGCTTCATCGCCTCGCGGATCGGCGCCCTCCCCGGGTGGGCGTCGGATGCGATCGGGCGCTGCGCCGACGACACCCTGACCCCCATCGTCATCACCGTCAGCAGCGAAGTCGCCGCCGTCTGTGGATTGGGCGACCCGATCCGCCCCGGCGCCCGCGAGGCGATCGAGAACCTCCGCTCGCTCGGATGGCGTGTCGGGATCTGCTCGGGCGACGACCCGCGCGTCGTCCGGGCCGTGGGCGACACCCTCGGGATCGACCCGGACTCGAGCATCGGCGGCGCCACACCCGAGGACAAGCTCCGGATCGTCGAGCGCGAGCTGGCTGCGGGCCCGGTCGTGATGGTGGGCGACGGGGTCAACGACTCGGCCGCCCTCAGCGCCGCGACCGTCGGCGTCGCGGTCCACGGGGGCGCCGAGGTCAGCCTCGCCTCGGCCGACATCGCGCTGCGCGCCCCGGGCATCGGGCCGGTCGTCGAGCTGGTCGTCGGCGCCAGGCGGACCATCCGGGCGATCAAGCGCAACCTGGCGGCCTCGCTCTTCTACAATGTCCTGTGCGCAACGCTCGCGATGACCGGCGTCATCAACCCGCTCATCGCCGCCGTGCTGATGCCCATCAGCTCGGTGACGGTCATCACCCTTTCATTCCGGGCGCGCACATTCGAGGAGGTCTGACCCGTGTCGGTGCTCTATATCGTCGTCCCGCTGGCCCTGCTGATCGCCGCCGGCGCCGTCTGGGCGTTCATCTGGGCGACCAGAACCGGGCAGTTCGACGACCTGTCCACACCCGGGGTCCGCGTGCTCTTCGACGACGAGCCGGCGGGAACACCGAAGACAGACCCCAAAGACGCAGAGAATGCAACCAGGCCGTAGCGCTGCGGGTGGCATGGCCTCGGCTCTGCGTGGCCATGTTTCCCCGATTCAGCTCTCATTCAGACTTGAAACGTGGCCACGAAGACGAGGCCACGCCACGCGCGCTACAATGCTCGTATGAAATCGATCACCGTCGATCGCGTGATGGCCGACCAGCGGGCGGCCGCGTTCACCAAGCGATCCATTAAAACGACCGCCAAAGAGTCCGGCCTCCGCCTCGCGCTCTCCATGGTCGATCTGACCACCCTCGAGGGCAAGGACTCCCCCGAGAAGGTCCGCTCGCTCTGTCGCAAGGCGATCATGCCCGACGCCAACGACCCGACGCTCCCACACGTCGCGGCCATCTGCGTCTACCCCGAGCTCGTCCCGACCGCCTTCGAAGAGCTCGAAGGCTCGGGCGTCCGCATCGCCTCGGTCGCGACGGGCTTCCCCAGCGGGCAGTACCCGCTCGACATCCGCCTCAACGATGTCCGCAACGCCGTCGAGACGGGCGCCGACGAGATCGACATGGTCATCAGCCGGGGCCGCTTCCTCGCCGGCGAGCGGGGCAGGGTCTTCGACGAGATCGCCTCAATCAAGGACGCCTGCGGCGAGGCGCACCTGAAAGTCATCCTCGAAACCGGCGAACTCGAAACCTACGACCTCGTCCGCGAGGCGAGCGACCTCGCGATCGCCGCCGGCGCCGACTTCATCAAGACCAGCACCGGCAAAATCGCCCCGGCCGCGACGATGGGCGTCACCCTCGTCATGCTCGAAGCCGTCCGCGACCACTTCATCAAGACCGGTCGGCACATCGGCGTCAAACCCGCCGGCGGGATCCGCACATCCAAGCAGGCGCTGCACTACCTCGTCATGGTCAAGGAAACCGTCGGCGACGACTGGCTCACCCCCGACCTCTTCCGTTTCGGCGCCTCGTCGCTGGCCAACGACATCCTGATGCAGCTCGGCCGCCGCAGGACCGGGCGGTACATGGCCGGGCATGATTTCTCGGAAGCCTGATCGATTACACTCTGAACCTCTCCGCTGCGACGATCACACGACGCATAGGCCAAACCAATGACCGACCCCACCGACCAAAGCACCGCCAAATCAACCAGCGCAGGCCCGATCGCAAGCGGGCAATCGACGCCACACCGCCCCAAGAGCAAGGGCCGCAAGGGCTCGCACGCCGGTGAACTCAACTTCGGGAGCGCCTGGGACTACGCGCCGGCGCCCGAGCGCGTCAAGGTCGAGATCGCCCCGCGCTACGGCCACTTCATCAACGGCGAGTTCACGAAACCCGGCAGGACCTTCCCGACGATCAACCCCGCGACCGAAGATGTCCTCTCCGAGGTCTCCGTCGGAACAACCCGCGACGTCAACAAGGCCGTCGCCGCCGCCCGCGAAGCGCTCCCCAAATGGGCGAAACGCAAACCCACCGAGCGCGCCAAGTACATGTTCCGCATCGCAAGGCGCATCCAGGAGCGCGCCCGCGAGATTGCGATCCTCGAAACCAAAGACGGCGGCAAGCCCATCAAGGAATCCCGCGACGTCGACATCCCCCTCGTCGCCCACCACTTCTTCTACTACGCCGGCTGGGCCGACAAGCTCGAATACGCCTTCCCCAACCGCGACCCGAGACCCGTCGGCGTTTGCGCCCAGATCATCCCGTGGAACTTCCCCCTGCTCATGGCCGCGTGGAAGATCGCCCCGGCGCTCGCGACGGGCAACACCGTCGTCCTCAAGCCCGCCGAGACAACACCGCTGACCGCGCTCCGCCTGGCCGAGATCTTCCAGGAGATCGACCTCCCGCCGGGCGTCGTGAACATCGTCACCGGCGCCGGCGACACCGGCAAAGCGCTCGCCGAGCACAAGGACATCGACAAGATCGCCTTCACCGGCTCAACCGGGGTCGGCAAGCTGCTCGCCAAAACCGCATCCAAACGCGGCATCCGCATGACGCTCGAGCTGGGCGGCAAGAGCCCAAACATCATCTTCGAGGACGCCAGCATCGATCAGGCCGTCGAGGGCATCATCCAGGGCATCTACTTCAACCAGGGCCACGTCTGCTGCGCCGGCTCGCGCCTCTTCGTGCAAGAGAGCGTCGTCGACGAGGTCGTCGAAAAACTCACCATCCGTCTCAAGACGCTCCGCCTGGGCGACCCGATGGACAAAAACACCGATATCGGCCCCATCAACTCGAAGGAACAGCTCGCCACGATCAACAAGTACCTCAAGATCGGCGACGACGAGGGCGCCCGGCGGATCATCCCCTCCGATCGAGCATTGCCGAAAAAAGGCTACTGGTGCAACCCGTGCTTCTTCACGGGCGTCCAGCAGAGCCACACCATCGCACGCGAGGAGATCTTCGGCCCCGTCCTCGCCGTCCAGACCTTCCGAACCCCCGACGAAGCCATCACCCGCGCCAACAACACCCCCTACGGGCTGGCCGCCGGCGTGTGGACCGACAAGGGCAGCAAGATCTTCAACACCGCCGCCAGACTCCAGGCGGGCATCGTCTGGTGCAACACCTACAACAAGTTCGACCCCGCCTCACCCTTCGGCGGCGTCAAAGAGTCCGGCTTCGGCAGAGAGGGCGGCATGCAGGGGCTCCGCCCCTACGTCACCCTGTAAGCCAGTGGCAATCCAGCGTTTTTCCAAGCGAGGGCTACTGTAAAATCAAAGCCGGGGGATTCCAATCCCTCGGTCGGTGGGGGCTGACGGTGAAGCGAATCGATGGATTGGAATCCATCGGCTTTCATCGGCGTTCACCCGGTCTCGTTACTCGGACTCACCCACCGCGAAGTACCCATCCTCGATCTTCGCGCCCGAGTCCACCTCCAGGCTCGGCGTCGCGCAATCGCCCTTCCATGTCGCCTTGGCGCCGATGTGCACCGGGCCGCCATGGTACGACTTGGTCCGCACCAGCCCGCGGCACTCGATCCCCTCGTGCGCCTCGACCAGATCAGCCACGACCCGCCCCCTGGGCTGGACGATGATCCGCCCGCACGTCTGGAGCTTGCGCACCTGCTGCGTGGTCTTGACGACGATGTCATCGACAAGCAGTTGCTTCCCGCACTTGGGACACCCCACCGTCATCGCGCGCGCAGAGACCTCGAACGATTCGCGGCAGTGGTAACACCGGATCGCCCGCGCCGAGGTCAGGGCTGGAGAGCGAGATTTGCCCATAAGTCAACCGATTGATCCCGAGGCGCCGCGCGGCGTGGATCGCGCGTGCCCAGCGAGGACAGCGCACCAAGAGCGGCGCACCGCCCCATCGGGGACCAGAGGCCGAGTTACTTCTTCAGGCCGGCCTTCTCGCCCTGCGCCGGGGTCACAACCTTGGGCTCGGCCACGCTCGTACCGCCGCCGCCACCACCGCCGCCCTTGACCGCATCGGCCCCAACGCGCACATGCCCGTTGAAGGCGGCGCCGCTCTCGACAACGAGCGTCGTCGCGACGAGATCGCCGGCCATCTTCGCGTTCCCGTTGAGCTGCACCCGCTCGCTGGCGGTGATGTTGCCCTCAACGATCCCATCGATGGCGACCCGCGCTGCATTCACCTCGGCCTTGCACGTCGAACCGGAGGCGATCTGGAGCTCGCCCTTGGCCGTGATCTTCCCGTCGCACGAGCCGAGGATCTTCGCGGTGGCGCCGCCGAAGGTCATCTCACCCGAAATCCGGGTGTCGGCCCCGATGATCGTGATCTGGTCGTTCGTCTCAGACATCGTCAAACTCCGTTCAGAATGGTGTTTCCATGGATTCGCCGGCGTCGCCGACGCACCACCAGTGTAATCATCCCCAGCCCCCTTGCGCCGCCCCCCGCTCTGCCGCTCACCAGCCCACATTCCACCCACCGAAGCCGCGGCGTGGGACTTCCCCCGAGCATTGACCGACACAGCGCCAATCGCCGGCGACCTATGATCCGTGGCAATGCCCACCACCAAAGTCACCGCAACCCTCGGCCCTGCCGGCTTCACCACCACCATCGTCGCCGGTGAGCACGTCCTCACCGCCGATGAACCCCTCTCAGTCGGGGGCGACGACAAGGGCCCCGACCCCTACGCCCTGCTCATGGCCTCGCTCGGCGCCTGCAAGGCGATGACCCTCCGCATGTACGCGAGCCGCAAGCAGTGGCCGCTCACCGGAGTCACCGTCGCGCTCTCGCACGAGCACGTCCACGCCAGGGACTGCGAGGACTGCGCCTACACCGAGGGCCGCGTCCTCAAGGTCCGCGCCGAGCTCACCCTCGAAGGCGACCTGGGCGCCGACCAGCGCGCCCGCCTCGCCGAGATCGCCGACCGATGCCCCGTCCACCGCTCGCTCGTCGGCGAGGTCGTCATTACTTCCGCACTCGCCTGATGCTTCCTCCCGCTCCCCCCACACACCACCCACACCACCCACACCACCCACGCCCGGGATGAGGCCTTGCGAATCCCGGGGTTGATCCCCGCCCCAACCCATGCTCGACTTCTCAAACTTCGATGCGCTGACCTTCGACTGCTATGGCACCCTCATCAACTGGGAGCAGGGAATCCTCGACGCCCTCTGCCCTTGGGCCGACCGCGCCGTCCCGGGCGCCACCGACGCCGAGCTGCTCGGAGCCTTCGCGCGGGCCGAGCCGGCGGTCGAGCGCGCCAACCCCGCCGCCCCCTACCGCGACATCCTCCGCCTCGTCCACACCGAGCTGGCGCGCACATTCGAGGTCAGCGAGTCGCCAAGCGACGCCGAGGCCCTCGCGAGCAGCGTCCCCGACTGGCCCGCCTTCGACGATTCCGCCGCCGCCCTGCGCACGCTCAAGCCGCGATTCAAGCTCGTCATCGTCTCCAACGTGGACGCCGACTCCTTCGCAGGCTCGCAACGGCGCCTGGGAATCGAGTTCGACGCCCTCGTCACCGCCGAGCAGGTCGGCGCCTACAAGCCCGACCACGCCATGTTCGAGGCGGCGTGGCGAGCCTGCGCCCAACTCGGCGTGGAGAAGCACCGCATCGTGCATGTCGCGCAATCTCTTTACCATGACCACGAGCCCGCCAAGGCGCTGGGCATGACCACTGTCCACGTCAACCGCCCACCCGCCCGCCCGGGCGCCCGCGCTACCCAGGCGCCGGGCGCCCCCGTTCAACCCGACCTGACCGTCACCACCATGGCCGAGTTCGCCAGGATCGCATTGAGTTAGACCCGCCGATGTCCAACAACCCCGAACAACCCGTCTGGGTCCCGCTCCCGCCGCGGCACGACCCCGGATCATCGCCCGAAGACGCCGCCAGGCGTTTCTACGAGATCATGCGCACGCGCCGAACGGTCCGCGAGTTCGCCGACACGCCCGTCTCACAGGAGACGATCGAGTGGTGCGTCCGCGCCGCCACCACCGCGCCCAGCGGCGCCAACAAGCAGCCGTGGCGCTTCGTGTGCGTGCGGGACCCGGGCCTGAAAAAACAGATCCGCCACGCCGCCGAGGAGGAAGAGCGCGAGTTCTACGCCCGCCGGGCCAGCGAGCGCTGGCTCGACGACCTCGCCCCGCTGGGCACCGACGAGCACAAGCAGTTCCTCGAAATCGCGCCGTGGCTGATCATCGTCTTCAAGCTCGCCCAGGGCGACGACGGCTCGCCCGTCTACTACAACACCGAGTCCGTCGGGCTCGCGTGCGGGCTGCTCCTGGCCGCCATCCACCACGCCGGGCTCGTCAGCGTCACCCACACGCCAAGCCCCATGAAGTTCCTCTGCGAAGCGCTCGGCCGCCCCGACAACGAACGCCCCTTCCTGCTCATCCCCGTCGGCTACCCAGCCAGGGATTGCCGCATCCCGGCCAAGGCCCTCGAGCGAAAGCCCCTGAACGAGATCATGATCATCGACAAGGGTTGATGCTCGGGCCACGTCGACGGCACGGATCCACCCCCTATGCCCTACAGTGAAGAGCTCGCAGACCGCATCCGAGAGGCCATCGACCCCGCCCTCGAATCACACCGGCTCTCGCTGCACGAGATCAACATGTTCGGCGGGCTCTGCTTCATGGTCCGCGGCCACATGTGCTGCGGGGTTATCGAGGACTCGCTCATGCTCCGCCTGGGACGGGATGGCGCCACCGAGGCGCTCGGGCGCCGGCACACCCGCCCGATGGATTTCACAGGCACACCGATGAAAACAATGGTGTTCATCGACCCGGCCGGGATGCGGACCCGGGCGGCGTTGCGGGCCTGGCTCAACCGCGCCGTCGCGTTCAACCTCACGCTGGCGCCCAAAAACTCGGCGCCCTGACCGAGCGCCGGCCCACCCGGCGGCATGCCCGGGATTCGGGGCATATCCTTGTGTGAACCCGACCCCGCTCCCAATCCTGGAGGATTCCGCCATGGCCCCCCGCCTGGATGTCACCAAGACCTACAAGCTCTACCTCAACGGCGCCTTCCCGCGCAGCGAATCGGGCAGGTCCCTGCCGGCGCTCGACGTCAACGGCCGCACGATGGGCCACATCGCCCACGCCTCGCGCAAGGACCTCCGCGACGCCGTCGCCGCCGCCCGCAAGGCCGCCAAAGGCTGGGCGGGCCGAACCGCATACAACCGCGGACAGATCCTCTACCGCATGGGCGAGATGCTCGAGGGCAAGAGCGAAGAGTTCGCCCAGACCATCAAGCTCGCGACCGGCGTCTCCATCCGCGAGGCGCGCCAGGAGGTCGAGGCCGCCGTCGACCGCCTCATCGGGTACGCCGGCTGGGCGGACAAGTACGCGCAGGTCCTCGGGTGCAACAACCCCGTGGCCGGCCCTTACTACAACTTCACCGTCCCCGAACCCACCGGCGTGGTCGTCTGCCTCGCGCCCGACGAGCCCTCCCTGCTCGGGCTGATCTCGATGATCGCCCCCCCCCTGTGCGCCGGTTGCGCCGTCGTGGCGATCGGGTCGGACACCTGCCCGATCCCGACGAGCCTCATGGGCGAGGTCTGCGCGACGAGCGACGTCCCAGCGGGCGTCATCAACCTCTTCACCGGCCAGCGCGCCGAACTCATCGAGCACATCGCCGATCACCGGGACATCAACGCCGTCCACGCCGCGGGCCTCGACGAGACGACCAACGAGCGCCTCCGCCTCGGCTCGGCCGAGAACATCAAGCGCGTGACCGTCCGCAACCTCGACGACCAGACCTGGCGCGACACCGACGAATGCCAGAGCCCCTACTGGATCGAACCCTTCGTCGAGATGAAGACAATCTGGCACCCCTCGGCGACGTAACCCGCCGTCACGGCGCCGTGACCGGCGCCGCCCGGGGCCCGATCCCCATCGCCCGCCGCAACGCGCCGTCGCGTGTCGCGGGCTGGTATTGCCACTCCATCAGGCAGTAATCGCAACAGAGCTGCAACAGCCGACCGTCATACGCGACGTAGTACGGATCGTCCGGAACCAGCGCATCACCAGTCTGCGGGCACGTCTGCGCATTGATCGGCTCGACGCTCTTGCGCAGGAACGCCCCGACCTGTCCCGGCGCCCACGCGTCGAACTCGGCCGCGCATCGGTCATCGCAACAGGCCACCGCGAACCCATCGCGAAACGTCACCGCCTTGCACAGCGCCGCCGGCGTCCCGTCGATCGGACATTCTCTGTTGACCGGCTCGAGGAACCCGAGCACGAACGACGCCCGGTCGGGCGCCGGCGATGCAAGAAACCCGGCCCTCGCCTCGGCGCTGGAAAAGCCAACCAGGTGTCCCCACAGCGTCGCCGTCGGAGCGCCCGGCTCGATCGCCCCGCCTGTCACCGGGCAGATCGCGTTGATCGGCGTCGACTCGATCGCCGGAACGGCGTCGTCATCAACCCCCGCGTCCGCCGCAAGACCGCTGACAACCCACACCATTGCGACCACGCAAGCGATGATGAAGCCAGACCGGGGCGCGTTGTTCATACTGTGTTCACTCCCGCACCGGCGCCATCGCTGCTCCCGGCGAACTCCCGATCCCTGGACCCGCTACCATTCCCCGTATCGGCTCCATCGCGTCGCCGCTTCACCGATCCCCGGTTGGGGAAACCACGCGCCGATCATCACCCGATGTCAACGACCAACCTCCAGGAACGAAGCCGCAACCCCGAGATCATGGACGATCCGGACCTCGAAGCGCACCGCCACATGGCCGCCCTCAACGGGCTTTCCCGGATCAACCGCGTGACCGGCAGTGTCGGCGAGGTCTGGTCCGCCATCGCACCCCTGATCGGGCGGGACCACCGCGAGCCGCTGCGCGTCCTCGACATCGCCACCGGCGGCGGCGACCTGCCCATCGGACTCAGCAACCGGGCGCGACGCCGGGGCGTGCCGCTCGAAGCCACCGGCTGCGACATCAGCGACCGCGCCCTCGAGCGCGCCCGCAACCGCGCCCGCCGTACGGGCGCCGACGTGGCGTTCACCCGGATCGACATCCTCACGGACGACCTGCCCGAGGGCTTCGACGTGATCACCTGCTCGCTGTTCCTGCATCACCTTGAACCCGCCGAGGCGAGCCTGGCGCTCGAGAAGATGCGCCGGGCGGCGCGACGGCTCGTTGTCGTGTGCGACCTGCGACGCTCGCGCTCAGGGTACGCCCTGGCGTGGCTCGGCTCCCGGACACTCAGCAGATCCGACGTCGTGCACACCGATGCCCTGCTCTCGGTCCGGGCGGCGTTCACCATCGACGAGGTCCGTAGGCTTGCCGATGCCGCCGGTATGCAAGACGCCGTGATCGCAAGGCGAGCCCCGTGCCGTTTCCGCCTGGTGTGGGAGGCGACATGACCGACATGATCGACACGCCGGAGCGCACGCGCACCACACCCCTCCACGCGCTCGACCCATCGGCGCCGTGGGATGTCCTCGTGATCGGCGCCGGGCCCTGCGGCTCGGCGGCGGCCTATCGCAGCGCCGCATCCGGCGCCCGGACCCTGTTGGTCGACCGATCGGTCTTTCCAAGACACAAGGCGTGCGGCTGCTGCCTCGGCGCCGAGGGCCGCCGCCTCGCACAGCAGATCGCGCCGGTACTGGAATCAACGCAACCCAACCCGCCGGCATCCCTCGATCGCATCCGGATCCAAACGCCAACATCCCGGCTCGAAGCGCCCATCACCCCGGGCCTCGCCTGCACCCGCGCCGACCTCGATTCCTCCCTGGCCCGGGGCGCGGTCGACGCCGGCGCCGTCTTTCTCCACGGAACACACGCCCGATTCGCCGAGCTGACCGATGACCACCGGATCGTGTCGCTGCGCAGCGACGGGATCGAAGTGACCGCCAAAGCCTCCGTCGTCATCGCGGCCGCCGGGCTCAGCGGGCGCTACCGCGACATGGCATCCCCGGACCACCGGTACGTCCGCCCAAACGCCCCGATGGGCGTGTCGGCGATCATCGACTGGCCCCGGGCGCCGATCCCCGACCGAACCATCTCCATGAACCTCGCCCGCGACGGATACGTCGGGCTCGTCCGGCTGCCCGGCGGCCGGATCAACATCGCCGCGGCATTGGCGCCCGCGTTCGTCCGCGCCCAGGGCGGCCCCCCAGGAGCGATCCGGCGCACGCTCGAACAACTCGGCATCGACACGCCCGATCATCTCGATTCGGCGCACTGGCTCGGCGCCCCGACACTGACCCGCCGCACGCCCCGCCCCGCTGGCCCCCGGCTGCTCATCGCCGGCGACGCCGCGGGATACGTCGAGCCATTCACCGGCGAGGGGATGTCCCTCGCGCTGCGATCGGGCTTCCGCGCCGGCGCCATCGCCGCCGAGGCGGCCCGGACCGCGTGGAGCCACAACCACGAAAAGCAATGGCTCACCTTCGATCGCAGGCAGTTGCGGACGCCGCAGCGCCGGTGCGCCGCCATCACCCGGCTCATCGCCAGACCCGGGCTCGCGTCGATCGCCATCCGGCTCCTTGAACAGGATCACGACGCCGCCGGCGCCATGGTGCGCCTCTTCACCGCAGCGCCCGCACTGGGCAGCGCCGCATGATCAACCAGGCCCACATCATCGGCCTCGCCACCGCGACGCCACCGGGCGTTATCGAACAGCCGGCGGCCGCCACACACGCGAGCGAACGCTGCTGCCGGGATGAACGCGACGCCCGGCTCCTGCGGAGGCTCTACGCGCAGACCGGCGTCGACCGCCGGGGTTCAACGCTCCTGCACCCCGACGACCCAGGCGCCCACGAGGCTTTTTTCCCTTCATCAACCAACCAAAGCGCCGGGGGCCCGACCACGCGCGAGCGCCTCGACCGGTACCGCCGCTCGGCGCCAACGCTTGCCCGCCAGGCTTCGACTCAAGCGCTCGCCGACGCCCGAGTCGAACCCGGGCAGATCACCCACCTCGTCACCGTCTCGTGCACCGGCGCCGAGGCGCCCGGGTTTGATGTCGCGATCATCGCGAGCCTCGGGCTCCCGCCCACCGTCGAGCGCACACACGTCGGCTTCATGGGGTGTCACGGGGCCCTCAACGGAATGCGGATCGCCAAAGCGCTCGCCGAGTCCCGCCCCAGCTCGACCGTGCTGCTCGTCGCGGTCGAGCTCTGCTCGCTCCATTTCCAGTACGGCTGGAACCCCGAGCGCATCGTCGCCAACGCCCTCTTCGCCGATGGCGCCGGCGCCGCGGTGATCCGCGCCGGGCAACTGCCGACCCATCAACCACCAACCGGCGACCAACGCCCGCTCCAGATCACGAACACCGGCGCCCGCCTCTTCCCCGATTCAACCGACGCCATGACGTGGCGGATCACCGACAGCGGCTTCGCCATGACCCTCTCGCCCCAGGTCCCGGGCCTGATCCGTGCGCATCTGCGCCCGTGGATCAGCGCGTGGCTCGATTCCTGCGGCGTCGGTGTCGGCGCGATCGGCTCATGGGCGATCCATCCGGGTGGGCCCAGGATCGTCTCGGCCGCAGAGCAAGCGCTGGGCCTGACGCCGACCGACACCCGCTGCTCCCGCCGCGTGCTGCGCGAGCACGGAAACATGTCCTCGCCGACCATCCTGTTCATCCTCAACGACCTGCTCCGCGCCAAGGCGCCGAGACCCATCGTCGCGCTCGGGTTCGGCCCCGGGCTCGCCGTCGAAGCGACCCTGCTGCAATGATCATTCCCCGCTGCTGAGATAACGCGAGCGCCGCCCCATCAGCTTTTCAAGACGCTCAAGCCCGCGCCCGGCGAGCCGGCGCGTCGCGTCCTCGGTCCGACCCAGCTCCTTCGCAACCTCCGCGACGGGCGCTTCGTCAAGATGGATCCGCTGCACCGCGATCCGCTGGTCCTCGGGAAGCTGCGCAATGCACGCCATCAGGGTCCCGATCGCGTCCTGCCGGCGGACCACCTTCGAAGGGCGCCCGTGACGATCGCCGAGCTGCCGGACAAGCGACTCATGGCGCGAGATCCGCGACGGCATCCGCTGCTGCCGCGTGATGTCGCGCTTCAAACGCCGGAGCTTGCGCACCGCGTCGATGAACCGATGATCAACGATCGCCGCGACCCACCGGTAGAACGCGCCCTCGCCGTCGGGCTCAAACTTATCGATCCCGCCAAACGCCGCGATGTACGCCTCCTGAAGGATGTCGTCCGGATCGATCTTCCCCTGCCAGTCAACCCCCACCTTGCGCCGGGCAAGCCCGAGGAACCGGTCGTGCATCGCCCCAAAGAGCGCCTCGAGCGCCTCAAGATCACCCGCCGCGGCGGCCCGCGTCCATCCCTCGATCTGCGCACCATCGTTCGGGACCCCGCTCGGCCCATTGCTCGGCCCGTCGCTCGGCCCATCACTCGGGTTGTCCGGTGCTGCTGGCATCAGAGTCTCTACCATACCGTCCGCCACGCCCGACGACCGAGCCACCGCATGAGCGACCCAGCCAACACCCCGCCCGGACCCGATGAGGCCGGCCACCGGTTCCCCGAAATCGATGGCTACGACATCATCGACATCGTCGGCGTCGGCGGCATGGGCATGGTGTACGAGGCCATCGGCCGCGCCACCGGCCGCCGTGTCGCGCTCAAGGTCATGCGCGACACCGCCATGTCCTCGGGCTCCGCCAGGCAGCGCTTTGAACGCGAAGTCGAGTTCATCGCCCGCCTCGAACACCCCGACATCGTGGCCGTGCTCGATTCCGGAGTCCACAACGGACTGCACTATTGCGTGATGGATTTCGTCGAGGGCTCGCTCCTCGACGAAGCGATGACGCCCGGCGAGTGCGACCCATGCGCCGCGCTGAACCTGATCGAGCGCGTCGCGCGGGCGGTCGACTACGCGCATCAGCGCGGCGTCCTCCACCGAGACCTCAAGCCCTCAAACATCATGATCGATGAGCAAGGACGCCCGCACCTGCTCGACTTCGGCCTCGCCAAGGCGATCGACCAGGTCTCGGCGATGGGTGGCAGGCAGACCATCTCGCAGCCGGGACAGCTCATCGGCACGGTCGCCTACATGGCGCCCGAACAGGCGCGCGGCGAAATCGAACAGCTCAGCGTCCGCACCGACGTCTACGCGCTGGGCGCCATCGCGTACGAGCTGCTGACCGGAAGCCTGCCCGTCGATGTCTCCGGATCGCTGGGCGACACCCTCACCAGGCTTGAATCGAAAGACGCCGCCCGTCCCGGCTCGATCCGCCCGAAACTCGGCTCGGACATCGACGCGATCCTGCTCAAATCACTCGAAAAAAACCCCGCGTCCCGCTACGAAACCGCCGGCGCCTTCGCCGACGACGTCCGCCGATTCCTCGACGGCTACCCCGTCAGCGCCAGACGCACCGGCCCGGCCGCCCGCCTTGCCCGGCTGATCAACCGCAACCGAAAGGTCTCGGCCGTGATCGGGATCGCGCTGATCGCTCTGGTGGCCGTTGGCTCGGTGGGCATCGTCCGCGTGCTCGACGAACGCAGCGTGAGCCGGATGACGAACATCGAACTGAAAAAGATGTACGCCTTCCTCGATCCCAACATCGTCGGACGGGAGATCACCGTCCGCGACCTGTTCGAAGCGTACGCGGCGAACCTCGAAGCGAACCCGATCACCGACCCACGCGTCGAATGCGAAGTCCAGCAGCGGCTCGGCCGCGGGTTCTTCTCCGTCAGAGAATACGGGGAATCCGAGAAGCACCTCCGGCGCGCGCTCGAGCTGCGCGAGCAAACCGGCCGGGGCGGACGCAAGGCGCTGGCGACCACCCTGCACGAGCTCGCAGGCACCCTCGTGCGTGGCGACAAGCACGAGGAGGCCGCCCCGATGTACGAGCGGGCGCTCAAGATTCGCCTCGCGACGCTCGGACCAATGCACGCGGATGTCGCCGACACCATGGACCAACTCGCGACCACCTACGTGCGCCTCGGCCGGATCGACGAGGCCGTCCCGCTGCACCGCAAGGCCCTCGAAATCCGGACCCGGGTCTTCGGACCGGACCACGAGCTCATCGCCGCAAGCAGGATGGGGCTGGGTAATCTGCTGTATTCCCAGGGCAAGTTCGAAGAAGCGGCGTCGCTGTACCGGGACGTCGTCGCGCAGATCAAACGCAAGCACGGCGATAAACACGAGGGCGTCGTCACCGGGCTGACCAGCCTGAGCAAATGTCTGATCAAGCTCAACAGGTTCGACGAAGCGAACGACACCCTGGACGAAACACTCCGGATCGCCGGGGAGCTCTGGGGTGAAAACTCCGATGCCTACGCGTGGTCACTGCACCTCAAGGCACAGGTTGCCTGGATGCAGGGCGACCGGGAGCGGGCGCGAGAACTCGCCCGGGCGGCGGTCGACGGGCTGACGGCCACGCTGCGCGCCTCCCATGCCAAAACCATCCGCGCTCAGCGACTGCTCGATGAAATCAACGCCCCGACCAACACGCAATAACCGCACCAGCCCGATTCACCTGCGGCGACGCGACGAGCCCAGGGACAACCCAACCGCCAGCAAAACGCCGGCGCCGGGTGACGGGATCATCGGGAACTCAACGCCGCGCAGCGATATCTCGTAGTCGCCGAACTCGCCCGGGCCGGACCAGTTGTTGATCGGGTTGAGCCCACCCGGCCCGTCGGGGCCAGAGAGCTCCGTCGGGATCGACTGATTAAAGATGTTCACCCCGCCACCGAGCGGCACATCGCTGAACCCCGTGATCGCGAGGTAGTAGTGCAGCCCCGGGAGCAGCGCCGGCGGGAGGCTCGAATCGGTGACCAGACCCGTGATGCGCGATTCGTTGTTGGGGGCGCCGGGATTGTCATCGTTGGCGAACATCCCCAGCCCCGGCCCGTCGGGATGGTCCGGGCCGGTGAACAGGAACAACTCGGTGTTGAAGTTCGCGCTCCCGCCATCGGCCGGATCGGTCGATGCGAAAAAGAGGACCGGATCGGTGATCTTGATGAGGTACATGTCCTCGAAATCACCGATGCCGCGAGCGACCGGACCCGCCGGCCCACCCAGCGTCCCGAAAATCCGCGCGATCGGACCGACGCCCACCGGGACCTGCGCCCCGGGCAGCAAGCTGCCCGCGTCGGGCGGTAGCTCAGGCCACGTCGGGCCCGCGACAACGGCTTGGAACGTGCACCCAACCGCCAGCAGCGCCAGCGGAACGGCAGCGACTCGGTTCTTCGAGTGTGACATGATTCTCCCCTACCCTCCGCGTCCGGATTCGGACCGCACATTGAGATTACCGGCATTGGCCCCGGATTCCAACGTGATTCTCACAGATTGACATGTCCCGACCGGTCCGACGCCCCCTGTGGCCCTCAATAGCGGAAAGTCAGCCCAAGCTTGAACGTCACCTCGGTCGAGAGCGACTGGAACCGCCCGTCCTCAGCGTCGAAGCCCTGGTTGACCACGAAGAAGACCTCGTCGCCCGGACGCAGCTCCCACCGGACCCGGCTGTTGATGCCGACCGTGTCGGAGATGTTGTCGAACTGAACAATGTTGTTCCACGTCACCTCGGGCGAGAACGCGATATTCACCCGGAGCCGCGCCAGACGCGTGATGAAGCTCCCGGCGGGCAGGTCGATCTCGTTGAGCGAATAGTTCGCGCTGATCCTGATATTCGAGATCGGCCGCCACGTCCCGTTGATGTTGTAATCCGTTCGGCGCCCATCATAAAAATCACCCGAGTCAATCGACCCGCTGACAGCCAGGGGCCGGCCGCTCGAGCTGAACGCGCGGACGCCGGCGGTGGTCCACCAGTAGTCACCCGGCGCGATCACCACCCCATCGATGATCTCGAAATCCTCGAAGAGCCGCTCGCGCCGCACGTTCAAGTCCATCTCGAACCCGTCCCCGTCGTCCGTCACAAACCTGATCTGCGGGACCTGGAACGACTGTGATTCGATGACATTGGAAAGATCCGTCACCGCGTCGAGGTCGACCGACAGATCAACCCGGCGCCAGACGCTGTCGGCGGGCCGCCACCGCTTGCGCGCCCGCGCAAAGTAGGTGCGGATGTCCCGGCGCTCGACAAACCCGAGCGCCGGGTTGAAGCTCTCGCCGACCTGCTCGATGAGCAGCGTCCCCTCCAGATCATCGCTCTCATACTCGAGGCGCCCGCCCAGGGCCAGCGCCTCGGCGCTGTTGCCGATGACCGACTCACCGGACGAGGAACTGACCTGCATCCAGAGGTTCCCGCGCAGAACATCGTCGCCAAAGTCGGTCGAGTTCCGGTAGTTGTAATCGAACCCCGCGACCGTGTTGTCCCCGGTGGTCTGCGGATCGCCGTTGGTGACCATGAACCCGAGCGTCGACTCCGCCCCGACGTTCCACAGCCCCCGCGCAACCGTCAGGTTCTTCGCCCCAAGCTCGCTGTCGTCCTTCATCTGCACGTTCAGCAGCCCGTAGTTGAACCCACCGAACCGGCCCGTCGCCTTGATCCCCGCGAGGATCTCCCGCTCACGACCGTCCGGCCCGAGCCCGATCCGCCGCGAGAAGAACGGCAGCGGCGTCCGCCCGAGCCCGCCGAACCGGAAGATCCCCGCGTCCTGGAGAAAGAACGCCCGCTTCTCCGGGAAGAACAGCGGGAACCGCGTCAGGTTGATCTGCCGATCGTCCACGTCCGTCTCGGCGAAGTCCGTGTTGACCGTCGCGACAAACGTCAGCGACGGGTTTGGCTTCCAGAAGATGTCAACGCCCGGCTCGAAAACAACCGACTCCGCGTACTTCGAGCCGTCGCCACGCGCCCTCGCCGTGATGAACGGCTTGACATCAATCCCCAGCCCCTGCCGCAACCCCTCGAGCCCCTCGAGCAGACCCGCCTCCGCCAGCGACGACACCGAACGGTTGTTGCTGATCGCCGCCCACCGGATGTCCTCGTTGGTTCGGCGGATGTACCGGGCGGCGTTGAACCCCCACGACGGGTTGCCCGGATCAAAGGACACCGTCTTGAACGGGATCGCGAACTCCGCGTGCCAACCCGTCCCGTCACGCGACGCATCGACGTACCAGATCCCGTCCCAGTCGAACCGGATGTTCCGGCCCTCATCAATCAACCCGTCAAGGCGAGGCCCCAGCGGGTTCGTCTCGAAGAAATAACCGTTGCGGTGATCGTTGAACGTGTCGATGACAAAGCTGAAGTTGTCGCCGTTACGCAGCCCCGCGTCGCGCTGCATCTCCTTGGCGATGATCGCCCCGGGATCATCGTCGAAGCAGTCGACACCGACGTACAGGAAATCGTCGTCATACAGCAGCCGCACCTCCGTCCGCTGCGAGGGCTCGGCCCCCTCGACCGGGAGGACCTGCCGGAACCCGTCGATCACCGGCGCCCCGGCCCACACGGGCTCGTCCAGAACGCCATCAATCGTCGGGGCGGTGTCGACCCGGTGCGCCGTCGTCACACGCGCCGAGGACGCGACCCCCGAATCGGGCACGGACCCCGTCTGCGCGGCCGCGACAACAGCAGCGCCCAACATCGCAACCACCGATACCACATGCACATACAGCCGGACAATGGGCCTGTGGGAATCGGGATCGATGAAGAACGGCGGGATCGTAACTGCTCCGAAAGTGCGTGTGCGTGCGCCCCAACACGATCCCACGCAGGGCGGGGCAGGATAACCAAATCAGACCGGCGCCGCCGCCCCGGACGCGATCCACAGCCGGCCCAGGGACCACCGCAACCGCAAGCCCCATTGACAGCAGCGCAGACGCCGCCCCGATTCACTCCGCCGGGTCGGGGTCATCCCCGGCGTCCGTTCCCGGCTGTGGCGCGGGCTCGGACACCGGCTTGAGCGGCGCCCCCGCGCGAAGCCGGGTCGTCGGGCGGTGTTCGTGATACACGTGGCAGTCAAGGCACGACGAGGCGACCTTCTTCGGAGTGTGACACCCGGCGCACTCGGTCTGGCTCATCGACGCCATCGCGCTGACGAACACGCTCGGATCGTGCTGCCGGTAGGACAACTCAAAGTCGCGCGTCTGCGGCTCAACCTTGTGACACCGCAAACACCCATCCTCGCCAAGCAGCGGCAGGTGCGGCGCGTGCGAGAATCGCGTCAGCGAGCCGGACACATCGGCCGGACGGCTGGCGAACCAGTTGATCCGCAGCGGGCCATCGCCTTGCCCGCCAGGGCTTCCCCCGTCAACGCTGTGGCATTTCAGGCACTGCCCCACCGCGTCCCGCCCGGAAAACGCGCCGAGCACCGGCGAGCCCGCGCCAGGGCTGCCCGCCGCGAGATCCGCCCACGCGCGCAGGAACGCGTCCCCGTGCCCCGTTGGTCGGTACTTGATGGCAAACGCCATGTCGTCGCGGTACCACCCGCCAAGCGATGACCACGCCTGCCCCGGCGCGTCGATCTCCGTCAGCTCCGCATCCTCAAGCAGATCCGTCGCCAGCACGGCGCCCGAGCCGTGCCGCGACATCTCCGCAGCCAGACCCGGCAGCCAGGCGTTGAAACTCTCGCGCAACAGCGACCGCGTCAACCCGCCGGCCAGCAGCGGAGACAACGCCGGGGCCGATGCAGCACCGCCCACCGCGACCCTGATCCGCCGCGCGATCGCCTCGTGCCCGCCGAGCGAAAGCTCCAGCGCCAGCGCCTTGATCCCCCAAGCGACACGCGACACCGCCGCCAGCTGCTCGCCCGTCGCCCCCTGCAGATCGAGCAGGTCGAGCGCCCCGATGGTCCGCAGATCACCGGCCAGCGCCGGGTCGCCCGCGAGCATCAGGCGCACAAACGGTGTGATCCTCCCCTCGGCCACACCCGAATCGGCCGGCCACTGACCGATCCCGATCCCCGCGTCATCGAGCGTCATCGTGTCGATTGCCGGCAGCGAAAAGAACGCGATCCCCGACCCGCCGGATCGCGCCGTCGCCCGAACATCCTTCTCGTGGCAGCTCGCGCACGCCCGCTCGAACGGCGCCGTCAGCATGAAATCGCCCGACGCATCAACCCCGTGGCAATCGGTGCACGACGTCGGCGCCTGGCCCGGCTCGTTCGTCAGGAAATCGTGATAGATGTGCGAGCCGTGGTCGAACGCAATGCGCAGACGCCGACGGTACGGGTAGCCGTCGAACCCGGGGTGGCCATTATCAAAGGACGCGAACCGGGCCTGATGGCACGACTGGCACTGCGAATCGGTCATCGACGCAAGCTCGTTCCGCCGGCCCTCGTGCTCGACATGACAAACGGCGCAGGCGTACTCGCCCCGGTCCGAGTGCGGCGGCTTGCCCGCAGACAGCGCCAGCACACCGCCCGTCGACACACGGTCGGCCGACTCGGCCCGCTCGGCGGCGTCGGCAACGAGCCGCCCGAGCGCGCCCGGCTCGAGCGCGTGCGCCTGGAGCGGATCGGCGCCCAGATCGTGACAATCGAGGCACAACCCGCTGTCGCGGAGACTCAGCTCCGAGTTGACGATCCCGTGCAGCACACCCTTGGCCGAGTCCATCTCGGCGCTGTGACAGTTCGAGCAGTCCTCCGTGAGCAGCGCGTGCTGGGCGCTGAGCGGGCCCGGGATGACCACCCTGGGTCCGAGCGAGGTGCTCATCACGATCGTGGCGATGACCATCGTGACCGCGACGGCGACCACCACCACCACGAAAACGAGCCTGGTCAGGCGCGCTGTGTTGGGTGTCGTCTGAGTCAAGAGCGGCTACTTTCCGAGCATGACATGCGCCAGCACACCGTGGGCGTGCGCGACAACCCCGTGCATCGCCCCGAGAGCGAGCAGGCACGCGACGCTCGGCATATACACGAGCAGCCAGCGCCGCACAGCGCTATCGCCGGCCCGGAGCGCATCGAGACGGTCCTTCTCGATCGCGAGCGAGGACAGTGTATCGAGCGCTCCCGTGTCGGCGATCCCCGCCCCGCTCTTGAGTGTTTCCAGCGCCCCGAGCGTCCTCGCCAGGTCGCTGTGCCACAGCACCCGCCTCCACAGCCTGGACCTGCGAGCGAAGGATTCCCTGATCACGCCAACCGTTTCAGCCGATTCGGACGATCCCCCGGCGCCCAGACCATCGAGCAGCGATTCCGCACGCCCGCGCAGCGCCGCGTCGGCCCGCGCGTGCTCGGCGTCCGGCGTGTCGCACGTCGCCGCGATCGCTCCCGTCCGCAGCTGCGTCCAGAGCACGACCCCGATCGCGCCGGTCCCTGCGACGACCAGGAACAACCCCGAGAGGATCCCGTCGAGCCAGCCGTTGGGCCGTGTGAACTCGACGTGCATCAGGAACAGCGTCACGATGGCGACCGCGATCGCCGTCTGCTGGCCCACCCACCGCAGCGGATCCAGCCCGGCCCGGAGCCGGAGGAACCGCCTCGTAAACGCCGCCGTGATCGCGATAAAAAGCACCCAGCCGGTGACAAAGCATGTCCGGTGCAGCGAGTTCGAGCACGCGACAAAGACACACCCGAGCGCGAGCGTCAGCGTCGCCGCCAGCAGCACGCCGCCAAGGGCCCCGCGCCGGATTTTGTCGATCATCTGACGCATCACAAACTCAGGCGTTCACCGGTCCCCCCGCGTCACGACCGCGGGGATCAGGGCGTCGATCTCCTCCACATCGGACCCGATCTGCTCCATCTCGATTGACTCCCCGATCTCGCGCACACGCTCGATCGCCCCCGCGTGGTCCGCGCCGGCCGACGACTCGACACCCTTGCCGATCTCGATCAACTCGCTGACAACCTCAACGGACCGCGCCGACTCGATGTCCTCGAGATGCCCGATCGCGGCCAGCAGCGGCCCGTACGATCCGTCCGAATCCGCAGCGCGGATCGCGAACTCCAGCCGAACCGTCGAGCCGATCAGGAACATCACCCGGCGCCGCTGCGGTGACGACTCCGGGTTGTTGTCGGCGCCCTCGCGGACAAAGTTGTGCCGGATGTCGCCCTGCGACCAGCAGACCAGGTCGAACCCGTCGCCGGTCGGATGCCCACCGACCTCGATCAGCTCCCCGTCCGTGATCATGTGGCACGAGTAGCACGCCGACGCCAGCTTGTACAAGCGCGCCGGGTGGATCATCCCCATCGATTCACAATACTGGTACCGCTCGGCGCGGTGCTGCCCCGTCTCATCTCGCGGCGAGTCCGCGCCCTCGCCGAACTGTGAATGCGGATCGATCCAGCCGGCGCCAGCGCTGTGGCACGATTCGCACGAGACGCCGCTGATCGACTTCGCCCGCTTGCCCTGCGCTTGCTGCACCGTGAAATGACACGAAGCGCACCGCGCGTCGGCCTTGATCCGGCGGACACCCAGCGCCTTGGCGATCCGCTTCGCCTCGGCGTTTCGCGTCAGCGTCTGCGCCCCCGCCTGGTGCGCACTGCCCATCCACACCCGGTGCTCGTTCTCGTGACACTCCGCGCACGCGTCGGGACCGACGATCTGCCCCGGGTCCCGGATCACCCCGGAAGGGCTGGCCCCGGTGGCGCTCTCCGCCAGCGTCACATCCCCGCCAACCCATGCCGAAACAGCGACCGACCCGGCCACGAGGCAGGCGGGCCAAAGCGTTGTCATTGCACGAGTTCTGCACATCCTGATGCTCGCCTCCCACGACTCAAACAAACCCGATCCCGGCATCAACAAGATAGCACACCCGCCGCCGCAATCACCCCACAAATCTCAATCCGTGAGACGAGGTGCGCGGACAGACCGATCAGATCCAACCTCGCCCAGCCGGCCCGTCACGAACGCCGGCAGGGTCCGATTAAAACTTGATCAGCCACTCGACACGGGCGCCCGAAGCCGGCCCGCGGCTCTCCTGCCCCGCGATGAACGCGTCGAGCCGGAGGATGTTATTCCGGCCGATCGCCGTTTCAAACCGAGACGCGATCGCCACCGCCCCCTGATCCGAGTCCTTCGTATCGGACCTGAACCCCGCCTCGACGACGATCTGGCTCCGCTTCTCGTTGAAGAAATGCTGGTAGCCCAACGCCGCGCCAACGGCGTGCTGGGCGTCGTTGCCCAGCGGGGCCCCGTACCGGCCCAGCCCGACCGCCGCAAAGAGCAGCCCCGTCCTGCCCAGCGGCCCGCCCGTGCTCGGGCCCCGAGCCGCCGAAGAGAACTCGTCGATCGCCCAGAACCCGTTGAAGTACAGGATGTCCACCGAATGCGCCGGCGTGTACGCCAGCTCGGTAAACAGCAGCGCCCCGCGCCCGGTCACCGCGGACTCCTCATCGAGCGGGATGGATGTCAGCGCACGGAACGACGTGTTGACCTTCCCGATGCGCTGGACGGCGCTGCCAGCAAGGAACAGCGCGTCGGTGTTGTCCTTGCGGAAATCGTTGTCGTAGATATAGACCGCGTCGAGGTTGAGCGTGCTGGACCCCGTGTCCGCCTCGGCGAAGAAACCGAACAGGTGCGCCTTGTCGTCCTCGACGTTGTTCCCGCGGTTGACCTCGTTCCAGCCGTACAGCGCCGTCACCTGGAGATTGCTGAACCCCTTGATGAAGATGCTGTTCTTCGTGATCCCCACCGCGTCGACACGGTCGTTGATCAGCAGCCCCTCCTGGTAAAAGAGCGGCTGACGCCCGACCGAGAATCCCAGATCGAGCTGCCCCCGGTCCTGCGGATCAAGCCCCGGGAAGACCTCCCCGAAGTCGCCCTCGAAAAACAGGTGCGTGATCTCGCCGTTGGCGCCATCATCCCAACCCGACTGCCGGGCGCCGTCGGGCTCGAAGAAGTAACCCGTGAACTCGTTGTCCTGATCGAGCGGGCGCAGACCGACAAGGACCCGCTCGGTCCCCGAGAGCTGCAAGTTGGCGAACACATCCAGCCGGTTCACCCACTCGGTGAACGTCTCCTCGCCGTCATTGAATGTCTGCAACGCGGACCGATACTGACCGAAGACCACGAGCGAGGGCTGCCACACCGCGCCCGTCGGTGTCACAAAGCCCCGGCCGATCGGCCCTTCCCCCAGGAACGGGTCGCCAAGCTCCAGGATCGGCCTGGGACGATCCGGCACGTCCTCGATCCGCATGGGCGAAGGCTCGTCGGAGAACGTCGTCTTCAGCTCGTGCCCGTCCCCGTGCCCCGAGTCCCCGCGCACCCCGTCCCGCCCCCCACTCTGCCCCTCATCCTGACCCAGAGCGCCGGTGGCGAAGCCGCCAAACGCCCCGCCCAGGACCGCCGCCAGCAGAGCGACCCGACCGCCAAAGATTGTCATGGTGCGCTATTTCATCTCGGATCAGTCCGTTGCGTGGTCGGTCAGCGGCTCGCCGCCGGTGTTGACGGGGAACTCGATCGTCGTTTCGTAAAGCGTGATGAACCCCCTGCCGACGCCCTTGACGACCTGGAGCGGGCTCATATTGAAATCGAACCCGACCTCCTGGATATCCCGGATCAGGTTCGCCGGGGCCATCCCCGCCTTAAGCTCGATGTGCGCGGTGTACGGCCCCGGGCCGGCGAGCGCCCCGCCATCGACCGTGTACGTCGCCCACCGCTCGCCCAGCGGCTCGATCCCACGCCGGTGCTTGCGCGCATCAAGCGGTCGACCCAGCAGCACGTTCGACCGCGTCGCCGGACGAACGAACGGGAGCGCATCAAGCGAATAGTTCACCGAGACAACCTGCTCCCGATCACCCCCACGCAAGTTGCGCGTGATGAACTTCGATTGCAGGTTGAAGAGCTGCGCATCCAGCGGCAGGACCCCGTCGTGCACGAACTCCGAATGCAGATCCCGCAGATCGAAGTTCGGATCAAGGTCCCCCGACTCGAACACCGTCTCACCGTCGGCGTTCGATACGACCACATGCAGCCAGACGATCCGCTCGGCGTCGAACCCGCTCGGGGCGGCGTGCCCGTCGGTCGCGTTCTTCACCTGAACCTTGAACCGGATCCCGCCCGCATCGGCCCGCTCGGTCACCACCTCGCCCAGGTGATACCCGTTGCGGAGCACGTTCGCCCGCTGCCCCATCCCCCACTCGAGCAGCTCGAGGTTCGCGTCGATGATCTCGCGCGCTTCGTAGCGATCGTCGATCGACCGCCAGCGCTCCGGGAATGAATCCTCATCGTGGTCCGCGTCCTCGAACTCGTCCGTCCCCCAGCCCGCCTCCCAGTCGAACGTCGTCCACTCGCTGATCGTCGCCAGCTCGTGCGCATCGGGGTTGTGCGGGAAGATCCCCGGGTGCACCACCGAATGATCGGGCCCCGCCCAGTTGTGGATCGCGTGCCGGCGTGTCTTCGTCGGGACACCCCCCACCACCGCCGCCGGGCCCTGCGCGTACCCCGCGTCAACCCCCTGATCGACGCTCATGTGACAGTCCTGGCATGTCACGCCCCGCGCCGCCGCCGGCGACCGCTTGTAATGCGAGAACAACTCCTCCAGCCGGAACCCGTTGACGAACGTCACATCGTGACACGAGCCGCAGAACCCCGGCTCCGTCAGCCGGAAGAACCGCTTCGACTCCGTGTGGATCTTCCGCCCGGGCACGCCCGGCTCCGTCACCACCTTGTACTTCTCGGGCTCGGCGAGCACGCCGGCGAGGATCTCGTTGCCCTCAGGCCCATAGATCGGCTGAAGAATGTCCCCCTCGACCAACGCGATCCGGCCACTGACCTTCCCGTAGCTCTGATCAACGCGATGGCAAACGATGCACGTGATCCCCTCGCGCGAGACCGGGTCACGCTCCTCATACGGCGCAAAGAGCGGCTCACCCAGGATCATCCCGACCTGCGTGTGACAACGGATGCAGAAATCCCCAAACGTTCCGTTCGTCCGCTTGAGCATCGTCCCGTGCAACGCCGTGAACACCGGGCTCACCATCGCATAGGAATGCTGCGAGACGGACCACTCCTTGTATTGCTGCGGGTGGCACGTCTTGCACGTGGTCGCCGACGGGAAGCGGTCCTCCACGAACAGCCGCTCGTGCGCCCGAGCCGACGCGGTCGCGACCACATCGTCGGCATCCCCGTCCCCCGCCGCTCCCGCCGCCACATCATCACCCGCCTCCCAGGCGACCGGCGCCAGCCCGGGAGCCGGTGCACCCCGGCCCGCCTGATTCAAGCTCGCGGAAAACGCCACCAGCAACCCCACCGAGACCAGCAGCGGCGCGCCAAGCAAGCCGAGCCGGGATCGGGACGAGGTCGTGTTGTCACTGACAGCCTTCGGATCGGTCCGCATCTGCATGTCCCCACGACAAGGGCGCCACCGGAATCGGCGGGCCGCTTTTAGGATATCAAGATCCAATAGATCGGGCATCAACCGTCACAACCGAACAATATCGGCTTTTTTCTTCGAGATTCTACGCCGTTCAAGGGGATCCCTGATCTTCTTTTTCCTCCGACCTGTCCCCCGACCTGTCCCCGTACCGCAGATGCACCAGCGTCGACGCCGCCCGCCGGTCGCCGTTTTCACCCTGATCATCGGGGCAATCCGGGACCACCACGATGAAGCAGTCGCTGTACTGATCGTCCCCCAACGCCGGCGGGTCCTCCACACCAAGCGATGCGAGCAACCCAGGCACGGTGTTGGAATGCCCCACCACCAGCACCACCCCGCCCCGGTGATCACGCAGGATCTCGTCCCGCAGGGCGTCCGGATCGCGCGGATCCCGGAGCAGCACCTCGACCCCGGCCCGCCGCGCCGCTGGCGCCGCCGTCTGCCGCGTGCGACGGTAATCCGACGAATACACCGCAGCGATTGGCGTCTCCCCGAGCACCCGCGCCAACTCCCGGGCCCGCTCGAGCCCCGCCTCAGAGAGCGCCGGATCACGATTCCCCGGCTCCAGCGCCTTCTCCGCGTGCCGAACAACGACCACCGTCGTCGCCGCCAGCGTCAGCCCCGGCGCCAGCCCCGAGAACAGCAGAAGCATCAAAACGACCACGACAGCCGGCGCCCGAGCCGTCCGGACTTTGGGAATGATTGACACGATGAGGCTCCCGGCGGCGTCCAAGAACGATCCGATACAGCGACACGCCGCATAGCCTACTGTCAGGCCCACGCCCCGGGCGCCGACGTCATCAGTAAACCAAATGCCCCCGAGCACCTCCCCAAACACCGACCACTCGTCCGGAATGACCGCCGGCCTCGTCACCGTCCTGCTGACGCTGCTCGGGTGGTCCTGCGTGCCCCTGTTCCTTCGCTACTTCGCCGAATCCATCGACGCGTGGACCTCCAACGGCTGGCGCTACGGCGTGGCGGCCCTGCTCTGGGCGCCCGTCGCGATCATCGCCACCCGCAACGGCAGGGCCCCGCGGGCGATCTGGAAAGCCGCGCTGATCCCCAGCGCCTTCAACGCGACCGCCCAGGTCTGCTTCACCTGGGCCCACTACCTCATCGACCCGGGGCTGCTGACTTTCGGCCTGCGCATCCAGATCGTCTGCGTCGCGGTCGGCGCCTACCTGCTCTTCCCCGGTGAGCGCCGCGTGATCCGCTCGCCCGCCTACCTCATCGGGTTCACCCTTGTCCTCGTCGGTGTCCTCGGAACAGCCCTGCTCGGCGATCACAAGTTCAACCACGACCAGACGCTCGGGTTTGCACTGGCGGCCATGGCCGGGGCGCTCTTCGCCGGCTACGGGCTCGCTGTCAAGCGCTGCCTCTCCGGGACCAACCCCGTCCTCGCGTTCGCCGTCATCAGCCAATACACCGGCGCCGCGATGCTCGCCATGATGATCCTCCTCGGCGCCGCCGCGGGCGCCGCCGCCATCACCGCGCTCACCGTCAACCAGTTCTGGCTGCTCATCCTCAGCGCCATCATCGGCATCGCCCTCGGGCACGTCTTCTACTACATCGCCATCGAAAAACTCGGTGTCGCCGTCGCGTCAGGCGTCATCCAGCTCCAGCCTTTCCTCGTCGCGATCGGCTCATACTTCCTCTTTGGCGAGATCCTCTCGGCGCCGCAATGGATCAGCGGCGCCATCGCCGTCGCCGGCGCGCTGCTCATGCTCTGGGCCCAGCGCAGGCTGAACCAGCAAACCGCCGCAGCGCTCGCCCGGGCACAGGCCCAGCCGCTCCCCAACGCGCCGGGCCCCACCATCGAGCCGGCGCCCCCGCTCGCGACTGTTCAGGACTGACCAACCCGCTCGGCGTCGCCCTCGACGGGCTTGCCCGCCTTCTCCCAGGCGCCAAAGCCACCCGAGAGATTCACCACGTCGTAACCCAGGCTCTTGAGCATCGCCGACGCGTACGCCGAGCGCGTCCCGCCCTGGCAGTGGACGTGCACCGGCTTGTCCTTCGGGATGGACTCGAAATGACGGGGCAACTGCGTGTGCGCGATGTTGATCGCCCCGGGGATCGCTCCGCCCGCGTGCTCGGCCGACTTGCGGACATCAAGCACCGTCACCGCCCCGCCCAGCTCCGCGTCATTGATATGCACATCCTCGATCGTCTCGACACTCCCGCCGGCGTCCCTGTATTCCGACACCGGACCGGGCGCCGCCCAGGAGACGACATCGTCCAGCCCGATGCGCACCAGCCGCCGCACCGCCTCATCAAGCTGTCCCCGATCAACGACGAGCGCGATCCGCGTCCCCTCGTCGATGTAAGAGCCCGTGACGGCGCCAAAGTGGCTGTTGATCGGCGCCCAGAGCGACCCCGGGATGTGCCCCGTGCGGAACTCGTCCCACGAGCGCAGATCCACGATCACCACGTTGTCTTTGTCGTCGCCCGAGGCCAGATCAGACGCCGAAACCTGCGCCGGCTCGGGCAACGCCCCGAGCACCGCCGGGCCGACTTTGTTGTCACGCTTCATCCGGGCGAAGTAAAGCGGCGGCTCGGGCTGATCAGCAAGGACGAAATCGACGAACCGCTGCTCATCATCACGCCGCGCCAGCGCCGGGTTGTGCCGTAGCTCATAACCAACAGTCGACTGGGGAACCGCGCCCAGCGCCTTGCCGCACGCGCTGCCGGCGCCGTGCGCGGGCCAGACCTGCCAGTGCTCATGCCAGCGGGCAAACCGCTTCGTCGACCCGAACAGCGCCTCGGCGCTGGGCCGCGCAGCGCCCGCATACCCGGCCGCCGACTCGAGCAGATCGGGCCGCCCCAGATCGCCAACGAACACGAAATCACCCGTGCACACACCCATCGGCTCGTCCGAGCCACCGCCGACATCCGTCACGAAATAGCTCAGGTGCTCGGGCGTGTGCCCCGGCGTGTGCGCCGCGTCGATCCGGATCCCGCCGATCTGGAAATGGTCCTTGTCGCGCAGCAGCACGACGTCGTACGCCTTGCCGTCCTGACGCTTCTTGCCGGGCCACTCGTACGTCCAGTCGGGGCCACCCTCCGCCGAGAGGTACGCCCGAACGCCGCGCTCGGCGAACTCGCGAACACCCGACAGAAAATCAGCATGGATATGCGTCTCCGCCGCCGCGACAATCTCCAGCCCGTTCGCTCGCGCCAGATCGAGATACCGATCGATGTCGCGCTCGGGATCAACAATGATCGCTTCCTTGGTCTTCTGGCAGCCGATCAGGTACGCCGCCTGCGCCAGACCGTCGTCATAGATCATGCGAAAAAACATGGGTGGTCCTCCATCGAAGCGCGCCTGTCCCTGACGCCCCCGATTGTACCCAAGACAACGCGGCCGTTTCCTGCGATACTCCCATCCATGCGATACCGCTTCCCCGTTCCGGCCCTGCTTGTCTTGATTCTGACGCTCCCCGGGTGCGTCTCCAACGGCGCCGATCCCGCATCGCTCCAGACCGCCCCCGAGCTCACCGGCGCCAACGCCACCACCACCTACCCCGAGGTCGCCCGCCTCGTCACCGCCATCGCGGCCCGCTCGCCGATCGCGCACGAATCCAAACTCGGCGAGTCCTTCGAGCATCGCCCGATCCCGATGCTCGTCATCGCCGACCCGCTGATCACAACCCCCGCGCAGGCGCACGACTCGGGCAAGCTCGTCGTCTACTGCTTCGGCGGCATCCACTCGGGCGAGGCCTGCGGCAAGGAGGCCCTGCTCCAGCTCGCCCGAGACGTCACGCTCCACCCCGACAAACCCGACAACCGCGCCCTGCTCGACAACCTCGTCCTGCTCATCGTCCCCCTCTACAACCCCGACGGCGACACCCGCCGGGCGCCCGGCAACCGCCCCGGGCAGATCGGCCCCGTCGACGGCATGGGCCAGCGCGCCAACGCCCAGGGCCTTGACCTCAACCGCGATCACGTCAAGCTCGAATCCCCCGAAGCCCGCGCGCAGGTCGACCTCCTCAACACCTGGGACCCCGGCGTCATCATCGACACCCACACCACCGACGGCTCCTACCACCGCATGGCCCTCACCTACGCCCCGCCGCTGAACCCCTCCGCCGACGAACAACTCATCGCCTTCGAACGCGACGCGTTCCTCCCAGAAGTCGAGCGACGAATGCGCGACCGCCACCACCTCGAAACCTTCGCCTACGGCAACTTCAACAAGGACAAAACCGCCTGGACGACCTATTCCGCCAACCCCATGTTCGGCGGCCCCTACCGAGGCTTGCGCAACCGCATGTCGATCCTCTCCGAGGCGTACGCCTACTCGACCTTCGCCCAGCGCATCGCCGCCACCGAGGCATTCGTCCGCGAGTGCCTCCAGCTCACCGCCGAGCGGCGCCATGCCATCGAACGCCTCGAGCAAGCCGCCGACGCGACGCCACAAAGCGAGATCGGCATCCGCCACGACTACGCCCCGCCATCGCAACGGCGCGCCATCCCCGGATGGGTGGAAACCCTCAGCGACAGCGACCACATGGTTCCCACCGGCGCCCCCCGCGGCTACGAGGTCGATGTCATCGACCGCTTCTTCGCCACCAAATCCGTCCCGAGACCGTCGGCGTACCTCATCCCGCCACAACTCGCCCCCATCGTCGACCAGCTCCGGAGCCACGGGATCCGTGTCGATCCCATCGCGCAGACAATGGACCCGCACGTCGAGATCGATCAGATCAAGGCCATCGAGCCGGCGTCGCGCCCGTTCCAGGGCCACCGCATGCTCACAATCGAGACCGATCGAACCGTGGGCGTGCGCACCGTCGGCCCCGGCTGGTGGCGGGCGCCCACGGACCAGCCGCTCGGAACCCTGCTCGTCTACCTGATGGAGCCCGAATCCGGGGGAGGGCTGGCGGTGTGGAACTTCTTCGATCCGTGGATCAAGATCGACGGCCAGTGGCCCGTGCTGCGCGAAATCAACTGACACCCCGCCCGGACGCTAGACTCCCCCCCGTGCCATCCGCCGCCCCACAATCCGACCCGGCCCCAGCCATGGACGAAGCCGCCCTGGTCGCCGCGCTCCAGCGCGGCGAGGACGGCGCCTTCTCCACGCTGGTCGAGACGCACATCGGACGGATGCTCGCCGTCGCCAGGCGGATGCTGGGCAACGAGGAGGACGCCAACGACGCGGTGCAGGATGCGTTCCTGTCGGCGTTCAAGGCGATCGATCGGTTCGAGGGCAATGCCCAACTCGGGACCTGGCTGCACCGGATCGCCGTCAACGCCTCCCTGATGAAGCTCCGATCACGCAAACGCCGGAACAACGAGATCTCCGTCGAGGCCCTGCTCCCCGCTTTCAAATCCGACGGCCACCCGACCCGGATGCCCACCGCCTGGACCTTCACCAGCGACGAGCTGGCCGAACGGGACGAAACAAAGCACCGGATCCGGGAGCTGATCGAGAGCCTCCCGGCGGATTACCGTGACGTCGTGCTGCTGCGAGACATCGAAGAGCTGGACACCAGACAGACCAGTCAGATCCTGGAGATCAGCGAGAGCGCCGTCAAGACCCGGCTGCACCGTGCCCGCCAGGCGCTCAAGGCGCTGCTCGAGCAGGAGTTTACCGCGTGATGGATTCGCTCAGCTGCAAACAGTTTGTCGATTTTCTCGACGAGTACGTCGCCGGCGGACAGTCCGAAGAGGCCCGCCGGGCCTTCGAGGAGCACATCAACTGCTGCCCCCCCTGTCTCGATTTCCTCAACGCCTACCGCGAGACCATCAAGACCAGCAAAAAAGCCTGCTGCTGCGGCGAGAAGGAAATCCCCCGCGACAAGGTCCCCCAGTCGCTCATCAACGCCATCCTCGCCGCCCGCAAGGCCGACGACGCCTGAACGATCCTCCGGCGCCACGCCACCGATCACGGAAGCGCCCAGCGTCACAACAACGCACGCCCTGCGCGCACAAACATGCGCGCACAAAAAAGACGACGCCCCGGAGCCCGACCTGAACCCCAAAACGCCGCCCATGCTGGTCTGTCGCCGGCAATCCCGGTTCAATCCTCCAAGGCGCCGCTGAGCTTGTCCGACAACCCCGACCCCGGCCGCGGCCCCGTCTTGTTCGGCCTGTCGACCGAGCCGGTCGCGGGTGTCACGCCGTCGCTCGCCTTCCAACCGAAACGACCCACAAGGATCCCGAGATCCGCGGTGTCGGTCCGGCCGTCCATGTTCATATCGCCGTGCTCCATCGACCGGACCATCGCCGGGTCGACAGCCTCGGGCTTCTCGGCAATCGCCAGCGCCCCGGTCGCCGGGTTGAGCGTCATGATGCACAGCGTGTAGCAACCGCAGACGCCGTGGTCCGTGGTCGGGTCAGGACAACCGTTGACCGCGCGACCGTCGGGCCCCAGAACCGGAGGCGTCAGGTACCCGTCAAAGTCGTCGTCGCCCTTGCCCGTCACCCCGATGGTGATCTCGCCGTTCGTATCCGAAACAACGCACAGCTGCGCCACACCCGACGGGCCCGAATCACAATCAAGCCCGATGAGCGCGCACGACTTGTCAAACCAGCCCAGCTGGAGATCGATCGGCGTGCAGTCCTTGCTCAGACCACCCACCGCCGTGATGCAGTAATCAGTGAACGGCACGAGATCGACATACTTGAAGAAATCCACGTCATCGCACAACGGGTCGAGCCCCGTCGAGTTGTCGATCTCCACCGACGCGCTGGCCGTGACGCCGCCACACTGGAACGCCCTCGGCGCCTGGAAGTTCAGCCGGAACGCCTCCGCCCCCGTGATGAACTCGTTCGTGTAGACAAACGGGTTGTCGATCACGACATCGTCCCCGTCGGCGTCCTGAACGATCGCCGGGGAGATGATCTCGCCGGCCCCGTCGAAGAACGTCACCGTCATCTGGAACTCGCCAAGCTGCCCGTGCGGCCCATTTTGCGGGTACCCGTTGAAGGGCTGCACCAGACCGTCCGGATAGCCCGTCACGCCGATGCGCAGCCAGCGCTCCGAACCGTTCCCCGGGCTCAGCCCGTTGGCCGCCGTGATGTCAAAGAGCGCCGACGCCTTGCCGTCGCCGAGCAGCGACGAGTTGTTGTCCGCGTTGAGGATCACGTTCAGCTTGTCGAACAGCACCAGGTACGTGTCGGGACGGCACCCGGGCGTGACACGCTCTTCGAGCTGCCCCGAGAGATACGGGCCGCAGACCTGCGTGCTGATCGTCTGCGGCAGCTCGCACTCGTCGTTGGGCTCGAAGTCATTGCAAACCGTCTCCACCTCGACCCACAACTCGCAGACCGCGTCCGCGGTCATCGGATCGGAATCCTTAACCGTAAATGTCACATGGAACGACTCCGTCGGCGGAACCTTGAACTGCACCATCGCGCAGATCGGCGACTCGTTCTGACCGCCCACAACCGGGAAATCGCACGGCTCGTACAGGTCCGTCATCGGATCGAGGCACTCGACAAGGAAGCCCTCGGGCAGCCCGGCGGCGTCGAGCGTCAGCGACGTGCACGTGCACACCGTCTCGCCGCACAGCGTCAGCTTGATCGTGTCGCCCGGGAACGCGTTAACCATGTAGCCATCGGGAACCATCTCGACGGGCAGGTCCTGGAAGGGCAGATCCTCCTCCGGCGCGATGTTGAAGCACATGTCCGGGTTGGGCCGGATCATGAAATCCGACAGGTCGCACGTCGGCGGCTCGTCGCACACCCCAACGGTGAAGCACACCTTGCAGTCCAGCGAGTTGGGACCGCACGTCTGGAGAACGTTGAAGATCGCCATCGGGTTGTCGCCGCAGTCCTCCTCGGTCACCGTCCACATGAAGGTCGACATCACCGATTGGTCAAGACCCCCGGCCAGCGGCAGCGGCGGGACCATCGTGGCGCGGGCCGGAAGCTGCTTCATCTCGAGCGTGAGCGTGTTCTCCGCGCCGATCGGGCAGCTCGTCAGGCCCGTGACGTCGAACATCACCTTGTCGCCCGGCTGCACCGCGTAAATCGCGTCGCAACCATCGCCCGAACCGATCGATCCGACCACCACGAAGCCCGAGCCCGAATCGACCATGATCGGCCCAACCACGCACGTCGGCGCCGGGCACTCGCCCACCTGCACGTCCAGGTTGCATTGCGAGGTCGCGTTCTCGACCGTCTCGGGCGGCGTCACGCGCAGCGTGCAGTCAATGCTGACGGGCACGTTGCAGAACTCACCCGCGACCGGCGTCCATTCCACGTCCCACGTCCGCATCGTCACCTTGTCCATGGTCGTCAGCGGGCCGGGCGTGACCGTCGCCCCGGTGGGCAGCGTGCAGTCGAGAATCAGATCGATGTCGTTGTGCACACACGCGAGCGTCCCCTTGACGGTGTACGTCAGCGTCTGACCGGGAACGATCGGCGGGCCGGTCGCCGGGTCGTAGGGCGAGTCATCGAGCATGATGTCCTGGATATCGCACACCGGCGGATCGCAGGGCGTCACCAGCACGCGCAGCTCGCACAGATCATCAGACACCCGTCCGCACGTATCCTCGATGCCGAACCGCCAGACATACTGGCTCGGCGAAACATCCAGCGGCCCGGGCAGGATCGTGCAGTCCGTGCACAGCATCCCCTGCGCATCGAGCACCCCCATCACCGGCAGCGCCGGGTTGCAGTTCAGCGCGGGCCCGCCCATGGGCGAGCTCAGCAGCGAGATCGTCAGCGGCAGGTCGTTGCAATCGGGCGAGCCGGACATCCCGCAAAGCTCCAGCGCGAGGTCCTCGCCCGGCTTGATCGACACCACGTCGGTCGGGTTGTTCGGGTCGTACACCACCGGCGCCCCGTTGACGAGCACCGTCATCAGACAAACGGGCTTCTCACAGACCCGGATCGTCTTCATGCAAGTCTGCTCACGCCCGCACCGATCCTTCGTCGTGTAGATGATCGTGTGCACACCGACATCGCCGACGTTCGGCGTCCACGTGAACGTCGACCCGATCGGGGGCGACATGAACGCCGCGGGCAGCGAGATGTTCGTGTGCGTCGCGCCGGCAGGAACCCCGGTGACGTCGACCATCAGCTCGGTCGCGGGCGTGCACGTCGAGGTCGTCGAGAACGTCCACGTCACCGTGTCGCCCGGCGACACTTCAATATCGCCGGTCGATCCGCACGAGAGCGGGTCGTCCTCGGTGATGATGCACGTCGGCGCCTCGCAGACAATGATCCGAACCTGGCACGTCGACGCCACACCCGTGTTGTCCGTGACCGTGAAGGTGACGAAGTGATCGCCCAGATCATCGGACGGCATGGAGGGGGAGTTGTCCCCGGGCGTCCACGCGAACATCGACGTGACCTGCATCGAGTTGTCCACGGACGGGAGCACGCTCAGCGTCGCCGGGTTCACCGGGTCGCCCGTGATCGGGTACCCCTTGACCATCCAGTCGAACGTCCCGCCGAAGCAGGTCGTGTCCGCCGTGAACATGAACATCGCCGTCCCGATCGTCGGGCTGCCAGGCTCAAGATGGATCTCGTACGTCGGCACGAGGTCCATCCCGTCCATCCCCATCGACGGGAAGTTGTACATCGGCGGCGTGCCGTCGAGGGTGCAGATCGACGGGCTGAACACCGAGAGCGCGCAAAGCGGCGGCTCCGGGCACACCCCGACCCGGGCCATCACGCCGCAGGACGTCGTCTGCTCGTTGGGCCCGCCCGGATCCGAGGTCACGCTCACGTCCACGACGATCTTGTCGCAGATCCCGTAAAGGTCGGCGCCCAGGCTCCCGGTCACCTTGATCATGCACATGTTGATCGCGTCGCACACATACGGGAACGCGATCGGGTTGTCGTTGATATCCGTGACGACAAAGCGATCGGCCAGCGTCCCGGTGATCAGGCCGGTAAGATCCACCGGCGCGCCCATGTCGTCGAGGCATGTGAGATTGAACGAGTCGAACCGGACAAGATCGCCCTCGCAGCCGCCCCCGCCGGTGATCTTGAACATCAGGTTGTCCATCCCGGGCGTGACGTCCACGGTGTCCGCCGCGGGGTCAAACATCGGATCCACCGGCGCGCCATCGGCCATGACCTCGGTCACATCGCACGTCACCGGCGGGCAGACGGTGACCGTGACGCAGCACTGACCGATCTTCTCACTCTGGGGATCGAGCGGGTTGCCGTCCGCGTCGACCGCGACCGACGCGTCGTACACGTCCCAGCAAAGCTCCAGCACCCCGTCCATCGGGAAGCCGGGCGGGAAGACCGCCGGCACCGTGCACTGGTACGCCAGCATCGCCTCGAACGGGTCCTGCCCGTCGGCCGGGTCGTCGAACCCCACCGCCGGCAGATCGCACCCGGGCAGCGGCAGCGCGCAGCCCAGCAGCGCCAGGTTCGTGCACGTCTGAGCCGTGGGCTTGAGCCACACCTGGCGGAAACCGGGCGACAAGGCGTCCGTCGCGGGATCAACGGTGAACTCGCCGCAGTCCTGCATCCCCGTCGCGACGAAGTTCAGCGAATCGCCGGCGACGACAACAACCGAGCCCGTCCCCATCCCCAGCGGGATGCGCAGGCCGCTCAGCATGTCCACGTCCGCGACGCCGTCGCCGTCATCGTCCTGGTAAATCTCGCACGCCGGCGGCGGGCAGACATTCACCCTCACCACGCAAGGCGTCGCCGGCCCCTGCCCGGTCGAGTTGATGACCTGGAACTGGAGCGTGTACGAACCGACATCACCGAGCCCCGGGGTCCACTGGACGCGGGTCTTGATGTCAGACGCCGCCGGATCCACCGGGTCGTAAGGCTGCCCCTCCTCCCCGAAGCAGACAAAGCCGGGGAGATTCTCGACGCAGATCACCCCGGGCGGGAACATCCCGCCGGCGTCGAAGGGCTCGATCCGGAGCGTCGTGCCGAGACACTCGGTCGGCTGCTTGCCATGCACATCAAACGACATCGTCTGGTTCGGGAAGACATTGACCTCAAGATCGAAGTCCGGGAACAGCAGGTCCTCCCCCCCGCACTGCTTCGGCCCGCCCTGCGGATCATCCGGATCAGGCAGCGTCGTCGTCGGGATCAGCTCCCCGTCGATCAGGTAGTTGTCGATCCGGCAGCAAGGCCCCTCGAAACACCCGCGCACCAGGATGTCGAGCTGCGGATCGCTGATGTGCCCGCTGTTGTCCTCGAAACGGAACGAGATGAGGTTGTTGCCGATATCCAGCACCGAGGGCGACCCGCGAAGCCGGAACTCGATCTGCTGAACATCAGCGCCCGCCGGAATCCCGACCATCGCAAAGTCAGCAGGCGTGAACGGATTGGGCAGCGAGTCCACCGTGACCACCCCCGAGGTCATCATCGCCGCGTTGTCCCAGGACACATCGATCCCGAGCACCTCGACAAAGCAGGGGAACAGCGGCGAGTCAGCGCCGCCCAGCGCGCAGGCACTCGAGTCCTGCGGGAACATGTTCTGAGGCATCGAGAACTCGACAAGCCTCCCGCTCGCGCAGAACGCCGCGAGCCGAATCCGAAACTCCGCCACCTCCGACGGCAGCATGCGCAGCAGATGAATGTCCTGGAGATTCGGCGTATCAGGGTCGTTGTCCGGCGGCAGGAGCCGCTCAAACAGGAAGTCCGGGATGCCGTCGGGAGTCTCCTCGCCAAGGTTGTTGACGATATCGAACTGGCTCTGATCCATGTTCCCCGAGGTAAACCCGTTCGGGGGCAGGAACCCCGGAGTCAGGTCAGCCTCCCCCTCGCACGGAAGGACCTGGATCGTGACATGCACCACGCTCGACAGCAGCGAATCCGGATACTTCGCCGTGAACGTCAGGTTGTACGTGCCGAAGTTCAGCACCGCGTTCGACGCCACCGGCGCCCAGCACAACGAGATCGACAGGTCATCGCCCGCCATCGTCGTCGACGCGAGCAGACCGGGCATCCCCGGAAGCATCGTCGGGCCCATCCCGCTTCCGCAAAGATTGTTCGAATCCGGGTTCTTAAAAAACACCATCGTGTCAAGGCCGATCGTCGTTTCCGCCAGCGTGATGTCGATGGTGTCCGGAGCACACGTATTGAAAATCGCGGCGGCTTTGAGCTCGACACCCACCAGGTCGTCAGGGGTCATCAGGATCGTCACGTTCGCCGGATCAGCCGGCGCCGGCATCTGTTCGATGCCGTTGAAATCCACACGCAACACGCCAAAGTCCGGCACATCGCTGCAGATCACGCCCCGGTTCAGCACGCCGTACAGATCCCCGCCCACCGTCCCGCCCGGGACCTCAAAGAGCGGCAACTCCGCGAACACCATCGTCGTCCCGTCGCCCGAGATCACCGGGTCGCCGTTGCGCGTCGTCGTCGAACGAACGACATCCTCGGCCAGCGCCGAGGTCAGGCCCAGACGCATCTCATGCACGTACACCGATGACTGCCCGCCGCCCCGGTCCGCGTCCTCGGGCTTCCTCGGGCCAGGCAGCGGCGCCAGCGTCTGCCCGAAGCTCTCGAACAGCACCATCGAGCCGTCCGCCGAGATCGATGCGTGCGAGCTCGACCCGTTGGACTGCTCGCCATCCGAACCCACGCTGACACGGCTCGTCGAGCCGGTAGTCAGATCACGCGCAAAGATGTCCGGAACCACGTTCGTGTCGCCGTCAACAAGATTCGACGCGCCGCTCTCAAAGGCGATCATCGAACCGTCGGCCGTGATCGTCGCCCCGCGGCTGCCCCCGTCGGCGATGCCCCCCGCCGATGAAACACTGACCATGGCGACCCGACCCTCACGCAGGTCATACCGGTAAATGTCACGCCGTCCGTTCGTGTCAGCGCGAACCAGCGCCGCGTCCGATTCGAACGCCACGTACCGGCCGTCGGCGCTGATCACCGGACGCTCGCTGTCCAGCCCCGCGCCCCGCCCGTTCTCATCGACGCTGATCATCTTCGTCTCGCCCGTCGAGCGATCGTGCGCAAAGATCCGCCAGACCCCGCCCGGGGCAGCGGGCGTCGAAGCCAGGCTCTGGAACACCACGACCCGCCCATCGCCCGAGATCGAAGGATAATCGCTCCCGGCGTCGAGCAACGCCCCACCCGTCTGCACGCTCACCACCGCCGTCTTCCGACCATCCCGGTCGTACACGAAGATGTCGCGCGACAGGTTGTTGTCGATCACGTCCGTCGTCTGGCCCAGCTCGATCGGCAGGTTCAGCGCGTTCGAATCGCTCGCGAACGCCACGAACCGCCCGTCCGCCGAGATCGCCGGGTGCAGGCTGTGCCCGGAGCCGAACGTCGCAAGAAACCCGCCACTGGCGCGCACAAGCTCGCTCGTCTGGGAGTCATACAAAAACACGTCCGCAACGCCGTTGTCATCGCCCGCGACAAGATCGTCATCGGTGCTCTGAAAAACGAGGTACCGCCCGTCGTACGAGAGCGCCGGCGACGCCAGCTTCTCCCCGATCGGCTGACCCTGCGCATTCACCGGGACACGCTCAACCCCCGCGGCACGCACCGCCCCGACCCCGAACAGCGCAACGACACAGACAGCCATCGCGGCGGCGACGGCACGGAACGACGAGGCACGAATCAACATCACGCTCCTCCAGCATGTTCCCCGTAAGCACAGCGCATCGCATCGCGCACACCCCCGAGGCCTCCCTGCCGAAGCGCCGATCGGACTGTCGAGTCGGCGCCACCGGCGTAGCAGCGCGAGGCTACCACACGACCGATAACCCGGCAACAGGTTTTCGGGCGTTTCTCAGTCCGAAAATACCCATCACAGCGCCAAATCCGGCCGATTCGAGCCTGAGCGGTGCTACAGACACCCCTGACGTGTCCCGGGACACGTCAGGGGTGATCAACTCGCCCGAGTCTCCACTTCTAGTCAAAGAGATAAGACAGCAGTTTCAACCAGCTGTAAAAACAGAACAACGAAAGGCCCCACCATATCACAACATTCGACACGTGAGCGTCCTTCCGCCCGTATCGAACACCGGAGTCGTCTCGCAAGCACGCCCCACACTCCGGGCATGTTGTCATGCCATGATCCGGATCAACCGGGTAGTCGCACACGGCGCAATGAACCCATTCATCCGGAATCCGAGCGGGATTCTTCGCTTCCCGGATGGCAGTCCGGATAAATATCCCGATCGATGCAAGAATCAGCAAAGTCCCGCCGATGAAATAAATATAAAAATGATAGCTAGCTTCATATTGATGCTGTATCGCATAAAGCCCGCACCCACCCAAGAACATCACCAGGCTCAACCAGGGATTGAGAATCCGATCAAGCCGGGACATATACCGAAACGTCCCGTTGTTCAAAGGAACAATACGCATTCTGTTGCTGTCACGCATCCTCACGGTGTCGGAATTCCGGCATCCAGACCATCTAGGCATTGCTGCAAGAGTGCGTCCCGCCTTTCCTCGATCTGTTGTTGTAGCGCCTCTCGCTCGGACTTGATCCGATCATTTTCTATCCCCCAGTTTATAACGGCTGGCGACAAGGCGCTGCGGATGCCCGCCTGGACCGACGCCATGTTGGCCGCGGCGTTGGTCACGGCAGCCCAAGCAGAACCAGACACGCCGGGTGGGCGTCCAAACGAGTTGGATCCATCACCTATAGATGCCGCGTTAACACTTTGAGTTATGAAATCGATAGCTGCCTGAGCATCGCCTGACAAGTCCGAATCATGGAATAGCACCACAACTGTAGACGCTCCTGAAACAGCGTAAAACGCGATAAATGGTGCGGCCCCTCCGCCTGTAACAAGTACCGCTATCGCACCGCCGACCACAGCAATTGTGGCATCTCGATTACTCCTTGAAATACTCGTATTCGTAGTGGCTCTAATCGCAGCTTCCGCCATAGCGATTGCGGCCCTTGCAGCATTCTCAGATTGAGCTTGGGCTGCTGCAAGTGCGTCAGACATGGCATTGACCGAATTCGCAAGCTGTTCATCATTCGCTGCTTCATCAGAATCCAACTGATCACTCTGGTCCTGTGCCTCAACTAACGCCTGGCATGTTGCCCAAACGAGACACTCCTGCGCATTGTCCTTCGGCAAGACGTCGCACTGATTGTTGCCACCGCCATCATCAACACCCGGAGGCCCGGGGTCATCACCCCCTGCACAATCAAACGCCTCCGGATCACTCAGGCTGCTCAGATCCAGGTCTGGAAACTCATTCTTGAAACACTCACAGACATCA
>Ga0114931_10000058_pt1 | contig 106624 bp, 104 predicted proteins | sample 2SBtaG_FD_89579 | JGI IMG/M metagenome (GOLD analysis project Ga0114931, IMG submission 89579) | Deep subsurface microbial communities from Kolumbo volcano to uncover new lineages of life (NeLLi) - 2SBTROV14_V59a metaG | ecosystem: Environmental > Aquatic > Marine > Volcanic | place: Kolumbo...
CCATCGAAGCGATGGGTGCTTCGCACGCGCGGCTGCGCCGCGCAACGCGGGACTAGCACCGTTTGTCTGGGGCGCAGCAGCGCCCCCTCGGCTTCGCCGAGCCTCCCCCTCGACCGCTCCGCGCTCGTCTAGCCCCTCGATTCATGAGAATCGAGGCGCTAGTCCTCCGACGCTCCCGTCGGAGCCATCTGCTCGCGGAGGTCCTGCGCCCACGCTTCGAGGTTCGCCAGGGTCGTCGCGAGCTCCGCTTCGGAGCGGGCGAGCTCCCTCGATTTCGCGTCCAGCGCTTCCTTGCCGCGGCGCAGGCGCGTCCTGACCGTGCCTTCCGGGATGTCGAGCACGCGCGCGATCTCCGGACCGGCCATGTGCTCCCAGTAATGGAGCTCAAGCGCGATCTGCAGCTCGAGCGGGATCGTACGAAGCGCTTCGAGCAGCAGCCTATCGCTGTGACGCTTGTCCACCAAGCGGCTCGGCGACGGACCGAGATCCGCTAGCGAAGTGACGCCGAAATCAACGTCGGGACGCCGGTCGCGGTAGCTCTTGTAGAGCTTCTTCCTCGCTATCGCGTAGAGGTATGTGCGGAAGCTCGATTCCCCACGGAACGTATCGCGGCTCTCGACGCACGCCAGGAATACGCCCTGCACCAGGTCCGCAGGGTCGCCGGACGTCTTGGTCCGGAGGAAGCGGTAGATGCTGTCGAAGTGCCGATCGAACAGCTCGTTTCCGGCACGACCGTCGCCGGCGCGCCAGGCATCGAGCAGGTCGTTGTCGCTTGGCATGGGGGCGAGAGCGATCATACCCTGGGACCTCGCGCACATGCATACTGAAGTCGCTTTCGTAGCCCTGTTCGGCGTTGCCGCAGCCGTTGCGCTGATGGCACGGCGCCTGCGCGTGCCGTACACGGTGGCGCTCGTGCTCGCCGGGCTTTTGCTCGGCCACTACCGGACCATCGGCGCGCCGCACCTGACGAAGGAGCTGCTCTACGCGATCTTCCTGCCGGGACTCCTGTTCGAGGCCGCGTTCCACCTCGAGTTCCCGGAGTTCTGGCGGAACAAGATTGCGATCCACTCGCTGGCCATCCCCGGGCTCGTGGCGGCCATCGCGCTCACGGCGGGGATCCTGGTTCCGGTCGGCAGAGCGCTCCACTTCGCCGACGGGTTCGGACTGGTCGACGCGGCGGTCTTCGCGTCGCTGATCGCGGCGACCGATCCCATCGCGGTGGTCGGCCTGTTCAAGACCGTCGGCGCGCCGCGCCGCCTCGCCATCCTCATCGAGGGCGAGAGCATGCTGAACGACGGCACGGCGGTCGTGGTGTTCGCGATCGTGTTGAGCGCCGCGACGGGAACCTCGATGACGATCTCCAGCGGAGTGCTCGAGTTCGTGAGGGTCGTGGGGCTAGGAGCGTTCGTGGGCGCGGTGACCGGCTACGGCATCTCGAAGATCATCGAGCGCGTCGACGACCCGATGATCGAGATCACCCTCACGACGATCGCGGCCTACGGCGCGTTCGTGGTCGCCGAGCATCTCCACGTCTCGGGCGTCATCGCGACCGTGGTGGTCGGCATGCTGTGCGGCAACTACGCGGCGCGCACGGGCATGAGCCCGACGACCCGCATCGCGGTCGAGAGCTTCTGGGAGTACATCGCCTTTGCCCTGAACTCGATCGTGTTCCTGCTCGTCGGCCTCGAGGTGCACATCGACTCGCTGGTGGCGGCCTGGAAGGCGATCCTCGTCGCCTGGTTCGCGGTCACGGTGGGGCGCGCCGTGGTGATCGCGGCGGTGACTGCCGCCCTCAAGCGCTCGCATGAGGCTGTGCCAGCGAAGTGGGCGGCCGTCCTCACCTGGGGCGGCATGCGCGGCGCGCTCAGCATGGTGCTCGTCCTGGCGCTGCCCCGGGAGTTCGTCCATCGCGAGCTTTTGATCAACATGACGTTCGGCGTGGTGCTTCTGAGCATCCTGGTGCAGGGCGTCACGATGGCGCCGCTGCTCGCGCGGTTGGGCCTGGTGTCTTCCCGCCTCGATCGCAACGAGTACGAGACGCGCAAGGGCGCGCTCTTGGCGGCCAATGCCGCGATCGCCGAGCTGGACCGGCTGGCACGCGACCACTCGACGCCGGAGGATGTGCTCGAGCCGCTGCGTGAGGAGTACCGCGAGCGGGCCGCGCAAGCCGACGCGCGCCTGCGCGATCTCCGGCTGGACCACGGCGAGCTGCAACGTGAAGAGGCGGACGCCGCGCGGCGGCACCTCCTGCTCGTCGAGAAGGACGAGCTGCTCAGGGGCCGCCGCCAGGGCGTGCTGACCGAAGAAGCCTTCGAAAAACTGATCACCGACGTGGACGCGCGGCTGCGCGGGATCGGCGGGCAAGGCGAGGAGCCCTGACACCAGGGCTCGCCGACTCCAGGCGTCAGCCGCCCATCACGCCCTTCATCGCCGCGCCGGCCGCTTCCATCGCGTTGGCGAAGGGCTTGGCCTGCGAGAGATCGTTGATCTCCTTCCACTTGCCGGCGACCTCCTCGGGGCCGAAGCCCTTGGAAGCGTCGAGCGTGATGCCGGAACCCTCGACCACCGCGACGCGTGCCACGTACCCCCCGCCCACGGCGTAGGTCTGTGCGGTCTCCTCCACTCCCTCGGAGCAGAGATAGGCCACGAGCGGGCTGACGTGCTCGGGCAGGAGCTTGTTCAACACGTCTGGCGGCATGATCGTCTCGGTCATGCGGCTCTTGGCCACCGGGGCGATGACATTGCACTTGATGTTGTACTTCGCGCCCTCGTGCGAAAGCGTCTTGGCCAGGCCCACGATGCCGAGCTTGGCCGAGCTGTAGTTCGCCTGGCCGAAGTTGCCGTAGAGGCCCGCCGCGCTGGTCGTGAACACCACGCGGCCGTACTTGCCCTCGCGCAGGATGGGCCAGGCCGCCTTGGTGACGTACATGCTGCCGTACAGATGCACGCGCAGCACCTTGTCCCAGTCCTCCTCGGTCATCTTCATGAAGGACACGTCGCGCAGGATGCCGGCGTTGTTGACCACGATGTCGAGCTTGCCGAAGGCGTCCTGGGCGCTCTTCACGATCTTCTGCGCGCCCTCCATGGTGTCGACGCCGTCGTAGTTCGCCACGGCTTCGCCGCCCGCCGCGTTGATCTCCTCGACGACCTTGTCGGCCATCTTCGAGCCCACGCCCGAGCCGTCGACGGAACCGCCCAGGTCATTGACGACGACCTTGGCGCCGCGCGAGGCGAGCAGAAGGGCGTGCGCGCGGCCCAGGCCTCCGCCTGCACCGGTTACGATCGCGACTCGGTTGTCGAAACGGATGTCGGCCATCGGAAATCTCCTTGTCCAGGAAGTGGCGCGGTGGCCGGGCTCCGGCTCCGCGGCGTGCCGCCCCCTCGGGGACGGGCGCGCAAGGTAGACGCTCGCGCCGCGGGGCTCAAGCGTCCTTCGACCAGGTGGCCAGGATCTGATGACCGGCCGCATTTCCGCCCCCCTGGGCGTCAGGGCATCGGATACGCCAGGAAGAAATCGACCATCGCCGAGCTGGCGTTGATGTCCTGCGTCTGCTTGCCGACGCCGGCGAGCGGGTCGGTGCCGCCCGGCCACTGGTGGCCGCCGCTGGAGATCGTGCAGAGCTCGACGTGGGCGCCGGCCTTGCAGCTCTGGTACGCGGTGCAGGTAGTGTCACCGTTCTGGAAGACGGTCTTCGGTTGGGCGTCCGTGCAGCCGTTGTTGGTCTTCCAGAGCTTGATCGCGTCGGGCACGCTCAGCGCGCCGCCGAGTCCGCCGCCGTTGTAGGGCACAACGATGTCGGACGTCCCATGGAACTCGATCACGGGGATCGGACGCGACGGCTTGCAGGAGGTCACGGCGATCGGCCCGGACACGGGCGCGATGGCGGCGATGCGCGAGCCCAGCTCGCAGCCGAGCCGGCTCGAGAACATTGCACCGTTCGAGAAGCCCGCGGCATAGACGCGCTTGGTGTCGACGCAGAGCTGGCTCTCGAGCTTGTCGAGCAGATCCTTCGTGAACTGCACGTCGTCGACCTGCGTCGCAGACGCCGTCCCGCAACACTTCGGCCCCGCGTTGAAGCTGTTGCTGACGCCCTGCGGGTAGACGACGATCACGCCGTGCTTGCCGGCGATCGGCGTCATGCCGGTGGACGATTCGATGCGGGCCGCGTCTTCGAGGTAGCCGTGATAGAGCAGCAGCAGCGGCGTACGCTTCTTGGCGTCGTAGCCGGCAGGGACGACAAGGTGCGCCGTGCGCTTCCGGCCGCCCGAGGTGATGCTGATCGTTCTCGCGCCGGGGGACATCGGCGGAAGCGTGCACGACGAACCGCCCGCAGTGCCGCCGGCGCCGCTCGAGCCCGCCGTACCGCCGCCGCCCGCCGTACCGCCGCTAGCAGCGGTTCCCCCCGCCGCAGCGCTGCCGCCCGTTCCAGCGCTGCCCCCGCCGCTTCCGGACGTCCCCGCCGAGCCCGCCTGACCTCCCGTCCCGCCACTGCTCGAAGACGTGACGTCGGAGGCCGAGCCGCCGCACCCCGCCAGCGCAAGAGCTACCCAGACCATCAGCAGCCGCTTCATAGGCAGCATGGTAGACCGGGCCGGCCCGCCAACCAATCGGAATGGCCGTCTTTCGTTCTTGGCGGAGAAATCCGATCAACGCGTTCGACAGGTCCGATCGGCGGCGCAGTAGTGCCCGACGCTGGATTCCGGAATGCAGAGCGGAACGCACCTGCCCTGCGGGCCGCGGCCGAGACGCGCTACTCGTACTCGACCGACAGGATCTCGATGTCGATCTCGCCGGCGGGCCGGCGCACCGTGACCACGTCGCCGACCTTCTTCTTCAGGAGCGCGCGGCCGAGCGGCGACTTGAAGCTCAGTCGCCCTTCGGACGGATCCGCCTCGTCGGGGCCGACCAGCAGGTAGCGGCTCCGCTTGCCGTTCTCGTCCTCGACTTCGACGGTCGCGCCGAAGAACACCATGTCGGTGGCAACGCGTTCCTTGACGACCACGGCGCTGTCGAGGCGCTTGGTGATGTAGCGGATGCGACGGTCGATCTCGCGCAGGCGCTTCTTGCCGTAGATGTACTCGGCGTTCTCCGAGCGGTCGCCCTGCGCGGCCGCGTCGCTCACCTCCTGCACCACGCGCGGGCGCTCCACGCTGGCGAGATGGTCGAGCTCGTCGGCGAGCTTCTTCGCCCCTTCGGGCGTGAGGTACGTCGGGCCGCGCGGCCCCTTCTCTGCTCGGCGAGCTGCCACGGCGGAAATCTAGACGACGTGGCCTTGACGGGGAAGCTAACCTTATTAGCTAAAAGGCTACCATGCTAAGCTCAGGGGGGGGTCACCAGGATGTCCGTAGCCATGAATCCCACCGCAGAATCGACCACCCAGCCGCAGGCGCGGCTCGGCGAGGTGAAGGCGCCGACCCTGGTCGTGATGGGCGACGCCGACCCGGATTTCGACAACGCCTTGGCCGAGGCCGCCCTCATCGGCCCGCCTCGCCGACGAGGTCGGCTTCGAGGCGCTCACCCTGGCCAGCGTCGCCGCCCGCTTCGGCGTGCGGCTGCCCAGCCTGTACAAGCACGTAGACGGGCTGGGGGCGCTGCGCGGGCTCGTTGCCGTACTGGCGGTCCGCGAGCTCACCGAGGAGCTGGGCCGGGCGGCCGTGGGCAAGTCGGGCAACGCCGCACTGCGCGCGCTCGCCGACGCCTACCGGAGCTACGCGCGACAGCACCCGGGCCGCTATGCCGCGGCCCTGCAGGCTCCCGAGCCCGACGACGACGCGCTCCGGGCTGCCAGCAAGGCGGTGCTGCAGGTCGTCGTCGCGGTGCTCGACGGCTACGGCCTGTCCGGAGCCGACCTGGTCGACGCTACCCGGGTGCTGCGCGGCACCCTGCACGGTTTCGTCAGCCTCGAATCGGCCGGCGGATTCGGCATACCCCAGGACGTGGACCGCAGCTTCGACCGCGTCGTCGCCAGTCTCGACGCCGCGTTCAACAGCTGGAGCGCCGGCGCGACCGCCGGATGAAGTCGGCAGCATGACTTCCCCGCTCCCGTGGTTGCGGGTCCTGCTCGCTATCGTGGCCTTCGTCGCGGTCGCGCTCCTCACGACGATGCTCGCGCTGCTCGACCATCGCAGCATCGGCAGGCTGGGGCTGACCGTGTTGGCGGAGGGCGCCGCCGGAATGGCGGGCGGCACCGCGCCTGGCCGGGGTGACAGTCGGTTCCCGGGCCGTCCTGCGCCTCACCGGCCGGGCCTCGGTCGAGCGCCGTCAGAGCAGAATTTCCGCGAAAATACGCCGCGGGCGTGCTGTGAATGCTGCTGGTGCTGCTCGCGGTAGCGGCCGCGGAGGAAGTCCTGTTCCGGGACGGATCGCTCTGGGTCGCCATCGCCCTGCAGCTGGTGCTCGACGTGACGAGCGTCGTCGCGCTCGGCGTCCTGCTCGTCGGCCTGTACGGCTCGGCGATCAAGGTCGGGTAGTCGGCCGCGGCGCGTTCCCCTGGAAGTAGACGCCCTGCGCTGATTCGTCCAAGGTGAGCGCGGAGGGCATCGACAAGTGCGCAAGGGCAACAAGATCGCGCTCGGCGTGATCGCACTCGGCGCGGTGGTAGTCGCCGTCGGACTACTGCTCGCGATCAAGCCATTGCTCACGCGCTACGTGATCGCGCAAGCACACGAACGCGGCGTCGAGCTCACCGCGGGAGAGGTCGACTACGGCCTGGGCTGGGTCCAACTCGACGGGTTCGGCTTCAAGCTCGCAGGAGTGCGCGGCGTCACCGGCAAGCTGACCCGCGCCGACATCGAGCTGGACGGCTTCACGCCTTCGAAGATCACGCTCACCGGCGTGGACGTGCAGGCGGCCGGCGCGCCTGCGGCGATCGCGCTCGACGTGGCGCGCTGGGCCCAGCGCTACGGCGGCAGCTTCTCCGGCACTCCGCTCGCCGCCCACGGCATCAAGCTCCTGTATTCGTCGCAGCACGGCGCGGGCACCTGGCTCTCGGTGGAGGGCGGCGAGCTGGGCAAGGCCAGCGACGGCGCGTCCATGCTGAGCGCGAAGAAGGTCAGCGTGGCCGGCCATGACCTCGGCGTCCTGGATGCCCTGTGGAAGCGCAGTGCGACCAAGGTCGAGCTCGGCGTCGGAGCGCGCGCACTGTCGAACACACCGGTCAGGGTGGAGCTCGGCTACGCCGGCGACAAGCCCAGCGCCAGCATCGACATCGAAGAGACGCCGCTCTCCACGTTGAACGACCTCTTCCAGCTCGGTCTCCCCGCCGACCACATCAAGGCCAAGGCCCGCTTGGTGCTCGCGCTGGGTGACGGCACAGGGCCACTTGGCGGCAATCTCGACCTCACGCTAGAGGGTTGGGTGCCACCCCACCCGCGCGAGCTCGACGAGATCGTGTTCGGCGACACGACGACGGTAGAGTCCAGGTTCCGCATCGCCGCCGATCGCATGCAGGTGGTGCTGAGCGACATCAAGCTCGCGGCCGGTTCCTTCAAGCTGGGCGGCACGGGTGTCGTCACCCGACAGAAGGACTACGCGCGCATCCAGCTCGACCTGAAGGGCAGCCTGGCGTGCGCAACCGTCGCCCAGTCGGCAGCGGATTCGCATCTGGGACGCATTGTCGGGCACTGGCTTGGACTGGCGGCGCACCAGGCGCTCGGCGGCAGCGTGGGCGTGGTCGTGAAGATCGACGCCGACACGCGCAAGCTCTCCGACGCCAAGATCCTCCGCACCATCGGCGTCGGCTGCGGCCTCAAGCCGCTGAAGCTGCCGAATCTCGCCGATCTGCCCCAGTTCGATCTGTCCAAGCTGCCCGGCCTCGGCGACCTCGGTCTACCCGTCCCCGGTGCGAGCGGCAGCGCGGCCTCTCCGCCGGCTCTGCCCAGCGGCCTGCCGGCGCTGCCCAGCGGCCTGCCGGCGCTGCCCAGCGGCCTGCCGGCGCTGCCCAGCGGTCTGCCCGCGCCACCGAAGATCGAGCTGCCGGGGTTCGCCGCGCCGAAGAAGGACACGACGAAGAAAGCGGCGCCAGCGGACCCAACGAAGAAAGCGGCCCCGGCCCCGGCGGCGAGTCACTGAAGCTCGATGCTGTCGCCCGGCGCCGGCAGCACCACGCGCGTGGAGCCACGATAGCGCGCGACCTCGGCGCGCACGGCGTCCTTCTCGCGGCGCCCGATGTGCAACAGGCATAGCGTGCCGACGCCGAGCTCGTCGGCCATCGTCAGGAGCTCGCGGGCGCTCGCGTGACCGCGCGGCGCGTCGTCCGCGGCGTAGCACTCGTGCACGAGCAGCCCGACGCTGCGGTAGAGCTCGCGCGTAGCGTCGCTGGGCGTGCCGTCGCCGCTGTAGGCGAAACTGTGCGGGCGCTCGTCGATGCGCAGCGACAGGTTGCGCACGCCGTGGTCACTCTTCGAATTGGAAAGCCCGAGAGCTCCGCGTGTGAGCTGCTCGCCCGGACGAAGCTCCCGTGCTTCGATCGGGTAGCAGCGACCGGGCGCGTAGGAGCCAGGATAGCCGAGCTCGAGCAACTTCTCGAGCCAGGCACCGACGCCCGGTCCGCCGACCACCTCGAGCGGGCGCGAACGCCCTTCCTCGCGCATCCAGAGCAGAAGTGCGGGCAGACCGAAGCTGTGATCGGCATGCTGATGCGTGATGTAGATGGCGTCGAGCAGCGACGGATCGTCGGTCAGGTTCCAGAAGGCATGCGGCACGCGGAATCCGCAGTCGCAGAGCAACGTGCTCTCGCCCTGGTACAGGAGACTCGTGTTCGGGAGGCCCGGATCGAAGGCTTCTCCGGTTCCAACGAAGGTAATGCGCGGCATAGGCGGCCCCACGCCGAGCATAGCGCCGCGGGCGCGCCTTGTCCGCCCCTCGACGCCCCGCTATGTACCGGACGATGACCTGCATTACCGTGCTCGGCGCCGGCATGATGGGCAGCGCACTGTGCGTACCGCTCGTGGATCGCGGCCATGAAGTGCGCCTGGTCGGCACGCACCTGGACGGCGCAATCGTCAAGAGCCTGCAGGAGAGCGGCGTGCATCCCAAGCTCTCCTACGAACTGCCGCGCGGCATCCGCGCCTATCCCGTCGAGGAGCTCGAGCAGGCGATGCAGGGCGCCGAGGTGATCGGCGTCGGCGTCAGCTCGCCGGGCGTACGCTGGGCCGCGGAGAAGCTTGCAAGCTACGCGCGCCGTGACGTGCCGATCTCGATGATCACCAAGGGTCTCGAATGGGGCGGAGCGGAGCTGGCGCTGTTGCCGGACGTGCTGCGCGACGGTCTGGGCCAACCGGGCATCGAACCGGTCGCGATAGCCGGGCCCTGCATCGCCGGCGAGCTGGCGCGCCGCGTGGAGACCTGCGTCGTGGTGACGAGCCGCAATCCGTCCGCGGCAGAGCGGATCGCGAAGCTCTTCAGCACGCCGTACTACCACCTGTGGCCGAGCGCGGACGTGGCCGGCGTAGAGGCTTGCGCGGCGCTCAAGAACGCCTACGCCATGGGCATGGCGTTCGCGCAGGGCCTGCACGAAAAGAGCGGTGGGGCGCCCGGCAGCGTGGCCATGCACAACTACGAGTCGGCGGTCTTCGCCCAGTCGGTGCGCGAGATGCAGCGCATCGTCGAGCTGCTGGGCGGCAGTCCGGACAGCGCGGTCGGCATGGCAGGCGTCGGCGATCTCGACGTGACCTGCAACGGCGGACGTACGGGGCGCTTCGGACGACTGCTCGTCCTCGGCCTGGGCCGCGACGAGGCGGTCCGCCGGATGCAGGGGGCGACGCTGGAGTGCCTCGACATCCTCGCCGTCATGCGCAAGGCGCTGCCCGCGCTCGAGTCCCAGGGACGCCTGCGCGACGACGAGCTGCCGCTGCTCCGGCATATGGCCGAGGTCGCGTTGGACGACGCGCCCATCGACATGCCGTTCTCACGCTTCTTCGGCTAGCCATGGACGACGCGACGGTTCTCGGCATCGACTGCAGCACCACGGCGGCCAAAGCCATCGCCTGGGATCTCGAGGGGCACGCACGGGCGGAGGGGCGCGCGCCGATCGCGCTCGACAACCCCGCGCCCGACGCCTGGGAACAGGACGCCGAAGAGTGGTGGAACGCGACGACGACCGCCGTCCGTACCGCAGTAGCCGCGCTCGACAACGACGCCGGACGGCTTCGCGCTCTGGCAGTAACGCACCAGCGCGAGACGTTCGTGCTCACCGACGATAGCAGCCGTCCGCTCCGCCCCGCGCTCTCGTGGATGGACGCGCGCTGTCGTCCGCAGGTGAAAGCCGCGATCGAGCGCCTGGGTGAAGCGCGCCTGCACGAGATCAGCGGCAAGCCGGCCTGCGTGACGCCCTCGCTCTACAAACTTCTGTTCCTGAGGGAACTCGAGCCACAACTCGGAAGCACCCCATTTTGGCTCTGCGACGTGCACGCGTTCCTCGCCTGGCGGCTCACCGGGCGCTTCGCCACCTCGCTCGCCAGCGCCGATCCGCTCGGTCTGGTCGACCTGAAGAAGCGTGACTGGTCGGACGAGCTTGTCGGGCTCGCCGGACTCGATCGCAGCCAGCTCCCCGAGCTGGTCGAGCCCGGGACGCCGCTCGGGACGCTGTCGGCGGGGGCGGCTGGCGCGTGCGGCCTTCCGGCGGGCCTTCCCGTCATCGCAGGAGCCGGCGACGGGAAGGCCGCCGGCCTCGGTGCAGGTATCGGCTCGCCGGGCCGCGCGTATCTGAATCTCGGCACCGCCATCGTCTCCGGCGTGCTGTCACGGGACGTGCGCATCGACCGCGCCTTCCGCACCATGATCGGCGCGGCGCCCGCGACCTTCTTTCTGGAGACGGATCTCAAGGGCGGAACGTTCACACTGACCTGGCTCGTGGAAAAGCTCCTCGGGCGCGACGCCCGGGACACGAACGCCGTGCTCGCCGAGCTGGAGGCCAGCGCGGTGGGCATCCCGCCCGGCTCGGACGGCCTGATGCTCGTACCGTACTGGAATGGCGTGATGAACCCGTACTGGGACGACGAGGCCGGCGGCATCACGATCGGCTGGCACGGCGGGCACGGGCCCGCGCACGTGTACCGCGCCGTGCTGGAGGGTATCGCGTTCGAACAGCGGCTGCACCTTGAAGGAGTCGAACGCGCCTCCGGACAGCGCATCGAGGAGCTCGTCGTCATGGGCGGAGGGGCGCGGAGCGCGCTGTGGTGCCAGATCATCGCCGACGTGATGAAGAAGCGCGTCGTGCGCGCCGGCGAGAGCGAGGCCACCGCGCTCGGCGCCGGTATGCTGGCTGCAGCGGGTAGCGGCCTCCACGCCGACGTTCCCGCCGCGGCGCGCAGCATGAGCTCCACGGCCGCGACGTTCGAGCCCGCCTCCGCGGCGGACCGCTACGACCAGCTCTATCGCGAGGTCTATGTGGGAATCTATCCGGGGATCCGCGAGTCACTGCAGAAGCTCACCCGCCTGGGACGCTGACCGTTGCGCCGAACGCTGCCCTACGATCCCCGAAGCCAGCTCGCTCCCCGGTCAGGCTGGGTGGCGCTGCTGGGGCGCCGCACGATCTACGCCTGGCGCGGCTACCGCGCCCTGTGGACGACGCTCAGCGACGCGCTCGGCTCGGTGAAGACTCCCGGCGAGAGCGCGCGCACGACCGCGCGGCGCATCGCGCTTGCGCAGATCCAGTTCACCGGCGTGCAGGCGGTCACGCTGGTCAGCCTGATCGCGATCTTCATCGGCGCCACGATCATCATCCAGACCAACGTCCTCGCTCCGGGCACGCCGGCCGACATGCTCGGCAAGATCCTGGTGGCGGTGGTTCCGCGTGAGCTTGCCCCCCTCATCACGGCCATCGTCGTGGCCGGACGTTCCGGCACGGCCATCGCCACCGAGATCGGCAACATGCGCGCCAACTCCGAGGTGCTGGCGCTCGCCTCCCTGGGCATCGATCCGCCGCGCTTCATCGTGCTGCCGCGCATCATCGCCACCGTCGTCAGCGTGTTGGTGCTCACGGTGTATTTCAGCGTCGTCGCCATCCTCGGCGGCTACGTCGTGAGCCTGTTCATCACTTCGACCAGCTTCGGCGCGCTGCGTGCCGGTTTCGCCCAGGCGCTCGGCCCCGCCGATCTCCTGCTGTTCCTGCTCAAGGGCGTCGGACTCGGCGCCATCGTCGGCTGGCTCAGCTGTCACTACGGCTTGCAGGTCAAGAGCTCGCCGACGGAAGTGCCGCAGCAGGCAAGTCGCGCGGTGATGCTCAGCCTGTTCGGCTGCGTCGCCTACAACACGCTGGTCACCGCCTGCTTCTACTGGATCGTCGGCGCGCCGATCCAGGGCACGGGGCCGTTTTGAGCGACGCGGGAATCTCGCTGCGCGAGGCGTCCTTCAGCTACGGCGACCTGCCGGTGCTGCTTGAGACCAGCCTCGACGTACCGCGGGGCAGCGCGTTCGTCGTGACCGGGGACAACGGCGTCGGAAAGTCCACGCTTCTGTACGTGTGCGCCGGGCTTCTTCCTGCGGCGAGCGGCCACGTGCTGCTCGACGGGCACGAGCCGGAGCCGCGCCGACCGAGCGCGCTGTTCCAGAGTGGCGTCCGCTGCGGCTTCGTGTTCCAGAACGGCGGACTGCTCTCCAACCAATCCGCGCTGTCCAACGTCACGCTCGCTCTGTCCTACCACGCCGACATCCTGGGCCTCGACGCCGACGCCATCGACCGTCGCGCGCGCGACGCCCTCGGCGAAGCCCGCGTCGCTCAAACCGACATGCACTCGCTACCCGCGCACCTGTCTTTCGGCGTGAGAAAGCGCATCGCGCTCGCCCGCGCGCTGGCGCTCGAGCCCAACTTCGTCTTCTTCGACGATCCGGACACCGGCCTCGACGCCACGACGCTGTCACTGTTCCACGACATCCTGCTCCGCTACCGCGACGACCCGGCAGTCACCATGGTGGTCGCCACGAACCACGCGCTTCTGCTGCGGCGCCTCGGCGTACAGCCGCTCGAGCTCCGCGGCGGCGAGCTTCTCGATCACAATGACTAGCATGCGGCGCTCTTGTCCAACGACGAACGCACGTAGAGCATGACCGGCGCTCGACCCACAGACGCGCCCCCGGAGCGCCGCTGACTGATAGGCGATGCCGCGCTGGTGCTCCTGGTCCTGGTCGCGTTCGGCAGAACCGTTGGGTTTCCACGAACACCTCGCCGATGCGCTCGTTTTCGAGCAGCGTGCGGGAGCGGCTCTAGACGAGTATGCGCGAGCGCTCGAGCTTGGACCACTTCCAGCCAGTCGTGATCGGTTTTCGCCGGCGCGAGCACCGTCCTCCGGGCCGAGGTGAGCGTGGCAGGGTCAGCGTCAGGGCCGGCGACGGCGGTCACTTGTAGTCGATGGTCATGTACGGGCTGCCGGTGCTGAAGCCGCAGGCCGCCTTCGACTGCGAGGCGACCACCAGCGCGACGTAGTGGCCGCAGGTCGGGTTGGACGTCGTGCACTGGCAGTTCGGACACTTGCCGGCAAAGCACTGCTGCATGCTGGGACAGGAGTCGCAGCCCGAGCAGATCGACTGGTCCTTCTCCGCCCACATCAGATCGATGCACTGGGTGACCGAGCTCGGACCCTGACCCGGACACTCACCCTGCGAGTACGCCCCACAGGTATTGCCGCCGATGAAGTCGGCGTGGGGGCCATGGGTTGAATCGTAGGTCGCCTGGCCATCGACACAGGATTCGATGGACTTCCAGCGCGAATACGCTGCGCGTCCCTTGGTCTTCCGGAGCGCGTTGATGTGATCGATACACTTCTGGCGCGCCGCTGCGAAGGGATCGGAGCTGGTCCCACCGGTACCGCTACCACCGGTGCCGCTGCCCGAGCTGCCACCGGTGCCGCTGCCCGAGCTGCCACCGGTGCCGCTGCCCGCGCTGCCGCCGGTGCCGCTGCCCGAGCTGCCGCCCGTGCCGCTGCCCGCGCTGCCGCCTGTGCCCGAGCCGCCCGTGCCCAAGCCGCCTGTGCCCGAGCCGCCCGACGACGAGCCGGAACTGCAGCCGAAGGCCGCTCCGCAGAGGATCAGCGAGAGAACCCACGTACGCTTCCAATCGAGACCCCGGCTTCGCATGTGCACCTCGCTCTACAAAAAGGATACGCGCGCGTCGCTCTCGAAGGCAAGCGACAGCGCTGAAGACCGACGGAACCGGAGGCTACTTCCCGACCCGGAACCTGAGCGAATAGCTGAACACCAGCGGCTTGTGCGGCGCGGGGAGATCGATCCCCTGGAACGCGCTGACCATGCAGTCGCGGAAGCCTTTGCCCTTCATGCCGGTGCGTGGCTGGCGCACTTCGGGTTTGCCGCCGTTGCGGCCAACGCGCAGATCGACGCCGAACGTGCCGCCCTTGGCCGGCTCGGCAACCTTGACGTAGCAGGCGCGGAAGTCGTCGAAGTGAGGCTCGATGGCCTTTCTGTAGGGAGCCTTGCTGGCGTCGTCGTTGGGACCGCCGCCGATGTGCAGGCCGATGTTCTCCACCGTGACCTCGGGGAGCTTGCCGGGCGGCTCGTCGGGCGGCGGCTCGTTCGGCCGAGCCGGCGGAGCAGCGGCGGAGGGCGGCGGCGACGCAGAGGCTGTGGCGCCCGGTCGGGGGGGCGCGCTCACTTCGGCTTTCTTCTCGTCCGGAGGGCGCACGACGATACCGATGCGCGTAACGCCGTCGCGGCGCAGGGCGTCGAGTACGGGGATCACACTGCCGTAGCGCGCCTCACCGTCGGCGTAGACCAGGGCCTGCAGCTTCGAGTGATCGCCGGGATGGGCCGCGTCGATGGACGCGCCGATCGCCTGGGCGCCGGCAATGCGCTTGGCGTCGACGAACACCGAGCCGTCCGCCTTGATCTGGACGGCGACGACGGCATCGGGCTGCGTGTTGGGGCGCGGCAGCTCGCTGGTGGTGGAGAGCGTGACCGTGGACAGATTTGCACCGGACGGCGCAGCCGTCCCAGCCGAAGCCGAGCCCTGCGACCCGGGATTCCTGGGTGGCGGGGACGGGTTGGCGCAGCCCGTCCCCAGCACAGCGCCCAGGACGACTGCCAGCCTGCTCGCTTGCGTCATCATGACCGCCGGATAGCGCGCATAGCCGCCGGGAACCAGGGCCGGGAACCGGAAAACCGGGCGCTGCCACGCTTGCCGCAGCAGCACCCGGGCTTCGGCCGTGAAGCCGGCTCCCGCGCTACTCGAGCGTCTTGCCGAAGGCGTGATCGATCAGCGCCGGCCCGGCGGCGTAGGGCACCGTGAACTGGCTCGCAGCGACCGGCTCGGTGTGGTTGTGCCGGATCTTGTTCCTCGCGATGAGCTGGTAGCTGAACGCACTGCCGGCCGGCAGATCGACGGACGCTTGCCACGTGCCACCCGATGCAGCCGTGAGCGGCAGCGCGAGCGCGTAGTTGTCGGCGCCGAGGGCATCGACGTTGCCCACCAGGTAGAGCCCGGCGCCGGCATCGAGCGATAGTCCGCGCACGCTGAAGTGCACGCTGCGATTGCCAGCGGCGAAGCCGACCGCCGAGGGGTCGAAAGCCGGATCGTGGTCGTTGATCATCTGGGCGATCTCGCGGTTCGCCTCGGTAGCAAGCCGCTCGGACGTGAGCACCAGCATGTTCTCGTCGTTGTAGAAGCTCGCGAGATTGGTCCAGTTGTAGGAGCCCATCAGGACCTTCTTCCCGTCGATCACGCACAGCTTGTTGTGCAGCTCCACCAGCCCGGTGTTGCCGGCGCTACCGCGGGTATTCTCGTAGCGGAGCACCGGGATGCCGGCCTGTTCGAGCTGCTCGTCCTCGGTGGTAGTATCGGCCTGGACCTTGTCGAGGACGACGACAACGTGCACCCCTCGCTGCTGGGCGGCGATGAGCTCGTCGACGAGCTTCTGGCTGTTCAGCGCGAACATCGCGACGTAGACGCTGCTCTTCGCGGCCCTGATCTGGTCGGCCGTGACGTTGTAGAGCTTGTCCTCGGTACCGAACAGCACCCGCACCGGATCGGTCGTTGCCGCCGTCGCCGTCTTGGCCCCCCCGGCCTTCAGCTTGCCGAACTCGGTCTCGAAGAGCGACGCGACCGAGGTGTCGTCGATGCGGAGCAGCTCCTCGTCGTTGAGCTTGAGCGCGTTGCCCGAGTAGTTCATCGACCCTGTCAGCACCGTGGCGCCGTCGATGACCGTGAACTTGTCGTGCATGGTGGCGGCGGTAGCGCTGGTGTTGTCGATGCCGACGGGCGTAAGGCCCGCCGCGGCAATCGCCTGCAGCGTCGCCTGGTTGTAGGTCTGCTGCATGTCCTTCTTATCGAGCAGGATCTGCACATCGACGCCGTTCTTCGCGAGCGCGCCCAGCGCCGTGATGATGTCGCTATCACGCAGATTGAACATGGCGATGTGCACGGAGGTCTTCGCCGTGGCGAGCGCCGACAGGATCGCCTTCTTGGGGTGGTCGAAGTAGCTGAAGAACAGGCTCGCGCCGAGGTCGGGGTCCTGCCAGCCGAGGTCGTTCGCGTCCAGCGTGTAGGGGTCCGGGCTCCAGCCGTTGGGCCCGCCAGGCGTGCCGAGATCTCCCGTCCCATAGCGGTTCTGCGCCAGCGCCCAGCTGGCAGGATCCGCCGGATCCTTGTTCAGGTCCGACAGCTCTATGGCCATGCCGTCGGCGGCCGGCCAGGGTGCGGAGGTCGTGTACTCGACCGAAGCGACCAGCTTGCCCTTGGGATCGTCGATCTTGATCGCGTCGTGGGAGTTCGACAGGAAGAAGTTGTCGTAGACGTAGTCGGCGATCACGCCGCCATTGACCTTGGGGTCGCCATTACGCGCGAGGACGGCGTAGCCGCCGGGGTCGACGTTCACGTCGTTGGCAATGAGGTGCGTGTTGCCGTAGCCGTCGTAGATCCGGTAGCCCTTCAGATCGATGGCGGAAGCGCTCGAGTTCTCGACCTCGAAGTACTCGCCCATGTCATCGCTCACGGCCTTCGGGTTCGCCATGATCTCGGTGATGAGGAGCCCCGTGTTGCCGGTGCTTCCTCCCGCACCCCCGCTACCTGCCGTACCGCCCGCGCCCGCATTGCCCGCCGCGCCGGCGCTGCCGCCCGCGTTGCCGCTTCCGCCGCTGCCCGCCTGGCCACCGCTACCCGCTTGACCGCCGACTCCGGCGGCTCCTGCCGCCGCACCTGCACCGTTGCCGTTGAGGTCTGTGTTGGCGTTCGAACCGCACGCAGCAATAAGCAACGAGCACCCAAGGAGTACTGCCTTCTTGAACACGACTGCCTCGTTCTCCACCGACTGATGAGCCCGCTTCACGACGCGAGGTCGTGGCCTGCGGAAAAGCATTGCCGGCCTGGAGAGCACTCTATACAGCATGTAGGTGCAAAACGCACCATGTATTCTGATGTGCGCGCCCAACTCGCGCGGAAACATCCGTGATTACGGGTTGTTATCGCGGAACGGCTGGGCCCGCAGCCGGGCATGGAGTCCGTTCCCGGTCAGCGTGTCCAGTGCCCCACGATCGAGCCCGGCACGGGATCCACAGGCAGCCCTGGCTTTGCTGTGGCACAAAGCCGAAATGGGAGTGCGCCGGCGAACGCCAGCGATCGGGGCGTGCGCGCTTGTGGCAGCGTCACTCCTTTCCGGCTGCGACAAGCACGACGCAAAGCCTCATGCAGCCCCGCCGCACGCGAGCCCGGGCACCGGTGCGCCGAAGCCCGCGCCCGCTGCAACGCGAAGCGCTCCCCCCGACAAGCCCCCCGCAGCGTCGAACGAGAAGGACGAGGCGCCGCACGCCGACGACGCGCTGGCCGACGGCAAGGGCCCGTACGTGGTCGACGAGCTCGCCGACGTGGGCCCGGCTGGTCCAGCAACGGCCGGCGCGCAGGGCGTCGTCATGGTGAGCCGCGACGGCGCCGTCGCCGTTGCGAAGCTCGACGCCGCGAAGCTCGCGCACGCGAAGCAGCGGCCGATTGCGACGCCGATCGCGCCGGTGGAGCAAAGCGCCGCCGCGTTCGTAGCGCTTGCGCGCGGGCCCGCGCTGCAGGGCGGCTACGCCTACTGGATCCGCGGCGGCAAGCTCTTGCGCCACGCGCTCGACGGGGGCGATAAGCCCGAAGTGCTGGCAAGCGACGCGCGCGACGGCACGCGCGTGGCGAGCGCGCCGGATGGGAAGCCGCCGGCCGTGGCCTACATTGCGCACGCGCCGGGCGGGCTGCGCGCCCGGCTCTGGGTGCAGGGCGGAGGCAGCGTCGATCTGTCGCCGGAAGCCGCCGGAGCGAACAGTATCGCCCTCGCTCGTACCGACGGCAAGCTCGTCGCGATGTCGCTGGCTGGGCGCACGGCGATGTCTCCCGTGCACGCCCGGACCATCACGTTCGACGGCAACAAGCCGAAGCTCGGCAAGGACGTGGTGGTGTGGGTGGGCGGGGCGTCGCAACCGCTGACGGAGCTGTCCGCCATAGCGTCACCGGACAGCGACGTGTGAGCGTTTCTGCCGCTCGAGCGCGACATCACACGCTTCGGGCTGGCGCGCATCGACGTGGGCACCCGGCCTACGATGAACGCGACGGTGACCTGGCGCGCGTTTCCCAACGGACTCGACCCCGCACCGCTCGCTACGGCACGGGTCTGCGGCAAGGCCGCAGTGCTCTACGCGCGGCCGGCCGAAGCGACGCCCGGCTCGCCGCAGGAGTTGCACCTCGCCGCCCTCGACGGCGACAAGCTCGGCGCGCCCGTGGTCGTCGCCCGCGCCGGCGCGTTCTCGAACGTCTCCGTTGCGGCGCTGAAGCACGGCGCGCTCGTGGCCTACGTCGCCGATCGCCGCACCTGGGCCCGGACGCTGCGTTGCCAGCAGCGGCACCGCCACTAGGCGCGATTGACGGTCGAAATCGCGGAGGGAGTAGGATAGAACAACCGTCCCGCCACTGGAGGGACACCGATGCTCGACGCCACGATTTCGCCGACGAAGCCCGCGCGCCCGCTCGCCGGGCAGGCGCGCAGCATGCCGGACCTCTTCCTCAAGCGCGCCGAGCGCACGCCCAGCGCGCCGGCCTGGATGCGCAAGGTGAAGGGCGAATGGGTCACGTCGACCTGGCACGACTTCTACCGGGCGGCAGCGTCGGTCGCGACGTTCCTGCTCGACCGCGGCATCGCGCTCGACGAAAAGGTGACCATCGTCGGCAGCACGCGACCCGAGTGGTGCATCTCGGACATGGCGGGGCTTCTGACCGGCGCGGTGACGGTCGGCGCGTATCCGACGCTCACGACCGACCAGCTCGCCTACATCCTGAACCACTCCGACACGCGCGTGGCGTTCGTCGAAGACGCCGAACAGCTCATCAAGTTGATCGAGAAGAAGGCAGAGATGCCGAAGCTCGAGCTGGCTGTGGTGTGGGACACCCACGAGGTGGAGGAGGCGCTGCGCGAGCACGACTGGATCGTAGCCTTCGACGATGCAATGGCGACCGGGGCGGATCGGCGCCGCATCGACGAGCGCGTCGGCGCCGTCGAGCCCGCGCAGACGGCGATCATCGTGTACACGAGCGGGACCACGGGGCCGCCCAAGGGCGCGATGATCTCCCACGAGAACATCCTGGTGCTGCTCGGCGGCGCCGCCATCATGCCCTTCGACCAGAACGACACCAGCCTGGTGTTCCTGCCGATGGCACACGTGGCGGAGCGCGTGCTGTCGTTCTACGGGCGCATCAACTGGGGCACCTGTGCCGCCTACGCGTCCAGCGTGCCGGCGGTGCTCGACGAGGTAGAGCAGGTCCAACCGACCATCTTCGGCAGTGTGCCGCGCATCTTCGAGAAAGCGTATGCGCGCATCCAGGGCGAGGTAGAGAAGGCGCCGCCGGCGAAGAAGCGCATCTTCCGCTGGGCCGAGTCGGTGGGCCAAGCGGTAGTGGACCGCTGGCAGGCAGGGCAAAGCATCCCGATTGGCCTGAGGCTGCAGCACCAGCTGGCGGATCGGCTGGTCTTCAGCAAACTGCGCGCCGTGTTCGGCGGCAATGTGAAGTACTTCGTCACCGGCGCAGCGCCGATCCCGCGGCGCATCCTCGACTTCTTCTGGGGCGCAGGCTTCCCGATCTACGAGGTCTACGGCATGACCGAAGCGACGGTCGTCTCGCACACCAATCGCCCCGGCGGCGCGCGCCTCGGCTCGGTGGGCAGGCCACTGGACTTCATCGAGGACAGCCTGGCCGACGACGGCGAGATCCTGCTGCGCGGCAAGACCGTATTCCAGGGCTACTACAAGAACCCCGAAGCGACCGCCGAAGCCATCGACAAGGACGGATGGCTGCACACCGGCGACATCGGAAAAAAGGACGCCGAGGGGTACCTGTACATCGTCGACCGCAAGAAGCACATCATCATCACGGCGGGCGGCAAGAACCTCACGCCGGCGAACATCGAGAACGAGATCAAGACGCAGGATCCGATCATCAGCATGGTGCACGCGCACGGCGACCGGCGACCATACATCACGGCGCTCTTGACGCTCAATCCGCTCGACTGCATCGAGATCGGCGTCGAGAAGAAGCTGGTCGATGACGCGGCGGCCGTGGAGCCGATGAAGCGCGCGCTGATGGCGAACCCACTGGCCCGCCCCGAAGGCATTGACGCGCTGATGGCGAAGGTAACGACCCTGCCCGAGCTCCGGCAGCGCATCGCCGAGGCAGTGAAGAAGGGCAACCAGATGCTCTCCCGGGTGGAGCAGGTCAAGCGCGTCTATCTGCTCGACCGCGACCTCTCGCTGGAAGAAGACGAAGTGACTCCCACGCTCAAGGTCAAGCGCAAGAACGTGGAGAAGAAGTTGCCGAGGTTTTCGACCGCCTGTACGACGACGACAAATTTGGCATCATCGTGATGGAAAGATAACGAGGAAACGTGAGCCCCCGAACCAAGACCCGGACCCGCAGGAAGAAAAAGAAGACGACGAAGAACCCGCGCTTCTCGGCGAAGAACGCCGACAAGCAGGTGCTCTACCAGCTGAGCGTGCAGGACGTCGTCACCGAGGCGAAATTCATCGAACGCATCTTCAAGAAGAAGCGCAAGCGCCCTGCACTGTCGCTGCGGGAAGATTTCTGCGGCACGGCGCTGCTTTGCGGCGAGTGGGTGAAGAACGGCCACGAGCGCGCCGCGACGGGCGTCGATATCGATCCGGAGGTGCTGGCCTGGGGCCGCGAGCACAACATCGAGCCGCTCGGTAGCGACGCCTCGCGGATCACGCTGCTCCAGCAGGATGTGCGCGACCGCGTGCGTGGGCGCTTCGACATCGTGGTGGCGTTCAACTTCAGCTACTGGATCTTCAAGACGCGCGACGAGATGAGGAACTACCTGAAGACGGTCAAGCGCTCGCTCGGCCCGGACGGGCTCTTCATGCTCGACGCCTACGGCGGCTGGGAGGCATTCGAGCCGATGTACGAGAGCCGGCCCGTCAAGGGCGGGTTCACGTACGTGTGGGATCAGGACAAGTTCGACCCCATCACGCATGACGTGACGAACTACATCCACTTCGAGTTCAAGGACGGCACCAAGCTGGAGAAGGCCTTCACCTACGAGTGGCGCTACTGGACACTGCCCGAGCTCACGGAGCTGCTCGGCGAGGCCGGCTTTGCCGACGTGAAGGTGTACTGGGACCAGGCCGAAGAAGAGGACGAGGAAGACTATCGCCCCACGCGGCGCGCCGAGAACCAGCCGGGCTGGCTTGCCTATATCGTGGCGGGGGTATGACGCGCTTCCATCTTGCGTTCCCCGTCACCGATCTTGAAGAGACGCGCAGCTTCTACGGCGAGCTGCTGGGCGCGGGGGTCGGGCGCGAGGACGCGCGCTGGATCGACTTCGACTTCTTCGGGCACCAGCTCTCGGCGCACCTGGTGGACGATCGCATTTCGGAGGACCCGGTCAACGCCGTCGACGGCGACAGCGTGCCCTGCCGGCACTTCGGCGTGATCCTCGATTGGGAGGCGTGGCAGGAGCTGGCCGATCGGCTGCGGCGCGCGAACGTGCAGTTCGCGATCGAGCCGCACGTGCGCTTCTCCGGCAAGGTCGGCGAACAGGCGACAATGTTCTTCCGCGACCCGAGCGGCAACGCGCTCGAGTTCAAGGCGTTCCGCGATCCGGACCAGGTGTTTGCGCACGGATAGCGCTACGGCTTCTGCGCGTGGAGCAGCTGGTAGCGATCGAAGGTCGCGAGCACCGGCTCGACAAGCCCGCCCGCCTCGAGCCAGCCCCGCGCCTGCGCGACGCGGGGGCTCTGACCGCCGCGCGTGTAGTACAGCATCGTCAGACCGAAGAAGACGGCATTTTCCGGATTGTCGCCGTGCTCGTCGAGGAACATGTCCTTGATGACGAGTCGGCCGCCGGGTGCGAGTGTGCTCGCGAGCCGGGCGATGAGTGAGCGGTTCTCCTGGTCGGGCTCGCCGTGCACGATGTTCGACAGGAGAACCAGATCGTACGGCCCGCCGAAGTCCGCCGACTCGTCGCGGAAGTTGCCGGCGATGTAGCCGAGGGCCTCGCCGTGGCGCTCTTGGGCGTACTCGACGACGTGGGGGAAATCGAACAGCGTGGCCGCGTGACCGGCATCGGCGAAGCGGCGCGAGTAGCGGCCGTGCCCGCCGCCCACGTCGAGCATGCGCGAGCGCCCGGACAGGAGCGGCGAGACCGCGTCGTAGACCTGCTCGGCGCTCTGGCTGCTGGCACCGTACAGCATGTCGAGGAAGCGTGCAGCGCCTTCGGGATCCTCGACGACGCCGCCGTTGGTTGCGTCGCTTTCGGAAAGCGGGCCACCGCGCTGGACCACGTCGTCCATCTGGGCGATGCCACGCAGGATGTCGAGGTTGCGCTGCGTCGGCAGCTGCTTTCCTTCATGCATCCGCAAGGCCGCGGGCGACAGCGCGATGCGGTCACCCGCGTCGAACAGGAGGCCCAGATGTTTGAGCACGGGAATCGTGACCTCCAGCGCGCGCCGATCGACGGAAAGCTCGTCGAACGTCTTCGGGCCCCCGGCGAGCTTGTCGAAAAGGCCCAGCTCGTTCCAGGCCGTGATCACAGCGAGCGCCTTGGCGCTGCGCAGGAGGTCGTCGATGTCTTCTTCGCCGCGGACAGGTCGCATGGGGGCGCAGCCTAGCGCGCCGATCGGGTCAACGGTAGGGCCCGGTCACGCCGGCTTCGCGAGGTCCACCGGCTCACGTCCCGCGCTGCTCCGGATCAGACGACCGCCCCGCGCGGCGACCACCTCGCCCTCTTCGAGCGGCACCCAGCCTTCGTCGGTAAGCGGGATGCTGGCGAACAGCACGACACGCTGCATCGGATGCTCGATGTCGAGTCCCGGGCCGAGATCAGGGCAGGTCGGCTCCTGGCATACGCGCTAGAGCAGATGTGCCCCCGGAGGGCGCGGCGACTTGCCGCCGGGCTGGGTGCGGCGGTGCGCATGGACGAAGAGCGCGTCAGCGTCGGAGTAGATGAAATTCGCCGGGCCGAGTGGCCGCAGTCGCTCGGCAAAGGCGCACACGATGTCGAATCGCTCGTCGAAAGACGGCGTCCCGCTGCCACGCTGCCACGCCTGGGCCAGCTCGCCGAGCAGCACGCAGAACGCATGCTCGGAATCCGTGTCGCCGATGGGCCGATGGCAGCCGCCGAGCGGCGCCTCGCCGATGCCGTCGAGGTCGCCGTTGTGTGAAAAGACGTGCATGCGCCCGCCGAGCTCGCGAGCGAAGGGCTGCGTGTTCGGCAGACTGCGTCGGCCCTGCGTGGCCCGGCGCACGTGCGAGATGATCAGACTGCTGTCGACGGCGTTATCCATCAGGAAACGCACGCACGCGCTGTCGTCCGTGGGCTGCGGCTCGCGCACCAACCGCACGTCGGGCCCGTCGAAGTAGGTCACGCCCCAGCCGTCCGGGTTCCTCCCGGTGGACGCGCCGCGCTGCGAGAACTCCGCAAAGCTGAACTTGACGTTGGTCGCCCTGCCGGACGACATGGCAAATAGCTCGCACATGGGGGGTCGAAGTGAACTATACCCCGCTGCCGGGGGCAGGCCCGTCGGGCGCCTAGTTCTTTTCCTGGTGCGCTGTCGCGATCTCTTCCTGCACGCGGTGGGGCGCCGGTTCGTAGCCGCTCAGCTGGATACTCCACTGGAACTCGCCGCCGGTCATGGACTTCAGGCGCGTGGCGTAGTCGGCCAGCTCAGCGAGCGGCGCGTGGGCAAGCACCGTCACTTTGCCGTCCGCGCTGTGCAGCGTGTTGTTCAGCCGCCAGCGAAGCGACGCTAGATCCCCCGTGATGTCGCCCATTTTGTCGGCCGGGGCGGTGACCTCTAGATCCACCATCGGCTCGAGCAGGACAGGCGCAGCCTGCTCCAGCGCATCGAGGAAGGCCTTGCGACCGGCCACGACGAACGCCACTTCCTTCGAATCCACCGCGTGATGCTTGCCGTCGACGACGGTGACGCGCACGTCCTCGACCGGATAGCCGCCGATCACCCCGGAGCCAAGCACCTGGCGCACGCCCTTCTCCACCGCCGGCAGGAACTGGCCGGGAATGGTCCCACCCTTGATCTGGTCGATGAACTCGAACCCCGTGCCGCGCGGCAGCGGCTCGACCTCGAGGAACACCTCGCCGAACTGCCCGGCGCCGCCCGTCTGCTTCTTGTGGCGGTGATGGCCCGATGCGGGACGAGTGATCGTCTCGCGGTAGGGAATGCTGGGCAGATGCGTCTCGACCTGGACGTTGTAGCCCTTCTCCAGCTTGTCGAGCGCGACCTTGAGGTGGAGATCACCCAGCCCCCGGAGCACTGTCTCGCCGGCGGCCATGTCGTGCTCGATGCGGAGCCCCGGATCCTCGGCGACCAGGCGGTGCAGCACGTCGGTGATCTTGCCTTCATCGCCGCGCCGCTTGGCAGCGAGCGCGAGGCCAACCAGCGGCGTCGGATACTGGATGCTCGGCGGCCCGACCGCGTCCTGCTCGTGGTCGGCGTGCAGAACCGCATCCTGGTGCAGCTCCTCCACCTTGGTGATGGCGCAGAGGTCCCCTGCCCTCACCTCGTCCACTTCCGTGTGCTTGGCGCCCTGGACATGCACCAGGTGCGAGACCTTGAACGCCTTGCCCTCGCGATCGAGCAGTACCTGGCTGTTCTTCTTCAGCGTGCCCTGATGCACGCGGATGTGGGCAATCTTGCCCGCAAAGGTGTCGTGATCGACCTTGAACACATGTGCCAGAAGCGGTAGCTCCGGGTCCGGCTTCGCCCAGAGCTCCTCGCTCTTGCCGTCCTTCTGCTGCACGAACGCGTGCGGGTTGCCCTCCAGCGGGTTGGGAGCCATCTCGGCGAGCACACGCAGCAGCTCCGGCACGCCGGCGCCGGTGCGCGCGGAAACGAAGCAGACCGGGATCAGGTGCCCTTCGCGCAGCGCCTGTTCGAATGGAGCGTGCAGCGCCGCCGGGTCGACATCGCCCTGCTCCAGGTACTGCTCCATGGCCGCCTCGTCGACCTCGACCACCTGCTCGACGAGCGCGGTGTGCGCGGCGACCGGCGAGGAGATGTCGGACTCGCCGTCGCTCTGGCTGCCCACGTCGACCACCTTCGCGGCGTGCCCCGCCGGAAGATCCAGCGGCAGGCAGCCCCGGCCGAAGGCCTCGGTGAGCGCGCCCATCAGCTCGTTCAGGTGATCCGGATCGGCGTCGATCTTGTTGACTACCACCATGCACGGCAGGTGCTGCGCGGCAGCGCGGTCCATCATGCGCCGGGTCATCTGTTCAATGCCAGAGGTCGCGTTGACCACGACCAGCATGGTGTCGGCCGCCGACAGGCCGCCCAACGTCTGGCCCAGGAAGTCCAAGTAGCCGGGAGCGTCGATCAGGTTGATGTGCTTGCCGGAGAACTCGACGCTGGCCACCGCCAGGTTCAACGAATGGTGGTAATCGTGCTCGAGCGGGTCGAAATCCGTGATCGCCTCGCCGCGCTTGCTTTCGGTGCTGCCGGGTTTGCCCTGCGCCGCCGAGAGCAATGCCTCGACCAACGTGCTCTTGCCGGAGCCCGCCTGCCCTACAAGCACAATGTTGCGGATGTCTGCCGTCGTGTACGTACTCATCGTCGACCTCTCACTTGATCTGGAAGATCGCGTCTTCGCTCCCAGGGAGCTCCACGTTTGCCGAGTCACCATGCACGCCGAGCTTGCCGGCGCCCCACACGAGCTTGCCACTGGCCGGCAGCTTGGCGTCGGCAATTGTTGCCTTCTGGCTGTCGGACGTCATGTTCACCGCGATCAGGTACTCGAAGCGGCTGTCCTGGCGGACGTAGGCTAGAAGAGCGCCAGTGTCGGGCTCGAGCAGCCGGAGCTGGCCGGTACCCCACACCGCCCGCCCGCGCCTGAGGGCGAGGAGCTTCTGGTACCAGCTATACATCGAGCCTGGATCGGACTTTTCCGCCGCCAGGTTGGTTTTGTCGGCATCCTCCCCGAAGGCGATCCAGGGCTTTCCGCTCGTGAAGCCGTAGCCCGGCCCCGCGTCCCAGAGCATCGGTGTGCGCGCATAGTCCCGCGAGTCGACCAGCTGTTGCTTGCCCGAGCGCAGCGACAGCTCTTCCCCGTAGTAGATGAAGGGCGAACCGGGCATCGTCATCTGGATCAGGGCGGCGCGCCGGGCGCGCGTCTCGTCCCCGGTCGCCGTGGTGTAGGCGCGCGACACATCGTGGGAGCCGATCACAAGCGCATCCTGCGCGCCGGGCGGATAGGTGTCCTGTGCGTTCTGGAACGCCGTCTTGATGGCACCGGCGTTCCCGCCCGCGAAAGGGAACTGCCAGAAGTAGCCGTAGGCGAAGTCGAACGCCATGTGGAACATGTTCTGGCCGTTGCCGAAGTACTGGCCAGAGGTGTTGAAGTCGGTCGACTCGGCCACCATGGCACGATGGGGGTACTGGTCGAGCAGCGCGCGCAGCTTCTTGATGTAGTCTTGCGTCTCGGGGAGAAAATCGCAGCCGTTCGCCGACTCGTAGAGGAAGGCGATCACGTCGCAGCGGAAGCCGTCCACGCCCTTGTCCAGCCAGTAGCGCGCCACGTCCAGCGTGGCCTTCACCACCTCGGGGTTTCTGTAGTTCAGATCGGGCTGCTCGGGATAGAAGCGGTGGAAGTAGTACTGGCCCCGCACAGGGTCGAGCTGCCACGCGGACTTGCCGAACTTGGGATTGTCGGTGCCGCAGCCGATGTCCGGACTGGAGGGCGTATCCGACCAGATGTACCAGTCCGCTTTGGAATTGGTCTTGTCCTTGCGCGATTCCAGAAACCACGGATGCTGGTCGGACGTGTGGTTCAACACCAAGTCGGCCAGCACCCGGATGCCCCGCTGGTGAGCCTGCTTCAAGAACTCGTCGAAGTCGGCCATCGTCCCGTAGTCGGGGTTGATGGCCTCGTAGTCCGATATGTCGTAGCCCGAGTCCTTGAAGGGTGTGGGGTACATCGGCATCAGCCAGATCGCGTCGACCCCGAGGTCCTTCAGGTAGTCGAGCCGCGACGTGAGCCCCTTGAAGTCGCCGATGCCGTCGCCGTTCGAGTCCTGGAAGGACCGGACGTACACCTCGTAGAAGATCGCGTGGCGGTACCAGTCGGGGCCGGTCAGGAGCTTCTTCGCCTCGGCGTTCCAGTCGGTGGTCGGCTGCGACGCTGCCGGCGCCTGCGACTTTCCCGACGAGCAGCCCGACACAGCAGCCAGAAACAGCACCCCGGACAACGTACGGCGGAGCATCGCCGGGAATCATAGCGCTTCCCGGCACGGGACCGCAGCCGCGCATTGAGCTGGCGGGTGGGCTCGGGTAACCTCGACGGATCATGCAGCCGGGAAATCCAGGCGGACCTCCGCACAATCCGTACGGGCAACCTCCGCAGCAGCAGGGCTACCCGCAGCAGCAGGGCTATCCGCAGCAGCAGGGCTACCCGCAGCAGCAGGTGCAGCAAGGCGCTGCACAGGCTGCGAGCCCGGGGCTATTCGGCAGGATCCCCTGTCCCACTTGCGGCGCGTTCATGTCGTCGCAGTCGGGCACTGCCGGCGCGATCGGCAGGGGTGCGGGCGGCCTCGTCGGGATATTGATCGTGAAGGCCGTCGCCAGCGCGCACTACTGCCCTACGCACGGCAAGATCCCGGCCTCGGCGCTCCCCCCCGCACATCGCAGGATCATCCTCTTGCGGAGGCTGGCGCTGCTGTGTGTCGCAGGCTTCGTGCTTCTCCTGGTGGTCGGCCTGCTCGTGGCTGTCAACATGATGGGGAGCTGAGTCGAAGCCGGATGGCGGCGACGTGGAGCGGTCTGGAAGGTTGCGACCCGAAGCACGTGGTCAAGGACGACGCGGGCGTTGCCTACGAAGGGTGCATCTCCGCGGCGCCCAACACGGCGTCGGCGGTGGTGGGCGACGACACCATCGAGTGCTTCTGGACAACGCCGTGATGCCCGCGTCTCGGAGTCCGGCTCGCCCCCCCTTGCGTGCCCGGGCCGGATATCGTATCTGACCAACCGGCCAGTTTTGTCTCGGAGCACACCGTCGGTGGGCGCTACCGGACCAGCGGAAAAGGAGCGAGCAGATGGGCAGGAAAGTCTACGTGGTCGGCGTCGGGATGACGAAGTTCGAGAAGCCCGGATCGAAAGACTGGGACTACCCGCAGATGGTCAAGGAAGCGGGCGAGAAGGCGCTCGCCGACGCGGGCATCGGCTTCAATGAAATCGAGCAGGCCGTCGCGGGCTACTGCTACGGCGAGTCCACCTCCGGCGAGCGCGCGCTCTACGAGCTCGGCCTCACCGGCATGCCCATCTACAACGTCAACAACAACTGCTCCACCGGCTCCACGGCGCTCTTCCTCGCCAAGCAGCTGATCGAAGGCGGGATCGCCGAGTGCGTGCTCGCCGCCGGCTTCGAGAAGATGGAGAAGGGCTCGCTCGGCGCCAAGTACATGGACCGCACGAACCCCATGGACAAGCACATGCTGCTCATGATGAGCCTGCGCGACTTCGCGCCGGCGCCGCCCGCGGCGCAGATGTTCGGCAACGCGGGGCGCGAGCACATGGAGAAGTACGGCACCACCGCGGAGCAGTTCGCCAAGATCGGGCTGAAGAACCACAAGCACTCGGTCAACAACCCCTACTCGCAGTTCCAGGACGAGTACTCGCTCGACGACATCCTGAACGCGAAGATGGTCTACGAGCCGCTCACCAGGCTGCAGTGCTGCCCGACGTCGGACGGCGCGGGCGTCGCGATCCTCGCGAGCGAGGACTTCGTCAAGAAGCACAACCTGCAGGACAACGCCGTGGAGATCGCCGGCATGGCGATGGCGACGGACATGCCCAGCACCTTCGACGACAAGAGCTGCATCAAGATGGTCGGCTACGACATGACGCGGAAGGCCGCCGACAAGGCCTACGAGATGAGCGGCGTCGATCCCGAGAACGTCGACGTGATCGAGCTGCACGACTGCTTCTCGAGCAACGAGTTATTGACCTACGAGGGCCTGCGCCTGGCCGAAGAGGGCAAGGGCGGCGAGCTCATCGACTCGGGCGCCGTCAGCTACGGCGGCAAGTGGGTCGTCAATCCGTCCGGCGGCCTCATCTCCAAGGGCCATCCGCTCGGCGCCACCGGCCTCGCGCAGTGCGCGGAGCTCAACTGGCAGCTGCGCGGCAAGGCGGACAAGCGCCAGGTCGAAGGCGCCCAGGTCGCCCTGCAGCACAACCTGGGCCTGGGCGGCGCAGCGGTCGTCACGATCTACCGCCGGGCGGAGCTGTCCTAGCCCAGCCCGCCCGTGGGCGAGCGCCGGCCCCTGGTCACCACGGTTCCGACTGAAAGGCCAGGTCGCTACGGCGGACCCGGACGACGGGAAGGCCTGGGAGCTCGTCCACGTACACGTAGGGGTTGTCGACTTGATCGAGCTTCTCGGTTCCCGGAAGGTCGTTCCGGCGGCCCATACGTACAACATGATCGGCTAGGCTGAGCGCCGTTTCGACCCCCGGACCCCACCATGCCCCCCCGAAGCCGGACCCCGCTCCCACTGATCGCGCTGGCGCTACTGTTCGGCGGCTGCGCCGCGCAGGCCCCGCGCCCCGCCCCCGCCGCGACCCCTGTGCAGCCGCCGGCACAGAGCGAACAGCCCGGGGCCCAGACGGTCGCGCCTGCCCCGGCCGCGCCTGGGGCAGGCCAGGCAGCCCCCAGCTTGGCCAACCAGGGGTATCGCGATGCGGAAAAGGGCCCGGGCAGTCTGTCCGGCGGCGGGAAGAAGACCAAGGCGCCGGCGTTCAGCAGCGTGTCGGACGCCGAGGCCGCGCTCGTGCGGGCGAACCAGCAGCTGGTCGCGCTCTACACGCCGGCGAAGGCTGCGCAGATGGCGGGGGGCGCCGCGGCCTCGCGCACGAAGCCGGCGGCGCGCACCTCGGCAGCCGCAGACGACAAGGAATCGCGCTGTGACACGGCGTGCAAGGCGTTCGCATCGCTCAAGCGCGCGGCCGACGCGGTGTGCCGACTCGCGGGTGACGACGACGCGCGCTGCGATCACGCCAGGAAGCTCGTGGACGAGAACGGGCGGCGGGTCGCGCAGTGCGGTTGCAGGGATGGCGGATGAAGCGGCCCCCAGCGCTCCGCCGATAGGGCGGCTGGCGCCAAGCCCGACGGGGCTTCTACATCTGGGGCACGCGCGGAGCTTCCTGCTCGCGTGGTGGCACGTCCACGCTCGCGGCGGGACGATGCGGATGCGGATGGAGGATCTCGATGCACCGCGCGTGCGGCCGGGCATGATCGAGGCGGCGCTCCGCGACCTGGAATGGCTGGGGCTCGACTGGGACGGAGCGGTGGAGCTGCAGTCGGCCGGGCTCGAGCCGATCCGCGCGGCGGCTTCCGATCTGCTCGAGCGGGGGCTCGCCTACCCCTGCGTGTGCACGCGCGGCGAGCTGCGCGCAGCGAGCGCGCCGCACCCGGGCGAGGGCGAGCTCCGCTACCCGGGCACGTGTCGCAGGCGCTTCGATTCGCTGGAAGTCGCCGAGCGGCGCACCGGGCGCGCGGCAGGCGTGCGCTTCCGGGTGCCGCCGGGTCCAGTAGAGATCCAGGACGGCATCGCCGCGGCACTGTCGATCGACGTCGAGGCCGAGGTCGGTGACTTCCTGATCGGGCGGCGCGACGGGACGCCGGCCTACCAGCTCGCGGTCGTCGTCGACGACGCGCGGCAGGGCGTGACTGAAGTGCTCCGCGGCGACGACCTGCTGCCGAGCACGGCCCGCCAGTGGCACCTGCAGCGTGCGCTGGGGCTGCCGCATCCCGACTGGTTCCACGTACCGCTGGTGGTCGACGCCAACGGCCGGCGGCTGGCCAAGCGCGCCGACGACCTGAGCCTCTCGGAGCTGCGCGAGACGGGTGTCGACCCGCGCGCCGTCGTTTCCTGGGCAGCGCGGAGCGCCGGGCTCGAGCTGCCTGATCGCGCGAGCGCTGCGGATGTCGTACCCATTTTCGACCTCGCAGAGCTGCCGCGCGAGCAGGTGCGCCTCGACGCGGAAACGGTGTCACGCTTGAAGGCGGTGCGCGCATGAGTCCTTCCCGACAACAGCTCCTGCAGGCCATGTCGATCGCGAATACGATCTGTGCGAGGATATCTGCCGACCGAATCCCGGTAAGGCGGGCTATTCGCTCGGCAGCGCGGCGGACGCGCCCTGGCCGAAGCCGAAGTAGGGCTCAGCCGCACTTGCCCGAGTCACAGCTCTGCCCTGGCGCGCAGGCGTTGCCGCAGAAGCCGCAGTTGGTCGGATCGATCTGCAGGTCGACCTCGCAGCCGTCGGCTGGGTCGCAGTTGCAGTCTGCACGATCGACCGGGCAAGCCGGGACTGCGCAGAGGCCCTGCTTGCACTGGAATGCGCACGCCGACGCCTGCCCGCACGAATTCCCGCAGGCACCGCAGTTGTCCGGGTCGCTGGCCACGTCGATCTCGCAGCCGTCGGCAGGACCTTTGTTGCAGTCGGCGAAGCCGGGAGTGCAGGTCTGCAGGGCGCAGAGCAGCTTGCCCACGCCCCCCGGGGGCTTCTTGCACGTCGCGGTGGCATTGGGCAGAGCGCAGGGGGCGCAGGACGAGGTCGAGCAGCCATGCAAAGGATCGTCCTCGCTCACGCACGCTCCGCCGCAGGGCTTGGTTCCGGCGCCGCACCCGCCGGCCGCGACACCACCGGAGCCTCCCATGGAGGTCGAGCCAGCGCTGCCACCGTCCGTTGCGCCCGCAGCGCCGCCGTTCGTGCCTGCGACGGTGCCGCCGCAGGCTGCCATCACGAAACAGGCGAGCACCGCGGCGACGCGCTTCCGCTTGGGGAAGAACGGGATCACATCGGCGAGTCTAGCTGTGCTTCGCGCGAGTGCCCACGCCTGCTTCGCTCGGGGGGCGTGTAGTCGAGTCTACCGGTGCACGCGGCCACGCGGCCTGCGGGGCGTGCTCGCTGCCGTCGAGCAGTGCTCGACTCGCGCTCGATCCGCCACGCGCTACGCTTCCGGACGAGGGCTGGAATGCCTTCCATGATGGCGGTCAACCTCCACAGTCGGAATCGATGCTGAGTCCAGCGCCGCCTGTTGTCGTGTCTGCTGCCAGTCTCTTTGCGCAGATCCTCCCGCCTCACCGAAAACCAGGGGTCTCCATCCTTCCATGCGTGCTCGAGTGATTGTGCGATGCAGCCGCGTTCCCGTCGCTGTGATGATGTCGTAGACGAAGTATGCGCGGCCCCGCCGGATGCGGCACGTGCACGGGCAACGCGTGCTCCGGCAACGCGGGCCGGAGCGAGCCAGCCTCGATCAGTTGCTGCCGCAGCTCCGCGCCATCGATCATCGGCCCCCGCTGGAATTCATGGCGCGTAGGTGCGATGAACGCCCTGTCTCGCTAGCCCCACGCAGTCTCGCGGGCTCTGCCCGACAGTCTACGCCTCGATCGAGCTCTCCCGGAGGCGCGCTTTCGTGGCATCCCGCCCTGCGCGCGTCGTCTCCGCACGAACACCCGGCCTCCGGTCAGAGCCTTGCCTCCGCGCTCGCGCCACTCAGGCGCGCGTCGAGCAGCTCCGCCAGCGCCGCGGCCAGCACGCTGCCGGACGCGAGCAGGCCCGGTTCAGAACCCGGCGTCCGTGCCAGCGCTACCACCGCTGCCGGACGTCCCGCCCGCGTTGCTGCCTGGCGCGCCACCGTAGCCGCCCGAGCCGCCGTAGCCCGGCGGCGGTCCGGCGTCGGGACAGGCGAGATCCTGGTAGCTGCACGGTGGTTCGACGAAGCTGGCTGGACCGACGTAGCAGGTGTACACACCCGGACCGTAGCCAACGACAGCCTCAACGCCCTCCAACAGTTCGTAGCCCGGGTTGCCCCACCACTCCCAGCCGTGGCGGGTACCGTGGTCGTACCAGTTGTGCCAGATGGTGCCGTCGGACATCTGGGCGAACACCTCGATCCGGCGCCGACCGCGTGAAGCAGCATCGACCGTCACGACGCTCGCCGAAGTTGGGGGAGCGCCCCAGTCGTTCCAGGTCAGGCCTCCGCATCGCAGCTTGGCGCATCCATTCGTCGTCGCGCAGCAGAGCATGCTTTCCATCAGGCGCCGTCTCTGGAATGCAAGGATGCCTGCTGATGGCTGACATCTTCAAGAAGTTCACGAAGAAGGCTCCCATCGCCGTGCTGGCGAGGGCAGCGCTCGAATTCGCCCTGGAGCCCACCGCCCTCGATGCGCTCTTCGTCAAGCACGCGGAGCGGTAGTAGTATGACGTAGGCTAATTCCCGGTGGTTACGCCCTTCCACCGTTTGTCCGCCGCGATCCGCACCGTCGACGCACGCTCCGCGGTGTCGCCCGTGCTGCTCGGCGTAGACTTCGGGAACGGGGTTGGACTTCCCGACCCTCTCTGACGTTCTCGCCGGGTGGGAAGAAGTACTGCCAGAGGCGCTGCGCGAGGCGTCGACCGGAGCCGCTGCACGCGGCGTTTCGCGGCGGACAAGCTCAAGGGGTGCCAACATAGCCGCGCCGTGAGACGATCGGCTCGATGAACGCAAAGCCGCGCCTGCTGGCCTGGGCCCCGACTGCGATCGTGCTGGCGGCCGGCCTCACGTCGTGGATAGGAGCCTTCACGGATCAGGACCGGTTCGGCATGCGCGCACTGTCCGCCGCGGTGCTGATAGCGTTGATCGCCACGGCGCCGGCGTGGTGGACGGCGAGGAGCGCGGCGGGGTTCCTGGTCGGTCTAGCGGTCAAGCTCGCGCTGTTCTTCGCTCTCGCGCCGCGCGGGTTCGCAACGCTGGGCATCGGCTACGACCAGATGCGCAACGACTACGCGATCTGGTCCGGAATGCTCCTGTACTTCTGGGCGCTGCCGCCTTTGCTCGTGTTCGTGACGGCATGCGAAGGCTGGGTGCTGTCGAAGCGTCTGACCGGGCGAAGCGTGCGCGACACGTGGCTGTACCGGCGGCGGTGGGTTGCCGCGGCAGTCGTGATCCCGGTGCTCCTGGCGGCGGGCACCTGGTTCGAGATCCGGACGGGGTACTACCTCGGGCGTCTGCGACGAGGCGACCTGTCAGCGGGGTACTCGCTGGCTCACGTCGGCCGCGGGGCGCTGCCGGCGATCGAACGCGAGATTCATGCGCTCGGAAACACACGCGTGGGCTCGTACCGCAGCGACCTGGTAGACGCGGCTGTGGACATCCGTCACGAAGTTGTCGCGCGACGGGTGCATACGCCGCTCCAGTGGAAGGTGGCAGCGGCGCGGATCTCGATCGACAAGCCCCTGCTCGATGCGTTACGTAGCGCGCTGCTCGACGAGCCCGAGCGGGAGGCGCGTCGCGACATCGCGGCCCATTTCTCCCGGCTCGACTTCAACATGGCGGTGGAGCTTGTATGCAGCACCCTGCCCAGGCTCTCGCCGGTTGCGGCGGGGCCGATCGTCGCGCTCTTCGAGAAGCGCGTGCGGATCGCGACCGAACGTCGCCACGGCGACACGAGCCCCTGGCACGACATGCCGGCCGCGGAAGTCATGGCCGAGCAGCGCGAGATGCAGCGCAGGCTGGCGTGCGCCGTGCCGTTCGTGATCGCCAAGCTCGAGCGCGCAGGGCCCGCGTGGCAAAACGATGCGCTGCCGCTCTGGGGCACCCGCGCAATCGACGCTCTGGGGGCCTTGGGAGGGCTTGGCTCCGCGCAGGCGGCGCGCCTGGCCGCGCTGATGCCGCGGCTGCAGAGCAGCTATCTCGTCAGGCACATGCTGGAAAAGCTCGGTTCGGCCCTGGCTCAGGGCGACCACGCGAAGCTGCGCCGCGTGGTCGCCGACCTGTACCGCAAGACGCCGGACGACATCCGCGGCCAGGTGACCTCGTGGGTGACGGACAGCGGACCGGGCGTCGAAGTCACGCGGGAGGAATTCCTGTGCGACGTCTTCGGCAGCGCCGGTAACCTGGACCGCTACATCATGATGAAGTCGATCGTCGGCGTGCAGAAGCCCGACCGTTGCGTCACGACGACGCTGATGAGCGCGTACGCCGAGGCCGCCAGGGCTCCGGCGCGCGCACCGACGTGGGTTGGCCTCGCCGGAGCGTGGCTCGCGCAGCGGCGCAACGCGGATCCACGCATCGTGCCCTGGGCGCGCGAGCTCGCGTCCAACGTGACCAACGCCCGCTACGCGCCGGCGCTCTCGCAGATAGCCGGCGACGAGCCCAGAAAGACCCACAAGCGGTAGCCCGCGCCCGATGTCCCACCTGGCCATGGGCTGCCCCCCCCCCGCACCCGGCGTCGATCCGCGGCGCGGCCAGCGTAGCCCCGGAACGACTTCGCAGATCGGACGTTGTGCAGCCGGATTCCCGGTGGTTACGCGCTGCCACCAGTGACACGAGCGACGCGTCACGCGCGCTCGGAGACGACCTCGCCGCCGAGGACGGTGCGTTCGACGCGAGCGTCGTTGCCCAGCGCCCCCGAGCGCGAGCGCCTCGTCCACCGACACGGCCTGATCCGGCTCGACCGACCTCGCACCACCGGCGTCACGATGCACGGCGCAGCGGATCCCCTCGAGCGGCAGGAAGCCCGTGACCGGCGCATCGGAGCTCGCGGCGACGTGGACTCCGGCGTCGAGCATCGCGCGGAGCGGGGCGAACGGCAGGTCCGGGATGTGCGGCATCTGTCCGTCCTTGGCGATACCGATGAAGGCGGACGGTCGGAGAAAGGTGGGGTCCGCGAGAGGCTAGCTCAGCGCTCCTTTGGGGCGCCGGACCGCGCACACCGAGTCGCGCCAGCCGCAGGACGACCATCGCGGACGCGCTGCCGGTGGAGAATGGTTTCCACACCTAGAACGTCCGCGACAAGCTCACGCCACCCGGCACGATCGATACGCGCGTGTCCGGCCCGCTCGGCGAGCCGACCACCAGCGCGATGCCGGTGACGCCGGCCACGCCGGTAGCGACCCATCCCACGGTCGCCCACGTCTGCGCGTGCAGGACGACGGTGCGCAGGGAGGCGTCCGTGCGGTCCGAGGTGTTGAAGTCCGAGCGCAGCTTGGCGGCTCGCGCCTCCAGCCCGATCGACACGGCGCCGAGCACCGCTGCAGTCACGATGGAGCCCCAGCCGACGGTGCGAAGCGTGTTCGACGACGACTCGTCTCCGCCTGTGCCGCCCGCCACGGACACATGGCTTGTGTCGCCGGCGTGAGCGTGGATGCGGTGGACACGGCGTTTTCCGTCCGGAAGCAGCACGACCACGTCGTGGATACCCGGTTCCACGTAGATCTCCGCGGGCGCTCGGCGCGTCTCGTCGCTGACCAGGACCCTGGACCCGGCGGGGGCATGAACGCGCACGCGGCCGAGCTTCTCCTCGAGCTCGTCGAGCCGGCCTTCCGCCCGTTCGCGCGCCTGTCGCGCCAGGCCGCTATCGAGCGCCAGCTTGAAGGCATTGGCGGCGCGCGCGTCGTCGCTGGCGGCGTCCCACGAGAGCGCCGCATTGAACGCCGTGTTGGGGTGGGGCACGAGCTTGAAGGCGCGCATGAAGCGCTGTGCCGCGCGATCGTAGTCGCCTTTCTGGAACAGGCTCGTGGCCGATTCGAAGAGCTTCTGTGCCTTGTCTTCGCGATCGGCGCGCGCAGGTGCGGCGGCCGTCACGATCGCGATCACCACCAGCGCTGCGAAGAACGAAGCCGTCCGCGTCACTCGTTGTCCTTCTCGTACGGGCTTCCCAGAAGCCTGGGACCCGTCTTTGCCGGCGTCTGCGGGGTGGTGTCCAGCTGGATCTTCTCGGCGGGCGCTGGCTTGTGGGAGGATCGGGCGTGGCGGATCGCGCGGTGCGCCCGCACCTTGGCCGGTGGCTCCGCGCTCGGCAGAAGAGGAAGCTCGTCGGGCGAAAGCGGCAGATCGCTGGGCTCCACGGCAGGCGAATCGGACGCCGTGGCGGGAGAAGCGCTGGTCGAGGGCTGCGGGGCCAGACTGGCCGGGGCCGTGGGAGCAGCGACGGCCGAGGCGCTGGATGCCGGTCCGCTGTAGCGCAGGGCCGCTGCCACGACGCCGATGAGCCCGAGCGTCATGACCGCGGCGATCACAGGCGCCCGGCGCACGCGCGAGCGGCCTGCTCGAGCCTTGAGCGACGTGACGCTCGCCGTCTCGGTGCGGGTGGCGTCGGGCGCGGCGTTCGGTGCAGAGATGGGGTCCGGAACCGACAGCCGGTCGACCCGGGTCGCCGCGTCGGGCCCGACGCCCACTCCGGCGATGGTCGGCGCGCTGGGTGCGGCTGACGGGCTGGAGCCCAGGGCGACGCGCCCAAGTTGTCCGAGCCGGCCCCGGAGCTCGATCACCTCGTCGATCTTGGAGCGCCTGAGAGCCAGCCTTTCGGCCACCAGCTCGCGAACCCAGGCGGCGACTTCGTGTCGCGACGCGCGTCCCCAGGTGGCCGCCGCAGCCGCGTCGAGCTCGGCGGCGAATGCCGCAGCGCTCGACGGGCGCTCGAGTCGGTTCATCGTGAGGGCGCGCGAGATCAGGGCGTCGATCTCGTACGGCAGATCCGGCCGGAAGGTGCTGGCGCTGAGCGGCGGCTCGCTGACGATGCGGAGCAGCGTGGCGGCATCGCTGGTGCCAACGTGGAGCCGCACGCCCGTCATGAGCTCCCACAGGATCACGCCGACGGCCCATAGATCCGTACTGGCATCGAGCGACCGGCCGAGCGCCTGCTCCGGCGACATGTACGCGACCTTGCCCTTGATGCGTCCTGTGGCGGTCAGTCCGACGCGGGTGGTCGCTTTTGCAATGCCGAAGTCGGTGAGCCGCGCGATACCGTCCACGCCGACCAGCACGTTGTGCGGGGTCACGTCACGGTGCACCAGACCGAGCGGCGTGCCGTCCGTGTCCGTGAGCTCGTGCGCGGCCTCGAGCCCCTCGAGCACGTCGGCCACGATGGCGAGGGCGATGCGTTCGGGAACCTGTCCCCCGGCCGCGTCGGCGAGCTTCACCAGGCCCGACAGGGCTTCGCCTTCCACGTATTCCATCACCAGGAACACGCCGAACGGGTCCTCGTCAACGTCGAGCACCGGGACGACGTTCGGGTGCCGGATGCGTCCGGCGATGGTGGCTTCCTGGATCAGCGCGTGCGCGAAGTGCGGGTCGTCGCGCAGCTGGGCGTGCGTGAGCTTGAGCGCGACTTCGCGTTCGAAGCCGGCAAGACCAATGTTGCGCGCCAGGTAGACCGTGGCCGCGCCCCCCGCCGCGATGGGCAGCAGCAGCTCGTAGCGCCCGATCCGCTCGGGAAACGGCGGCATCTCCCGGCTGAAGTCGGGTGACGATCTCATTTCGATCGCCCCCGGAACGAGTCTGGATCGAGTCGCAGCCGTTTGACGGTCTCGTAGAGCACCGACCGTGCCATGCCGATCCTGCGCGCCGCCTGCGTCATGTTGCCGCGAGTCGAATTCAGCGCGTCCAGAATGCGCGAGCGCAAATCGTCGCCGCTGGAAGCGTCGAGCGCCCGCAGATCTTCCGGGTGGACCACGTCGCGTCCGTCGTGCGCGGCGGCGCTCGCGGCGGCGTGCATCAGGTTCTTGAGCTCGCGCAGGTTACCCGGCCAGGCGTGAATCCAGAGCCGCTCCAGCGCCGTGGCGGTGATGGACATCTGCCGTTCGGAGAGGAAATCGCCGCATAAAAGCGGCAGATCCTCGCGCCGTTCACGCAGCGGCGGCAGCACGAGTCGCACTGCAGCGATGCGGTGAAGCAGGTCGGCGCGGAACGAACCGTCGGCGACGCACTCTTCCAGATTGCGGTTGGTCGCGGCGACGATGCGCACGTCGACCGGGATCTCCCGGTCATCGCCGACGGCGCGGACAACGCCGCTCTCGACGACCCGGAGCAGCTTGGCCTGGAGCGACAGCGGCATCTCGCCGATCTCGTCGAGCAGCAGTGTGCCCTGGTCCGCTGATCGGAACAGACCGCTGCGGGCGGCGGTCGCGCCCGAGAACGCACCGCGCGCGTGCCCGAACAGTTCCGACTCCACGAGCTCCGGAGCGACGGCGGCGCAGTTGAGCCCGACCAGACGCCCCCGGCGCCCGCTCGCTTCGTGGAGGGCCTGCGCCGCGACCTCCTTGCCGGTGCCGGTTTCGCCTTCGAGCAGTACAGGATCGCGGGTCGCGGCGATCATCGCGATGCGCGCGCGCACCTCGTCGAGGGACGGCCCGCCCACGAACCCGGGGTGGTTGCGCGCCTCGTCGTACGCGAACGCCAGCACATCGTCGCTCGCGACCAGCAGCGAGCCCCCCATCCGGATCAGCGAGCCGAACGGGGCCAGGGTGCGCGGCGCGCTCACGGGCGCGCCGTCCACGAACGTCCCGTTCCGGCTGCCGCCGTCCGTCACCAGGATCCCGTCCGGGTGTGGCTCGAGGACTGCGTGCTCCCACGAGACGGCCTTGTCGTCGAGGGAGACCTCCGCAGTGTCCGACCGCCCGGCCTTGAGCGGCTCGGCCATCACGACCGGCACCGGCCACATGGGCGCGCGCGAGAACAGAACCGCGACGCCAGGCTCGCGTCGCCTCTGGGGCGCCTGGACGCCCAGCGGCATATCGGTAACGGTGGTGTCGCGCATCGTGCGAAGGCGCCGCTCACCCAGCTGCGCCGATACCCGGGAGCCTACCACTCCCATTGGCCATTTTCCCGCGGTTTGCCCAGAGATGCCGGGGGCACGGCAGCCTCATGATATCCTGCTCTCGTGTACGGGCCCCGCGGCGCACCCGGGCGAACGCGACCGAGACGCGTGTTGCAGGCCGTCATTCCGGTCCTGGTCGCGCTGCTCGCCGTGTCGTGTACCTCGTCGCAGCCGGAAACGGAGTCCGTGGCGAAGGTCAGCTCGCCGACCGTCGGCGGCTGCAGCTGCGTCGGCAGCGGCACCTGCGCCCAGCTCACTTATTCGGATATTCCTACCGACTGCGTCTACTACGTCACCACCTTCGGTGGCGGCTCCGACACCCAGACCATGTCGTGCGGGGGCACGGCCGACGCCACCTGGGCGTACGCTGCGGATCGCTCGCGGTTTGGTTGCGGGACCAAGCTCCTCGTCCAGGCTGGCGGCAAGCAGTGCGTCGCGCAGGTGGCCGACTGTGGGCCGAACCGCTGCGTGGAACAAGCCGCATGCAGCTGCTCGTGCGGCGGCCACCACCCCGTGCTCGACGTGAGCCCGTTCGTCACGCAGTACCTGCTCGGCACCTCGGCGGTGGGATGGAGCGAGCACAAGGCTGTGACGGCGGACGTCATCGACTCCACATCAACCATCGGCTGCCCGGGAGTGGCGGTGGGCGGCGGTGGGACGGGCGGCAGCACCGGCAGCGGGGGCTCCGGAGGCGGCGGCTTTGGAGGCGGCGGCTTCGGGGGCGGCGGCTTCGGCGGTGGCGCCAGCGGTACGGGCGGGGCCAGCGGTACAGGCGGCAGCGCTGGCTCGACCAACGGCTGCAACGTCGCGCCCGACTGCAACGGCTGCGCCGGCTGCGTATCGAAGTGCGTGTGCCAGCTCGCAGACGCCAAGGCGTGCGCCGGGATCTGCAACACGGGCAGTGGAGGCAGTGGCGGCACCGGCGCGGGTGGCGGGGGCGGCGCAGCGACGTGCGGCGTGCCGACCTGCTATGCCTGCAAGGACTGCTACTCGCGTTGCATGTGCGTCGCCGGGGACAAGAAGGTGTGCACCGGCGTGTGCAACTCGTCCCAGGGTGCGGGCGGCTCCACCGGCGGTGGCGCGGCGGTCGGGACGCCGGGCTGCACCGGCGCCGACTGCGGCAAGTGCGCCACGTGCACCGATCACTGCACCTGCGTCACGCAGGACCCAGCGGCCTGCGCCGCGGCGTGCGGCCCGAGCGGCAGCGGCGGCGGCTCGGCGGCGGCTCCGGCACCTCTCGACCAGGTCGCGCGCTGCGACTGCTCCACGCCCGGCAAGCCCGGCGCTGGCGGAGGCGGCGTGGTCTTCGCCTTCGCCATGATGGGTTGGATGCTGGTGCGGCGCAGAAACCGCTGACGCCCCGGCGTGCGCGGCGCGGCGCGTCACGCGTCCAGACACACCGTCCGGACCGTCCGGACCGTCCGGACGTGTCCGGTAGTGCCGGACGATCCGCATCCCCTCTGGACGCTTCCAGACGGCAATTTTCCCGGTATCTCTGCCCGCCGCGCGGATGGAACAGTGCCTGCTTTTGCGTCCGGGCATGCGGTACTTTCGATCCTGGGCGCTGTTGCTTCTGGTCCTGTTCGCTGCGGCGTGCTCGCCCGCGGTCGGCGACCCTCCCACCTCTTCGCCGGAGGGCACGGCCGCGACCGGCGATGCGGACACGGTGTTCGGAGCCTCCGAGCTTGCCGGGTTCAAGAAGGTGGGCGGCTACGCCGTGTCCCCCGTGGTCCGGGCGAGCGGCCCGGCGACGCGCGGCGGCTTCCTGATCGATCTCTGGGGCGATATGGGCGACGTTCCCGTCGGCGCCCAGGTCCGCGGCGTGCGCGCCAACGGCACCTACACCAACTGGTTCCCTGCGAAGATCACCTGGCACGAAGCGCCGCATCTCGTCTCCCGCGCGGATCTCGGCGAGTCGGTGGGCGCGACGCAGTTCCGCATCCCGGTCCAGCAGATCCGCTTGATCGAGAACGTGATCTACGCGGGCGTCACGCCTGCGGTGCACGACGCGGGTGACAGTCACGGCTCCACGTCGGGTATCGGATCGACGCAGCAGGGCCTCACCTCCGAGCTGATCGGCCTGGTGCAGCCGCGCTCGGCCTGGGGCGCGCGCCCTGCCAAGTGCTCGAGCAGCGACCCGGACAAATCGCACATGGCCATCCACCACACCTTCACGCCGCCCTCGTCATCCGGCGGCTATGCGTCGCGCGTCCGGTCCATCCAGTCGTACCACATGGATGTCCGCGGCTGGTGCGACATCGGCTACCACTTCCTCGTCACCGAGGACGGCCGCGTGTGGGAAGGACGCCCCGTCGACAAGCTCGGCGCGCACGTCGCCCACCACAACACCGGCAACATCGGAGTGTCCTGGGTCGGCTGCTTCGACAAGAAGGCATGCAAGGGGATTTCGAGTTCCAGCGAGCCCAGCGATGCCGCTCTCCAGGCCGCCGGGCACGTCATGCACGCCCTGGCGCAGAAGTTCGGCATCACGCCGAGCGCCGACACCATCAAGGGTCATCGCGACCACGCGGGTGCCTCTACGGAGTGCCCGGGCGACCAGCTCGAAGCTCGCATCCACGATCTCCGCTCGATGGCTGGTGGACAGGATCCGCAGCCTTCGCCCACGCCTTCGCCCTCGCCGGCGCCCACCGGCGATCCCGGGCGCGCGCTCGGCGTGGTGTGGGATCTGTCGCAGACCTCCTCGCCGTCGAGCAGCTGCAACGTGCGCATCCCCGGCGCGACGGTTTCGGTCGAGGGCGGCCCCAGCACCAGGGCGCGCGCTGGCGACGCGTTCTGGCTGTTCAGCCTCGCCCCCGGCAGCTACACCGTCACCGCCTCGGCGCCGGGCTACGTCACCGCGACGGAGACGTTGGAAGTCGCCTCCGGCAAGGACACCTGGGGCTCGGTCGGCCTGCTTCCCGATACCGGATCCGGTGGCAGCGGCAGCGGCGGCGCGCCGCAGAGCTACAGCACGGCCGAGTCGAGCTGGACCTGCGGCGGCACCGCGGGCACCCACCCCAGCCCGAGCGGCTCCTACTACACCACGACCTTCGGCTGCTACGTCGACAGCAACGGCACGGCACACGGGGATCCGGGCGACAACTGCGTGCCGTGGTGCATGACAGGCGCCGCGTCGCAGGGCAGGAGCGCCCAGTGGGACGCGCTCTGCGGCGGTATGTCCGGGCCGGACTGCGAGCGCAGCGTGAACTGGTACTCCGCCGACGCCGACCGCTTCGGCTGCGGCGCGCGCATCCGCGTCACGAATTCCACGACCGGCAAGTCCGCCGTCGTCGCCGTCATCGACCGCGGCCCGGCCTGCTGGGTCGAATCCAAGGTCGACCACTGGGGTCTCGACCTGTCCCACCCCGCCAGCCAGTACCTGTTCGGCGGCCAGACGGCCATCACCGAGAAGGCAGAAGTCATCGCCGAAGAGGTTTCGACCGACACGCCGCTCGGACCGGTGAACTAGACGGCGGGGGGACGCTTGATGGAGCGGAACGCGCTCAGTCCGCCCCGGCGTCGGACAGACCGGCGTCCTGGGCGCCAGCATCCGTGGGGCACGAGTCAGGCGGCCCGGGCTGCTCCATGTGGATCATAACGTGCAACATCGACGCGCGAGACGACCCCGCCGCTGCAGCCTGCAAAGCCGTGCTGGCCGGGTTCACGTTCAGCCCGTGAACGCGCGGCCTGCCCGCGGCCCTCCGTTCTTCCAGAGCGCGCTACTTCGCTTGCGCGCGAAGCGGCCGCAGCGCTTCGCCCCAGCGGGCGAGCTCGTCGAGCATGCGGGCGAACCCACGCTCGTGGGACTCCGTCGGCGCGAGGACGCCGGCTTCATTGACGAGCGAATGCACCGAACTCAGAGCGACCGTGCTTGGTAGGGGATCAAATCCTGCGTCGTGGAAGGCACGGTCCACGCCATCGCAAGCGAACCACCCTTCGACGTCGTCGTCTCGACGCTCGTGCTCCACTTCATCCCGAAGGATGCGCGCGTCGATTGGCTGCGTGCGGTACGAGCGCTTGTTCGGCCTGGCGGCGCGCTTGTGCTCACCGCAATCACGGACAGCGAAGCGCCCGGTGTGACACCGCACTGGGCCTCGCTCCGCAAAGACTACGCGATGCGCCACGGCATGAGTCCGGAGGCGCTCGCGCGGCGCAAGGCTCCGACCGCGTCACAGGTCGAAGAGGTGCGCGAGGACGAGCTGGGCGCGCAGCTCGCCGAAGCGGGCTTTGCGCCTGCCATTCCGCTCTACCAGCTGCTCGGGGTGCGAAGCTGGCGCGTCACCGCACCGTGCGCATGACTGACCGAGTGACGAACGAGGACAAGCAAGATGACTCGCGAGCCCATCCTTCCAGGCGGCGGACCACGCGACCGGGATCGCAAAGTGCGGGTGACCGCTGCTATCCAGCGTGGCGCCGGCTGCATTCGAGAGCCGGTGCAGAACGAGTTCGGGCTTGTACAGCACCTGGCAGTCCACGACCCCGTGCTCCGACCCCGTCCACCTTCCGGCGGTCTCCCCAGAGGCCGCGCTCTTCTCCTGCTGCGACGAGGCGCTCATCACGACGAAGACGACCAGAACGCCCGAGCTGCGAGTTCATTCCAGGGCTTTCGCGGGTATGCTGATCCGGACGAGGGCTGGGGGGCCGCGCCGCGACCGTGATACTCAACGATTCGTGCGCGGCTTTCCGGTGCTCGTGCTGGTTCTGCTCGTGGCGGGCAACGCGCTCGCAGCCGCGCCGGTGCATTTTAGTTTCGACTACTCGGCGCCGCCGGAGTGCCCGCCCGCCGCCGAGCTGGTGTCGCGGATCCACGTCCGTATGCCGGATGCAGAGCGCATCGCATCCGGATCGCCGCATGCCGTCGTGCAGATCGCGCTTGGCGACCCGGGGTTCGACGGCGCGCTGGCCTGGGACGCCGACGCGGAGAGCGCCCGGCACTTCAAGGCCGCGCGCTGCGACGAGGTGGTCGACGCGCTGGCGCTGGCGATCACCGTTGCGCTGGCCGGCGAGCGCGCCTCGGCCGCGCCGCCGCCGACGCCTTCTGCGCCGCCGCCTCCGCACAACGCCGCGCCGCCTCCCCCGCTCCCCCCTGTGAGCCCGCCAGCGCCGCTGCGCCGCGCCTCACGGCCGGCTCTACTGCCGATCCGTCGCGGACGCCGCTGGCATGCCGCCAGCTTCGCTTCGTTCGGCCTCACGGGCGACATCGCCCCCGACCTGGCTCCGGTCGGCAGCCTCGGGTTCGAGCTCGGGCTGGGCGGTAGCGAGGTACTTTCGCCGAGCCTGCGCGCATCGCTGAGCTACGCGCACGGGACGGCGTCGGATGCGACATTCTCCGGTTTCCACCGCATCGCGGGCGGTCTCGAGATCTGCCCGCTGCGCTTCGCGGCGCGCGCGCCCGCGCTCGCGCTGGAGCCATGCATCGGCGCGCTGTCCGGAGCGCACATCGGCGAGCTGTCCTCCGGCGGCAGCGCGTCGACGTTCTGGCTCTCGGTGGACGCGCTGGCCAGGGCGCGTTGGGCGCCTTCGCCGCGCTGGTTCCTGGCGCTCTGGGGCGGCGTCGAGCTGCCGGCGACGCTGAACCGATTCTGGGTCGAACACGCCGCGACGACGCCACGCCGCGCCTTCCTGGTGCCTCAAGTGGCTGGAATTGCGGGGATTGGCGCCGGCGTGACGATTTTCTGATCTGGACGCGCGCGCTGTTCCATCACGGGGATGTGGAATGCACGGGCTCCGAACCGTCGTCGCGGCGTCCACGGCTACAGTACGTGCCGATGGCGGCGGTAGCGGATCGAGAGCGTACGGGCGCGGACGCCGGGGCCCGGGTACGCGCCGCGGTGGCGGAGCACTTCGACTACGTATGGCGGCTGCTCGCGCGGCTAGGCGTGCCGTCCTCCTCGGTCGACGACGCGGCGCAGGAGGTGTTCGTGGTGTTCGCGCGGCGGCTCGAGGACGTGCGCCCGGGCAGCGAGCGCTCCTTCCTGTACGGTTCGGCGCTGCGCATCGCGTCCGACGCGCGGCGTGCCCACGCCCGGAGGGAGCAGCGCACCGCACCCGAGCGCGACGTCGGCGATCCCGCGCCTGGCCCCGACGAGCTGCTCGACGCGCGCGAGCGACTCGCCTTGCTCGACCGCATCCTCGATGCGATGGGCGAGCGCGAGCGCGAGGTGTTCGTACTGTTCGAGCTGGAGGAGCTCAGCACGGACGAGACGGCCGCGCTGCTCGGCGTACCGCGCGGCACGGTAGCCTCGCGGCTGCGGCGCGCCCGCAGTGAATTCTTCTCGCGCGCCAAGCGCCTGCGCGCGCAAGCTGGAGGCAGGTCATGAGCGATCCGGAGCGGCTACGCGACTTGCTTCATCCCGGTTTCGAGCGCTCGCTGCTGGAGGCGGCGGAGCAGGCGAGCGCGCCGCCCGTCGCGCGGCGCCAGGCGCTTTCGGGAGCGCTGGCCGCGGTCGGTTCGTTCGGTGCGGCCACCGGCGCGGCGCAGGCGGCCGCCCAGGGTGCCCATGTGGCCGCGGCGGGCTCCGGTACGATTGCCGCAGGTGTGATCAAGGCGTTTGCGATCGGCGTGGTGTCGGGAGCGCTCGTGGCCGGTGGAGCAGTGGGCGTCGAGCAGCTCGCGGAGCACCCGGTCGCGCCGGCCCCCAGCGCTGCCACAGCGCCGCAGCGCCTAGCCGCACCTCCGGCGCCGGCACCGCCGCCTCGCGCCCGCGCCGCCGCACTCTCGCCTGCGACTCCCGCGCCGCGCCGCGCCGCCGTCCCCGCAGCGCCGAGCACTTCGGCTGTTGTGCCGTCCACGCGCCTGGCGCAGGAAGTCGCCGCGCTCGACCGCGCGCGCGGCGCGCTGTCCGGCGGAGATGCGCCCCGGGCGATCGCTCTGCTCGACGACTACGCGGCACGCTTTCCGCGCGGCGCGCTCGCTCCGGAGGCAAGCGTGCTGCACATCGAAGCGCTCGCCCGCGCCGGCGACCGCGCCCGGGCTGCGACGCTCGCCCGGAGCTTCCTGGTCAGGCACCCGGGCGGGCCGCTTGCGGAACGCGCCCGGCGCTACGTGGGGCCGCCATGATCAGGTGGAGCCTTGCCCTGCTGGCGCTCGCGTGGCTCCCGGCGTGTCTCAACGACGTCATCGTTTCCGACAACGAGCACCTCGGCAGCGGCGAAGTCGAACTCGTTGCCACCGATCCGCTGCGCCACTCCTTCGATTTCGTGCGCGGCAAGTACGGCAGCACCATCCAGAACGGACAGGTCGTCAATTCCGGAAGCCACATCGACTACGGCGCCCTGATCCCGGACGAGCTCGCGGTCGGCGTGCAGGGCGGCGACCGAGGCATCATCGTCGACCTCGGTCCCGACTCGGTCGTTGCCGGTCGGCTCGGCGTCACGGAGACGGTGGGCAACGGACAGGGCTACGCCGGACTCGCGCTCGAGTCCGGGCATTTCAACGACCCTGACGCCGCGCCCGTGCTGGACACGCCGGCGTCGCAGCTTTCCATGGACACCACGGGACACGCGCAGCCCTTCCGTGGCCACGTCTACGCCCTGCGCATCGCTGGCGACGGCGCTCCGGATCTCGTCGTCAAGTTGCTGGTGGTTTCCGCCAGCCCAGGGCAGCGCGTCGACTTCGACTGGACGCGCCTGCGCTGAGCGCCGCCTGCACCTTTTTTTCGATCCAGCAGCGTCGCGGGGTCCATTACCGGGGCAGGAGGAGCTTTCATGCGACATGTCCCTGGCTTTTTGATTCTGCCTTTGGTGCTTCTGCTTTCCGCCTGCAACGGGGTCGTCGCAGGCGAGAACGCCGATACCAGTGGTGACGGCCCATCGGCTACGAGCCACCCGGCCGGCTGCGCGGCGACCAACGTCACCCGCTGGGCCAGCCCGGACGCCACGCGGGCGGTGGTCGCCGACGCGGACGCTGCGTACTTCACCACCTGGGGCACCGCTTGGCCCGACGGCGTCGGCGCAATCCTGCGGGCACCGCTGTCCGGCGGCCAGAGCCAGGTGCTGAGCGATAGCGAGACGGTGCCCTTCGCGATCGCGGAGGATAGCGATCGGCTCTACTGGACCGACTACGACGCGGGCACGATCCGTTCGATGCCGAAGCAGGGCGGCACACCGGTGACGCTGGCCTCGGGTCTCGACGCTCCTATGGCCCTCGCGGTGCAGGGCGGCGTCGTGTTCTTCACGGTCAATGGTGCCGTCGATAGCGTGTCGACCAGCGGCGGCGCGGTCAGCGAGGTGCTGCACACGGGCGGCGACGCGACCGCGGCTGTCGCCGACGGCTCGGAGCTGTTCATCCACGTCGGCGTTGCGGCCGGGCAGGATCCCTCGCAGGCCGCGCTCTGTCGCGTGGCGCCCGATGGCACCGATCCGGCGCTGCTCGCCCAGGGCGCGACGTTCGATACGACCGAGGGGACGTGGAGCCTGGCCGAGCACGGACAGTGGCTCTACTGGGCCAGCACGCACGACGACGCCGTCTACCGGATCGACAAGCAGACCGGAGCCAGGAGTGTCGTCGGAAAAGGACCGTCCCCGTTCAGCGTTTCCATCTCCGGCGACTACCTGTACTGGTCGACCGGGCGCGGCTCCGGAAACGACGCCGACCGTGGCATCTCCCGCGCGGCTCTCTCCGGTGGCGCGCCCGAGCAGGTCCTCGCCTTCCCGCGGGCGCTTCCGTACGTGCTGGCCGTCGCCCCCGGCGTCATCGCCGCCACGACGGGCGCGGGCAACGGCCAGAGCGGCGGCGAGGTGCTGCGCATCCGCTACTGCCCGTGACTTGCCTCACTCGGTGCGTCGTTTCGGCCTCTGCACGACGCCGCTATTGCCGCCCCACAAGAAGACGCAGAAGCCCAGGCAGATTTCTGACGTTGTTCCTGGAGGGGCCGCCCTCAGTGTATCCGCGCCACGATCGGCAGCGCGGCGACAATCCCCGCCTCGAGCACCGCCAGCTCGTCCAGCCGCGCGTCCGCAGCGCCCCCGAACTCGTCGCGCGCGAGCTTGACGAAGAGCGCGGCGTGGCCGGCTTCGCTGGACTCGAGGCGGCGGAAGCGCGCGGCCAGCTCGCCCTCTCCGCGCACGGCAAGCTCGGCGCCCAGGAGCTGGAAGCGCTCGCACGAGCGCGCTTCGATGAGCGCGCATACCAGCAGGCGGTCGAGCTTGCGCTCGTGAGCGGGCTTTCGCTGGTTGGCGAGCAGCTGCTTGACGTACGGGTCACCGCGATCACGTGGCAGCGCGGCGCCGCGCTCGACGAGCTCGGCGTGGATCTCCCGGAAGTGACCGATCTCCTCCTCGGCGAGGTGCCCGAGCGCATGCACGAGCCGCGTGTCGCCCGGGTAGTCGTTGATGAGGGCGATCGCGCTGGCGGCGGCCTTCTTCTCGCAGTGGGCGTGGTCGGCCAGGGTGTCGTCGAAAGCGTCGGCGGCGACCTTCGCCCAGCGCGCGTCGCTCGATGAGCGCAGCAAGGCGTCGGCAGTGCGGCGGCGGGGCGGAACGGTTCCGGAAGCAGTCATGACTTGACCGGCGGAAGCCGGGCGGCGCGAGGATAACCACGCAGAGCCGCTCCGCGATAGCCGTCCTGTGCATCGCCGCGAACGCGCTCCTCGCCCAGCCGGTCAGCGCAGCCAGCCCGAGCCGTCACCGTGGACCAGCTGGGGCCACGGAGCGATGGAACGCACTCGTGGTCGTGCTGAGATCAGCGACGTGCAACCCGGAGCCGTCGTCGGCGACGGATGCGCGACGTAACCCGTACAACGTAGCAAGAACGGTGTGGCCGTGGTATTCTTTTCATGCGCGACACTTCGGTGGGGATGGATGGATGACTACTCGACCGCCCATGAGATTGCGGGGATTCCTGGCATTCGCCGCGGCCCTCGTCATGGCGGGTGCGTGCGCTGCGCCGGCGGGAGATGCGCCGCAGGATTTGCCCGAGGGCGAGGTCGGCACGCTGCAGGAGCCGCTGACCTGCAAGGCGGCGTCAGCGGGCAGCTGCGTTCTCACGAGTTACGACGGGTACTCTATCTTCCGGGACACCTGCTCCGATAACGGAAGCTTCTACACCACCCGCACCACGGCGGACGTGTGCTGCTCGGCGGGCGCGAGCGGCTGCAAGTACACGGGGATCCGCTGGCAATGCGTCGAATGGGCCCGTCGCTACATGTGGAAGAAATGGGGGCCCGTGTGGCCAGGCGTGAGCGGGGCGAAGGACATGTGTGCGAGTCACCCAAGCGGAACGAAGCTCGTCTCCAAGCCCGTCCCGGGTGACGTCGTCGTGTATGGCGCCGGCGCGTGCTTGCAGAAGAACAGCGCGGGAGCCTGCATCCTCAGAGCGGATGCCACGTACGGCCACGTCGGGGTGGTCGTCGGAAAGCCGAGCAGCAAGAAGGATCGGGTCAAGGATCAGAACGGGCCGCAGAACGCACACAACGACTACCGGAAATCGGTCGTCAAGTGCTACGTCCACGCCACCAAGAACCCACGCTGCTGGGCCGGCCACAAGCGAACCGTCGCCGATTCGGCGTGCGCGTCCGGCCAAGCAGTGCAGACCTGCAAATCTTCGAACGCCTGGGGCCAGAAGACCTGCGTCGCGGCTCCCGGCTCTGACGCAGGTGCCGGCGGCACGACTGGTGCGGGTGGCACGACTGGTGCGGGTGGCACGACTGGTGCGGGTGGCACGAGCGGCGTAGCAGGGGCGAGCGGCGTGGCAGGAGCGAGCGGCGTGGCAGGAGCGAGCGGCGTGGCAGGAGCGAGCGGCGTGGCAGGAGCGAGCGGTGCCGGTGGCGCGATGAGCGGCGCGGGTGGCAACGCTGATGCGGGCCCGCACGGCTCCCGCACCCGGTTGATCGCCAACCAGGAAGGCGGATGCAGCATCGGGCGTAGGAACGACGAGCCCTCTTCCGCGACGCTCCTGTTCATCGGTCTCGCATTGGGGCTCGGTTTCTCACGAGCACGCTCGATGTCCCGCGGTGAGCCGAAGGAAGCTCGCTAGCGTCGCCTTCGCCGCGCGCATGCTGCGCCTGACGCGCATGATGCGGGCTAGCGCCAAATGTTCGTAGCGGCGCGTTGGCGCAGGACTGTGCGGCGATTCGCGCCCATCGGCCAACAATCGCCACGACGCACAAGCCTCTGCTCGGCGCTGTCCACCTCGAGATGGGCGACGACGTCAGTGCTGCGCTCGCCGCGAGCGACGGCAACGTGGTCACGCGCTTGAGTCGGGATAGCCAGGGCGGAGGCTGGGGACTTTCGCGGAAGCAGTCATGACTTGGCCGGCGGAAGCCGGGCGGCGCGAGCATATCCACGCAGGGCCGCTCCGCGATATCCGTCCTGTCCCTGTCCGAGGGCCGCGCAGGCGAGCTTCAGCGCTTCGACCAGCGCCGCCTGGCGCGCTAGCGCGGAATCGCGCAGCTCCGCTTCGCTCACCCAGAAGCCGGTCCGGCCGCGTCGCTCGGGGCGACCCGACGCGATGGGCAGCACCAGCTCGCCGCCATCGGCGGACGTGAGCACGACCCCGCGCGGCGTCGCGTCCACGCTCACCACGCGGTCGAGCGGCACGCGGCTGCGATGACCGAGCGCCGCGAGCCTGACAGCGCCCTCTTCGACCACGACGCGCGGCGGGTCGCGCACCCAGAGCGCGCGCTCGCCCACGAACACAGCCAGCCCCACGAGATATGCGAGCGGATACAGCGCCGGGGCGAACTCGATCGCGGCAAGCGCCAGCAGCATGGCGACGAGCACGGCTCGCGCCCAGCGCTTTCCCTGGAGCCAGCGCAGCCACAAGCTCCACGGCCCCGGCCGCTCGAGCGCGAAACGGAGAGGGCGCCGACCGGGCGTCACCCCGGCCGCCGAAAGGGCCTGCGCCGCCTGGCCCTGGTCGATCCTGAAGCAGACCAATCCGCCGCCGCGCACCCGCAGCCCGACGACGGCCGTTCCGTCGTCGAGCGGCGTGGCCCAGCCTTCGCGCTCGGGCGGACACGCGAACTCTCGCTCTACACCCGCGCTCTCGAGCTTGACGCTCGAGGCGCCGATCGAAACCGCGCCGGGCGCGCGCCGCGCGGTCACGCCCCTGAGCGCTCGTCTCCCAATCGCGATCAGGATGGGCGCCAGGAAGAGCACGACGTAGGCCCACACGGGTACCACCACGACGTGCAGCAGCGCGGCTGCCACCAGCGCCAGGATCCCGATGGACCATAGGAGCGACAGCGCGCCGCCGAGCGCGATCGCGCGCTCCACGCCCACCGCGGAGGCCTTGAAGCGTGCCGTCGTGTCGAGCTCGCGCGCGAGCTCCTCAGACGCCGTAGGTGTCACCGAGATAGCCTACGATATCCGCCGACTCGAACATCTCCCGACCGGTATTCGGATCCGCCAGGTACGGCACCATCATCTTGCCCGAGCGCTGGATGAACACCTTGCGGCTGGGGCTCTTCTTGGCCACGTTGTGCAAGAGATAGGGGATCTCCAGCTCCGACAGCGCCTCGCGAGCGATGCGGCAGTAGGGCGAGGCCTCGAAGCTCCAGAGCTCCAGCGGCTGTCCGGGCGCACGGTTCGCGCGGGCGCGAGAGCCGCGGCCGAGTCGCGGAATGGAGACCAGTGCCGCGTTGAGAGTGCTGACCGGCCCCAGCGAGAGCGACAGCGCGCGCGGGCCAGCGCCGTAGGTCTCGTACAGATAGCGCGTGATGTCGTTCGACTCGTACATCTCGCGGCCGGTGTTCGGATCGACGAGGTACGGAAACTGCGGCCTGCCACCGCGCCGCTTGACCTCGGGCCGGAAGCGCGTGCCGCCACGCGGGCACGGATAGATGCAGGCCTCGAGGTCGAGCATGCTCAGCGCCTCGCGCACCTTGCGGCAGAAAGGACAGCCCTCGTACTCGTAGAGCTCGAGCGGCCGTCCGGGGCGCGCACCGAGCGCGCCGACGACGAGCCCCGCCGTGCCGCCGAGCACACTGCCGGTCCAGGAGGAAGCTACGTCGAGAACACGATTCATAGCGGGCTGTGTGGGGACCTGCCGCGCGATCCGCAAGCTACGCGCCGTCCGCCTCGGCCGCCCCGCGCGGGCGCGCCTCGATATGGTGACGGATGAAGTAGACCGCGCCGATCACGATGACCAGGCCGATCACCGCATCGAAGCGGTGGAAGTACGGCTTCAGCTCCGCCCAGTTGGCGCCGAGCTTCGTGCCCAGATACGCCAGACCCAGGCACCAGGGGAACGAGCCGATGAACGTGTAGGTGATGAAGGGGCGCATCGGCATCGACGACATGCCCGCCGGGAATGCGATGAACGTCCGCACCACCGGCAACAGCCGCGCGAAGAACACCACCGGCGCGCCGTGCTTTTCGAACAGGCGGTCGGCGCGATCCAGATCGGACTTCGGCAGCACCAGGAACCACTCCTTGGCAGCGTTCTTCCAGATCTTCAGCCGGAGGTGCTTCTCGATGAACTTCCGCCCGCCGTACTTGCCGGCGTAGTACGCCGGAATCGAGCCGAGCATGCAGCCGATCGCGCCGGCCAGGCCCAGCCACCAGACGTTGAAGCGCCCGGAAGCGACCTGGAAACCGGCGAAGGGCATGATGACCTCCGACGGCAGCGGGATGCACATGGACTCGATGCCCATGAGCAACACCACCCCTGGGTAGCCCATCTTGCCGATGACGCCGATGATGAAGAGCGAGAGACCTTCGAGAATCTTCGTGATCAAGTTGCGGAATCCTGACCTGCCCCCCGAGCTTCGTCAACGGCGCGGGCAAACCGGGTCTCTGGGGGCTTTCTGGGCGTTCTACGAGGGCTTTTTCGCGAGGCTCATCACCCAGCGGCCGTAGACGTAGATGCCCGCAGCCGACACGATGCCGATGAAACCAAGCAATACCCAGAGCAGCCCGACGTGGTGCGAGTTGTAGAGCACCGTCGTCAGGTGCTCGGGCGTGTCGTGCGTGAAGTCGACGAGCTTCTGGAAGGCCTCGCCCTGCTTGATGGCGTGCACCTGGCTCGCTGCCATCCCCGTCTGGATGAGCATTTCCCGCGCGAAGCGCTCCTTGGACGCGAAATGGTCATACAGCGCGGGGCCGATGAAGCCCTCGAGGCTCCAGCCGATGGCCAGCGGGATCTGCGAGAAGCCAAGGTACATGGCCTTCTTGTCGGCCGGCGCGAAGTTGCCGATGTACTCGGAGAACTTCGGGCTGGAGAGCATCTCGCCGATCGCGAAGATCAAGATGGCGGACACCATCGTCCAGCCAGCAACCGAGAAACCGATCATGAACATTGCGCCGGTAGCGAGCAGCGTGCCCACGATCATGCTCGTGGTCGCGCGCATCTTGCCGCTGATCCAGGCGAAGATGAAGCAGGTGACCATGATCATCCCGGCGTCGAGGTTGAGCATGCCTTCGGGCTGGATGTGCTTGCCGTCCTTGCTCATCACCACGAAGAACTTGATGACCGGGTTCGTGGTGCCGTGCGTGCCGAACAGTGTCCGCACCACCTCGTGCGTGTTGACCCAGTCGTCGATGTGCGCGGGCAGCACGTCGAAGAGCGCATTGAACATGAACCAGAAGCCGCTGAAGATCGCCAGGTACGTCCAGACGTGCTTCTTCTTCAGCTCCTTCAGTGACTCGAGCCACAAGCTGTCACGCTTCTTCTTGCCCTCTTTGTAGAGCTTGTTGCGCGCGATGCGCTCTTCCTTGTCCGGCTCCTTGTACATGAGCAGAAACAGGAAGTTGAAGCAGATGATGCCGGCGCAGGCGAAGAAGACATACTTCCATTCCATCTTGCGCATGAAGCCGGCCACGAGCGGCCCCAGATAGCCGCCGATGTTCACCGTCTGGTAGAACACGCCCCAGGCCATCGAGCTGTTCTTGCGGCTCGTCGCCTTGACCAGCGTGCCCTGGATGCCGGGTTTGAAGATCGCCGTGCCGGTGGCAAGCAGGATCGCACCAGCGAAGAAGCCCCAGAACGTCGGGAACAAGCCCATCGTGACGTAGCCGGAGATCTTGACGATGGTCGAGACGAAGATCGTCTCCTTGTAACCGTAGCGGTCGGACAGACCGCCGGTGAACACCGGCACGACCGTCTGCACCAGCGCCCAGACCAGCAGGATGACGCCGAACGACGTGAGCGTGATACCAAGCCCGCCCTTGCTGACCGGGTCCTTGGCGTAGAGCGTCGCAACCGCCTTGACGCCGTAGTAGGCGAGGCGCTCGACCATCTCCATGCCGCCGCAGATCCAGAACACGTAGCTGAGCGACGCGATCGCGGCGAACAGGCCGAGCTGCTCGACATCGACCAGCGCGTGCATGTCGCCTTCAGCCTCCACCGTTTCGGGCGACGCCGGCTCGATGTCCTCGGCCGGGCCCTGCGTGGTGGGAATCATGTGCTTGCCGGAGCTTTCGCTCCCGGGCTCGTCGGCTTTCTTGGCCATGTATTGTCCGTCGGAAGAAAGGCGCACTCGTAGGCGCCACCTGCCCCTTCTTGCTCGGGTACCGCAAAAGCAGCAAGGCGAAATCCCCCAGCCGGGTCTCCTGACCGCTTTTCCCCGGCCCGCGGCGCCCGGGAGTCCGTACAGACAAGGACGCGGAACGCTTGCCAGGCCCCCGCCGCTCGTCTGGGCCGCAACGCCATCGGGCGCTACGGTCGGCGGCATGAACGACATCCGCACCATCGACACGGGCTACATGGGCCGCGAAGGCTTCGCCGCCGCCTATCTGGTGCGGGAAGGGGCTCGCGCCGCTTTCGTCGAAACCAACGCCAACCGGGCCGTGCCCAGACTACTGGCAGCGCTCGAAGCTGACGGGCTCACGCCCCGAGCAGTCGAGTACGTGATCATCACGCACGTCCACCTCGACCACGCCGGCGGCGCCTCGGCGCTCATGGCAGCCTGCCCGAACGCGACGCTGCTCGCCCACCCGCGCGCGGCACCGCACGTCATCGACCCCGCCAAGCTCGTCAAGAGCGCGCAGGCCGTCTACGGGGAGAGCGAGTTCCGCGAGATGTACGGCGAAATCCGTCCGGTGCCGGCGGAACGCGTGCGGATCATGCAGGACAACGAGACGCTCGAGTTCGGACAGCGCACGCTCACGTTCCTCCACACGCGCGGACACGCCAATCACCACTTCTGCGTGCTCGATTCGGGCTCGAACGCTATCTTCACCGGCGACTCGTTCGGTCTCGTGTATCCGGAGCTGCAGCGCGACGGGCTGTTCGCTTTCCCGTCCACCTCCCCGACCGACTTCGATGCCGGCGAGGCCAAGCGGAGCCTCGACCGCATCCTCGCCACGGGCGCCGAGCGCGCTTTTCCGACCCACTTCGGCGAGCAGCGCGAGCTCGAGGCCATCGCCGCCCAGCTCCACTGCCAGCTCGACGTCTACGGTGCGCTGGCCGACGAGGCGTTCGAGTCGGAGCTCCAAAGCGATGCGATAGGCGAGCTCTGCCAGAAGCGCGTCCGCGCCCTCTTCAACGAGCTGCTGGCGGAGCACGGCCTCGACGGCGACAGCGCTACCCGCGAGCTGCTCGAGACGGACATCGACCTGAACGCCCAGGGCGTCGCGTTTTCAGTCGGAAAGCGCCGTCACAAGGCGGCGCAGCGTAGCTGAACGACGCTGCGCGCTCACGGTCAGCCGTTCGGCAGCTCGGTGCAGGTGCCGTTGTCGCAGTACGTGAGCTCCTCGCAGTCCGGGGTGCCCGTACACGCGTCGCCGGCGAGGACGGGCAGAGCCGGCACCAGCGGCGGGTCACGTCGCGGCAACGCTGCGCGTCGGAGCTCCACTGCCAGTTCGCGAAGAACGGCTCGCACATGAGATCGAGCGCGCAGTAGGCGCCCGCATACTGTGCGCATGCGGTCGCGGAATCCACGGCGCCGCCGTCTTTTCCTCCGCTCCCCTGTCCGGCGCTGCCGGCATCCGCCCCGGCAGAACCGCCCTGCCCCGCGGCGCCGCTTGCCCCGTCGCTCCCCGCGCCAGCGTCGGTACCGCGCTGCAACACCGACCCGCTGCAGGCAACCAAGGCGAACGCGAGCGCGACGCCGGCGGCCACCCCCCGTGAGTGCCCGGACACGCCGACAGAGTATCACGCGCCCGCGAACCGGCCGTCGAGGAGGCCCGTTCCGGCCCGGAAAACCCATGGTGTCCGCTGTCGCAGTCATGTAGAAAAGCGGGATGGCTGACAAATACCGCTTGGTGACGCGAAGCGATTTCGACGGGCTCGTGTGCGCGGTCCTGCTCAAGGAGCTGGATCTGATCGACGACATCCTGTTCGTGCATCCCAAGGACATGCAGGACGGCAAGATCGAGATCACCGCGCGCGACATCTCGACCAACCTGCCGTACGTCCCTGCAGTGCATCTCGCGTTCGACCACCACCACAGCGAGGTCCTGCGCGTCGGCAAGCCGGACAACTACGTGTGCGTTCCGACGGCTCCTTCGGCGGCGCGCGTCGTCTACGACTACTACGGCGGGAAGGAGAAGTTCCCGACAGTCCACGAGGACATGATGCTCGCCGTCGATCAGGGCGATTCGGCCCAGTACGAGAAGGACGACGTGCTGGAGCCGAACGGCTGGGCACTCCTGAACTTCCTGATGGATGCCCGCACCGGGCTGGGTCGCTTCCGCCAGTTCCGGATCTCGAACTACGATCTCATGATGGCTCTGATCGACGCGTGCCGTGAGCACAGCATCGAGGAGATCCTCGAGCTTCCCGACGTGAAGGAACGCGTCGACCTGTACATGGAGCACCAGCAGAGGTTCAAGACGCAGATCCAGCGCTGCGCGACGGTGCACCAGAATCTCGTCGTCCTCGACCTCCGGAACGAGGAAACGATCTGGGCGGGCAACCGCTTCATGATCTATGCCCTCTACCCCCAGTGCAACATCTCGGTCCACGTGCTCTGGGGCAAGCAGAAGCAGAACACCGTGTTCGCCGTCGGCAAGTCGATCTTCGATCGCGGTTCGCGCACCGACATCGGCGAGCTGATGCTCACGTTCGGCGGCGGCGGCCACGTCGCAGCGGGCACGTGCCAGGTCGACAACGACAAGGCCGAAGCCACGCTGGACGAACTCGTCGACATCATCACGCAGGACGGGTAGCGGCACCACGTCCTGTTCGACCGCGCCTTCGTCCCGCTCGACGCCCGCGTGATCCGCGCCGGCCACTCCGATCATCTGCCGGTCGTGGCGCGACTGCAGGTGGCGCCGGATCCGCGCTGGCAGTCGCACGCACGCTAGATCGTCGGGGCGTCGGGCCGCGCGACGGCGGGGCGCACAACGCCCTGGCGGTCCAGGGCCGCCGCGAGTTAGGCGATGCGCGACACATCTTCGTAGCCGAGCAGTCCCGCGAACCCGTGAGGCCCGAACACCGCGACGGGACGCCCCCCAAGGTCCATGAACATCGGGCGCAGCTCGTCCAGCGGCATACCCGCGTCGATCTGCACGATGTCACGCCGCATGACCCCGGCCACGAACGCACCGAGCCCCACTGCTCCCGCCGCCGCCAGCACCTCGTCCCGCGACAGTGTCCCGACGAGGTGCTCGCCGTGCACGACAGCGAAGTGCGTCTGCGCAGTGCGCAGCAGGTGATCCACCGCCGAGCCGACCATGTCGCCCGGCATCAACGTGATGGCGTTGGGATCGCAGACCTCACCGGCCGAGAGCCCGCGCACCGCTTCGGTCACCTGCGAGTTCACGCGCTCCTGGCTGGCGCCCAGGAACACGAAGGCGGCGATCAACGCCAGGATCAGGTTGCCGACGTAGATGCCGATCACCGCCAGCCCCGCCGCCAGCAGCTGGCCGACGGTCGCCGCGATGCGCGTCGCCTTCGGCTTGCCGACGGCCATGGCCAGAAGAGCGCGGAACACCCGGCCGCCATCCATCGGCAGCGCCGGGATCATGTTGAAGACGGCCAGCGCCACGTTCGCCCACAGGAGCGAGCTCAGAAGGCCGGTGAACGACGGCGGGCCAAGCGCCGAGTCGAAGAACTGGCGACTGAGCAGCATATGCGGCCCATACAGCGCCAGCGCCAGCCCGGTGAGCGCCACCGCGATGACGACGTTCACCAAGGGACCGGCCACGGCGATAACCAGCTCGTGGAACGGTCGCGACGGCTCGCGCCCCAGCCGGGCTAGCCCGCCGATGGGCAGCAGAATGATCTCCCGCACGCTCACGCCGAAGCGCTGCGCCACCAGGCTGTGACCCAGCTCGTGCAGCACCACGCAAGCGAACAGCGTGATCACCACGGCGGCACCGAATGCAGCGCCCAAAAGGCCGTGCGGCGAGCCGAACATCGCAGCGAAATACAGCACCACGAGCAGGAAACTCGCGTGGACCTTGATATCGATGCCCGAGACGCGGGCGATGCGCAAAGACCACTTCATTCGGTTCTACCCGGACCTGGGATCGCCCCGGGCTATTCAAACATAAGGCCGCGGCGCCCCTATGGCGAGCGGGGGCCTGATTTTCCCGACCAGCGCGCAACAGCGAGCCCGAGGGGTCCGGGGGCGCGGAGCCCCCGGCGGAACCGCTCTCTACCAGACGGAGCAGGCGTTCTTCGGATGCATCGGCGTGCCGGCCTTGCAGGAGAAGGCCTCGGCGAACGCGGGCAGATTCGAGAGTGAGCCGTCGACGCGGTAGTGCGGGGGCGAGTGCGGATCCACCTGGGCCAGCATGCGCGCGATCGCCGCGTGCTGCTTGCTGCACCAGATCTGACCGGTGGCCAGGAAGAACTGCTGATCCTCGCTGAAGCCGTCGGCGACCTTGACCGTCTTCGCCCCGGCGCGCAGCGCCTTGTAGGCGTTGTAGGCGAGCTTGATGCCGCCGTTGTCGGCGATGTTCTCGCCCAGCGTGAGCTTGCCGTTCACGTGCACGCCCGGAATCGACTCGTACTTGCCGTACTGGTCGACGATGCAGCTAGTCTTCGCCTTGAACTGCTTCTTCACCTCGGGGGTCCACCAGTCCTCGAGGTTACCCTTCTTGTCGAACTGCGAGCCCTCGTCGTCGAAGCCGTGCGTCAGCTCGTGCCCGACCACCATACCCATGGCACCCAGGTTGACCGGGATGCTCGCCTTCACGTCGTAGAAGGGCGGCTGCAGGATTCCGGCCGGGAACACCATCTGGTTCTTCTGCGCGGTGTAGTAGGCATTCACGGTCGGAGGCGTCATCTCCCACTCGCCGCGGTCGACCGGCTTGCCGATCTTCTGGAGCTGGCGCTCGACTTCCCAGGCCTGGCCGCGCAGCAGGTTGCCCGCGTAGTCGTGGGGGTCGACCTTGAACTTGTATTCCTTCCACTTGTCCGGGTAGCCGATGAGGTAGGCCATCGCCTGGAACTTCTCCCGCGCGCGCTGCTTGGTCGCGGGATCCATCCAGTCGAGCGTCTGCACGTCCTTTTCGAACGCCTTGCCGATCGCGTGGACGAGCTTCAGCGCGAACGCCTTGCTGTCGCCACCGAAACGCTGCTTGACGAACGGCTGTGCGAGCAACTCGCCCAGCTCGGCATCCGTGGACGCCACGCAACGCTTCCAGCGAGGGCGCTGTTCTTTCTGGCCGGTGAGCACCTGACGCATCTTGAAGTTCTCGTCGACGAACTTCTTCGGCAGTGCGTCAGCCGTGGCGTTGATGATCTGCCAGGCGAAGTAGTTCCGCCACTTGGGCATGCTCACCTTGCCCAGAAGCTCATCCATACCGGAGAAGAACTTCTTGCTGGTGACGTTGATGTCCTTGATCTTCGGGAAGCCGAGCCCTTCGAAGTAGCGGTTCCACTCGAAGTGCGAAGCGAGCTTCTCGACGCCCTTGCGATCGACCGGATTGTACAGGCTCTTCGGATCGCGACGCTCGACCTTGGTCTTGCTGATCTTCGCCAGGTCCGTCTCGACCTCCATCACGTCCTTGGAGGCCTGATCGGCGGCGCGCTTGTTCCAGCCCGCGAGCTTCATCATCGCCGCGACGTGCTCCCGGTACTTCTTGCGGATCTCCTTCGATTTGTCGTCCTGCTTCGTGTAGTAGTCGCGGTCCGGAAGCCCCAGACCGTCCTGATCCAGGTAGGCGATGTAGCGGGTGGCGTCCTTGAAGTCCTGGTCCGATGACACGTCGAACAGCGCCCAGATCCCGTCCTTGTGCAGCTCGGTCACGAACGCGGAGATGGCCTTCGGGTGGTACAGATGCTTGGCCTTGTCGAGCAGCGGCTTGATCGGCTTGAGGCCGGCCTTGTCCACCGCGTTCTCGTCCATGCACGCGGAGTAGTAGTCACCGATCTTGTTCAGCGACGCGTTCTCGTCCTTGCCGCTCTTCTCGGCGTTCTCCAGGATCTTCCTGAGGACCAGCTCGTTCTTCTTGTGGATCACGTTGAAGCTGCGCACCCAGCGCGACTTGTCGCCGGGGATCTTCGTGTTCTTGATCCAGCTACCGCAGGCGAACTGGTAGAAGTCCTGGCAGGGGTCGACGCTGCGGTCGAGCGCCGTGCCGTCGATCCCCACCGACTCGAGCGACACCTTCTCGACCTTGGGACCGGGCGGCGCCGGCTGGGCGCTCGCGGCGGGGGGGGCGACAGGCGGCGGGGCGGGCTGGGCGCAGCTCGCGGCCAGCGCCACGACGGCGGTAAGCGGGATGAAGGGCGCAATCTTCCGCATCGATCTCTCCAGTTGCTCGGGGCCCCGTAGGGCGGCGCGCACGCATATAACACGTCACGCCAGCCCCTGCGGCAGCCCCGCGTGCCCGCCGCTAAACCCGCGGCGATGGGCGACAATTTCCCGCCCGACCGCGCTACGGGCAGACCGGAGCCAGCGCGGCGAACTCGCCGAGCAGCTGGGAGTAGCTGTCGATGCGGCGGCTGTTGTGGGCGGTGTCCGTGAACTGGAACATGATGCGGTGGCTTTCGGGCGCGATGCCGGTGCCGAAGTAGGCGTCGACATCCGAGCTCCTGTTGCCGAACCCCCAGTCGACGACCAGGCCGCGCTGCTGCTCGCGCTGGATCCCGGCGGTCTTGTAGCTCGCCGCGGCGCTGTTGAGCGCGCCGGTGAGCGTCGTCGTGGTGTGCACGACCCCCGGCGGGTAGCCGTACTTGTCGAGGAACTCGCGCGTGCGGTCGACCAGGAACTCCGGCCGCGCCGTCAGGTAGAACGGACGATACCCCTTGGCCGCCAGCTCGCCGAGCGCCTGCGGCGCGTCGGGATTGGACTTCGGGATCGAGCCGGTGAGCAAGGAGGCGAACTCCGCGGTCTCCTGGGTCGTGAGCGTCCCGTCCACGTCGGCAGCGAACACGTGAGTCCCCTTCGGCACCACCTCGATGTACAGGTCGGTGCTGCTCAGATCGCCGGCGACGACCAGGTGCACGCGGTGCCTGCCGATGCCGAGCTCCTTGCCGGCGGGGATCTGGAAGTAGATACGCCCGCCGCTGTCGTCGACGCCCTCTTCCGTCGCGTGCTGGTTGTCCTGGGTGGTGACGGCGGTCCCGAGCTTCTCCCAGCTGCCCGTGCAACCGCGCAGGAGGTAGATGTCGACTTCCTCGTCCTTCAGGTCCTTGTCGGCGATTCCGTAGGCGAACTTGCCGATGATCCACTGCGGCTCACCTGGCACGAGGAACAGGTCGCGACCGCGGTGGTTGGACGACCCGCTGGCCACGATGAGGGGAGACTCGATGCTGTGGTGCCACGAGCGCTGGGTGAGAGCCGGCAGCGGCGCGGCGCAGGTCTTCGGCGCCACCCAGGGCGTGCACGCCGCGCCGCCCGTTCCGCCAGCCCCGCCGCTGCCGCCGTACCCGGACTGACCACCGGGCGCCGGCGTCGCGCCACCCACCCCACCGCAGCTCACGGCCAGCAGCAGTGCCGGGACTAGCGCAATAAGCCCTGCAAGGCGTGTCCCACCCCTCATGGGTCTTCCGTGAAGCTGCACGATTTCCAGTCGAGGTCCATTCTAACAGAATGCGAGGGCGCCGCGGCGGGGTTATTATGCAGACGACGTGGAGCTGCTCCGTCATCGCGGTGGGCTGGCCCCCTGGCTGGTCTTGATTCCGGTCACGTGCGCGTGGCCGGCGTTCGCGTCTGCCGATCCGCCGGCCGCTCCGCGCAGCGAGGTGATCAATCCCTGGGCGCCCGCATCGACCCACGCGACCGTGCGCGCTCGCGGCTGGCACGGACCGGACGGGAGCGAGGTGATCGATCCGTGGCGGGGTTGTCGCACGAACAGGAGTCGCAACGACGACGAGCCCTTCATCGTGGACCCCTGGCGCGGCCACACCCACGCGGTGCCGACGGCCGTCTTCCCACCATTCGACGTGGTCGACCCGTGGTCGCAGTGATCCGGCGCGGGTCGCTCCTGGCGACGGCCTGCGCGCTCGCGGTGGCCTGCGGAGGCAGCTCCGGCGGCGATCTGCTGGGTCCGGCCCATAGCGGCAGCGGCGGCTCGGCTGCCGGCAGCGGCGGCAACAGCGGCGCGGGCGGGGTGGATGCAGGGTCCGATGCCGCGCCGGACAGCTCCGCCGGCGGCAACGCTACGGCGGGCGGTAGCGCTGGCGCGAGTGGTTCAGCCGGAACGGGTGCCGGGGGCATGGGCGGTTCGGCCGCCACGGGCGGCGCGGGCATGGGCGGCGCTGCGGGCAGCGCCGGCTCCACCGCTACGCCCACTCCGGGCAGCATCCGATGCGGCGCAGCACCCTGCGGCACACAGCTGAACGTGTGCTGTGTGTGCACGGGCTGCTTCCCCAAGCTGACCGTCTGCTACCCGAGGATCACCGGTTGTACCACCGGCAGGCCACTCTACTGCGACGACAAGGCAGACTGCACGAACGGCAAGGTGTGCTGCGCACACTTCGATTCCAGCACGAACAAGTTCCTCGGCGCGTCGTGCGACACGTCCTGCCCCTACAACGGCAACGCGCAGCTTTGCACGACCAACGGCGAATGCAAGGGCAGCACGCATTGCCTGCCGCTGGCTTCGGTCACCGGCTTCAACGCGTGCCAGTAGGCGTCAGGCTGGTCGCGCGCCGCAGCACCTCGAAGTAGCTCGGCGCGACCTCCGCGCGCTCCAGCACTCCCGCGTGCCGCAGCAGCCGATGTGCGCGCGGCAGGCGGTAGTGCGGGATGAACATGAACAGGTGGTGCTCGAGGTGGTAGTTGACGTGATGCGGCGCGATGAAGAAGCCGAGCCAGAACGGCACCAGCGTCGTGCGTGTCTGTTTGAGCTCATCGCCCGGATCGCTCACCGCCGCATGCTCCGCGATGCTGCGCAGCCGGAGCACCAGCGAGTAGCCCGAGAGCGCGGGCAGCCACCACAGCAGCACGAAGGCCTCCGGATGGCCGAGCAGCGAGAGCGCCAGGAGCAGCACCGCATTCGCGATCAGAAAGCCCTTCTGCCGCGCGCAGAAGCGCGCGATCGCCACGCCGAGCGGCGTCCCTTCCAGCCCCCGCCCGAAGGGCGAGAGCCCGGCCGAGAGCCGCGCGATCATGCGGTAACGCTTGAAGCCGGTCAGACCGGTCAGATCACGGAGTACCTTGCGCGCGAAGCTCCGGCGCGTGATCGGGAACGGCTTGGCGAGCCCCAGATCGGGATCCGCGTCCGTCCAGGTTGCCTTGTGGTGCTGGAAATGGATCTGCCGGTAGGCGGACAGGTCCAGCATGATCGGCTGCGCGAGCAGCCACTGGCCGATCCGATCGTTGTCGCGCCGGTTCGGCAGGATGAGATAGTGCGCGGCCTCGTGCATCAGGATCGCGAGCGCCAGATGCCGCCCCGAGATGATCACGAAACCGATCAGGAATGTGATCGGACCTGGCCGCCACACATACAGCCCGAAGCAGGCGAGGATGACGCTCCAGCTCCACGCGACGGAACCCAGACCGCGCCACGAGTCGAGGCGCTTGAGCTCGGCGAGCTGCTCCCGGTCGAGATAGCTCACGGCAGAGCCTCCGCGCTGGCTTCGCTCCTACCCGCCTGGAATTCACGGCGCAGGCGCCCCCAGATGCCCCGGCCGAGCTCGTCGTAGCGCAGCATCGCGTCGCTGAGCGCGCGGCGCTCGAAGCTCGACAGCATCGCCTCGGGCAAGAGCGGGTCGGTTGCGATGACCCGGATCGCTTCGCCGCCGACGACGAACGTCTCCACCAGCGCCTGCTCGGTGGGCATCGCTCCGACGCGCGCCATGCTGCGCTCGACACTGTCGAGCGCCCCCTGGTAGCCGCGCTGGAGATGCTCGATAGGCCAGAGCGTCGTTTCCCAACAGCGCCGGAGCTTCGCGTCCAGATGGCTCGCGACGAAGTGATGAACGCCCGGGTCGAGACCCAGCGCGCCCAGGCGTTCGAACGTCGTTGGCAACGGTTCAGCCAGATTGTGCGGGCGGGTCCACAGGCCATCGAGCCCTTCACGGAAACCGAACAGGCCGAGCGCGCGCAGGCTGTGTCGCCGGGTGCTGCGATCGGCACCGCGCGGCGGCGACACGAGCAGCCACTCGCTCTCCCAGCGTCGCATGCGCGCCTCGCCCTCGCGCCAGCGCTCGACGTGCGCCGTCAGCGGATCGGTGGCCGCCGAAAGGCGGTACAAGCCGCGCTCGTCGCTCTCGACCAGACCGCGCGACAGAAGCCGCGTGAGCGCCACGCGCATCGAGTTGCCGGTCAGCCCGAACAGCGCGCCCACGCCGACCAGCGCGCCCACCGGCACGGATTTGTCGCGCGCCACGCGCAGCAGATCGAGCATGAGACGCTTCGGAGTCATGGGACGCGGTACCGCCACGGATGGAGTATTACACTTTTTGGCCATTCTGCATTCTTGATGTAATTTCTCCGGTATTCCATGGACCTACGAGGGAGGAACGAGCTCGTGCAGGGCGGCCTCGTCGCGGCGCTCCAGCGCCCGCTCCGCCTGCAGGCTGGTGCGATCGCGGCCGATGCACGCGACGGCGAGGTTGCGCCCGTCGCTGCGGAAAGCCACCGTCACCGTCTCGCCCATATGGAAACGGACGCGCTTGCCCTCGTGCAGAGGCCGGATGGCGTCGCCCAGTGCGGGACCCATCACGCGTTCCAGCGGGCGCGCCCCGGAGGCCACCACGTGCACCTCCAGGCCGCGCGCGACCAGTGATGCGGCAGCCTCCTGGCCGCACCGCGTCAGCCCCCCGCGCCTGGCCGTTGGCACGCGGGCCGGGCCAGCGTAGTATTTCTCCGGTGACAGAGGGGCCCCCGACCGGCGACGACATCGCTGCGCTTTCGCGTTCCGAGCTCGAGGAGCACGCGCGGGCGCTGCACGCCGTGATCTCGGTCGCGGACGCGGTCCACAGGTCGACCGACTTCGCCGATCTCGCCGAACGCGCGGTCGACGCTATCGTGACCTACACGCGCTATCCGTCCGTGGGGCTGTTCCGGGTGAACCGCGCCGAGCAGCGACTCGACCTGGTCGCCATCCGCGGTTTCGGTCCGGAAGTGACCCGTTCCGTACAGACGCTACCGCTCGAGGGCAGCCTGACCAGCGTTGCAGTGCAGAACAGGGCGGTGACGACGTCGCACGACCTGGCGCGCGACGACCGGCTCGATCCCCGGGCGCAAAAGGCGCTCGAGCAGGAGGGCTTCGTCGAGGCCGCGAGCGTGCCGATCATCTTCCGCGAGGAAGTGCTCGGCACGCTGAACCTCCTCTACAGACACGCCGCCGACCTGTCGCAGCACGAACGAGCCGTTCTGCTGGCGATTGGCAGGACTATCGGCATTGCGATGCACAACCGGCTCGCCGCGGAGGAGCGGCGCGCGTTGGACGAGCGGCTGCGTCGCGCCGAACAGCTCGAGAACCTCGGCGTACTGGCAGGCGGCATTGCACACGACTTCAACAATCTGCTGATGGCGATCATGGGCAGCCTCTCTCTCGCTCGCTCGAGGATCGAAGATACCGACCTCGCCGCACTGATGGGAGAGGCAGAAAATGCCTCGCGGCGCGCGAGCGCCCTGGTCCGGCAGCTTCTGACGTTCTCGCGGGGTGGCGCACCGCTCAAGCGTGCGACGGCCAACGTGGCGTCGATCGTGCGCGACGCGGCGGAGTTCGTGCTCCATGGCAGGGATGTCGTGTGCGAGGTGCGGGCTGAGAGCGCGCTCGGCACGATCGAGATCGATCCGACGCAACTGGCACAGGTGGTCCAGAATCTGGTGCTCAACGCGGCCCAGGCCTCCGGCGCGGGGAAGCGGATCGTTGTCGAACTGGAGCGGCGCGTGCTCGACGCACCCGAACCGCCGCTCGAAGCCGGGCCGCACCTGGCGCTCACGGTGAGCGACGAGGGCTCGGGCATCCCCGCCGATCGTCTGGCGCGCATCTTCGACCCCTATTTCACGACGCGGCCGGCCGGGAGCGGCATCGGATTGGCGACGACGCGCTCGATCGTGACGCGACATGGAGGGCGCATCTGGGTCGAGAGCGAGCCTGGACGTGGCTCGCAGTTCCACGTAGAGATACCGATCCACAAGACACAACGGGAGCCGGAGCGGTCGGCGCCATCAACGCGGCTTCCGTCGCACATGCATGTTCTCGTGGTCGACGACGAGCCGGCGGTCCGCCAGGTGCTCCGACGCATGCTCGCTGCGCACGGCGCGGAGGTCGGCGAAGCGGCCGACGCAGAGCATGCGCTCGAGCGCTATCGGCACGCTCGCGACAGCGGCAGACCGTACCAGCTCGTCATCCTGGATCTCACACTGGTCGGCAGCGAGGGTGGCGTGAAAGTCTTCGAGCGGCTGCGGGCCATCGACCCGGGCGTCCGGGTGATCGTCTCGAGCGGCTATTCGGAAGACGCCGCGATGTCGCGGCACACCGAACACGGGTTCGCGGCGGTTCTTCCCAAGCCCTACACCTGGCGCGAGCTGGACGAAGCTTTGGGCGCGGCGCTCGCCCGGCCGCGGTGAGGTAGCTCCACGGACAAAACGTGCCAATGCATGGTATCCTCCGTGGATGAATCGGCTGGGATGGTTGCGTATTCCGGTAGTCGTGGTCCTGGGCGCGGGTGTCGCGATCGCGTGCGGAAGCAGCAGCTCGAGCAGCGGCGGTGGCGGGCAGGCGGGTAGTGACGCCTCGACCACGGGCGGCACGGCAGGCACGGGCGCCACGGCAGGCACGGGCGGCACGGCGGGCACCGGCGGCACGGCAGGCACGGGCGGTACAGGCGGCGTCTCGGGTGCAGGCGGCAGCGCCGGCGGCGCGGGCATGGACGGCGGCGCGGGAACGGCCGGCGGCGGCGGCGCCCCGGTGGACGCCGGCCCCGACGCACCCACCTACGACTGCCTGCTGCGCTGCGCGAACACTGGCATGGGCACATGCGTCGGCAACACCTGCGTGATCGACTGCACGAACAACAACTGCTACTCCAAGGTCGTTTGCCCAAAGGGGCTCGCATGCCGCGTGGACTGCGGCACGGCCGACTGCTCCGGCGGCGTCGATTGCTCCGGGGCGACCGACTGCGAGATCAACTGCGGCTCGTCGGCTTGCGGCGGCGCCATCCAGTGCGGCACCGGCACCTGCAACGTCAACTGCGGCATATCGGCCTACCACGGAAACATCGATTGTTCGAACTCCTCGGTCTGCAACATCAAGTGCAATCAGGGCAACTCCTGCCACAGCGACATCAAGTGCGGCGGCTCGAAGTGCAACGTCGCCTGCAGCGGGTCGATCGCCTGCCGCTCGGTCGACTGCGCGGCGGATGACTGCCAGATCGATTGCACCGGAGGCATCGCCTGCCAGGGAGACGTGAGCTGCAGCGGCAAGAACTGCAACATCGACTGCTCCGGCTCCAGCGCCTGCAACGGAACGGTCACCTCGACTGCAACCGGCGACACGACCATCGCCTGCGGGACCGCGGCCTGCGACGGTCTGGTCAGCTGCGGGGGCAACTCGTGCGGCGTGACCTGCGGCACGAGCTCCTGCTACAAGGGCGTGTGCTGCAGCGCGTCGAGCTGCAACGCGCCGTCCACCTGCCCGGACGCAGGCCCGTAGCGTACGGCGACTGACCGACGTCAACGGCGCGGCCCACGATCGCCCCGAACCGCCGTATGCTGGCCAGCGTGACCGATCGGGACACAGCCGCGGGCTCCGCGGGGCCGACGCGGCGCAGGCTTCTCCAGGCGGGGCTTGGCATCGTCGCGCTGATCGTCGCCGGGGGCGGCGGGCTGGTCGCGCTGCGTGGACGGCCGCCCCGCGTGCAGGGCCTCCGCGTGCTCGACGACCAGAAGTTCAGGACGCTCTCCGCCGTCGCGCGCGTGCACCTGCCGTCGGGTGGGCCCTTCCAGCAGGGGGCGGACGAGGTCGGCGCGGCACGCGCGTTCGACCGCTACCTCGTCGACGAACCGCCAGAGGTAGTACGCGACGTGAAGCGCGCGCTAACGCTGCTCGAGTACGGGCCGCTGTTGTTCGAGGGGCGCCTGGCGACGTTCTCGAACCTCCCGCCCGCCGAGCAGCGTGTTCACTGGAAGCGCTGGATCGACAGCGACTCCGAGCTGCGACGCCAGATCTCCTGGTCGCTGAAGAAGTTCCTGTCGCTGGTGTTCTACGACACCCCGGCAGTGTGGCCGGCCATCCACTACCCGGGGCCGTCGTTCAAGCGGATGGCGCCATGAGCGGTGCCATCGTCGACCTGTCGAAGCAAGCGCCGCCCGGACGGCTCGACGCCGAGATCTGCATCGTCGGCTCGGGCTGCGGCGGCGGAACCGCCGCGCGCGTGCTGGCAGAGGCCGGCCGCGACGTCGTCGTGCTGGAAGAGGGACCGGACCTCACCGGCCGCGAGCTGACGCAGCGCGACGGCGCGATGTACGACCAGCTGTACATGGATCGCGGCGGCCGCGCGACGGACGACCAGTCGATCTCGATCCTGCAGGGGCGGGCGCTCGGCGGCGGCGGCGTGATCAACGCCTGCGATGTCGTCCCCATCCCGGACGGCGTGCTGGACTTCTGGCGACGCCGCTACGGCCTGACGGGGCTCACGCGAGCAGCGCTTGAACCGCACGCAAAGGCCGCCCTCGAGGATCTGTCCGCCAACCCCATCGTCGACGGCCAGCTGAATCGCGCCAACCAGCTGTTGCGTGCGGGAACGGAGGCGCTCGGGCTCCGCGGCGCAAGTATGATCCACAACCGCGTGGGCTGCCTCGGCCTCGGCACCTGTCTCATCGGCTGTCCGGCGAACGCGAAGCGGAACCCACGCTTCGTGTCCATCCCCAGAGCCGTCGATGCGGGGGCGCGCTTCTACCTGAGGTCGAGGGCGGTGCGGATCGACTACGCGAGGGACGAGGTGAAACGCATCCAGGTGCGTACGCTCGATCCGAAGGGCTACCACGAACAACATTCGTTCGAGGTGAGGGCGAAGATCGTGATCCTGGCCGCGAACGCCATCGCCAGCGCCCAGCTCCTGATCCGCTCCGGCGCTGGCAACCGGCACGTTGGACAGCACCTCTCGCTCCAGCCGCAGCTTCCCGTGACCGCGTTCTTCAAGGAGGCGATCAGGGCGTTCACCGGCATCCCGCAGGCGTACGCCGTCACGCACTACGAGCAGAGCGACCATCCCGAGCATGGCCTCTGGGGCTTCCGGATCGAAGCGATCATGGGGACGCCTGGAATCGTGTCGACGCTCCTTCCGTTTACCGGCGTCGAGGGCAAGCAGGCGATGACGACCTACGACCACATCGCGGCCTCGCTGCTGCTCGTGCCGGATGCGCCGTCAGGCACGGTGCGGGTCTCGGCATCCGGACGGCCCAGCGTGCGCTACGAGCACCGCGAGGACCACAAGGCGCGGCTGCGCGACGGGATCAAGGTCGCCGCTCGCATCTATCTCGCCGCGGGCGCGGAGCGCGTGCTGGTACCGGTGTGGCCGCCGCTCGAGATCCGGTCCAAGGCGGATTTCGACAAAATCGATTCCCTCGACTTCAAGCCGGTGAGCGCACCGCTGCTGTCGGCACACCAGCAGGGCGGCGTCCGCTTCGCGCCGTCCGAAAGCGATGGAGCCGCCGACCCCGATGGCCGCGTGTACGGCACGCGCGATGTCTACGTCTTCGATTCGTCGGGGTTCCCATCGAGCTCGTCCACGCACACGATGACCCCGATCATCACCATGTCGCGCTATCTCTCGGCGCGGCTTCTCGCACGGCTGGGCTGACTTTCGCACGCCACAGGGGCAACGTGATATCGTCACGGCATGCGCCTCGTCGCTGCCGCGTTTGGGCTCGCGGTGCTGGTCAGCGCGTGCTCGTCGAAAAACGCGAGCCCCCGCGCGGCCACGCACGTCCTTTCCGACTACCAGCTCGCGGGCGGGTTCTACGCGGCGCCGTTTCCCGACGACAACCGGCTGGGAGCCGACGGGCATCCCGATCTCGGGGGCTTTCCCAACGACGGGTCCGTGTTCCTCGACAAGGTCATCCATCTGATCGAGCGCGATGCCCGCGGATTCTCGACCACGGCGGGGCTCTACTTCGCACTCGACGGTCCACTCGACGCGTCCGTGAACGCCGATCCGGCAGCCAGCCTCGCGGACGATGCGCCGGTGTTCCTGGTCGACGTCGACGACGGCTCGCCCCGACGCGGGACCCGACAGCCCGTCACCGTCCATTTCGCGGCGGACGGGGGTCCGTTCGGCACGCCGAGCCTGCTGTCGCTGATCCCGCTGCAAGGCATTCCGCTCAGGCCGGCCACGCGCTACGCAGCGGTGGTGCTAAGGAGCGTGCGCGACGCACGCGGCAGTCAGCTTGGCGTGCCGCGCTCGCTGTCCGGGCTCGTCGCCGGGCACACGCCGGCGGGCATGAGCGATGGGGTCGCCGCCGAGTACGAGAAGGCCATCTCCGCGCTCGGGTCGTTCGGCGTGAAGGCTTCGGACCTCGCCGGGCTTGCCGTGTACACGACCGACGATCCGACCCGGGACCTTTCGGCGGTCGAGAAAGCGATGCTGGCGCGTCCGCTGCCGGCCGCCGTCCAGCCGTTCAAGGCCAACGAGGTCTTCAACGACTACTGCGTGTTCTCGTCCACGATCGAGATGCCGGACTACCAGAGCGGCACTCCGCCCTTCGACGAGAGCGGCGGCGATTGGCTGTTCGACGCGGGCGGCAAGCCGGAGTTCCAGAGGAACGAGAACGCGCACATAGTCGTGACCGTGCCCAGGCGGACGATGCCGGCGGCGGGGTTCCCGATCGTGCTGTTCAGCCGCACCGGTGGCGGTGGAGATCGACCGCTCGTCGACCGCGGCGTGCAGGCGAAGACGGGGGAGCCCGCGCTCGTTGCCGGCGCCGGGCCCGCGCTCGGCTTCGCCAAGGTGGGCTGGGCGGGCGCCAGCGTCGACGGGCCGCACGGCGGGCTGCGCAACGTCACCGGACGCGACGAACAGTTCCTGATGTTCAACGTGAACAATCCCGCGGCGCTACGCGACAACGTGCGGCAGTCCGCGGCAGAGCTCGCGCTACAGGCCCACGTGCTCGGGGAGCTCTCGTTCGACGCCTCGTCGTGCCCGGGCCTCGATACCGGCGGCGGCCCCGTGCACTTCGACGCCGCCCACCTCGCGCTGATGGGCCACTCGATGGGCGCCACAATCGCGCCGCTCGCGCTCGCGACCGAGCCGGCATTCCACGCCGGGGTCCTCAGCGGCGAAGGCGGCAGCTGGATCGAGAACGTGCTCTACAAGCTGCACCCGGTGCCCGTGAAGGGTCCTGCAGAGCTTCTGCTCGGCATCGCGGGCAAGTACTCGCTCACCGAACAGGATCCTGCACTGAACCTGTTCCAGTGGGCGGCCGAGCCCGCCGACCCACCGGTCTATGCTCCGTACGTCGTTCAGCATCCGCGGCAAGGCGCGCCGCGCGACATCCTGATGGTGCAGGGCATCGTCGATCACTACATCATGCCGACCATCTCCGAAGCCTCGAGCCTGTCGCTCGGCCTTGATTTCGCCGGCAAGGCGCTCGATGCCGACACGCCGGAGATCGCCGCATTCCCGACGCTGGACCAGCAGCTGCCGTTCTCGGGGCGCCAGCACGTCTCGCTTCCCGCGACCGGCAACATCGATGCGGACACGACCGCGGTCGTCGTGCAACAGCGCGAGGACGGCGTGGAGGACGGCCACGAAGTCGTGTTCCAGACCGAGCCGCCGAAGCACATGTACCGCTGCTTCCTGAAAAGCCTGCTCACCGGTACGCCCACCGTGCCCGCACCCGCTCCCGAAGACGCGCCCTGCCCCTAGCACTACGCGGTGTTCCATGCGGCGAAGCGATACCGATGAAGGAGGCGCATGTCCGGGGGGCTACGTGAAGCTCGCCGTGGCCTGCGTCGCAGAGGCCGGGCGGCAGCTCTGCTCGAGTGGATTCCGTTGAGCACCTACACCGACCTGATGAACGCAACGCATCGGGTTCTGGGTAGCGTCGGGTGCCGCGACTTCTGGCGGTCCGCTGGCAGACGCTCATGGTCTCGGGGCCGGGTCAACAAGGAGGCGCCCCCCCTCCGGCCCCCGACCGGCGCCGCCTGCACAGCGCTGGAGCAAGCTCCGTGCCCGGCCACCTATTGCGGGAATTGTCGAAACTGCCGCTGTGGACCCTTCGATGGCGCGTGGCAGTGCGCCCCAGCGAGGCAGAAATGTCGCCACGCATCAGGGCCGAAGCCTCGCCACCAGCACGTCCTCCTGCCCGACGCTCTGCACGGCCCCCGAACCTACGTCGAAGCTGCCCGTGAAGGCACCCGTCACGACCGGACCCCCGACGGGCTCGAGTGCGACGGCAGAGAGCCAGGCGAGGCGACCGGTGCAGAAGCACCGCGCCCACAGCACGTGGCCGCCGGGTGCCAGCCTGGCCGCGAAACCGTTCTCGCTGCCGGCACCCTGGAGCTCGGTCGCCTGGAAGTCGAGTGTGCCATCCATGAATTGCCCAGCGAGGTACAGGCTGCCGTCGGGCGCCACGCTCATGTCGGCGATGCTCTGCAGGCGCGTGCCGGAGAAGCGACGGCTCCAGACGTGCGCGCCCGTGCGGGTCAGCCGCGCGACGAATAGATCCGACAGCGTCTTGCTCCGGTACTCGCCGCCCCCAAAGTCAAGCCGCCCGCCGAAGCTGCCTGCCGTGACAATGTCCCCATTCGGCTCCAGCCCGATGGATGTTTCCATGTTGGAGCTACCGCCGCCCAGGCGCTTCCGCCACACGACCTTGCCCGCGTCGTCGAGCTCGCCCAGCACCAGACCGAGGTCGGTCTCGCGCGGCTTGTGACGCGCGGGACCGCCGAACTCCGGCGACGGATCGGAGCCCGCGCTGAAGAAAACATGACCGCGAGCGTCGGTAACGGCCGCCGGAAACGCGTAGTCGTAGATGTGGCCGAAGCCCGCGCTCCACAGCGCGTTGCCGCCGGCGTCGAGCCTGGCGATGAACGTGGTCTTGTCCGGATAGCTCGACACCCTGCGCTTGCCGAAGACCACCGTGCCCCGCGCATAGCCCGCCGCGACAAGTTGCCCGGACGCATCGGGAAATACCCGTAGCGACACCTGGTCGGCAGCGTCGCCATAGCGGCGGCTCCAGACCGGCGCTCCGTCGGGCGAGAGCTTGATGAGGAATACGTCGTGCACGCCCTTCGAGCGCACCGGGCCGCTGCCGAAGTCGATCGCGCCGGTGAAGAAGCCCGTGACGTAGACGTTGCCCTTTGCGTCCAGGGCCGCGGCGCTGGCGTAGTCGTGCCCCTTGCCGCCGAAGCTGCGGCTCCACAAGGGCTTGCCGCCGGGGTCGAGCTTGGCGACGAACACGTCCTCCAGGCCCCTGCTCTGGTAGCGCGTGTCACCAAATTCGATGTCGCGGGTGTATTGCCCGGTCAGAACCATGTCGCGATCGGGACCGACGGCGATGCCGGTCCCCTGCGCGCTGCCGCCGCCACCGAAGTGCGCGGCCCACACTGCGCTGCCCGGGGGCAGAGCGGGCGGCGTGTCGTCACTTCGTTGCGCGCGAGGCCGCGGGGCGGGGGCGGGGACAGGCGGCACAACCGGAGCGCGCGCGGCGGAATGCGGCCGGGGCGCGACGCGCGGAGCGCATCCGACGAAAAGAGCAACCAGCCAGAGCCCGCACCTGGACGGCCACGTCACGCGCTACTCCGGGCACGGGGTGCCGAGCGGCGCCGGGGCGGGCACGACGGCGGTTCCGGTGTCGAGGAACGACTTGAAGAAGCAGCCGTACTGGTACTTCACGGCGTCCAGCTGCGCGAAGATCGCGTGCGGATCGTAGATGCCGTCACCCTCGTACTGCACGACAACGCCCGTGTACTTCTTGCCGGTCTCCGAGGTGAGCTCGTCCATGACGGGGTACTTCACGATGCCGTCGAGCCCCACGACCTCGAGCGAGTCCTGCATCTCGGGCCAGACGATATCGCCCGCTTCCTCATGGCCGTAGGCGAGCACGATCGCGTTGTAGAGCGTGCTCGGGAAGTAGCTGTCGCCCTTGCCCACTGGTTCGTAGATGGGACGCACGGAACTGCCGGACAGCGGACGGCGCGCGAGCCGTGGCATGTAGACCATGGGCTCGGCCGGCTCCCAGCCTGTCTCCAGCAGAGCGAGCGCGGGATGCAGGGGAGTGAGCTCCGTTTTCGCGTCGAGCCCGAGAATGATGCCCACCAGCCTGCCCAGATTGCCGAGGAGCTTCGTCTGGACGATGAACTGGCGCCAGAATCCGCCGGCGCCGGTCGGCACCACGGCTTTGATCTTCGGTTCCACCGCGCCGATCATGTTGGTGTACATGCCGCCCATCGACTGCCCCATGGCGAGCAGCGGGTCCGTGTTGAACTTGAACTTCGTCTCACCCGCGGGCAGCGTCGATCCGCTGCAACCGGCGAGCAACGACGGGTCGATCTGGAGCTTCGACAGCGCCTTGATGAACAGCCGCTGCTCGATCACGCCCTGGCGGAACGTGTAGGGGAACGCCGCCAGGTTGTTGGTGTTGAGGTACTCCGTCTCGCCGGCGCCGGGCACGCGTTCCGGATTCAGCGGCAGTGCACTGCCCGCGGCGGCGAAACCAAAAGGCGCGAGCACATAGGCCGGCCCCTGTCCCGGCGTGGGCTGGCCGCCCTTGACCGTCACGGTGCCCCGGTCGACCACCTGTGTGCTGAGGCCGCCGGAGCCGTGGAAGTACATCACGAGCGGGTAGCCGCCCTGCGGCATGGGCTGCTTGGGCAGCGTGAGCACGATCGGCGTGGTCAGCTTGCGTTGTTCGATCGGCACGCCGCTCTTGTCGAGCACGAACTCGCCGTCGGTGTCGTACGGCGGTTTGCCCTTCTGGAACTCCGGGTAGTCGATGGTGCCCTTCAGCTCACAGAAGCGCGGCGCCGTGGCACTGGACGGATCCAGCGTGAGGTTATCGATCGTGAGGTCGTACTTGGCGAGCAGCGCGTTCGACATGTCGTACGTCTCCTGTACGACGTCGCCCGTGGTGAACACGGTAGCGGCTGCCACCTGGGCCTTGTCGATGCCGGCTTTCTGCAGGGTGTCCCAGAGCGGAGCATAGAGCTTCACCGCGTCCGCGCCTTTCGCCCCGCTCGGCGCGTTGCCCGCTTCCAGCTGCCGGAGTGCACCCGGAACTCCGAGTGGCTTCTTCGCAACATCGTCGGCGGAGCGCATCACTACGAATGCGTACTGTCGCTTCGGGTGCAGCACGATGCCTGGGTACGCCGACACCGAAAGCAGGTTGTCGGGAATGTACGCGCCGTCGCTGCCGGGCGTATCCGCGATGGTGGGGATGAGCTTTCCGCGATCGGGCGAGCTCTGGTCGACGTCGATGAGCAGGATGGGCGAGGACGGGTCGGCCGGGATGAGCTGATCCGGAGTGCGCGGCAGGATGGCGCCACTGAAGCGGAAGAAGGCGACGGGAACCGTCGAGAAGCCGGGGCGCTGACCAGCGATGTGCTTCAACCCACTGACGATCTGCTTGTTGTAGGGATTCGGGAAGCCGCCCACGTCCGGCGTCCCCTGGGCCGTGAGCCTGAGGTCGGAAGGGAACGGCACGTCGTAGTAGCTGTCCGCCTGGGAGAGGTCGGCACCCAGGTCGAACACCGCGTGGGTGCCCTGGGCGCCCGAGTCGCCGCTGCTACCGCAGCCGGCCGGCAGCAGACACAACGAGAAAAGCAGGAAGATCTTCCGCATCATGACGCGCGATTATAGACGTTGCGGCCTGTCCGGGCCATGCCTGTCGAAAGCTCCGGCATCCAGCAATGAAAGCAGCGTTCCGGCTCCTGGTCCTCGCAGTGCTGGTCGTGGGATGCGACCACAGGCGCGCGCCGCATCCCGCCGCGTCCAGCAAGCCCGGAGCATCCGGCACGGTGGGCGCTCCGGATACGCTCGCCGGCCTTCGCTACGTGGAACTGGTCACGGGCGGCGCGCGCCGAGCTCAGGGCGTTCCCCGGCGTGCACCACGCCGTGCCGTACGCGATGCCCCGCGAGCGGTACGGATTGCTCGACGCGGCGTGCGCGCGGGCCGCGAAATGGCGACGGGCGAGCCGACCCGGCCCGCCCGTCTGCGCGGCTATGCCGCCACTACTGCGGGATGACCCACTTGCAGATGCTGTTGGTGCACGGCACGCCGTTGCAGCAGTCGCTGTTCTGCGTGCACGTCTGGCCAAGCAGCGCGCAGGTTCCGCCATCCTGCGGCGGCGGACCGCTGTCGGTGCCGGCGTCGGGAGTGGGCGGATTGCCGCAGTAGCCCTTGCTCGAGCCGGGATGCAGCGTGCAGGGCAGCCCCGCGCAGCAGTCGGCGTTGCTCTAGCAGTCGCCGCCGGCTTTCACACAGGTCGTACCGCAGACGAATCCGGTCCCGTTGGCGTTGGGCAGGCACGGCAGGCCGCAGCAGTCCGCGCTGCTCGCGCAGGCCTTGCCCGCCATCGAGCCCGCATCGCCGCAGCCGCCGACGCCGGTGCAGCGCGGAACGCCCAGGAGGTCCTGCTGGCACACCGTCGGGTCCTTGTTGACGTTGCCCGCGCAGCAGTTGTTCTCGGCATTGCACGAGGTGCTCGCAAGCTTGCAGACCGCGCCGGCAGGACGGCAGCCCTGCCCGTTGTCGCAGCGGCCGACCTTCTCGCCCGCTGCCTTGCTGCACGTGACGGAGCCGTTTCCGCCCGGCATGCCCGTCGAGCCGCAGCAGTCCGAGTCCTTGGTGCAGACGTCGCCGGTAGGCCGGCAGCCGCTGGCCGGCTGGCACACGTACACGCCGGTCGGACCGTAGGGACCACACGCACGGCTGCAGCAATCGCCGCCGCACTGCGGGATGGTTCCGGCGTCGGCGCTCGCCATCGCGCCGCCGCTGCACACCTCGCCGGCGACGAGACACTGGGTGCCGCCGGGCGCTGCGGGCAACGAGCAGATGCCGAGGGTCGCGCCCGACTGCGTGGTGCAGATGCCGCCGCAGCAGTCGGTGTCCTTGGAACAGGTATCCCCGGTCTGGGTACAGAATGACGGCTTGGCCGAGCAGGTGCCGTTCGTGCATACCGACGAGCAGCAATCGTTGTTGGCCGAGCAGGTGTTGCCCGATGTCTTGCAGGTGTTGTTGAGCGGCTGGCAGACCTTGGCGCCGCCGTCGGGCCCAGCTCCGCACTTGCCGCCGCAGCACTCGCCGTCGGTGGTGCACGGCTGGTTGTCCGAGGTGCACAGCTTGGAGCCGCACTTTCCGCCGTTGCAGACCAGCGTGCAGCAGTCCGTCGGCGAGGCGCACGCCTGGCCCGCGGCCTTGCACGAGCCGACCGGGTTGGCACACGCCTGCAGCTTCGGATCGCAGTTGGCGGAGCAGCAGTCGCTGTTCGCGGCGCAACTGGTCCCTACGAGCTGGCAGTTGCCGTTGGCGCCACCGCTGCCGCCGCTCCCGTCGGCCGTGCTGGTGTCGCCCGATGCATCCTTGCCAGCGTCCTTGTGCGAGGTGCTGCCGGACTGCGTGTCGCTGCTGCACCCCCTTCCCAACGCCAGCGCGAACGCGCAGCCGGCCAGGACGCCTAGATATTCGACCCGCGTACGCCATTTCGCCATGACGGGTGAGTCGGGGCGGGCGCCCGATATTATGAAAGAGGGTGAGAGCAGTAGGAGCAGCACCTACATCGGCCGTGATATCGCACCCACCCGAGCCCTGCATATCGGGGCGATCCGACTTCCCGGCTTCCGGCAACCCGCGGCGACAGATGACTCGCTACCCTGTGCGCCGGAGCGGCACGCGGCGGAGTGCTTCGCATCCACATGGAAACTGTGTCGCGAAGCGCGAGCGCCCCCGCGGCGGAAGCAGGCACCGCCCGCGCGCTTCAGGAATGACGCTGGAATTACCGGGATTTGCGCCCGGCCGCCGGTGGACAGCGGACGCCCGGATTGTTATACGATGACACCGAACTGCTACCGGAAGAGCACACGGTTCGGCTGCCATCGAGGTCTGTCGAGCGGCGTTGTCGGGCGGCCATGCCGGCGGCTCGATTTCCGGTAGCGTCGGCATATCCAGGGACGAACGCTCACTTGTGCGGGATCTGCGGCGAGATACGCTCCGACGGTAGCCCGGCATCGATCGAGGCCATCGAGCGCATGACCGCTGCCATGGAGCCTCGCGGGCCAGACGTATCCGGCCTGGTAGCTCGTGGGCGCGTCGCGCTGGGGCACCGCAGGCTCGAGATCATCGATCTCACCGAGAGCGCACAGCAGCCGATGGTCGACAGCGCGCTCGGGCTGAACATCGTCTACAACGGCGCGATCTACAACTACCCGGAGCTCAAGAAGGAGCTCGAAGCCAAGGGCTATCGCTTCTTCTCGACCGGCGACACCGAGGTCCTGCTCAAGGCCTACCACGCCTGGGGCGAAGGCTTCGTCGAGCGGCTGTACGGCATGTTCGCCTTCGCGATCCTCGAGCGTGACAGCGGCCGGATGGTGATGGCCCGCGACCGGCTCGGCATCAAGCCGCTCTACTACGCGGAGGTCGACGGAGCGCTGCGCTTCTCGTCATCGCTGCCGGCGATCGTCAAGGCAGGCGGCGTCGATACCAACATCGACCCGGTCGCGCTGCACCACTACATGAGCTTCCACGCGGTGGTCCCCGCGCCGCACACCACAAGATCTTCGTCGATTCCAGCCGCGCCCTGCCGAGCCTGGTCCGCTGCATCGACTCGATGAGCGAGCCCATGGTCAGCCACGATGCGATCGGCTTCTACCTCCTTTCGGAGGAGGTGAAAAAGCACGTCAAGGTCGTGCAGAGCGGTCAGGGAGCGGACGAGATGTTCGCCGGCTACCACTGGTATCCGCCGATGTTCCAGAGCTCCGACGCCGTCAGCGACTACGCGCGGGTCTTTTTCGATCACGATCACGCCGACTACGCCAGTGCCGTCCAGCCGGGCCTGGTCAGCGACGACTTCAACCGCGAGTTCGTCCGCCGCCACTTCGCGGAGCCCGGCGCGGGCCGCGCCATCGACAAGGTGCTGCGGATCGACACGACCATCATGCTGGTGGACGATCCGGTCAAGCGCGTCGACAACATGACCATGGCCTGGGGCCTGGAAGCGCGGGTCCCGTTTCTGGATCACGACGTGGTGGAGCTGGCCGCGCGCATCCCCGCCGAAATGAAAGCGGTCCCGCTGCCGCTGATCGCTTCGGAGCTCGAACAAAGGAGCGGAGCGCACGTGGGGGTGCAGCGATGAAGCGACACGCGCCGGCTGCCGAGCGCAACCGCGATCCCATCCTGGACGTGCTCGAGCGCGAGCTGCCAGAGCGCGGCGTCGTACTGGAGATCGCCAGCGGAACGGGCCAACACGCTGTCCATTTTGCAGCGGCTCTGCCCGGGATCGTGTGGCAGCCGAGCGATATCGACCCGACCGCGTTGGCCAGCATCGAGGGGTATCGATCCGGAGCGGCGCTCGACAACCTCCGTGCTCCCCTCGAGCTGGACGCCCAGCGCCCGACGTGGCCACTGGAGCGCGCCGACGCCGTCGTGAGCATCAACATGCTGCACATCTCGCCCTGGGCGTCGGCACGAGGCCTCTTCGCGGGAGCGGCGCGCCTGCTGCCGGAAGGTGCGCCACTCATCCTGTACGGGCCGTTCCGTTTCGACGGGCAGTTCACCGCGCCGAGCAACGAGGCCTTCGACGCGTCCCTGAAGAGCCGGGATCCTCGCTGGGGCGTGCGCGACGTACAGGATCTCGACGCGCTCGGCGGACAAGTCGGGCTGTCACGCCAATGCGTCGTCGACCTGCCTGCGAACAACCACGTCCTGGTGTTCCGGCGTGCTTGACGAGCGCACGCCGCCACGGCTCCATCGAGGCCGGTGACGGACGGGGATTGGGTCCCGCTGGAGCTCGCGCCGGACAGCGAGCGCGCTGTGGGGGCCGGAGAGCGCCGCCTGAACCTGCCGGCTCGCCGGGCTCAGCGGTTGCCGACGTAGGAGAGAATCGCGAAAAGCGCGCGTTGCCCCAAGGCGACGAAGCGCACGCCGACATCGCCGCGATCGACGCGGACCACCTCGCCGCTCATCTCGATCGCCAGCCCCTCGGGCAACTCCACGACCAGCGAGAGCTTGGCTCCGACGGCTAACGGTCCCTCGATGCTGGCCGCCAGCCCACCCACCGAGATGTTCCGGCACGTGCCGACGAGCAGCGGTCCGCCGCTTTCTACCTTGAGCGATGCACCAAGAAGAACCCGCCGATGCGCTCGGCGCTCGGCATCGGGCCAGGTCGCACCTGTCTCGACTGTTTGCCCGAAAGCGGGCAGTGGGGGCATGCCCTGCACCAAGCACGGCGCGTGCCAGCCGGGGGATTGCCGGTAGTTCCCGCAGGCAAGCTCCGGGCGTTGCGATCGACCTATGCAACAATTTCAGAGCCTTGCACCGGATTGCGAACACCGGGCCGTCGCCGCGGAGACTCCGCGACTACTTGATCGTCAGGTGCATGTTCGTGAAGTACTGCTGATCCGGCGGGCTCAGGTTCTGCGACTTCCCGACCTGGAAATCCACGTGCCCGACCTTCGGCGGGGGGGGGCCGGACGCCGAGTCGTCCTCGGTGAACTCGAAGTACACGTGATAGGCGCCGGGCTGCACGGGCTTTTCCGAAGTATCGGTGCAGTTCCAGATCACGTGGTGCGCCTGGGAATGCGACAGCGTGGCGCTGGAGACAGCGTCGACCCTGCTTCCCTTGGAAGACTGGTTCCAGTTGACCAGGTGGACAGCCCGGAAGAACGCGTGCACCTCCAGCGTCTTGATGAACTGGTTCTGCGGGCCCTCGATCCAGGTCGCTTCGACGTTCCGCGGCGAGAACCTGCCGTTGTAGGAGTGGGTCGTCACATCGAAACTGAACTGGCACATCGTCGGCCCACCCCCTCCGCTGCCGCCGCTGCTGGAAGAACCGCCGCTGCTGGAAGAACCGCCGCTGCTGGAAGAACCGCCGCTGCTGGAAGAACCGCCGCTGCTGGAGCCACCCGTGCCCGTGCCGGCGCCGGTCCCACCGCTACTCGATCCGCCGAACCCGGTAGTGGCACCGGTACCGCCCGCGCCGGGGCCGCCCAGGTTGTGACTGGGTTGCCAGAACGACGGGTCGTTACCCGAAACCGATCCACAGGCTGCGACGATACCGGCAGCCAGGAAAATTCCACAAGCATGGAAGTGCCGTCCCATGGCGATTCTCCTTCAGGTAGAGACGTCGTGTTGACGGCTGCACCGACGCCAATAGACTTCCACGCAGTCGACCGCCCGTCAACGCAAAGACCCCCATGAACTCCTCTTTCGATTCGCTGCACCGAGCGACGCGCGGTACCCGCGGGGTGGTCGTCGCTTGTCTTCTCGCCGTGCTCTGCACGGCGCTGCTTGCAGGTTGCGCCGATGTCCACGCCTACCAGCGTGGCCGGCTCGCGCATGCCAGCATGGATCCCGGCTACGCCGCGAGCGTGGGACAGGAACACGTCGAAGCGGTGCACGAAGGAGCCACGGGGGGACACGTCGGCGCGACCAGCGGTTGCGGCTGCAACTAGGCGGAGCTTCACTTGCGCGCAAACAAGCTCGGGCTGCTCCTCGGTGGACTAGCGCTCGTCATGTTCCTCGGCGGAAGCGCGCGCGCGGACGACAGCCATCACGGCACGACCATCGTCCACACGAAGGCGGAAACCTCGACCTACGCCGACTCGGACGCCGTGGCTGTGGTCTCGCCCGGCGTGGAAGCCAGCATCGAGGACCCGTTGTCAGGGTGGTCCGTCACCGGCACCTACATGGTCGACATCGTCTCGGCCGCCAGCGTCGACATCGTCTCCACCGCGAGCCCGCACTGGAGCGAAGTGCGGCACGCGGCAACCCTGTCGGCCAAATACAAACCGCATCTGTTCGGCGGCGGCGTGTCGGCAGCGATATCGCGGGAGCCCGACTACCTGTCGCTGTCCGCGGGCGGGAACGTCTCGCTCGAGCTCGACGACAAGAACGTCGTCCCCCTGCTCGGCTACAGCTACACGCACAACACGGCGGGCCGCAAGACGACGCCTTTCAGCGTCTACTCGCACGTCTACTCGACGCACACCATCAACGGCGCCCTGGAGCTGGTGCTGGACCCGTCCACGCTGGTCACCTTCGTGTCGGACGTGATCCTCGAGCGCGGCAACCAGAGCAAGCCGTACCGCTACGTGCCGCTCTTCGCACAGGACGTGGCGCCCAGCGTGCCGCTTGGAGCCACGGGCGACCTCGTCAACCAGCTCAGGCTACCCGGCAAGATTATCGAGAACCTACCGCTGTCCCGCAACCGCTTCGCACTGACGGCACGACTGGCGCAGCGGCTCAGCGCGTCCACCTTCATCGTCAGCGAGCGCGGCTACGTCGACGACTGGGGACAGAAGGCATCGACAACCGACATGCGCTTCGTCGTGGATGTCGGCAAGCGCTTCTTCCTGTGGCCGCACCTGCGTCTAGACGTCCAGAGCGCCGTGTCGTTCTGGAAGCGCGCCTACATCGGACAGCTCGGGCCGGGAGGGCTCGTCAACGTCCCCGCGTTGCGCACGGGCGATCGCGAGCTCGGCCCGCTGCTCACCACGACCTTCGGCGGGGGCTTCCGCTGGAACATCGGGCCGTCGCTCCGCCCGGCAGACGTGGGCCTGGTGTTCCTCGCGGAGGGAGCGGAGACGAACTACCGCGACGCGCTGTTCATCAAGAACCGCCTGTCGGGCTTCAGCGCGCTCGAGCTGGAGGCGACCTTCCAATGATGCGTCCTGTGCTGCTGTCTCTACTTCTGTGCGCACCGCCGCTGCTCGGCGCGTGTCACCCGGACCCGGTGCACTCCGACAAGGTAGCTGCGCAGGGTCCGGAGGACCCGGGCATCCCGACCGGACCGCTGCACCGGCCGGGTCAGCCGTGCCTGGTGTGCCATGGCGACGCGGGGCCGGCGAGCATGGTGATGTCTCTGGCCGGCACGCTCTACCAGGAAGACAAGTCCCGCAACCCGCTGGAAGGCGCCATCGTGCAGGTCTTCGATTCGGCCGGGCACAAGACAGCCACCGCCACGAATTGCATGGGCAACTTCTTCATCCAGAAGAAATCGTTCGACCCCGTGTGGCCGGTGTGGGTGCAGATCAAATACGGCGCCAACCTACCCGCCGTGCCGATGAGCTCCGCGATCTTCCGCGACGGCTCCTGCGCCAACTGTCACCACGACCCGACGGGACGCGCGACCGCCGGGCACGTCTACTTCCTGCCCCAGGGCACGATGTCCTTCCCGAAGGGCGGCTGCAAATGACCGGTAACGCCTGCCTCCGCTACCTCGGCACCGCGCTGATCGGCGGCGCCTCGCTCGTGACATCGGCGTGCGCGGGACCGTCGCCCGACGGCCACACGCAGTTCAAGGCGCCCGATGTCGCCAGCTTCAGACCGGTCGCCGACATGCTCGGCAAGCGCTGCGGCACGCTCGACTGCCACGGCAGCACGGTGCGCAGCCTGCGCATCTATTACTGGAGGGGGCTCAGACTGGATCCGGCCGATGTTCCCGGCATCAAGACGACGCAAGCCGGCACCACGGACGCCGAATACCAGGCGACATACACCTCCGTGCTGACCCTGGAACCGGAGATCATGGGAACGGTGCTGGTCCAGCACGGCGACCCCACGGCGCTGACCATCGTGCGCAAGGCTCGTGGCGCCGAGCACCACAAGGGCGGCACCGTGCTCGAGGCGGGCGGGGCGGCCGACCGCTGTCTGATCGGGTGGCTCGTCGGCAAGGGCACCGGCACGGCCTGCACCGACGGGCTGGCGATCCCGCACACCCTGAAGCCGTTCCAGGGGCTCTGACCCCCTCGGCCGCGCTACAGCCCGAGCGTGTAGCCGAGCTCGAGCGACGCGGCGGTGCCGCTGGACGGGAACAGCTGCATCAGCTTCAGGTCAGCGAGGATGCCGTTGTGGTGCCCGAGCTCCCAGTAGACGCCCCCGCCCAGCCCGGCGAACGACATCCCCTCCTTCTTCCACGCATCGAGCCTCTGACCGGGCGGGTTGTCGATCTGGCTCGGAGGGGGGGCCACGTTGCGGTTCTCGAGCACCGGCACGGACTTCTTCACGTCGACCTGGGCGAGCCCACCAGCCGCGAACACGAACGGCACGAGACCGCCGCCGTTCATCCCATCCTTCGAGAAGTAATAGGCGAGGCGTGCCTCGGCGTGCAGCGGGAAGAAGCGCTTGCCGCCGTCGGACTGCGGTGCACGGCCCTGGAGCACGTAGCCGAGACGGAGCCCGACGCTGAACCGACTTCCCAGCACCAGATCAGTGCCGAGCAGCAACCGCGTCGTCGCCAGCGCCAGTCCACTGCCGATGTGACCGCCCTGCCCCGGCAGCGGCGTGCCGTGATACTGCACGCCGTCCTGGCGGAAGCACGAAAAGCCTTTCTCGATCTGGCTCTGCGGCGAGCACACGTCGTCGCCGCCCACGAACGCGAGGTCCTGGTCCAGCGAAAGGCTCAGCCAGGCCAGCGCTGGCCCGTGTTTGGAGCTCTTGCCTCCTCCGCTGCAGCTTTCTGGCGGCTCGCTTCCGGGCAGGCGCGGAGCATCGCCGTATAGCTCCTGGACGAGCTCGATCTTGTAGGGCTCGTCCGGCGCACCCGCACTGGCCACAACGCGGTCATCGTCGTCGACGGCGCGCACGTAGTACCGCACTTCGTCGTTGCCGGTGACGGCATCGCACGGGATCTCCGCGCCGTAGCCGTCGCCGACCGGGTGCATGTGCCTGGAGTGCCAGGACTTGTCCGGGGCCGAACGATAGTAGAGCTTGAACTTCTTCGCGCCCACGTCACCGGGCACCTCGACGTAGACCGGAACAGGAGTCCCGCGGCGCTGCTCGGCCACCGGCTCGTGCTGGAGCTCACCCGAGCTGGCAGGCCCTGCCTTGCCCTTGCCGCCCGCCGCCTCGTAGGCGGACTGCAGCTCGGGCGTCACGTACGCCGGATCCAGCTTCAGCGACGGATCCGCGGCGAGCGCGTTCTGCATCGCTTCGAGACCGTGCGCCGGGTCCTTCAGACCGACGATGTACACCGTTGCCAGATCCCTCAGGATGCGCCCGAGCCGCTTGGTGGAGCAGCCGGACTGGCACACGCTGACAGCCTTCTTCAGCTTCTTTTCAGCCCCCTTGAAGTCCGTCGCCAGGTAGTCCTGGTTCATCGCCTGGTCTTCGAGGCGCTTTGCCCGGGCATCGGGCGACGCCGCGCGGGCCGGCGCGGCCGCGAAAAGCGACACCAACGCCAGACCCAGCGACCACAGAAGCCTCCACCGCGGGGCGCTCTTCCGCAGACCAGACGGGACGCCAGAGCGGGACAGCGAGATCTCCGACATGTTCAAGGACTCGGCGAATACCCGCCTGTACGGATTCATCGAGCGCGATGCCGCTCGCGGCGGCTTGACTGTGCCCGTGTTCGATCCTCTAGCGCCAACAAACAACCCGTCAGCGGGTCAGCTTTTTCCCACTCGCTGAACTTGCCTGTCAAGCTGGCCGGAAAGCCGGATACAGGGGGATAGACTTCCACGCCACGGAGCGATTGCCGCGCTTCTGGTAGCACGGGAAGCTTTCGCTCTGGATGCACAAGCCCCGCGCCGGGGGTTACGCGTAGCGGGTGCCCCAAGGGTAGTCGTGCTGGACCCGCGGTTCGGGCATTTCGACGCCCAGCACACTGCACAGCTTGAGCAGGAGCTCGTAGAAGATGAACGCGCTGGCGCCGTACAGCACGCGGTCGGCGACCTCGAAGTGCGGCAACAGCCAGCTCTTCCCACGCCATTCGGTGGGAACCGCGCCGTAGCGGCTTTCGCCGGTGATCCACGGCGCGAGCGGCAGCTCCACCATCCGCGACAGCTCGCTGCTCGCGACGCGCGGCCGGGCCCCGGGCAGAACTGCCGCGACGAAGGGATGGATCAGGAAGCGGCCGGTGACGACCGGGATCGGAGACAGCGTTCCGAGCTCCTCGAGATCGCCCCCGGCGAGCGCGACCTCCTCGTGAACCTCGCGGAACGCAGCGGCACGCAGATCGCAATCCTCCGGCTCGAGCTTGCCGCCGGGAAAGCCGACCTCACCGGGATGGTCGCGCAGCTCTTCCGAACGGACGACGGCGATTACCGACGGCACGGGATCGAAACGGATCGGGACGACGACGGCAGCAGGCTTCGCTTCGGGTCGCGTCATGTGTGGCGGCAGCGGGCTCGGCAGCTCCAGTGCCCGCCGAACCAGGAGCGCCGTGATGGGTAGGGGGAGATCCACTTGGACGCCCGAGTCTAGCGCAGGGAACGCCGCGTGCCCGCGAGCGCGGCGCGGCGCTAGACCCGCACCACGCGTTGCGACGAAATCCGCATGAAACGGAGCGACAGCGCCACGGCAACGCCGGTCAGACCGGCGCTCAGCCCCCACCAGAGCCCGCGCGCGCCCAGTCCGGTGTGGAAGGCCAGCAGCACGCCGAGCGGCAGACCGATCAGGTAGTGACCCGCCAGATTGGCGAACAGCGGGAAACGCGTGTCGCCGGCGCCGCGCAGCGCCCCGGCGAGCACCGCCTGCGCGCCATCGGAGAGCTGGAAGACGGCCGCGATGAACAGGAGCGGCACAGCCGCAGCGATCACGTCGCGCTTGTCGGTGATGATGCCGGCCAGCTCCTTCGGCAGGAGCAGGAAGGTCAGGGCCGCCAGGCTCATGAAGGCCATGCCGCTCGAGAGCCCGATGATCCCCGCCCGTCGGGTGCCGGGCCCATCGCCGCGTCCGATGGCGTGCCCGACGCGCACCGACGCCGCCGCGCCGATACCGACGGGAACCATGAACGTGGCACTGGCAAGCGTGATGGCCACCTGATGGCCGGCCAGCGCGCGGGTGTCGATGTTGCCCATCAGCACGTTGACCAGACTGAAGACGCCGAACTCCGCGGCCATCGTCAGACCGATCGGCGCGCCGAGAACCAGCGCCTTCTTCATCAGCTCGCGACTCGGCAGAAAGCGCTCCCGGGCGCCCGGTAGCTGGACCTTCCTCACGGCGTACATCAGCACCAGCATCTGTGCGACGGTGCATGCGGTGCTGGCCCAGGCTGCGCCCGGCACGCCGAGCGCCGGCACGCCGAGCGCCGGCAGCCCGAACCGGACCAACCCGGCATCTCCGAACACCAGGGCCCAGCTGAGCGGCAGGTTGACGACATTGGCGACGACCACGGACACCACGACCGGCCGCGTGATGGAGACCGCTTGCAGGTAGCTGCGGCAGGCGACGAACAACAGGAACGGCACCAGACCGAACAGTCGTGCGAACAGGTAGGCGCGGGTGGGCTCGGCGGTGACGTGGGCGATACCGAACCGCTCGAGGAGCGTGCCAAGACCCGCCACCGCCAGCGCGATCGGTGCACCGAGCAACAACGCCAGAAACCCGCCCTGCCACAACATGCGGCGCGCCTGGGCCGGCTCGTCCGCGCCGATCGCCTGGGCCACTAGCGGGTCGAGACCGAGCATGATGCCCATGCCGACGACGGCGACCACGAAGAACACGGAGTTGCCAAGCCCGGCCGCGCCGAGCTCGATCTCGCCAAGGCGTCCCACCACCGCGGTATCGACCGCGCCGATCAGCACCTGGCCGAGGTTCGCTGCGGCAAGCGGAACCGCCAGGCGCATGAGCGCCCGGAGCTCCGCCCTCGCTGGCGATGAAGCCGGTGCCGGAAGCATCTGTTGAAGACCGATCTGCATGGGGAGGAGACAGGCGTCCAGCGGGCAGGCGGCTGGCGGCGCGCCCCCAGCGGCGCAGAGTGTGACCAACCCAACCAACGCCGCAAGCGGCGATCGTCTTCACCCGGGTATCGTTTTCCCCGGATGCGGCCCTTTCCGCTGGCCTCCGGCCCGGCCGGAAGCGAACATCGGGGCGATGGCTCGCCCGCTGTTCGTGTTCGCCCACGGCGCCGGGGCCGCATCCGGTTCGCCCTGGATGATCGGTTGGAGGGACCGGCTGCAGACGCTCGGCAAGGTGGTCAGCTTCGACTACCCCTACATGCGGGCAGGCCGGCGTTCGCCCGATCGTCTTCCGAAGCTGATCGAGGCGCACCGCGAGGCGCTCGCCTCCGCCCGCCGCGGACACCGCGGCCCCGTGGTCTTGATCGGCAAGAGCATGGGCTCGCGCGTGGGCTGCCATCTGGCGCTCGAGGAGCCCGTCGACGCGCTCGTGTGCCTCGGATATCCGCTCAAGGGCGCTGGCAAGACGGGCGCCGTGCGGAACGAGGTCCTGCTCGCGCTCGGGACACCGATCCTATTCGTGCAGGGCACACGAGATCCGCTGTGTCCGCTCGAGCTTCTGGCCGCGGTACGGCGCAGGATGAAAGCGGAGAACGAACTGTACGTAGTGGAAACGGGCAACCACTCTCTGCAGGCGACGAAAACGCGCCTCAAGACAAGCGGCGAGACCCAGGACGACGTCGACGAGCAGATTCTCGCCGCACTCGAAGCCTTCCTGAAACGCGTGCTTCGCTAGCCCGGTTGGTCGCGCGGGCGGATCAGGATGTCGTGGACCTGCATGTGCGGCGGGCTCGCGAGCACGAAACGAACGGCGCGCGCGATGTCCCCGGCCTCGAGGACCTTATAGCGTCCGTACGTGTGCTCCGCGGCCTCCGCGCTCTTGTGGTAGTGCTCGGCGAAGCCGGTCTCCACGTAGCCGGGACTGATGGCGCTTACGCGGATCGCGCTGTCCCGCTCCCTGAGCTCCTGGCGCAGTGCCTCGGTCAGCGCGCGGACCGCGTACTTCGTCGCCGAATACACTCCGCTGCCGGACGGGACGCGATGCGCGGCCATGGAGGAGATGTGCACCACGTGTCCGTCGTCGCCGCGCCGGAACATGTCGGACAGCGCTTCACGGGTGCAGACGCACAGGGCCAGGACATTGACCTCGAGCATCTCGCGCCACTCTTCGGTGCTGCCGGACAGGAGCGACGCCGCATGCCCGAGCCCGGCGTTGTTGACCAGCACATCCACGCCGCCCCAGCGCTCGCGCAGAGTCGTAAACAGGCGCCCGATGTCGTCTTCCCTACGCAGATCGGCAACCAGCGGGAGCAATTCCGACGCTCCGAGCTCGGCCTCGAGCTCGCGCAGAGGCCCGTCGCGGCGCGCGCAGACGGCGACCTTCATGCCTGCGCGCCCGAGCTCCAGGGCCGTTGCCCGTCCGATTCCCGAGGAAGCGCCGGTGACGAGTGCGACCCGGCCCTTCCAACGCTCCATTTCCGACGAGTCGCTCATGCTCGCGGATGCTTGCAGAACGGGCCCGCCGATGCCAGGCATGGCGACGCGGTCGAGGGCAGACTGAGTCCCCCCCGACCGGTCCGGAAAATGCGAGGATGCCCCCGCATGGGGCCGGAGCGAACAGGCGTGGAGTCCATCTGCATCGAGAGCCAGCCGGACGACGGACTGTTCGGCATCGTCAACCGGGCCCAGGCTGCGGTCTCCGGCGAAGGCAAACTGGGGCCCGTCGGCGTGCTCGCGATCGGTCTCGATACGGACGAGCTCGAGGGAGCCGACGTACAGATCGAAGCGGCCTACGCGCACAAGGGCGCACGGCGGGTGCTGCAGCGGCTCGACGTGCACGCGCGCGCGCTCGCCAAGGAGGCTGCGCCGGACCAGCTTCTGTCGGCCGCGATCTCCGGGTTCGGCGGACAGAAGTTCACGAACATCGTGCTGGCGCCTCCGGACACGCTCGAGACGCGCAGCTCGCGCGCCGACGCCGGACGTATCGCCGTACCGGAGAGCGGGCTCTCCGAGGCGCTGGACCTGACGGTGTACTTCCCGTCGCGCGTGCGCTTCTACGCCAAGAACCTGGCGCTGCTTTCCGACGGCCTGGAAGCGAATGTGCTTGATGACCTCGCGGCCGTGCTCGGAGCACTGGGCGTCCAGAGCCGCCGCCGCGACGCGAAGCTGCGCATCGCCGCCCACCAGCTGCGCGCGCCGGTGACCCGCGAGCAGCAGAGCGCGGCCTACCAGGAGGCTAGCCGCCGCGGTCTGCCGGTATCGCTGTACGCGGCAACGCTACCTACCACGCAGTCCATGCGCGTCGCCGAGGGGCGCGTGCGACTCGACAATGGCGAGAGCGTTGCCTACGTCGATTGCCAGCTGAGCCACGGGCTCACGCCGGAATCGATGTGTACGCTGAGCGACGCGATGAAGATGCAGCAGATCTTGAAGCACCACTTCGCCCTGGAGCTCGGTGGCAGGCGCTGGAGGGTGGAGAACGTGCACGGCGAGCCGGGCGACAGCAGACCGGTGGCCGCCGGCCACGGCATCAAGTGGTCGAAGCGCGGACGCCGACGCTAGTCGCCCGGCTAGCGAAGCCCGATCGCGCTGCTCAGTCCGCCGACGGCGGCGGCTCGGACCGTGACGGCGGCGGCTCAGACCGCGACGGCGGCGGCTCGGACCGCGACGCCATCGACTGCTCCGACTCCATCGCGGGGTCCATCAGGATCGCCAGCCAGCGCCACTCCGCGTTGTTGTCGAGGGAGATCTTCACGACCATCATGAGGGGAACGGAAAGCAGCATGCCAGCCGGCCCCCAGAGCCACCCCCAGAAGATCAAGGACAGGAAGACGACCAGCGTCGAAAGCCCCAGACGCCGCCCGAGCAGGCTCGGCTCGACGATATTGCCGATCATCATATTGATGGCGAAGAAACCGGCCGCCACGATCATGGCGCGCCCGAAGCCAAACTGCACCGTGGCCAGCAGCACCGGCGGAACCGCCGCGACGATCGAGCCGAGGTTCGGAACGTAGTTCAACAGGAAAGCAATCAGCCCCCACAGCGCCGCGAAATCCACCCCGAGGATGACTAGCAGGAGCCACACGAGGAAGCCGGTGGCCGCGCTGACGTAGGTCTTTATCACGATGTAGTTCTGGACCTCGGTGGTCACCTTCGAGAAGCGGCTCAGGTCCGCCTCCGGATCACCCATCGCGGTGCGGATCTTGCGGGGCAGCGCCGTCACCTCGAACAGGATGAACGCCATCGTGAGGATCACGAGCAGCGCGTTCGACAGCGCCGCCGCCAACTGCGTCAGCGTGCCACCGATCACGCTGACCACTGCGGAGGACTTGAACAGCGTGTGCATGCGGCGGCTGGAAAGGTCGATGCCGTGCGCCGTCAGCCAGCGGGCGCTGCCACCGACCACGTCTTCGAGATCCGTCTGGTAGCGCGGCAGCGCGGCCACGAAGGCATTCACCGAGCTGCCGACGAAACCGCCGACGGCGGCGAGCACCGCCACGACGCCCAGCACGACCAGCGGAACCGAGACAATCGTGGGCACCCTGTGCCGCTGCATCCAGAGCACGATCGGGGCCGCCAGTACCGCCAGGAACACGGACAGGACGAGCGGCACGAGCAGCGGCTGGCCCGCCTTCAGGCCGGCCAGCACGACGATCACGCCGGCCGCGGTCAACAGGTAGCGCGAACCGGCGAAGCCCTTCTCCTCCGCCATCGCTCCGGAGGATACCGGGCCACGCGGGAACGGCAATCTTCGTACAGCGGGAGGCGCGTCCGCTAGTCCCGCGTTTCCATCGAAGCGATGGGGGCTTCGCACGCGCGGCTGCGCCGCGCAACGCCAGACTAGCACCGTTTGTTGGGGGCGCAGCAGCGCCCCCTCGGCTTCGCCGAGCCTCCCCCTCGACCGCTCCGCGGTCGTCTAGCCCCTCGATTCAAGTGAATCGAGGCGCTAGTCCCGCGTTTCCATCGAAGCGATGGGGGCTTCGCACGCGCGGCTGCGCCGAGCAGGCGGGGACGCCGTTGATCCAGCGCGCGCCCGCCCCGCCCAGCGAGCGGCGATCCACGCACCAGGTCGACAGCCCCGCCCGGGCGCATAGCGCCGCGGCGGCCGCACCGGCGGTTCCGGCTCCTATGATGGCAACGTCGGCCTGCATGTCGTATCAGGTCGGGCGGGCGACAAGCGCACACTATTCGTGGGCGGCAGCCGAGGAGCGAGACCATGTCGGAGACGATCAGCGTCGACAAGAGCGCGCACATCACCACCCTCTGGCTCGAAAAGCCGACCATGCCGCCGAAAATGTTCGAGGAGCTCGGCAGCGCGTTCAGCGAAATCGCTCTCGATCACGACGTACGGGCCGTGGTCGTCCGCTCGCGGACCAAACACTTCACCTACGGGCTCGACCTGACGGCCGCCTTCCAGGAGCTCGGCGCGGCGTTCAGCGGCGGCACGGCGAAGCCACGCATGGAGCTGTTTTCGACGATCCGCCGGCTGCAGGGCTACCTGGACGCCGTCGCGGACTGCCCGGTGCCGGTGATCGCGGCCGTGCACGGCTGGTGCGTCGGCGGCGGAGTCGATCTGATCAGCGCCTGCGACATCCGCTACGCGACCCAGGACGCGAAGTTTTCCGTGCGCGAGACGCGCATCGCCATCGTGGCGGACCTCGGCAGCCTGCAGCGGCTGCCCCCGATCATCGGCCAGGGTCACACACGCGAGCTGGCATTTACCGCCAAGGACATCGATGCAGCGCGCGCCCGCGAGATCGGACTGGTCAACGACGTGGCACGCGACCAGAAAGAGCTCGCGGAGCTGGCGCTGTCGACGGCGCGGCAGATCGCCGAAAACGCCCCGCTGACCGTGCGCGGCGTGAAGCAGGTGCTCGACTTCGGCCGTGACCGCCGCGTCGCCGACGGGCTGGAATACGTCGCGGCCTGGAACTCGGCGTTCCTGGCCTCCGAAGATCTGGGCGAAGCCATGGGCGCTTTCCTGGAAAAGCGGCCTCCGGCGTTCAAGGGCAAGTAACGAGCCGCGCTGCCGCGCACGCGCCAACCTGTTAGACTCACCCGGAAACGAGGCCCGGTGCGCTTTCCCGGACGACGCAAACACAAGCACTACTTCCCGGTTCAGGAGCGGGACCCGCTGCTCCACCACGCGGGCCTCGACGCACCCGAGGCGAAGATCCACATCGTCGGTATCGACCAGACGCTGGTGGACATCGACGCGCGGGTCTCCGACGAGCTGCTTCTGCGCTACGAGCTCCCGAAGGGCGGCTCCACCGTCGTTCCTGACGAACGCGCGCTCGCGCTCTACGACGAGCTCTTTGCCAGCGGGCAGATCGCCTACGAGTTCGCCGGCGGAACCGTGGGCAACACGCTGCACAACTACTCGCTCCTCGCCGACGACGCGGCCATCCTGCTCGGCGTGATGAGCGACCCGATCCGCTTCGGCACCTCGGGCTACCGCTATCTATCGAGCACCTCGAGCCGCGTGAGCCTCGACCATCTGCAGCCCGTCGACGGCCCTATCGGTCGCTGCTTCGCCCTGATCACGCCCGACGGCGAGCGAACCTTCGCCGTCAGCGCGGGCAGGATGAACGAATTTTCTCCGGAGAGCGTGCCGGAGTCGATCTTCGAGAGCGCTGCCGCCCTGGTCATCTCCGCGTACTTGATGCGGGCGAGCGACGGCGAACCGATGCCGGAGGCGACGCGGCGTGCCGTGTCGCTCGCGAGGCAGAACGGGGTACCGGTAGTGCTTACCCTCGGCACCCGCTTTGTCATCGCCGAGCGCCCGGATTTCTGGCGCACCTTCATTGCGGAGAGCGTGGACATCCTCGCGATGAACGAGGAGGAGGGCGAGGCGCTGACCGGGGCGGAGGATCCGCTGGTCGCGTGCGAACGCGCGCTTCAGTGGGCCGACCTCGTGTTGTGCACGGCCGGGCCGATCGGTCTCTACCTCGCCGGGTACACCGACGACGCGGTGAAGCGCGAGACGCGCTATCCGCTTCTGCCTGGCGCGATCCCCGAGTTCAACCGCTACGAGTTCAGCCGGCCCATGCTCCGACAAGCGTGCGAAAATCCCGTGAAGGTGTTCGCGCACATCGCGCCCTACCACGGCGGCCCCGGGCAGATCACCAGCTCGAACGGCGCGGGCGACGCCGCACTGTCGGCGCTCCTGCACGACATCTCGGCCAACCGCTACCACCGCGCGCGCGTGCCCAGCTCCGCCAAGCACGTCCGTGAATTCATGACGTACTCGTCCATGAGCCAGGTCTGCCGCTACGCCAACCGCGTGAGCTACGAGGTGCTCGTGCAGTCTTCGCCGCGGCTCAGCCGCGGGCTGCCCGAGCGCGAGGACGGCCTGGACGACAAGAAATACTGGGCGAGGTGAGGCCGCGGGCGCGCTGCCGGGCCCGGGGAGCCGCAGCGCTATCTGTCCGTAATACCAGGTATTTCCTCCGCATTTTAACGTCGTAGCGGGCGCCGGGCATGCACGGGTGGCATGTCGACGAGCTTCCCGACCCCGCTGTCCCTGGCGCTGCCCGCCCAGGCTTGCGAAAAAGGCCCCGCCTTGTCCGTCGAGCACGAGCTCGTGGCCCGCGCCCTCGATGGCGACGGCCGCGCCTTCGCTTCGCTGGTAGAGCCCCACCTGTCGATGCTCTACCGCATCGCGGCGCGCGCTTGCGGCAGCTCCGCGCTCGCCGAGGACGCCGTGCAGGAAGCGCTCACCGTCGCCTACCAGCGGCTCGACCGCTACCAGCCGGGCACCTCGCTCAAGGCCTTCCTGGCAGCCATCGCCGTGCGCAAGGCCCACACCCTGCTGCGCGGCGAGCGCCGCCGCAGGGTTCGCGAAGAGGTCGCCGACACGCCCGAGCATCCGGCGGGTCCCGGCGAGCTACTCGATGCAGAGCGCACGCGCGCCCGCATCCGCGAGGTATTGTCGAGCCTGCCGAAGAAGCGGCGCGAGGTCGCGATGCTCAGGCTCGACGCCGGCATGTCGTACAACGAGATCGCGAAAGCCGTCGGTTCGACCGAAGGCTCGGCACGCGTGCTCGTGCACCTGGCACTCAAGGAGCTACGCGAAAAGCTTGGTGAAGTCGTCGCAACCGGGGAGCAGGAATCATGAAACCGGACCGGCCTGTCCACGATGAAGAGCGGGAGCTCATGCAGCTGTTCGACGCGACGGCCGACAAGCCGTCCGGCCCGACGCTGACCAAGCTGAGCGCGCGCGCCGCCGACGTCCCGGCGCGTGTGAAGCGGCGTCCGCGCTGGCGCTCGCTTCTGTTCTGGGCGCCGGGCATGGCCGCGGCCGTCGCCGCGCTCGTGTTCGTGCTGTCTCCCTCGCTGAAGCACTCGCGCGCAGGAGCGGTGGCGTCCAGCCCGACGCATCCGGCCCTGGTCGCGCGTGTGCCGGAGAAGCTCGCCAAGGTGCCCGCAGCTCCCGCGACTCCAGCAGCTCCGGTAGCGACCGAAGGCTCCGACTCGGCCGATCTGGCCGCGGCATTCGATGACAGCGACGCGACGGCGACTGCCGCCATCAGCCTCGACCCGCTCTACGGCCCGTCGCAGGACGACGACCTCGACGCCTGGCTGTACGCGACGAACAGCGTGCTGAAAACCGGAGGTTGACGCTTAACGCCGGCTCGGCCCGCGGCATCCTTCCACTGAAACCACCCGAGGACCCCACCATGTTCCAGACCCGCATCGCCGCCTTTGTCCTACCCGCAGCCCTGGCGCTCTCCGTGGCTGCGCCCGCCTTCGCGGGTCCCGGCGCTCCGCCCGCCGCCGCGCAGGCGCAGGCCCAGAAGCGTGCCAAGCTCGAAGCGCGGCTGAAGAAGATCCGCGGCGCGGTGCTGCGCAAGCGCGTGGGCCTCGATGAGAAGCACGCCAGACTGGTCGAGGGCGTCCTCGATCGCTATCGCCCCAAGCGCCAGGCGCTGCAGAAGCAGATGCACGCGCATCGCCAGGCCATCGGCAAGCTGCTGAAGGCGGACAGCAACGACCAGAACGCCTACCGCCGCGAGATCGCCGGCATGCGCAGCGCCAAGAAGCAGCTCGATGCACTGCGCGAGCGCGAGATCAACGAGGTCAGCCGCCTGCTCACGCCCAAGCAGCAGGCCAAGCTGGCGGTCGCGCTGCGCCGCATGCAGCGCCGCCTGCACCAGGCCATGCAGCAGTACCGCGGACGCCACGGCGGCGGAGGCCCGCGCCCGGCCGACTTCGCGTTCTAGAACTTCTCGACGTTCGGCCTGAGGTCGAGCTCCAGCGTCCAGGCGCTGGGCTTCTGCTGGTGCAGCTGCCAGTACGTCTCGGCGATTTCGTCGGGGGCGAGGAACGTCTCGGTCGCTCGATTGGGCAGCATGCCGCGGACGCGCGGGCTGTCGATCTGGCCGTCGATGACGACGTGGGCCACGTGGACGCCCTGCGCCCCGAACTCGCGCGCCATCGACTGCGCGAGCGCGCGCAGGCCGAACTTGCCCACCGCCAACGCGGCGAAGCGCGCTCCGCCGCGCCGCGCGGCCGTCGCCCCCGTAAAGAGCACGCTACCGCGCCCCGCCGCGACCATGTCCGGTAGCACCTGCTGCGCGGCATACAGCGCACCCGCGCAGTTCACCTTCCAGCACTGCTCGAACACCGCCGGCTCGAGCTCGAGCAGGCCGCCCATCTGGAAGGCGCCGGCGTTGTACACGAGCACCTCGGGCTTGCCGATCTCGCCCCTGATGCGGGCGAACGCCTCGGCCAGCGAGCGGGGATTCGACGCATCCGCCGGAACCCCGACGGCGCGGCCTCCCGCTTCGCGGATCTCGCGCTCCACCGGCTCGAGCTTGTCGGCGCCGCGCGCCATCAAGCCCACCGCGTAGCCGCCGCGCGCGAAGCGCCGCGCCAGCGCGGCGCCCAGGCCCGGACCAATTCCAATCACCACGGCGCTCGGCTGTTTGCTCATCTCCACACCCTCTCTCGACAGGCCCTAGCGATTGTTTCGCGGCTTGCGCTCCCAGGCGCTGATCGCGTGCTCGCGGCCTTCCGCCTTGCGCCGCATCCAGGCCAACGCTTCCACGTGGTGCGTGTGCGGGAACATGTCGAACCCGGTCACGCTTTCCAGCTCGTAGCCGCTTCTGGCGAGCACCCGGAGGTCGCGCGCCAGGGTGACCGGATCGCAGGAGCACACCGCGACGTAGCGCGGAGCCAGATCCGCCACCGCCGGCAGCACGTCCCGCGCGCCGCTGCGCGGCGGGTCGAGCAGTACGAGATCGAAGCGGCGGCGCTTGCGCACCAGCGCGCGGACCCGGTGCGCGACGTCGCCAGGCAAAAATCCCGGGTCGGGCAGACCAGCGCTACGCGCCGAGCGGCGCGCCGCTTCGATGCCCGCATGCTCGCGGTCGATCCCGATGCCCGTCAGACCCGCCGAAAGCAGCGGCAGCGCAAAGTTGCCCGCCCCGCAGTACAGATCGCAGAAGCTGGCAAGGCCCCGCTCGCGAGCTCCCTCGAGCACCGCGCGCACCATCTCGGTGTTCACGCTCCAGTTGACCTGCGTGAAGGCCTCCAGTGGTGCCGAAAGCTCCACGCCGCCCGGAAGCGGCCAGCGCTGCTCGTCGCCCGGATCGGGAGCGTGGCGCGCGTGTGGCTCGCGCTCGACACCGACCGCGAATCTCTCCGCAAGCTCGTCGCGGAAGGCGGCCGTACTCTCCGGCAGCGTCTGGTGGCCGTCGCGCGGCACGAGCTCCAGCGCCAACGGCGGACCGGAAGGAGCCGTACGCATCTCGATCGCCGACAGCGCCGACAGGGCGCCGGGATGTCGCGCCGCCACTTCGCGCACGACCAGAAGCGCTTGCTCGACCGCCGGCAGGCTCACCGGACAACCGGGAACCTCGATCAGCTGGTGGCTGCGCCTCGCGAACAGACCGATGCGTCCCGCGTCGTCGACGTGGACGCGCAGACGGCCGCGATAGTGCAGGTCCGTACCCGCGCTGACGACTGGCAGCGCTTCGGGCAGCTCGCGGAAACCCCCGGTGCGGCTCAGCGCCTCGCGCAGCACACCCGCCTTCGCGCGGAGCTGTGCCTCGCGCGACAGATGCATCCAGTCACAGCCGCCGCACGTGTCCGCGACCGGACATGGCGCCTGCACGCGTTCAGGACCCGACTCGACCAACTCCCACGTCAGCGCGCGCACGTAGCTGCGACGATCGTCGATCTCGATCGGATGGATGACGTCACCCGGCAGCGCGCCGCTCGCGAATCCGACACGCCCGTCGCCGAGACGCGCGAAGCCGTCGCCTCCCGGCACCATGCGGAGGATCTCCCAGCTTGCCGGCGCCGCGCGCGGACCGGACCCGAGCCCCTCCGGCGCCGACGCTCTCTCGTTTCCGGACGTTATCGCCACCCTGGCAGCGTCGCAGGCGATCGCCTCCGGGTCCAGCGCGCCAGCGCAAATCTGGAACGAGCTTCCGGACCGGAAGGCACGCCGCACACACACGTCGTCCTGGCTCGGATAGACTCGATAGCGGGGACCTCCAGGTCGCCGGCAAGGGAGAGCAGTGCGGCAGGCGGCAACCGGATCGGCCGGGGGCTGTCACACTCCGGGGCACTGCCGCGATGATCATCATGGGAAAAGAACCGATGCCCGCGAGCACGACCTCCACACCCGACGATCCGCCGATTTCCGGCTCTTCCGGCACTCCGGAGCCGCCGCCCGGGGCCCACGCTCTCCTGGCCGATCCGGCGCGGAGAGCCGCGCTGCTGCGCTTCGTCCGGCCGCGCGTCCCGGCGTCGGAGGTGGAGGACATCGTGCAGACCACGCTCGCCGACGCGCTGGTCTCGCCGAAGACCCCGGACGATCCGGCGGAGCTCGACCGCTGGCTCTATCGCATCGCCCGCAACAAGATCGCCGACTTCTTCCGGCGCGGGCGCCGCGAGCTGCCCCAGGAGCCGGGGCACGGCGACGAAGTACCCGCCGAGAGCTCCCCCCACAGCGCGCGCGACCTGTTGCGATGGGCGGAGCGCGAGCTGCCCGACGGCGAGGGCGCCGACCGCACCCTGGAGTGGGCGCTGCGCGAGGCCGAGGGCGACAAGCTGGAGAGCATCGCCGCGGAGGCCAGCATGCCGGCGCCTCGAATCCGGCAGCGGGTCTCCAGGCTGCGCCGCCATTTCCGCGGGCGCTGGGCGGCCGAGCTGGCGGCCGTGGCCGCCCTGGTCGGGCTCTCGCTCCTGTTCTGGAAGCTGTGGAAGAAGCACACGGCCCCCGCAAGCCCCCAGCAGATTGCGCACGAGCCAACCCACAAGCCGACGCCGCTGGAGCGCGCCGGCTCACTGAGGCGCTCGGCGCTGGAGGATTGCGCCGCCCAGCGCTGGCAGAGCTGCCTCGACGGCCTGGACGCCGCGCGCCAACTCGACGCCGACGGCGATCGCGCCTCCCGCGTGCAGCGGGCCCGGAGCGCGGCCTCGGCGGCGCTGCACCCGAGTCCCCCGGAGCCCGCGAAGAGCGCGCCGCCGGCCAGGAGTGCCCCGGTGCCGAAGCCGCACACGATGAACTCGCTGGACGGGAAGAAGACCGCGCCGCTCCCGACCGCCGCGCCCAAGCTGCCGAAGTCGAAGTCGACGTTCGACCCCGGGTCGGTGCCTCTGCCGAAGGGCGTGCAGTCGGAAGCGCCGAACCCGCGCCCCAAGCAGGCTGCGCCCCAGCAGGCTCCGCCCCAGCAGGCCCCCTCGCCGGAGCCGGGCGGGAACAGCGTCGGCCGCTGAACGGCCGGCGCGTGGTGGCTCCGCCCCGGCGCACGTCACACCTTGCCGCGCCCGCGCGATGATCAGGTGAAGCGACGGCGCGCCAGGCTCGACGGTTCGAGCCCGCATCGCGCTGGAAAACGGGCCCGCGCTGCGGGCCAGGAGGCGGAGCCATGTCTGGATGGGTGTCGGGTCGTCTGCGTGTTCTTCCAATAATGGCCGGGCTGGCCGCGCTGGCCGGCGCGTGGCTGGTGCCCGCGCGCCAGAGCGCCCAGGCGCGGCCCGCTCCGGGAAAGAAGGCGAGCGCGCCGCCGGCGCGCAGCAGCACGGCCGCCCCGGCGCAAACGGCCAAGCCCGCCGTGCCGGCCATGCGCCAGAACACGACCCCATTCTGGTTGCAGACGAAAGGGGGCGGGCGCGCCATCGTGTATCCGCCAGCGCACGCGGGCCGCCAGCCGCTCGCGGTGATGCTGCACGGCATGTGCGACGCGCCCGAAAACGAGTGCCCCTGGCTCGCGCCGGCCGTGACGCCGCACGCGTGGCTCGTCTGTCCCCGCGCCAGCCTGGCCTGCCGCGGCGGCGGCGCGATGTGGAGCGCGGCACGCCGGAACCGGACGGTCGAAGGCGCCGTCCAGAGCCTCGAGAAAGCGCGCCCCGACGAGGTCGACACGGCCGGTGCCACACTGATGGGCTTTTCGCAGGGGGCCTACGCGGCGTTCAGCATCGCGCGCACCGACCCGGGTGAGTGGTCGCGGCTGCTCCTGATCGCCGCCAAGGTGTACCCGGACGCCAAGCGCCTGGAGCGCCACGGCGTCCAGCGGGTGCTGTTCGCGGCCGGCGACTACGACATGACGCACGGCCCCATGGCGACCGCCGCCCGGCGTCTGTCGCGGCGCGGCTACCCGGCGCGCTTCATGAGCCTGGGCAAGGTCGGCCATACCTTCCCCAGCGACATGACGAAGCGCATGACCGACGCCGTCGGCTGGCTGGGGCTGTGATGGTGGTTTCCGCCGCGGGGCGCGATCGGGTAGCGTTCACTCGATGTCTCTGCGCTGGACCGCGATCCTGGCCGCGCCCCTTGTGGCACTGGCCTGCAGTGCTTCGGGCACGGCCTCCCACGGCGGCGGTCCGGGCAGCGGAGGGAACAGCGGCGCAACCAGCGACGGCGGCGGCGGCAGCGGCGGCAGCGGCGCCACGTCGACGGGCGGCGGCAAGGTCGGCGACGCATGCAAGACGGACAGCGACTGCAGCGACCCTCCCGACGCGAAGTGCTTCACGACCATCGGCAGTCCGCAGTTCGGCACCGTCACATTCCCCGGCGGCTATTGCTCCAAGGACTGCGGCGGCGACGGCGGCAACGGCTGTGGAACGAGCGGCGGCTGCACCGACTTCGGAAGCTCTGGCGGCGGCACGACCTTGACGCTGACGATGTGCACGGCACCGTGCAAGACCAACGCCGACTGCCGCACCGCCGACGGCTACCGCTGCCAGCTCTTGATCCCCGGCTTCGGCTACTGCTCGCCCTGAGCCCGGGCCGCGGCTCAGCGCGGCCGCTCGGGCAGGTCGGCGAGGGCTCCGGGCAGATCGCGGGCGGCGCTCATGCTCCAGCGCGGCTCGCGCTTTTCCAGAAACGCCGTCACGCCCTCGGTCGCGTCGGGCTGCTTGCCGATCCACTCGAAGAGCTCGTCTTCCAGCATCTTGCCGGCGAGCGGGTCGGCCTGGAGCAACTGGCGCCACAGAAGCCGCCGGGTAATCGCCACCGACACCGGTGCCGTGTTCCTCGCGATGTCCAGCGCGAGCTCGCGCGCCGCCGGCCTGAGCTCGTCGTGCGGCACCACGCGGCTGACCAGCCCGTAGTCGCGCGCTTCCTCTGCGCCGAGGATGCGCCCGCTGATGAGCAGCTCCAGCGCCTTCGACATGCCGACGAGCCGCGGCAGGATCCAGGTGCTGTTCGCTTCAGGAATGATGCCGCGGCGCGTGAACACGAAGCCGATCCTCGCGCGCTCGGAAGCGATGCGGATGTCCCATTGCAGCGGCAGCGTGGCGCCGATACCGACGGCGGGTCCGTTGATGGCGGCGATCACCGGCGTGCGCATGTTCCAGGGCCGCACCTCGGCCTCGTAGCGCCCGGCCTTCTCCCAGGTGTGCTCACCGGCGAAGGTCGCGCCGCCTTCTGCCAGATCGGCACCCGCACAGAACGCTCGTCCAGCTCCGGTGACGATGACGGCGCGCACCGCGTCGTCGCGATCTAGCTCGCCGAGCGTGCGAAACAGCTCGACCCCCATCCCGACCGTGTACGCGTTCAGCCGATCGGGGCGGCTGAGTGTGAGGGTCGCGATCCCCTCGCCTACTTCGAGTCCCAGCGTCTCCAGCTTGTCCATGCTGGACAGCGTACAGCTGCGACCGCGGACCCAGACCTGGGATCGTAGCGGAATGTCGCGTTTTTTTGGCGTCTTGCTACGATTTTCGCTCTTCGAGCGCGGCGCGCTCGTCGCGCAGCAGCGAGAAGAACGCGAGATCGACGACGCGGCCGTCGAACCAGGCGACGACCCAACGCCACGAGCTCTGCGGAGAGATGCGGCGTACCTACAAGCCTGCGGCACCGACGAGCGCGCCGTCGGTCAGCACGAGCGGCGGTGTTTCCAGGTGCTGTGCCAGGCGCTCGAGCCGGAACGTCACAGCGCGCAGAGGATGTTGACCGGCTGCGTGGCGTCGCTCGGCGACTGGCCGCCGCTCTTCCAGGTGACGTGGAGCTCGCCGGTGCCGCCACAGTAGTTGCACGGCGTCTGGGGACCCTGCCCGCTGCCCGAGCCCGCGGTCTTCTTGTGCGTGACCGATTGGGTGTTGCCGGCCGCCACCAGGCCGCTGCCAGGCGGGGTCACGCTGAAGCTCCAGGTCAGTGTGTTCTGTCCCTTCTTCATGATGAAGCGGGCGCTCTGGACGCTGGCGCTTGCGGGCTGGCTGCCGCTCTGGTTGTCGTAGAGCACGTCGAAGCTGCCGGCCACGGGATCGGGGCCGACCACGGGCATGCAGTCCAAGTAGATGTCCGACTTGGTGATCTTCGCCGAGAGCGCGGCGCCGCCGCCGCCCGTTCCCGCGCTGCCGCCCGTTCCCGCGCTGCCGCCGCTGCCCGCGCTGCCCGCGCTGCCGGCCGTTCCCGCGCTGCCGGCCGTTCCCGCGCTGCCGCCCGTTCCCGCGCTGCCGCCCGTGCCCGCACTGCCGCCGCTGCCGCTGCTCGTGCTTCCGCCGCAGCCGACCGCAAGGATCAGCAGAGCCAGCGCCATCCCCGTCCCGCTCCTGCGCGCTCCCAACATGGGTTGATCCTACGACAGGCCCGCTCCGGATGCACCCGCGGAGGGCGCCGGGTAGTGGCTGATCGCGACGCGGTTCCCTTCCGGATCGCGGCTGTAGGAGCTGTACGCGCTGTGCGCCTCGATGGGCGCGCCGGCCGCTTCGAGCGCGCGCTCCAGCCCGGCGCGCTCTTCCGGCTCGACGGCGAGGGCGATCAGGAACGGTCCCGCACCGACTCCCTCTACGCGCCGCGCCGGCTCATCGGTGCGCTCGACCATCAGGATCGCGCCACCCAGGTCGAGCCAGACGGAGCGCAGAGCGCCGGCGCCGTCCTCGTGGCGGGCGCTCTCCGGCAGCCCGAGCACGTCGCGATAGAACGCCGCTACGCGCTCGACGTCGTGCGCGCCGAGCGCGATGTGGTGCAGACGACCCGCCGCGCTAGTCGTCGGCTTCCGCGTCCTCTTCCTCTTCCTCTTCCTCGTCGCCAATACCGCAGTTGTAGAGGAAGTCGCGCACGAACTCGACGATGTCGACGGGCCACCCGGCGGAGCGCCCGTGCTCCTCGATCGCGTCGAGCTGTTCCTGGATCTCGCCGAGCTGGTCGGGTGGTAGGTGCTGGATGTACAGGCCGACGTGCTCGAGCACGTCGCTGGCCGCAGCTGGGTCGACCGTGTCCTCGTCGGCGAAATCGAGGAACGCGGTGCAATGCAGGAGCGCGAGCAGGAACGGATCGATGTCCAGCTCCTCCGGAACGACGGGTACCTTGCCTTCGCCCACTTCGTCCTCGAGCTCGAGGTCGTCGTCTTCGGTCATGGTCTAGTCGCCTCCTGCTGCTCTCGCGCGCGGAACCTAACGCAAAGCGGAGTCGGGCGCACCCGTTCTGCTGATGAAATTCAGGGCTCGCCGCGGGTGCCGAAAACGTAATCCCACACCATGAACGACACGCCGAAGCGGTTCTCGTCGTCCTTGAAGTGGTGCAGCATATGGTGCTTCCTCAGACGCCTGCCGTACTCCGTCTTCGGACGGAAGTGATGGATGTAGTAGTGCGTCATGTCGTAGACCATGTAGCCGATCGTGAACCCGGCGTGGAACGGCAACGCGACGTGCGGCCCGAACAGCAGCAGGAAGGCTCCGCCGAACACGAAGAACAGCGAGATACTCACGGCGGGAGGCATCACCAGCCGATACTTGTCGCGCGGCCAGGTGTGGTGCACGCCGTGCACGAGGAAGTGCATGCGATCGCCCACCGCACCGCCCGGTTGCCAGTGGAAGAAGAGCCGGTGCAACCAGTACTCGGTAAGCGTCCAGGCGACGAACCCGCCGGCGAAGAGCAGCGCGCTCGCCGCCACCGTCTCGCCGGCGCGCGCCACGCCGTACCAGAGCAGCGCCATCGAGGCCGGAACAAACAGGAGCGGCACCAGCGCCGGATGGGTGCGCGAGAAGAAGTCGATCAGATCGCTCTCGAACATGCGAGGCGATTCCGGCGTGGCCCTCATCATCGTGTGCTGCTTTCCTGACCCGTGGGGACTGTATTGACGCGTGGGGGCCGTGACAAGACCACGGAACGGCGCTCGATAGCCTCATTTTCCGCTACGCGAAAGCGATTTCGCGGCTCGAGAGCGAGGCGCAGGATGCGGGCGCGCCGCTCCAGAACCGCGACACGGTTGTCACGGCCTGATCGCGCCGCTCCGCCGGCGCAGGGATTGCGCCCCGAGCCCGATCCGGACCGCCGGAACGGCTGCAGGTCCTAGCGCGCTGGGATCGCAGGGGTTTTCTGGCATGAATTGCGCGCGGACCAAATCCGTCGCCGAGCTGGCGCGTCTTCAAGGGAAGCGCACGGAATGGTTCGTGCAGAAGTGCTGTTCACTCCACAGGCAAGAACGAGAGTTCCATGACCAGCTCCCCCGGCCGTACCCCTCCCCCCGACGCCCCCGTGCCGGACGCGGAGATCGAAGACGAGCGCTCGTCCATCCGCGCGCGCCACGAGCCGGTGGAAGCCGAGCAGCGCGTGATGGCACAGGCGCACGGTGGCGGTGCGTCCGGCGGGCGGCCTCGCCCGAGGATGCCGAGCCAACCGCCCGGTGAGGCCGAGCAGCGCGTGTCGCGCATCGAGCAGAAGCTCCGTATCGCGAAGATCCTGCTCGACGATCTGCCCGCCAACGATCCGCGCGCGCGGCTGCTCCGGACGGCCATCGTGCGCCGCGACAAGGTGCTGCTCGACGGCATCCTCGAAGAGCTGCAAGCACGCGCCATGGCCGACTCGATCGCGCCCCCCGCGGAAAATCCGATCACCGCCGTGCGCAGGCGGCGCGACCAGGACGACTAGCTCCTCGATTCTCTTGAATCGAGGAGCTAGACGACCGCGGAGCGGTCGAGGGGGAGGCTCGGCGAAGCCGAGGGGGCGCTGCTGCGCCCCAAACAAACGCTGCTAGTCCCGCGTTGCGCGGCGCAGCCGCGCGTGCGAAGCACCCATCGCTTCGATGG
>Ga0114931_10000059_pt1 | contig 106299 bp, 91 predicted proteins | sample 2SBtaG_FD_89579 | JGI IMG/M metagenome (GOLD analysis project Ga0114931, IMG submission 89579) | Deep subsurface microbial communities from Kolumbo volcano to uncover new lineages of life (NeLLi) - 2SBTROV14_V59a metaG | ecosystem: Environmental > Aquatic > Marine > Volcanic | place: Kolumbo...
ACGCCGAGAGGAGAGCTTCGATAGGAGAATCCACGTATCAAGTGTGCGGTATGAACCCTTCGGTTCTAACCCGCGTTCTCAGAGGGTGGTTGCTCCGGACGAACACGTGAAGATGCGGTATCGTTCCTGGCGTAACCCGCGAATACTAGTCTGATGATCGTCGGCAATCGCTCTCCTCTCGGCAAACATATCGGAGGTTGACCTCCAGTCGTTTCCATACTACTTGAGCAACACCATCTTGCGCACGTGCGTGCGCCCGCCCGAGAAAAGTCGGCAGAAGTACACCCCCGAGGCCACCCGCACGCCGCGTGCGTCGGTGCCGTTCCAGCGCACCACCGTGCGTCCTGCGGGTGCGCGTCCCGCAAACAGCGTGCTGACCCGTGCACCGTGTCCGTCGAACACGGCCAGGTCCACATCGGCCGGGGCCTCGAGCCGGAAGGCCACCGACGTCGTCGGGTTGAACGGGTTGGGCGTGTTCGGTTCGAGAAACGCCGCATCGCTCCCCGGCGGGCGCCCCTCGGCCACCCCCGTTGGCAACCCCACGAGCGCCGTCCATACCGTGAGGTCGCCGTTGTCCATACGCATCCAGATCGGCCGCACCATCCCCCCGAGCGCGGCGATGTCGGTATAGTCCCCGAAGAACACCGTCGACGTCGGCGTAAACGACGAGGCGCTGATTTCGACATTGGCGAACGTTGCCCCCCCGTCGGTGGAGGTGGCAAGGTACACGTCCGTTGCATCGCCCACCGTGTTCCGCCGGTCGTAAAATACCACGTGCACGAAACCGGTGTACGGGTCGACGGCCATCGACGGGAAAAACTGGTGCGCGGCGCCCGCGTCGTCGTTCACCCGTACGGGCGCGCTCCATGTATCGCCCGCGTCGTCCGAGGTGCACACGAACACGTCGGTGTTGTCCGCACCGTTTCGCTGGTCGGAAAACATCACGTAGATGCGCCCGCGATACGGCGAAAACCCCGCATCGCACTCGGTCGCCGGCATACCGTCGCATCGTTGCAGCCCCGGTACGGCAAAGTCCCACCCGCCCGGTTGGGCCGCGACTACGCGATCGCGCCCCCAGGTACCCCCCCCGTCGAGCGAGCGGTCGAACCAGATACTGTCGCGACCGGCCCACGCCATGTACACCTCTCCCGCGGGCCCGACAGCGGGAACGGCGCCCTCCATCGTGCCGTCGCTGTCGATGGCATTGCCCGCCAGATCGCTGACGCGCACGGGAGCCGACCACGTTGCCCCCCCGTCGGTGGAATGCGAGAACAGGATGCGCGTGCTGTCTGCGGGATTGGTACTGCCGAGCACGTCGAACTGCGTCCAGGCCAGGTAGAGCGAACCGCTGTAGGGTGAATCCGTTTTGTCGGCGGTGAGCCACTCCTTGTCCTGGTCTTTCGGGGGATTTAGACCCACGCCTACGCCGTCATCCCAGGTGGCCCCGCCGGTACGTGATTTTTGCACGACGATGCGATCGAGCCACGAGGCGCTCGAGCCGGGCCACGAAAGGTGCGCGTAGTACGCGTTGCCGAGCGCGTCGAACTCCACGCACGGGTCGCCCCACACGCCCATCGACGACGTCAGGCGGTTCTGCGTCCACGTGAGTCCGCCATCGTTCGAATAGAACACGTAGTTGAGGTTCGCGCCGGCCACGAGGTTGGACGGGTTGGACGGGTTGACCGCGATGGTGACTTCTTCGGCATCGAGAAAGGGAGAGCTATCGACACGCACATTCGTATACGGCGAGGCGGCGTACGCGGAATGTGTCGGAAAGACCGCGGGCGCGGATGCGCCAAGGAATGTCGCGAGCGCGGCAAGCGCACTCGCCCGCGCGAACGCCGCACGTGAACCCTCCGGCCCGCGCGGCGTACACGCCGTCATCCGCCTGTGTTTCGAGAGGGCCTTCGCCCCACCGGGGTGCGCGATGCCTGCCCGGGGTGAGTTCCGAATGCGCATAGTCTATTCGCCCCAATCGGGTGTGGAAGCAATTTTACCACATCCGACACACCATAAAAAGCGCCTTCAAACGCCACGATGCACGGGCTCACCATTGTCCGGATGCGCGCGCCACCGGGCGAACGCGTCCGCCGAATCGCCACACGGGGTGCCGACCGGCGGCACTGGAGGCTACATATTCCGGCTTTCGAGAACAACTCAGCGCGCCCGCGGGCTGATTCGACGAACGTTGCGGCGGCCGACGGGGAGATCGCCGTCCGACAGCAGAGACCGCGCCAGTTCCCGTGCCACGGCCCGTTGGCCCGCCGCATTCCAGTGCTCGTCAAATCCAACCGCCTTCCAGAAATTGGGATCGATCCCCCGAGCGCGCAGGGCGTCCAGGGCCGAACCGACGCGAATCATCGGCAGCCCGCGCCGTCGTGCGGCATCGATGGTCGCCGGGTCTACATCCCCTCCGTCAACGAGGACGATCCGGAGCGACCCCTCCTGGTTCCACCGCGCGTAGTCGTCCAGAACCCGGTTCACGAGTTCCCGATCGAGTGTTACCGGCGCCTTTCCAGGCTGCTCGCGGAAAAAGCGCCGCTCCACCAACCCGACCCACCGCGCCGCCTTTCCGAACACGAACGTCTTCCACCAGCCACCCGCAAAATTCCACTGCGCGCGAAAACAGAGGGAATAGAGTCCGAATCTGCGCAACGCCGACAGCCGTTCGCCCACAATGTACCGGCGGGAATGAATGAACGACCGATCGATCCCAATCGAATCGCCGGAAAGATAATACCATGGGCCGAGTCGACGCGGATCCTGCACAAAACTCGCCCCCCGCAGTGTAATGAGTGTTACATCGGGCGCCCACTCGCGCGCCAGGGTACGGGCCACGAGCCAGAAATCCATGAAGTGAAACGCCTTGAATCCTAAGTCAATGACTTGCACCGGCGCACCGGTCCGTTCGCGCAATGACCGTTCCAGGATTCCACGAACCGTCGCCGGGTCGGGAAGCTGCAACCCTTCCACAAAGGAATCCCCCACGAGCGCCACCCGCAACACCCCCGCTTTCCGTGCTTTCGCCACGTTCGGCCCCAGCAGCCCGGCCCAATTCACGCGGTCGATCCGCATGCCGTCCGAGTAATACACAACGCTGGCGCCGGGAATTCGCGCATACCCCAGAAGGGTGTCTGCCCTTGCAAAGGGGGGCGCGCTCGCTCCGGTTGTGCGCAAAAACAACTCCAGCCCCGAAAGTCCCGCGACAAATGCGAGTAGCATAATTGCCCCCGCACGTGCGCCTCGTTGCAGTCGCATGGATGAACCTGTCCTCGTCAAAACTGAAAATAAATAAAAGGCATGGACCGACTGGAAAACATGTACAGGAGCACTCCCGTCCAGGCCGCGGCGACGAATCCAATACGCGCAGGCCGGGCGAGCCGGAGAAGATATTCATGCGTACCCGTGCAGTACTCCAGCAGGTCGAGCACGAGAACGGTAACACCGTATCCGATGCACATTTCCAGCACACGCCCGGCAAACGGTGCCGACCGCCACGAGACAATGTGTGTGATGAAGTAGCGTGTGGTCTGCACGTCGTGCGCGCGAAAGAACAGCCAACTCATAAGCACGAGAATATTCGTGGCCACAACGCCTGCAATAAACTTCAACACATCCGCCAGCGTGCCACCCCGGAACCCGTATGGCGCCTTGCGCGAGCCGAGTCGTTTCTTGTGGGCGGCAAGATAGGTTCCATGCAATCCACCCCAGAATACGAAATTCCACCCCGCACCGTGCCACAGTCCCCCGAGAAGCATCGTGGCAAACAAGTTGATCAGCGTGCGCCTGGATCCCTTGCGGTTTCCACCGAGGGGGATATAGAGGTAGTCACGAAGCCACGAGGAGAGCGAAATGTGCCACCGGCGCCAGAACTCGGTGATGTTTGCCGACAGATAGGGCTGCTCGAAATTCACCATGAGATGGATTCCAAAGAGACGGGCCGTGCCGCGCGCGATGCTGCTGTATCCGGAAAAATCGGCGTAAATTTGGATGGAAAAAAGAAACAGCGCCGCCAGGAGGAACGGTGACGAGTACACGTGAGGCTGTGCAAATACCTGGTCGGCAAATCGACCGCACGTGTCACCCACCAGGACCTTTTTGAACATTCCCGTCGTGATCAGCACAAGTCCCGCCCGGACGTCCTCGCGTGAGGGTTCCGGCGTGCGACTGATTTGCGGGAGCAGGTTGACCGCCCGCTCGATCGGACCCGCTACGAGTTGCGGGAAAAACGCCACATACAGTGCGAAGTCCCGCAGAGATCGGGAGGGTTCGAGCCGTCCGCGATACACGTCGATGGTGTAAGACAACGTCTGGAACGTGTAGAACGAAATCCCCACAGGCAGTATCACGTGCAGGTGAAGGGCATCGGGACGGGCTCCAAATACCTCCCCGATCCGCGCGAAGGAATCGACGAAAAAATTGAAATACTTGAAAAACCCGAGGATGCCGAGGTTGGCCACCAGGCTGATCAGCAAAAGCAACTTGCGCCGCGAGCTGACAGGCTGCCGATGCATCGCACCGGCAACGTGGTAGTCGATCAGCGTCGACGCCAGAAGCAAGAAAACAAAGCGCCAGTCCCAGTACGCATAAAACACGTAGCTCGCGGCAAGCAACAACCCGTTGCGGTAACGCCGGGGCAGAACGTGCCACGCCGGGAGCACGACCGCCATAAAGAGCAGGAATACGTAGGAATTGAACAGCACGTTGTTTGGATACCCGGGAACGCTGCCCTGCCGGACAACGGCGATCATTCGAAACCAGGGGCAGCGTTTGGCGCAACACGCTCGCGTTGCACAGCACGCAGGCACGGGCGCAAAGCCGGGGCGCATGCGCATTATACCACACCGTCCGCGTGATTTGTAGAGACCGCACGGCGGCGCGCCGGGCGTTGTGCTCCCGTGCCAACCGCGCCCGCCCACCCCCCGGACCGCACGCGAGTTTCTTGATCCGCGCCGGCGCACCGCAAAGACGATCGCGGACCATCGGCGGTCCGGTCGGGTCCGTCAACGCGACTTAACCCCAACCTTCCGGGCCGTTATCGCTACATTCGATTTGCCGACCACCGGCTGTTGCCCGTGTATGTACTGTTCGCCGTATTCGTGGCCGAAAGAAACGTTAACCGCTTTCACGTCGGGAACATACTACCGATCCTCCCCGGCCAGGGCATCTACCTCGTTCGCATCGATTCAACCCGTGCGGGCCAGTCGCCCGGTGCCTTCGCCGTCCAGAAGGTAAGCATGCCGCAGCACCCCGTGGCGCGCGCGGCGCAGTTCCACCGCCGTGATGCCTTCTTCCGGCTCCACCCCGCATCCGGACCCAGAGCACAGACGCCCGGCCCTCGGTATCCAACCGACAGCCGGGCATCCCGATCCGAAGAAACGTAGCTTATTTGAGCAGAACCATTTTGCGCGTCCGCGTGAAGTGTTTTGCGTTCAGGCGATAAAAATACATGCCGCTCGACACCACCTGCCCCGCGTTGTTGCGCCAGTCCCACTGCAGGGTGTGCGTCACACCCGCCACGCGCACGTCGCCCCGCACCAGCGTGCGCACCAGGCGACCTCTCGCGTCATATATCTTCAGCGTCACTGGCGACTTCCCGCGCAGCGAGAAGCGGATCGTCGTCGACGGGTTGAACGGATTCGGGTAATTCTGCGCGAGTGTGTTACGCGACGCCTGCGGGCCAGTCGCCGTGGCGAACGCCCCCCCCGTATTCCGGTAAAGCGTGTTGCCCTGGGAGTCATTTCCACAGACCACGTCGAGGTCGCCGTCGCCGTCCACATCCCCCAGCGCCACGCTGTGGGTATCATTCACCGGGCCCGAGGTCCAGTCCGGCTGACCCGAAAACGTCCCCCCCGTGTTCCCGAAAAGCGTGTTGCCCTGGCCGTAACTCCCGCAGACCAAGTCGAGGTCCCCGTCGCCGTCCACATCTCCCAGCGCCACGCTCTGGGTCCCATTCGCTAGGCCCGTCCAGTCCGGGTGCCCCAAAAACGTCCCCCACATGTTCCGGTAGAGCGTGTTGCCCTGGAAGTTCCCGCAGACCAGGTCGAGGTCCCCGTCGCCGTCCACATCTCCCAACGCCACGCTAAAGGTCCAATTCGCCTGAGCCGACGTCCAGTCCGGCTGACCCAAAAACGTCCCCCCCGTGTTCCGGTAGAGCGTGTTGCCCTGGAAGTTCCCGCAAACCAGGTTGGGGTTCCCGTCGCCGTCCACATCTCCCAGCGCCACGCTGTGGGTATCATTCACCGGGCCCGACGTCCAGTCCGGCACCGCCGAAAACGCCCCCCCCGTGTTCCGGTAGAGCGTGTTACCCTGGAAGTTCCCGCAGACCAGGTCGAGGTCCCCGTCGCCGTCCACATCTCCCAGCGTCACGCTCCCGGTCCCATTCGCCGGGCCCGACGTCCAGTCTGGCACCGCCGAAAACGTCCCCCCCGTGTTCCGGTAGAGCGTGTTGCCCTGGTTGTAATTCCCGCAGAACAGGTCAAGGTCGCCGTCACCGTCGACATCCCCCAGCGCCACGCTGTAGGTATAATTCGCCGGGCCCGACGTCCAGTCCGGCACCGCCGAAAACGTCCCCCCCGTATTCCGGTAGAGCGTGTTGCCCTGGTTGTAATTCCCGCAGACCAGATCGAGGTCCCCATCGCCGTCCACATCCCCCAGCGCCACGCTATAGGTCCGATTCGCCGGACCCGACGTCCACATCGGGTCCACCGTCAGCGTGCTATCCTGGGCGCGGGCCCGTCCCGCGTCGAAAACAGCGCACGCTGCGAGCGCGAGGATCACGCTGTGCAGGACGCGCACCCGAAACATCTGTGACCATATCATTTGAGCAACACCATCTTACGCGTTTGGGAGAACCCGGGTGCCTCGAGGCGGTAAAAATACACACCGCTCGACACCACCTGCCCCGCGTCGTTGCGCCCGTCCCACTGCAGGGTGTGCGTCACACCGGCCGCGCGCACGTCACCCCGCACCAGCGTGCGCACCAGGCGACCTCTCGCATCGTATATCTTCAGCGTCACCGGCGACTTCTCACGCAGCGAGAAGCGGATCGTCGTCGACGGGTTGAACGGGTTCGGGTAATTCTGCGCGAGTGTGTTACGCAACGCCTGCGGGCCGGTCGCCGTGGCGATCGAGTGCGCCTGTCCCAGCCACGTGAGCACATCATCCAGGTGGTGTGCCCGAACCGACACACCCGTTACCGCACCCTTGCTTCGCAGATTGTGGAAACTCAGACCGCTGAGTACCACCGCAACCGTATCGCCCACCGCGTTGACCGTCTGCTGCGAAACCACCGCGCCCGAGTTACCTCCACTTCCGGAATACGACATCTCGAGCAGTGCGCTCGCTCCGGCCGGCGCAATGACGTCGAAGTCGTTGATGCCCGGGCACCCGCCGTACGCAATGGCTGTGTCGGGCGCGGGGTGTGCAAAACAACCGCCCGGCTCTCCAACCAACAGGGGCGCCACTTCGCCCGTCTGCCCGGGTGCAGTGTGGTCTCCCGACACCAGCGTGTGTTGAATGTAGCTGTAAAGGTTCGCGCCGCTGCCGGCCAGACCGGTTCCTGAGTTCCATTCTTCGGCCAGGTCGTCCCCGGTAAAATACACGCCGTTGGCGTTGGGGGACTGATTGAGGAACGTGTAAAGTAAGGACGCATCGTCGGACTTTTCATTTCCGCCGATTGCCCCGTTGCCATCGCCGATTGTGCCGACCGACAACTCGCCCGTGCTCCAGATGATCGTCTTATACGTGCCGATCACCTGCGCGAACGCGTCGGCTACGCGCGCGCCCGGACGGTTGCCCACGAGCGACGACGGACCGTTGATGTCGTAGCGATCGGGGGCGATTCCGAGCGCATCGAACGCCGTCTCAAAGAACGGCTGCACACCAAAGCCGTCGGCACCATCAACGTAGAGAATATCGCTGTTGCCCGTAGGCAACACCTGGAACTCCGCCGGGGCGGTCAGCACGTCGACGAGCGTTTCCGTCTGCGCGGCTTCGGGCGACCAGTACGTTACGGCTCCCGTGTTCGTGCTATGGGCTTCGAACGCGTAGTACACGGTGTCGCCAGCGGTGAAGAGATTGTCGTTCAGGTCGAAGCAGTAGCGATCGGGCTGTGGCAACCCGCGGCCCGCCTGTGCGAAAACCGAGTCCATCCGCACGCGATACCATGTGCCCCCCGGCCCGGCGAGCGAGTCGACCACCGGCCACCGCGATGCATCGTCGCTCAGCGCCGCACCCGACTTGCCGGGCTGGCCGGGCGGGCGAACTTGAACCAACGCGTACACCGCCGGGCCGAACCCCGTATAGGGATCGCCCGCGACGGTGTCTTCGGGCTCGCTCACAGTAACAACAACCGAATCGCCAGGACGAATCGAAGGGTTTGTCGAAGGCAGCACGTCCAACGCCATGTCAGCGCGGGCCGTACCGGAAAGTGTGCCGTCATCGGGAAACGTATCCTGAAACAAATCGACATCGCGAACCGACCACTGCGGGCCCTTCGATTGCACACGATAAACCGTCACGTTGTCGAAGAGGGGGCCATTGCTGTGACATGATCCGGTGCCGAACACTCCGCACCACACGTAGCACATATCGCGCGCACCCAGTGTGACGGAAAGCGACGTGGCCCCCGGCGGAACCAGGTCACCAAACGGTGCCACCGTGTGGAGCCAGTCGCGCGAGGCACCGTAGTAGAAGCCATCACGTTTTTGCCAGGTGGTCTCGCAACCGTTCGTCCGGAACTTCCACCCGTACCAGTAGTACACGAGACCGTCGAGTGCGAGATCTCTGTATACGTCGAACTCCAGGACAGCGGATGCGCCCGATCCCAACCAGGGAACATCAGGCGAAACGAGGACTTCGTCCATATTCAACCCGGACGCGTTCATGTACGGGACGGCGGCCTGTTCGGGAAACCCTCCGCAGGCGTAATTCGCCGTCGACCCGGAGAAAAAACCCCACAGGCAGGAGATGTTGCTTACACACGGATCTTGTTGCAGCACCTGGTTTCCAGGAAACAGGTCGGAAAAAAAGCCGTAGCCCGCTCTGGGATTCGATGCCCAGTTGCCCGAATTCGTTGTGTGTGCCCCAATTGCTTCGGCCTCGAATGTTTCGGTGGGCAGCACAATTCCTGTGGTATCCGACACCGTGAGGCTGTCAACGATGACGGCACCGTCGGTGTCCCAGAGCCCGTCCTCATCCGACCACGCGCCGTCGGAATTGAATTGGACGCGAAGACGGATGTTTCCCCCGTTGGCCGTGTCCGTAATCGTCTCATTGAAAAGCGTCGGCCCGAGGTACCCGCTGAACGAGCGAATGGTCTTCCAGTTGGCGTCGCAACGGTCCCATTGGATTGATACGATATCGTAGCCCGGCTCGGTATCGTACGAGAGCAGGTAGTCCCACGATACCGTCCCCGTGGGGTGGATACAGCCCGTTGCGAAACTCTGGTCCCACGAATTGCCGTATCCGGGGAGGGAGGCGTACGCGCACAGCGGATCCGTATTGCTCGGCCGCGCTCCGCACCACATCGACTTCGTGCCTTCGAGTGGCACAAGCTTCGGACTCGTCAACCCGGCGAAGTTGTCGACGTGAAAATAATCTCCCTCCTGCGCGGTCAGATCGAGCCTTGTCCAGCCCTGCGCATCGCACACCCCTCCCATATCGAAGTTCCATGATCCAAGAAACGTAGTGCCCGGTGCAGCGGGGGCAAACAGGGCGGAAACGTCGGGGCGCACGTCGAGACTTCGCGGACTGCCGGTATCCACCCGGGGAAGGCTACGATGGGATATGGTTGGGATACGTCGTGCCGTCGTCGCCGTGGGGATCAGCAGTGCAGCGGCAGCGGTGAACGCAACAACAGCGCGCATGACGGGGTGGCAACCGGGATTCATCGCGGAACCTCCTGCGATTACACGCAGCAAAGCGATGCGCGAGAAGTCACTGCGTGGGCATGTGGCGCCAGAGCACCCTGCCGGATTATCGGACAGCAGCGTAGTGGATTATACCATACCCTCCATCCGAAACCCACCGCGGGCCGTCCGGGAAACGATGATCCCACGTCGTCACCAAAATCGGCTCCTGCGGCCGCACCCGCCCTCCCCACCGTTCGGCGCCGCCTCCACTCCACCCGGCAGGCCGCCTGCCGCCCCGGCCGACGGCGTCCCGCCGCGTTCTCGCGGGCCGGCCCGGCCGGCACGGGTCGGTACGCGATGGCCAGCACCGGGTAAACGCGCCCACAAGCGTCACAACGTCATTCGGTGCAACACGTTCCGAACCGCCTCCACGGGATCGTCTGCAGCGATGATGGGCCGCCCCACCACCAGGTAGCTCGCCCCATCGGCCAGCGCACGTTCGGGAGTCACTACACGCGCCTGATCATCGGCGACCGCGCCGGGAAGCCGGATGCCGGGCGTCACGATCGCCGTATCGGGGCCGAGCGCCGCCCGCAGGCCAGGAAGTTCGCGTGCCGAAGACACTACGCCCGTGGCACCGGCGTCGATTGCCATACGGGCAAAGTCCACCACGGTGTCTTCACTTTCCCGTGTACTTCGAAACAGCTCGCGAAACGCCGCACCTTCAAAGCTCGTCAACACCGTCACGGCCAGCAGGATCATGTCATCGGCGCCTTTGGCGACGGCCGCCTCACGCGCGCGTGAAATCATTTCGGGTCCGCCCGCCGCGTGCAGCGTGAGCATGTCGCACCCAATTGCAGACGCCGCGCGCACCGCACCGGCAACCGTATTGGGTATATCGTGGAACTTGAGGTCGAGAAACAGGCCCACACCCGCGGCGCGCACGCGCTCGCACACGCGAGGGCCCTCACGCGTAAACAGCGTGGGCCCGATTTTGAAAAGCCCTGCGTAGGGCGCCAGGAGGTCGATCAATTCTCCGGCCGCCGCCACGTCGGGCACATCCAGCGCGACGATCAGGCGGTCGCGTACCGGTTTCTTTTCGCTCTGTGCATTCATCGTATTCTCACATGGCGGCGTGTATTCCCCGCGCTCTGCGCAGACCACCCCCGCACCGGGCATCACGCGTTCCCGTCTTTACCTGTTGTCTTCGGACGGTTCCCCGGCGACGCGCGCGCGCATCCACCCCGGATGCTCGGCCAGCGCGGCGATAATATTCTGTGGCAGCCCCGGTTCGACGTATAACGCCGTGCCGACTTGCACCGCGGACGCACCGGCCAGGAACATCTTGCGCGCATCGCTGACGCTGGAAATTCCTCCGATCCCCACCACCGGGATGCTCACGGCCTGCGCACACTCCCACACTTTGCGCAACGCGATGGGTAGAATTCCCGGACCGGAGTACCCCGCACCACCCTTCGCGAACACCGGTTTCCCGGTATTGAGGTCAAAGTCCATCCCCACCACCGTGTTGATCGCGCTGATCGCATCGGCCCCCCCCGCTTCCGCGGCGGCAGCCACTTCACCGATATCGGTAACATTCGGCGTCACTTTTACCCACAGGACACGGTCGGGGATGCGAACCTTGACAATGTGGGTAATGCTCTCGACAAACGATGGATTGCGCCCGAGGTCGAGAGCACGGTCTTCCACATTCGGACACGAGAGGTTGAGTTCGATCCCGAGGTAGCCGTCGCACCCGGCGAAGGCGTCGGCCAGGCGTTCAAACTCGTCGCGGGTTTCGGCGGCCACGCTGACGATTACGGACACCTCCATATCACGCAGCGCAGGGAGTTTGTCCGCAACGTACGCATCGAGTCCGATATTTTCCAGCCCGATCGAGTTGAGCAGGCCAAATGGCAGTTCGTGTACGCGCGGCGGCTGGTTTCCGCTGCGCGGGCGCATCGTGATCGTCTTGGTAACAACGCCACCGAGCAGCGAAATGTCGACAAGCGGCGCGTATTCCCCGGCATACCCGCAGATTCCCGATGCGAGAAAAACCGGGTTGGCGAAGGTCACCGGGCCGGTGGTGACCGAAATATCCGGGGGAGTCGTCATCCTGTTTGGGGATCCTCCTCACCTATGGCACGGGCAGTCCGTCCCAATCGAGTACGCTGCCGTCAAACACGGGGCCATCGTGGCAAACCGTTCGGAATTCCCGCCCGCGTGCTCCGCGCACCGGAACCACGCACGCGCGGCACGCACCGAGCGCGCACGCCATTCGGTTCTCGAGCGAGGCATAGTGCGCCAGCCCCCGCTCATCGGCCAGCCGTTGCACCGCACGCATCATCACCGTGGGCCCACACGAGAACAATACATCGGCTTCGTCGCGATCGAGTTCGGCAGCGGCAAGAGACACCACGTTTCCCGCAAAGCCATAACTCCCGTCATCGGTGGCCAGGCCTACGCCCTGCGCTTCCAGGGGCACATGTTCGAGAAACAGGTCGTCGCGTGTACGCGCCCCGTAAAGAAGTCGATACGTTCCCCGGAATCCTCCCGCGTTGCGCCGTCCATAATAATACAGCGGCGCCAGACCCACCCCCCCTCCAATGGCCAGCACACGCGTCACACTCCGCGGAAATGCACCGCCGAGTGGCCCATAAAAATCCAGCGAATCCCCGCTTGCGAGCCTTCGCATCCGACGAGTCCCTTCCCCCGCCTCGACGATCAACAGTTCCAACGCATTGTCATCGCAATTGTGGATGCTCAGTGGCCGTCGCAAGAAAAATCGTCCACCCGGGGGAACGGCAACGTGGACGAATTGTCCGGGCGCACTCGCAGGCATTTCATCTGGACGCACAATCCGCAGAAGAAAATAGCGGGAGCTGAGCCGGATGGTACTCAACACTCGCGCCCGGCACAAGCGCGCGCGCGCGGGCACAAATACGGTCTGGCTCACCCCGGGCCCCTTCGCGTCGAACCGCTTGTTGTGTCGGCTCGTACCGAATCGGGCACACCCGCAACCGGCGGCGGCTTGACGAACGGAGCGGGTGCAGACCTGCCAAACAGGAGCAGCCCTGCATATCGGGCCTGTTGCGTGTCCGGATACCGCGTCGTGAGCAATTTGTATGCACCGGCAGCACGGAGGGAGTCGTGCAGCACCACGCTGTAGAGATAGGTCAACGCGTACGCGGCTTTGGGGGCGAGTTTCGTGTCGGGAAACGAATCCACCACACTCTCGTAGCCGGCGACCGCTCGCTGCGCGTTCTCGAACTGCGCAAATTGGATCTCCGCCAGAGTAAACGCCCGCAGCGCCCGCGCCTCGGGACTATGTGTGTCGGCCGCACTGGCCAACTGCAGCAGTTTGCCGATGCTTCCGGCCCTCCGGACAGATTCGATTGCGTGCTCGGAACGCGCGTACGACCGTCCGACCTGCTCATACTGGCGCTTCGCCTTCACCAGACTGTCGGCCTCTTCAAAAATAGATCCGAGCCGGAAATGCGCTTCGGCCCCGTATTCGCCGCGGGCAAATCGCTTCGCCACCTCCAGATACGTGTTAATCGCCACTTGCACCGAATCAATCTTTTCGTACGCCGCCCCCCGGAGCAAGAGTACAACGGGCTGTTGCTGTATGGTGAGATCGAGCGCTTGCAGCTGACGCACGATGTCGAGCGCATCCCGAGGCGAACCCGATTGCAGATACGCCTCGGCCAGCCCTGACCAAACCGGGTAACGGTACGCGATCGGCAATCGGGCTTTGTTGAGCCGGTCGTATACCTCGCCGGCTTCTTTCCAATGGTGCTTGTCGGCCAGCGTGGAGGCCACACGAAGCTGCGCGCGAAACGTATACGCGCTTCCCGAATATTCGGTTTGCAACGTGTGCACATACCCGAGTGCTTCTTCATCGTGTCCGAGATTGATCGCGCTTGCTGCAAGATAAAATAACGCCTCATCGTTCCCGTGTTTTTTGGGCCACCGCTTCCGGTAATCCAACAGAACCGCGATGGCCTCCTTGTCTTCTCCCCACTGGGACAGCGCGCGGCCCTTGAGCAGACGGGCTTGTCGCAAAAGGTTGGAATGGGGGAAATGGGCCTCGAGGGTATCTATCTGCGTGACGCACGCTCCGAAAAGGTCTTGCTGGTAGAGCGAATTCGCGATCAGGAGCATCGCGTCGTCCACGTGGCGGCTGTTCGGCCACGTACCAATTACAGACTGGCACTTGGTGATCACGTCTTCATACGCCGCACGTTGCTGGCGCGTGACGGTTCCGTCGCGACCACGATGGAGCTTGTTTGCCTCGCGATACCGCTGTTTGGCGTTATAGAGCGTGTTGTAATAGGCGCACGAACCCACGGTGACAACGGCGAGAACCAGTACCGCGGCGGCCGTAGTCCCGATCACCCCACGTGCCCTGCAGCGTACGCGAGCGTTTTGCATTGGGTTCCCCCGGGGGGTACCCGTGCCCGATCGCACGGTTACGTCCCCGGCTCGGACAACCGATGATTCGTGTGTTTGGATCATGACGCAGTGGAATGATTCGTCGAATACACCCCGTATGCTACACCGACCCCGCTACCTGTTTCGCCCCCATCACGAGAGTGCCGTCCACGATGGTATATCGCGTACGCCCGTTGACCGTTTTTCCGATAAACGCCGAGTTCTTCGACCTGGAGCACAGGTTGTCCGCGCGCACCGTCCATTCGGCCTCCGGATCGAACAAAGTCAGGTCGGCCGCGGCTCCTTCATCGAGCGATCCCGCGTCAATACCAATGCACTTCGCCGGTCGGTTGGAAATCAGAGAAATCGCGCGAGCGAGCGACAGGTGCCCCGGGCGCACCAGATGCGTAATTACCAGAGCGAGGGTAGTCTCGAGTCCCACCGATCCTGGTGGTGCGTGATCGAACTCCACATCTTTTTCCTGCGGCGCGTGGGGGGCATGGTCCGACGCGATACAGTCGATTGTACCATCACAGAGCGCCGCGATGAGTGCATCGCGATCCGCACCGGTTCCAATCGGCGGGTTGATTCGCAAGTTCGTGTTGTACGCACCCAGATCCGCGTCGGTCAAACAAAGATAATGCGGGGCTGTTTCCGCGGTAACGGCCATGGCCTTGTCCTTTGCGCGCCGGAGTTGTTCTACCGAAGTAGCCGCGGCGATGTGGGCAGCATGCAGGCGCGCGCCGGGCACCGATTCCATCACGATAATATCGCGGGCAAGGCAAAGCGTCTCACTGTACGACGGCGCTCCGCGCATACCCAGCCGCGTCGCGTGATACCCCTCGTTGACAAACCCCGAGCCGGTAGCAGAGATGTCCTCGCAATGCTCGATCAGCGGCAGGCCGGCCGCGGTTGCATACTCCAACACGCGTCGAACCATGGCGGCCGTGGCAACGGGGAAACCGTCGTCGCTGACGGCTACCGCGCCCGCGTCGCGCAACTCAAAATATTCGCTGAGTACTTCGCCCTGTCGTCCCCGCGTGGCCGCTGCGATCGGATACACCTTCGCCAGACCGGCAACGCGCGCGCGCTTCAGGATAAACTCCACCACGCTTCGTTCGTCGGTACACGGGTCGGTGTTGGGCATGCACGCCACCGAGGTAAACCCGCCAGCCACCGCGGCCCGGCAGCCGGTCGCTATCGTTTCCTTGTATTCGTATCCCGGTTCGCGCAGGTGCACGTGGATGTCGACAAATCCCGGAGCAAGGCACAACCCCTCGCCGTCGTACACGGCGAGCTGCGCATCGCCGGGCACAGAGCCTTTTCCCACAAATGCTATACGGCCGTCACGAACTCCGACGTAGCCGGGCATGACGTGATCCTTCCCGGGATCCACGACGGTTACATTACCGATGATGTATTCGCTGTCGGAGAGGGCGGAGAGCTTTTGTGACTGCGACGACATCTTATGCGGCCTCCTGGGTCTTCGGCCTGGCGTTGACCTGGCCGCCTGACGTTTCTGTCGTTTCGTCGTCGCGTGCCATTTCGGCGCCACCAATCAGATAGAGCACGGCCATTCGTACCGCGAGACCGTTGGTGACCTGTTCGAGAATAACTGCCCGGTCGCCGTCGGCCACGTCCTGCGCAATTTCCACGCCCCGATTCATCGGCCCGGGGTGCATGACGATGCAATCGGGACTGGTGTATTGCAATGCGCGATTGTCGATGCCCCAGACCCTCGCGTATTCATCGAGACTCGGGAGCAGACCCGCGCGCTGACGCTCCAACTGGATGCGCAGAACATTTACCGCATCGGCTCCTTCGAGCGCACGTGGAAGATTCGTCTCTACTTTCACACCCAGGCTCTCGATCCCCACCGGCATCAGGGTCGGCGGACCGCAGAGAACAACCTCGGCATCGAGAGCAACAAGCCCGTGGATATTCGATCGCGCCACACGGCTGTGTTTCACGTCCCCTACAATCACCACCTTCCGCCCCGCGAGTGCACCCCATTTTTCACGGAGTGTAAATATGTCCAGAAGCCCCTGTGTGGGGTGCTCGTGTTGTCCATCGCCGGCGTTAATCACCGACGCGTCGACGATCTGCGAAAGAAAAAACGGCGCGCCCGCGGAAGAGTGGCGGATGACTATCATATCAATTTTCATTGCCTCGATATTTTCCACCGTGTCCCGCAGGCTTTCCCCCTTCTTCACGCTGCTCGTCGATGCGGAAAAATTTACGGTATCCGCCGACAATCGCTTTTCGGCAAGTTCGAAGCTGATACGGGTTCTCGTGCTGTTTTCAAAAAACAGGTTCACGATGGTTTTGCCCCGTAGCGCCGGAACTTTTTTCACGGAGCGTTCCGACACTTCTTTGAACGAGACCGCCGAATCGAGGACGGTATTGATTTCGTCGGCGTTCCACCCTTCCAGTCCAAGCAGATGTTTGCGATTCAAGGAATTCATGCTGGTTTCTCCGCGAGAATAACCTCGTCGCAGCCGTCGACCTCTTCGAGGTGGACTTCCACGATTTCACCTTCGTTGGTCGGTACGTTCTTGCCCACGTAATCCGCCTTAATGGGGATTTCCCGATGTCCCCGGTCTACGAGAACCGCGAGTTGGATCCTGCCTGGGCGTCCAAAATCGATCAGCTCATCGAGCGCGGCACGAACGGTGCGCCCTGTATAGAGCACATCATCCACGAGGATCACCACGCGTTCGTGAATATCGTCGTTGATTTCGGTGCGGCCCACCTTGGGCGCGCTGGTGATCGTCTGGAAATCGTCGCGGTAGAGCGTGATGTCCAGAATTCCCGTGGGAACGCTCTGTCCCTCGATTTGCTCGAGATAGCCCGCAATTCGTTCGGCCAGGGGAACGCCGCGCCGGCGGATGCCAACCACGATCAGGCCGTCAACTCCCCGATTGCGTTCCACTATTTCGTGGGCAATGCGCTTTACGGCCCGGCGGATCTGGTCGGGTTCCATCAACGTAGCTGTCGTGCGAATATTCAAACGATTGTCTCCGCGTGGTTCGCGTCGCGCGGCATCACCGCAGACGCGGTTGGCATGGACCATATGGAGAGGGCAAAAAAAATCCCTCCGGATCCAGAGGGGTGAGACCGCCGGCCCCCCACCGGTGCGCACCGATGCATGAACCGCCGCTCAACCCTTTGCTGGCCTCCCGGACCAGATTAAAAGGATCAATTGGTTGGATCGTACCGGTTCGCGCGCCGGCGGGCAAGTTATTTCGTACGGTGGCGGATATTTGCAGGAGGCACCACCCGCGCTACAACGTAGCGCCTCGTTTCCAGCACGCGCGTAACCGCCCACCCGCGGGCGACCAGCGTGTCAAGGTCTTGCCGGCGCCCCCTGTCGGCGACAATCGCCGCCCCCGCCCGAGGCGCCGCGGCGATCGCGCGTGGCGGGTCGTTCCGCGTGGACAGCCGCGTATCGCCTCCTTCTTTCCCGGCGGACACCCGCACGGCCCGGCCGTTGAGATAAAATACCAGCCCGTAGAGATGGTCACGTGAGGCGATGTACACGGCGGGATTGGCGCCACCGGCCTCCACGCACGCCTTGTAGAGCGGGAGCATGTCCCGGCTCCCGGACTTTCGCGCCGCGACAAAGCGCGCGGATGCAACAAGACCCACCGAAACGACGGCGATGAGGGCGATCGCCCGCCGTCCGTTTTGCGTGCAAGCCAGGGGTTCGAGACTACGAGCCACGAGCAAGACGACCGCAGAAAACACCGGCAGTACGTAGAGGGTCAACCGGCTCCGCGATATCGACAGCACAACCACCGAAACGATCAACCAGACGAGCGCGAAGCGTACGCCCCCGCGTAGATCCCGGTTCGGAGTTTCGTCGGGATGGCCACCGGGTGCCGCGGCGGCCTCGCGCCCGCGCCACCAGGATACTGGCAGCAGGAACAGCCACAGACCCGTGCCCGCGAGGAGGGGACCGGCGTACATCGTCAACGGGCCGTACCATTGCGGGTTGCGGTGAAACTTCGGCGTAAAGACCCGCCCCACCACCTCGTCACCCAGAAAATACGTGAGCAATCCGGATTGGCGAACTACGACAACGGCGTACCACCACAACCCGACCACAGCGAAGATGGCCAGCCCGCGGCCCGCACGTAGCGAGGGCACATCCGCCCCCCGGTGCGTGTCCAGTGCATGAAAAACGAGCACCGACGCAAGAGCAAGCAGCGCCGGTGGTCCTTTGGTGACAAACCCCATCCCCGCGAACGCCCACATCGCCAGAGTCCAGCGTCCCGCACGATCGCGTCTTGCTTCGCGTGCACGCCAGTATGCCCACACCACCGCCATCGACCACATCGCCAGCAGCATGTCGGTAGACACAACGCTCCCTCCGGCCACGGCGAAGGGCGAGGTAGCGTACACCAGCGCGGCGATGAACCCAACGCGCGGCCCGAACAAGACGCGAGCGGTGCTTCCGACCAGTACAACCGTGATCAGAAAAGCCAGTGCGCCCACCGAGCGTACCGCCCACGCGTTGCGTCCGCCCGCGGCGATTGCTCCCGCGATCGCCCAGTATGCCAGCGGGGGTTTGGTCCAGTGGGGCTGGTAGTCGAGCTGCGGAACGAGCCAGTTGCCCGTTTCGACCATTTCGCGCGCGCATTCGGCGTAGCGTCCCTCGGTGGTTTCGAACAGGCCGCGCGATCCCAACCAGGCAAATGCAGTGACCAGCGCGACCGCGAGCAACACACCGCGCGGGCGCCGGGTCAGTCTGTCGATCATGTGGCCACGCTCGCCCGGCGCTCCCGGTGCACGAGGTAAAGGTTGCGCAGGTAAATCAGTAGTCCCCCCGCCTGACCGAGCATAAAAACCGGGTCACGCCGGTGCCACGCGTACGCAAAAAGAAGGAACGCCCCCACGATACTCAAGTACCAGAACGCGATTGGCATAACGCTTTTGCGCGCGCGTTCGCTGCCAATCCATTGCACAAGAAAACGGCCTCCAAAAACCGCCTGGCCGGCAAACCCGAGAACGAGCCATGTTTTGTCCATTACGGTTCTTCCTTTTGTGTCGACCGCGCAATGCGAGCGCGAACATGACGTTTCTGCAACCAGCGTACGCCCATGGTATCTGCCACACCCACCCACAGGCGGTTTCCAATTCCATACGCGGCCTCGCCGTAACGGCGGGTGCGGTGCGCCACGGGGCGCTCGGCCATGGTGTACCCGTTCATCGCAACGAACGTGGGCAAAAATCGATGCATCCCGTGAAACTCCGGCAGTCCACGTGTGCACTCGCGGCGCATCACGCGCAGGGAACACCCCACATCGGTGACATGAACGCCCGTGATCCGGTTGCGAAACGCGTTGGCAATACGGGACGAAACGCGGCGAATCCACGGGTCGTGGCGGGTCGCCCGCACACCGTTGACGAGGTCCACCCCCTGTTCCTCGAGCGTACCAACCAAACGGGGAATATCGGCCGGGTCGTTTTGCAGGTCAGAGTCAAGGGTAACCACCAGTTCCCCCGATACCCGCGAGAACCCCGCCAGGAGGGCTGCGGCCTGTCCGGCGTTCGGCTCCAAGCGCATGCCCCAGTGGTTCGCCCGGCGCCGGTGAAGCGCCGCAATCGCGGCAAATGTATCGTCATCCGACCCGTCGTCGACCCAGATGCACTCCCAGATGCGCCCAAACGGGTCGAGCGCTGCCTCGATTTCCGCCGCAAGTACGGCGATAGACGCCGCTTCATTGTAGGCGGGAACGACAACGCTGATACCGATGGCGGATTGTTCGGTCACGATGAGCGATTATAGGCATCCCGGCGGGCTTGTCAAAGCAGCTCCCCGGATCAGAAAAATGTTGACGCACCGACGCGGATGATGGAACGATACCACGGGATCGCTTGCGGGTAACGCAATAAATCAATTGAAGTTGCGAGGCCGGACCAACCTGGAATACCGCCCTGCGGGGAGCGGCCAATCCCCCTGCCTGGAATGTCTGTCGTAACACTCGATACTCTGTCACAACGTCGCGCGCTTCTCGAGACGAAGCGCGAACTTGACGATGCGCAGCGTCGCCTCGTGCGCACGGAAAAGGCGCTATCGTCGCTGCGCGACGTGCTCTCGCTGCTGCCCGACCCGGTCGAAGTGATCGGTGAAGATTTGCTCGTCTATTTCGCCAACCGCGCAAGCCGCGCGCGCTGCGGCGGCAACCCCGAGGGTCAACCCTACCATACGCTTCTGACCGGTCGCCACGGCACTCCGGAAAACTGCCCGGTGCGCGTTGCTCTCGAAGAAAATCGCGAAATTCGCATGCGGCAAACCGGCGCGACGGGCGCGCAGGAAGAAATTGTAATTACACCAACCCGCCTGGCCGGTGGTCAACGCGCGGTAATGCGGTTCACACGCACCTGGGGTCAGCCCCCCGCAAAAGAATCAACAGAGCCTTCCCGCACAACGACCGGCGCAGACCGCACCCGGCCGGCACCATCTGAAGAAGCCGCACTGCACACCCCAAAAGGTCCGGACACCGCCGACGGCAAATCGGAGCGCGACACGGCCCGGATCGAGCAGTGGGCAGACGTGGAAGCGCTTCGCGAGTGGTCCACCCTCGCCGCGCACAATATAAATACCAACCGCTTCCTTGGCCGGATCCTGCCATGCATCGCGGCACATTTCCACGTGGATCGACTGCTTTATTACCGCTTCGATGGTCGCGCACGCCGATTTTCGCTCGATGGCGAATGGTCCGGCGATGGCGAGTATGCGCCTGCCCCGGTGTCGATTACGCATGGGGAGTACCGTACGCTGCGCCGCATCGTCGAGGCCGACGTGCCGTACCTCCACACCGGCGATGCATTCGAAGCCCTGCCTGCTGCGCTGGCGGATCTTCTCGGGCGTGACCACATGCGCGACAGCGTAGTGCTCCCTGTACGCTCCGCACTGTCGACCCACGGCGCACTCGTGGCCTCGTTTCGCCAATCGTTCACGGCGCGTGGCGGCGATGACCAGCTGCTTCGCGCCCTCGCGCAGATTCTCGGCGCGGCCATAGAGCGCAACGGATTGATTCGAACCCTCAAGCGCAACGTGTCCACACTCGTCGACTTGCAACGAGCCGGCAGGGGAATTGCCGGCGCGACCGACCTCGGCGCAGCGTTCGATCTTCTCGGGCGCACGCTTGTGGGCACACTTCGTTTCTCGGCGGCGCGTACCCGTATAACGGGTGCGGGCTTGCCGGCCAACAGCTATCTTCATTCGTATCCCGGCCCGTTCCATACCAATGGCGATCTGTCCCAGGCCATCGTGGAAGCGAGCGCGACCGCGGTCGCGCGTAACGAAATCGAAATTCTCGAATCGGATCAAACGCTGCGTCTGGTGGTCGATCGCGGATACGAATCCCAGCTGGCACAATGCCGGAGTGTCACGATTGTTCCGGTTCATGTAAACGCGACGTGTTTCGGCGTGATCCAGTTATTTTCCCGACACACCCGCGAAGAAGTCATCGCCATGAAATCTGTGGTGCGCACCTTCGTGCGCCATGCTGAAACCGCTCTCAAGCAGTCGCTCACCGTCGGGGCCCTGCGCGATGAACTCGACGCAGGCGTCCAACGCAATGACATTGCCCGGGAGATCGTGGCGCGCGTTCAGACACCTGTCGCGGTAATTTCTCCCGACGGGCGGATTACGCTGACCAACCCGGCATTTCTCGAATTGATCGGTTGCGACAGTGGAAATATCCCGGATCTCCCCAAAATCTTGTTCTCCGACCGCGTTGGCAAACGCGTCAGCGCACGCGAGCTTGCCCAGGGGTTAATGGACCGCGCCCCGCTGAGAAGAAACGAGTGCACAATTACCCACACCGGAGGCCATCGCATCCCTGTAGAACTGTCCACTTCACTGATGCGAGACGGTGGCGAGCTACTGGCCACGTTCCGCGACATGCGCACCGAGCAGAAATTGCGGCGACAGCTCACCGACGCGCTGAAACTCTCCCTCGCCGGAGAACGCATCGCGGGCCTGACCCATCAGGTGAATAATTATCTGACGCCGGCGTTCTACCATACCGAACAGTTGCTGGCCGAACCTTCGCTGCAGCCGTCGTCCCGCAGCGCCGTCGCTACGGTCCAGAACTACCTGAATCTTTGCCACGAATCGATCACTATGGTTTTGCAGATCATTCGTCCCGCGGTCCCCGGCCCCATCCAGATTAATGAGTTGATTGAAGAAACGCTCGTGCGGATCTGCTCGGACGCAACGCGTGGAATCGGCGCAGTGATGATCGACACCCACTACGACACAACGGCGCCAGTCACCGTCGGCTACCGCGTACAGTTGCAGCAGGCCATCGCCAACATCGTGTCGAATGCGCAGGAAGCCATTGCCGATTCGGGTGGGGAAGGGCACATCGTCATTCGCGTCACCTCGTCGCCGGCGACAATTCGCGTGGCGATAGAGGACGACGGCCCCGGTATGACGGCGGAATTCGCGGCGCGGGCATTCGACCTCGGGGTAACCAGCAAACCGCCCGGGAGCGGCACTGGAGTGGGGCTGCATTTCGCGCGTGAGGTAATACGCCAGCACCACGGGTCGATTGCATTGCGCACCCAGCCCGGACACGGTGCGTGCTTTTCCATCCGGCTGCCGGTGCGCGAACCGGACGCGGAAATCTTGCATTCTATTGCGGACCCCGACGCGGCCGCCAACGGCAGGGAATTTACCGACATACCCGCACAAACGGGCCGTCTTCTGATCGTGGATGACGAGCCCGCCATCCTCGAGCTTTTCTCAGATATCCTGAAGTCGGCCGGGCACACGGTGACCACCGCGAAAAATGCGGACAAGGCAGTGGAGGCGATCAGAACCCAAACGTACGACTGTATCATTTGTGACATACGCATGCCGGGGATGGGCGGCGCCGAATTTTCCGAACTGCTGCGCAACGAGTTTCCGGAACTCTACCCGCGGCTCGTGTTCGTCACCGGAGACATCTTCAGCGATGACACGGACCGCTTCCTGCGCGACACGGGAATTCCATTCGTCGAAAAACCGTTTACGGCCGACAGTGTGCACCGTGCCGTCCAGTGCATTCTCTCGGCCAATGGGAACGGGTAGCATGCGCACCGACGAGCAACTGGAACTGAACCTGCTCGCGCGTCCCGGGGCGCAGGCACAGCCTTTTCTGGTTACCCGCCCCCTGCGGAACCACCGCGCGTGCAACCGGATTCTGCGACGTGTGTATTATGCGCGCCGGTTTTTCCCCGAGTTTGAGGGTGCGACAATAAAAATTGGCCTCACGCAGTCGGCCGCTGGGATGGCCGTGCCCGGCTCACGCGAACTGTGGCTCAACCCGTCACAGGTTTCGTACCACACCATCGCCCACGAGCTGGTTCACCTGCTGCAGAGCCGGGAACTCGGCGTACCGCAAGGAGAAAAAAGCTGCGATGTATTCGCGCTCGCGCGCCACTGGACGCTCAACGACGTGTGCCCGGGTTATGTGCGCGTGCCCATCCCGTTGCTCGACGGTCGGGGAATGTTCACCGATACCGGGGCGCGACTGACATTCGCCACCGCGCTCGAAGCGGTCGGTCGCCGACACCAGGTCATGCGCAACTACATTACGTGGTTCGAATCGCGCCTGGGAGAGCTGGCCGGACCGCTACCTCCAATTGCACTTGTGTGACGGAGTTTGCTGGCCGTCTTCCCCGGCTCCTAGGACGCGGATTCGGCCGCGTTCGCTTCGAGTTCGGAAACCACACGTTCAATTATTTCCTTGCCCCGCGCATTGACTTCGCCGGACAGATTCCGTGCTTCGTTCATCACGTCTCGTACATACGCCGTGTCGGATACGCCCGGAAGATTGGTCAACACATTCATCAGCGCACCCCCCGCTCCCGCCCAGGCACACAGCGCCGCCACGCCGGAATCACTTCGGGAGTTGGCATTTCCGCGTTGTGAGGCAGCGTCGGCAATACCGATTGTGTCACGGCAGCGGCGCAGCACGCCAAGGGGAACGTCGATCGCCCGTTTCGTGGCGTCTTCGATTGCCCGCGCGCGCTCCCGCGATTCATCATCCGTTGTACGGGGTAGTCGCATGGCCGCAAGAACCGCATCGAAGGCCTGCGTATCGGCATCGATCGCACGGAGCATTTCTTCTTTCAATTTCTGGCCGTCTACCGCGATTGTCATCATTTCGTCTCTGGCATCGCCGTAGCCCTTCTTGCCAATTGTCAGATTCGCCACCATCGCGGCGAGGGCGCCGGCGAGGGCGCCGGCGAGCGCTGCCACGCTGCCGCCACCCGGGGCGGGCGCGTCCGTGGACGTAACGTCGACAAAATCGCGCAAAGGCAGACCGATGAGCGGACCTGGTTGGGCCACGCGGTACTCGATAATCTTCTCGGCCGGATCGAAGGACGAGAGTTCGCGCAAGCCGAGAGACTGAATCGCCGTCTCCACAATATCGCGCTGCGGGATCCCCGGCGAAGCACCCTGACTCTCCAGGTAGTGATGTCCGGCCTGCAGCATCGCCTCAAGCGGAATGAGCCCGACGAGTTCGCTGCCGGTAACGCGTAATCCCCTCGCGCTGGCCTGACGTACGCATTCATCAAATGCAACGTGCGGCGGCGTTACATCGAAATCGGTCAGGTTCATCGATATTTGTGCGCGCCCATATTCCGCGATATACCAGCCCACCGCTTTACACGCGCGCAATGTGCCCGGTTGCCTGACGGGCACACCATTCTTGTCACGAACAAACTTACCGTCAGATCCGCGTTTGTTCCGTCCCGCCTCACGAATGCTCATCGCGACATCATGGGCCAGCTTGCGACTTCGCGTGTTGAGGTTGATATTGTACGCAATCAGAAACTTGCGCGCCCCAATTACTGTGGCCCCCGACCGTGGGTTGAATCTTGCCGGGCCGAAGTCTGGTTGCCATTCGGGGTCGGTGAGTTTTTTCTCCAGCCCTTCGTATTCGCCCGCGCGAATCGTCGCCAGATTGCGGCGCTCCTTCCTTGATGCGGCGTGTTCGTAGAGGTAGACGGGAATGCCGAGTTCGTCGCCCACGCGTCGGCCGAGTTCACGCGCGAGGTCAGCGCACTCATCCATTGTTACTCCGCGCACAGGGACAAACGGGCACACATCGGTCGCTCCCATGCGCGCGTGTTCCCCGCTATGCGCAGCCATGTCGATCAGGGATGCCGCACGCTCTATAGCACGAAACGCCGCGTCCACGGCGTGGTCGTACTCTGCCACAAACGTAACTACAGTTCGATTCGTTGCCTTCCCGGGGTCGACGTCGAGTAACCACGCCCCTTCGGCTTCACGGATCACCGCGGCGATGGCGTCGATTGTGGCTGGATTTCGGCCTTCGCTGAAATTCGGTACGCATTCAACCAGTCGCATAGTGTGCATTGCCTTTCCGTATGGGCAGGGGAAACGCCATCCTATCGGGCCGCTGTCCGAACTTGCCGCTCAAAAGTCAAATACCATCCACTCGCCATCCAGTGTGGCACCAGGTCGGCAAGTTTGCAATCCAGGGCGCCAAACCATCTGTTCGCCCGCAATCGGCGCGAAACGGTCAATACGAAATCGGAATTGTGCGCTTCGAGCAGACGAAACCCGCTTATCTCCATCATACGCACCAGACGCGCGCGCGTGTATCGTTGTTCGTGTTCCCGCCCACGCGCCTCGTGCCCGGACCGCCCGAACAGACGGCGCAGCCAGTTCCATCGCCGCGGGGCCAGGCGAATCGATCTACAAATTTCCCACGGCCCGTACCCGTTTGGCGTAGTAACGATCAATCTTCCACCCGGGCGTACCTGGCTCGACAGCGCGGCAGCCAGTGGCTGCGGTACGGCGAGGTGTTCGAATACTTCGGACGCGATGGCCACATGAACGTCCGTCGAAACGCGATAATTCGTCGCGTCGGCGCAGGCAACATCTACGTCGAGTGCCGCCGCGCGCGCCGCCGTACGCAGTGTCGTCAAATCCGGCTCGTCGAGATCGACACCGGTCACACAGGCACCGAGCGCTGCAACCGGAAGCGCGACTCCCCCCACCCCACACCCGACTTCCAGCACGCGCACCCTCGCCACCGGGATATCGAATTGGTCGGCCGCATCGCACACCGCGCCCAGTATGTACCGTAGTTTCTTGAGGTCAACGGCGTGGGTATAACACGTTACCCCACACGCCCGGGCGATTTGTTCGTCGCGTTGCATGCAGTTATCATAGCACAGCTCCCCTCACGCCACGCGAATCGGAGATGGAACCGGCGATCATGGGTGTACCGATTGATGCCATTATTCCTGCGATCGCCAATTGCCCGGGCAACGCCGTGCGGGTAAACGCAGTGCCGTCCGGTCAGATAATTCTGGTGATGCGGTTGCACTTGTGGCACTGCAACTGGCTTCCACGGAACGCGGGCGAAAGTTGCAACAAATTCCCGCACGCGCATGAAAACGACTCCCAACCCGTTCCCCGCCTCTTGTACTCGAGCACCTGATCGCGCCGCCCCGTCGTCGCGCCTGCAGCCGAGCGCGTGCCCGCGACGCCCCCCGCCTGCGTCACCCCCATCGCCGCCGCCATAACGGTAGCTGCATCGGATACGTCGGATTCTTTCGCGCGCGGCACTTCGTTCTTGCGGTGGCATCGCGGACATTCGACGCTATCCCCCTCAAAGTCTGGTGGAACCTTGATCCGCATTCCGCACGTGCAGACCAGAAACGCAAACCCATTGACGGCGCGCATGAGATCCAGTACCGAGCGTTCCTGATCCGCCGGTGAGGTGGGCGCATCGTCTGCTGTCGGTTCGCGCAGGGCCACTGTCTCCGCTTTTTTCAGGCTCGCCGAGGGAATCAGCCCTTTTTCCCCCTCCGTGTCCGCGAACGCGCGCTCGTACGCGCCCAGGCCAGCCCCCTGCGTCATCGCGCGCAATATCGCGATACGTTTTCCGATCGGAGGGTGGGTGTTGCCCCACGAAGAGATCCCCCCTCCTTTTTTCTCGCGTAGCGGGCTGGAAATAAACATGGGCGCCGTGGCCTGGCTGGCCGCGTGGAGCGGAATGTTCTCCGACGAAATCTTCTCGAGCGCATCGGCGAGTCCCGCGGGGTACCTCGTCAGGCGCGCCGAACAGGCGTCGGCGAGATACTCGCGCCGGCGGGATATCGCCAGGTAGAGCAGGCGGGCAAACACAGGCCCGAGTATGGCGAGGACAATCGCCAGAACGATCATCGCGGGCTGCGTTCCCCCTCCCCCCTGCCCCGAGCGGTAGCGACGTGACGATCCACCCCCGCTGAGCCACATCCCGCGCAGAAACACTTCCGAAAGGATCACGATGGTTCCCAGCATAATGCTGGCGAGCGTCATGAATTGCATGTCGCGGTTCATGATGTGACTTACTTCGTGGCCAATAACGCCCTGGAGTTCATCCCGGGACAGACGCGAAAGCAGTCCGGCGGTTACGACTACGGCGCTGTCATCCGGCGAGAGTCCCGTGGCAAATGCGTTGGGTGCCCGTTCGTCAATGATGTACACCTTCGGCATTTTCTCCAGACCGGCGGCAATTTTCATTTCTTCTACGATGTTATGCAGGCGGGGGTGAATGTCGGGCGACACCTCTTTCGCGTGACTGAAACGCAGAACAAGACTGCCCCCGCCAAAAATGCTCATCGACGCCAGCACCATCCACAGGCCACCCGCAAAAATCAATCCGATGATTCCACCGCCGTTGGGGTGCACGACGGCGCCAATCGTGTACCCCAGGCCACAAAGCAGCGCGGCCATGCCCACGAAAAGGCCCAGTGACCGCCGCCGGTTGGCGGATATCAGTTCCCACATCATCGTAGTTTCTCCCGCGCCAGTAGCAACTCCGCACCACGCGCCGTCAATTGTCGTCCGGACTGCAATCGACTACTCGAAACTGACCTTCGGAGCCACCTTTTCGGTCGGATCCTCAATTTCGAAGAACTCTTCGACGTCAAAATTAAACATCCCGGCGATGATGTTCGAGGGGAACATCTCGATTTTGTTATTGTAGAACAGCACCTGATCGTTGTAGCTCTGACGCGCGAACGAGATTTTGTTCTCAGTACTCGTCAGTTCCTCCTGCAACGCCAGAAAATTTTGGTTGGCTTTCAGTTCGGGATAATTTTCTACGACGAGCATGAATTTCGACAGCGCACCAGATAGCTGGCCCTCGGCCTTGCCCCTCGCTCCCACGTTATCGGCACCCATAGCACGGGAACGCGCATCGGTAATTGCCGTGAATGTTTCCCGCTCGTGCTTCATATAGCCCTTGGCCGTCTCTACCAGATTGGGAATAAGATCGTGCCGGCGCTTGAGTTGTACATCAATTTGCGACCACGCATTTTTTACGCGATTGCGCAGGCGCACCAGCGAGTTGTAGAGGCCGATGAAGAAAATGACCGCCAACACAAGTAGCCCGAGAAAAATCAATCCGCCCATGACGGGCTCCTTTCGTTCAATCCGTCTCCGGCGGTGCACCAAAGAGACCGGCGAGCAAACGATGCACTCGCCCACCCCGCCCACCGGACACCATTTTCACCACCGAATCGAGTTCTCCGGCGTCGAGCCAGAGGCCGTCGCCGCGGGTACACCGGTCAACAATTACCACGGATTTGCCCGCGCGTGTTTTTTCCATGGCACGGTCGCAGATCGGACAGTTCCGCGGCGCTTCGGATACATCGGGCGCCGGTTCGAGCCGGGCAATTTCCTCATCGCTCTCGCTATCACCCAGAAGCAATGCGAGTTCCCCGCGGTCCAACCAGACGCCACCACAGCGCACGCAGTGGTCCACTTCGACACGCTCGATTTCCAGCGTAATCACTGGAATCTTACAAACAGGGCAATGCATAGCGGTTGCGTCTCCATCGCACCATCGTGGAAGTCATCATACCCGACACGACTTCAATCCGCTCGCGAATCGGGATACCCGTTTCCAACCTGCCTCGTGCGCCGCTACCGCCCGACCATGTCGTACAACCGCCCGCCCCATCGGACGCGAACGAGATCAAAACGGAGTGCACCTTCTCTCTGCATACCACATACCCCGTACCCGGCGCGATATTCAGTTTACGCGCGCACGCGGGGGAACGTGCGCCGCGCGATCCACCACGCCCACGCCTCATCGTGCTTCGACGCCGGGCCACCCGGCACGGCCGCGTGCCCAATGAACCCGCCGCGCCGGCGCCGTTGGTCACCTCGCGAGTGCGGAGGCGATCTCCTCAAGCGCACGCGCCGAGGAGCCATCCACCGCGACGCGCAACAGTCTTCGCTTGCGCGCGCGCAGAGCAGCCGCGTCACCATCGGCCTGCGCCCGGATCAGTCCGTCGAACGAATATTCCGTCTCCGGCACGGACATCGCGTGCATCGACTGATCGACGATTTGCAGGAACAGTCCGTTGTTCGCCCCACCTTTGTGCAGCTGCCCGGTGGAATGCAGGAATCGTGGCCCAAATTCGAATGTCACCGGCAATCCCGTGTGCTGGCGCAACGCGCGCGCAACCTTCGTCAGCGCCGTCCGCTCGGCCATACCTGGCGCGGTAAACGCTTGCACGGCAATGTAATCGCCCGCGCGCGTATCACCGAGCCATCCGTCGAAATCCGCACCCGCAACCGGCGCGGGTTCGGCCGAGTCGGTGTCGCCCGCAACCCGGGTATCCCCCGTCATCGCGCGCCGGGCAAAATCTTTGGCCAGTTGCACGTCGGGCTGATCGAACGGCTGCACGCCCAGCACGCATCCGGCCAGTGCGGTGGCCAGTTCCCACGCAAAAAAAGCACACCCGATATCATCCCGTTCGCGCAGGCGCATCGTCGCCAGGGGAAATCCGGCGTCCACGAATGCGGATACATCGGGCGACGCTTCCCCGTCGAGTGTCATAACCACGAATGCCCGGTCGGAACCGTAGGCTCGCGGTGCGAGAACCGGCTCGCCAACCACGGGCACGAGGCCGCGGCCCTTCTTCCCCGTGCTTTCCGCCACGAGTTGCTCCGCCCAGTGCACAAATGCCGCCAGCGACGCGCTGGTCAGCAATGTGATTTTGTCTTTACCGGCGGCCCACGCCGCACCGAGAAACGCGCCCAGACGGCCGCCGGCACTTTGCGACATTGACGTCGCCGTTTGGTCCGACGCGACGACCCGTTCGATCACGGCGCGCACATCCACTCCAATGATTGCGGCGGGGACGAGTCCAAATACCGACAACGCCGCATATCGTCCACCCACGTCGGCGGGCGCATACACAACACGCCGAAAGGAACGTGCGACCGCCAGTTTCTCGAGCGCGGTACCCGGGTCGGTAATGGCAATGAAACGGCGTCCGGGGTTGTCGAGTTGCGCAGCCGCCGCATTCCAGAAATAACGAAAGAACGACATGGTCTCGATCGTTCCCCCGGACTTGCTCGATACAATGAATATGGTGCGGTCGATATCGATCGTTCCGGCCATGCGGGCGATATAGGCGGGGTGCGTGGTGTCGAGAACCTCCAGACGCGGGCGGCCGCGGGCATTGCCAAATGTGCGCTGAAACACCTCCGGTGCGAGACTCGACCCACCCATTCCCAGAAGTACAATTCGGGTGGCGTGTGCCGAGGCAACGTCGACACCGATGCGCGTGAGGTCGTCGAACAACCCGGCCGCGCGCGCGGGCAGATCGAGCCAGCCGAGCCGGTCGCCCAGTTCGGGAACGTCGTCCACCGACCACAACGTCGTGTCTTTCGCGCGCAGGCGACCGGCCACATCGCCGGCATCCCACTCCCGCAATCGTTCATCGACCGCGCCGGCGAGCACTCCCGGTCGAAGCGTTACGTCGAATGAATCCACTTCCTACCTCGCCGCCGTCACGCGCGCCACAATTTCGACAACCCGTGCGACCACGTCGGATACACGAAATCCGAGGTGCTCGAACACTTCATTGGCCGGAGCCGACGCGCCAAATCGATCGAGGCCAACAACTTCGCATGGATCCCCGACCAGATCGCGCCAGCCCATCGACCGCCCGGCCTCTACCACGACGCGCGGGATGCCCCGAGGAAGAACGCCGTCGCGGTACGTCGTATCCTGCGCGGTCCAGATTTCGGCACAGGGCATCGAAACCACGCGGACGTCCATTCCCCTTGCGGACAGCGCCTTTTGCGCCTCGATGGCCAGATGCACTTCCGATCCGGTCGCCACGAGCACCGCCGCTGGCGTGGCCGTTGTCGCGTCGGATACCACGTACGCACCCCGCCGCGTCCCCCCGACGACGACATCGACGTTGCCGAGAACGGGCAGATTTTGTCGCGAGAGCGCCAGCGCGCTCGGGCCGTCGTACTCGACAGCCAGTCGCCACACCGCCGCGGTTTCATTGGCATCGGCGGGGCGCAGAACACGCAGCCCGGGTATCGCGCGCAGGCTCATAATGTGCTCGACCGGCTGATGCGTCGGTCCGTCTTCGCCCAGGCCGATCGAGTCGTACGTGAATACGAAGGTGGAATGCACGTGCATGAGTGCGGCCAGGCGAATCGCGGGGCGCATGTAGTCGCTGAATACAAGAAAGGTGGCACCGTACGGGAGCACACCTCCGTGCAACGCCATTCCATTGACGGTGGCCCCCATCGCGTGCTCGCGCACGCCAAAGTGAATGTTGCGCCCGGCGGGACCATCCGTAGTAAAGTCGCCCCCGCCCGGGATCACACTCTTGTTCGACCCGGCCAGGTCGGCCGATCCGCCGATCAAACCCGGCACGTGCGCCGCCAGTGCGGCAATCACTTTGCCCGATGCCGAACGGGTTGCGATGGGACCGTCGGTCGGATCGAACGTGGGCACGCGGGAGTCCCATTCCGCCGGCAATTCTCCAGTCATCACGAGGTGAAACATCGTGCGTCGGTCCGCGTTGCGCGCTGCCCACGCGTCGCGCGTCGCGTTCCACGCCGTTTCCAGATTCGCACCTTTCTCGACCGCCCGGGCGCAGTGTTCCCTCGCCGCGTCGGGCACATAGAAGGACGGCTCCACGGGCCATTCGAAAGATTCCTTTGTCGTACGCGCATCTTCGATCCCGAGGGGCTCGCCGTGCGCTTTGGCCGTGTCCTGCCGCGGACTACCGAAGCCGATATGAGTGTGCACACGGATCAGCGACGGTCGGGAAGTTTCCGCTTTCGCCGCGGTGATCGCCGCGTCGATCGCTTCTACGTCGTTACCGTCCGCAACCGATTGCACTTGCCAGCCCAGCGCTTCAAAGCGCGCGTCGGTGTTTTCGGTAAACGCCAGGTTTGTGTCGCCCTCGATCGTTATATGGTTGTCGTCATATAAGTAGACCAGCTTGCCGAGCTTGAGAGTGCCGGCGAGCGAGGCCGCCTCGTTGGACACTCCTTCCATCAGGTCGCCGTCCGATACAATGGCGTAGGTAAAGTGATCGACGAGTTGGTGTTTCCCCGAGCCATCGTTATACATCGCGGCCAGATGGGCCTCCGCCATCGCCATGCCCACCCCCATTGCAAACCCCTGTTCGAGCGGTCCGGTGATGCACTCCACGCCGGGAGTACGACCGTATTCCGGGTGTCCCGGCGTGCGACTGCCCCACTGGCGAAATCTCTTCAGTTCGTCGAGCGGCAGGTCGTAGCCGTAGAGGTGCAACAGGGAATAGAGAAGCGCCGAGGCGTGGCCCGCGGAGAGAATGAACCGGTCGCGGTTAAACCATTTCGGGTTGGCGGGGTTGTGACGCAGATGGCGGTCCCACAGGGCATACGCCATCGGTGCCGCTCCCAGTGGCATTCCGGGGTGCCCCGAACCGGCACGCTCCACTTGATCGACGGCCAGAAAACGGATGGTGTTGATGCAGAGCGAGTCGATCGAAGACATCGCAACGGGCTCCTTTTATGGTCGGGAATCGTTGGTCCGGGGTTGTCGACATGGACGCCGCGGAGTTTCTCCGGCACACGGTCGCCCGAGTATTCACCGGTCTGCCGCGCGCAATCAAGCGCATTCCGGCCACAAATCGGCCTTACCTGTGGAAAACAGGCCGACGAACCGGGAGGATCGCGCAGGAACCGGGGCAATGCGCTAGAATACCCCCATGCTTCGCCCCCCTGCATCGGTTTCCACCGCATCGTGGTTTGCGTCACGCGACCCCGACCAGCCGTGGGTCTTGCTCGAATCCACGAACCCTGCCGCGCAGAACCGGCGGACGTTGCGATTCTCGCGAGCCGTGGATGAAATTGTACTGGCCGTCGGGGATTCGCCGGATGCGTTCCTCGACGCCCTTGACGACGCGCTGGCGCGCGGTCTTTGGGCAGCGGGATATGTCACTTACGAGGCGGGCCTTCTCTTCGAGCCCCGCCTGCGTGCACTGGCGGCGAAAGCAACGGCGCAGCCGCTGGCGTGGTTCGGCCTCTACCCCGCGCCAGAGATTCTCTGCGACGCGCCCCGGGACCGGGCCACTGCACATGTGGATCCGCTCTGTCCCGGCGATCCGCCGCACGTAAAGGTACACGCGGGAACGATGTCTCGTACGCGTTACCGGGAACACTTCGCACACATCCACGAATGCATCGTCCGCGGGGAAACCTACCAGGTAAATTTCACATTCCCGCTCAGCGTGCGTACCGATCTTGCCCCCCGCGATCTGTACCTTGCACTACGTCGGCGGCAACGCGTGTCGTGGGGCGCGTGCCTGTATGATGGAACCCGTCACATCCTCTCGCTGTCCCCCGAGTTATTCCTGGCGCGGGATGGCGATCGCATCTGGTCGCGCCCAATGAAAGGAACGGCCCCGCGCGAGGTTGCACGGACCCGGGACACCGCCGCACGCCGCTGGTTGCAGACCGATCCCAAGAACCGGGCAGAAAACGTGATGATCGTCGACATGATCCGCAATGATCTCGGTCGCGTGGCCCGCACCGGAACGGTCGTCACCCCGGACCTCTTCGAAGTGGAAACGTATGAGACACTCCACCAGATGGTATCGACCGTTCGAGCACGCCTGCGACCGGATGCAACGTGGCGCGACATTTTTCTTGCGACGTTTCCGTGCGCGTCGGTCACCGGCGCGCCGAAAATACGTACCATGGAGATTATCTCCAAACTCGAGTCGCATCCCCGCGGCGTATACACTGGGGCAATCGGATACATCGCACCAAACGGTGACGCCCGTTGGAACGTGGCGATTCGCACGCTGGAATTTGACGGCAGCAACAGCGCGCGCATGGGGGTTGGCAGCGGAATCGTTTCCGACTCGAACGCCGATGCCGAATACGACGAATGTCTTCTCAAGGCGCAATTCTTGACGGGCGATGCGGTCGCGCGGCCGCAGACGCAATCGCCCCCGGATCGCGAGCCGAATGTGCCGCGCGGGGAAAGCGAGGTGCATACCGTACGCGCACCCCGTTTCGCGGCAGGGGACGGACGACCGTCGCCGCCGGGGAGGCGGCCGGGCAGAGAATATTGCGACGCTCTCGATGGCAACCGTCCGTCCATCGAGTGGCTACACGTCCCCGACGATCTGGAAATTGTCGAAACGCTGCTGTGGGACAACGGCTCATTCGTTCGAATTCGAGACCACCTCGCACGCATGGCCGCATCCGCATCCACTCTGGGGTTCCCATTCGACCGCGGGAAGACGGAGAGAATACTGACCGGCGCGGTGGGTCGCGCCACGAAGACCCGGCGGCGTGTCCGCGTTCTGCTGGCGAGGGACGGACAGGTACGGGTTACGCATCAGCCCGTCTCGCCGGGCCAGGACCGTCCCATGCGGTTCGCGATCTGGCCCGAGGCCGTCACCAGCGACACACCGTGGCTCTATCACAAGACGACGTACCGGCCCCTCTACGAGCGCGTACGCATGGAACTTGCGCGGTATCGGGTGGATGAATTCGTATTCACCAATGAACGCGACGAAATTACCGAGGGCACGATTACCAGCGTATTTGTGGAGATCGATGGACAGTTGTACACGCCGCCCATCGGTTGCGGACTGCTTCCGGGGACGCTGCGCGCGCACCTTCTCACGCGTGACAGATGCCGCGAGCGCGTAATCACCCGGGAAAACCTGGCCCAGGCGTCCCGTGTGTTGCTCGGCAATTCGATACGCGGAATCGTGGAGGCGGTAATCTCCACCCCGCCGGCGACTATGCCGCCGGACCGCTGACGCTCGCGTCCGTCATCCGGCCTCCGACCGGACGTGCTATAATACCGCACGATCACCCGAAAACTTACTGCAGGAGGTATCCATGCGCCCGACACGATCGCTGCGATTCCCTCTCCCGGTGGCATTGCGAAGCCACCATGGCGCCGCCCGCAACGCGGTACACGCCACCATCCTGATCGGCGGGGTGTGCGCCAGCCTTGCCATTGTCAGACCATTCGTTTCGGCAGCCCGGGCAGGCGATCGCATCACCGGGCGTGAGTTCGCCACGCGCAGCGAAGTAATCGCCCCACACGCCATGGTCGCCACCAGCCAGCCACTGGTTACGCAGATTGCCCTGGAAATCCTCAGATCGGGTGGCAACGCAGTCGACGCGGCGATCGCCGCGGACGCGGCCCTCGGGTTGATGGAGCCGACGGGCAGCGGGATGGGAGGGGATCTCTTCGCCATCGTCTGGGACGCAAAGACCCAACGACTCTACGGGTACAATGGCAGCGGTCGATCACCAAAGTCGCTGACACTCGCATACCTCCAGCAGCACGGGTACAAACACATGCCCGCCCACGGTCCCCTGCCGGTGACGGTTCCGGGGTGCGTCGACGGTTGGTTCGCGCTGCACGACCGATTTGGCAGGATTCCGATAAAAAAAGTACTCGCGCCCACCATCGCCTACGCACGCGAGGGATATCCGGTGAGCGAATTGATCGCCTACTACTGGCAGCGCAGTGTCCCCATCCTCGAGAAATACGCGGGCTTTCGCGAAACGTTCATGCCTGGCGGACGCGCCCCGCGCAAAGGCGAGATGTTTCGCAACCCCCGCCTGGCCTCGACGCTCGAGACACTCGCAAAAAAGGGGCGTGACGCGTTTTATACCGGCGACCTTGCCCACCATATGGCCGCGTTTATGAAAGAGAACGGCGGTTTTCTCTCGTACGAAGATCTCGCGTCGCACCATGGCGAGTGGGTCGAACCGGTATCGACAAACTACCGGGGCTACGACGTATGGGAGTTACCGCCAAACGGGCAGGGCATCGCCACGCTCGAAATGCTCAACTTGCTCGAAGGGTACGATTTTTCCAAAATCCGATTCGGAAGCGTCCAACACATCCACCTGCTCGTCGAGGCCAAGAAGCTTGCTTTCGCCGACCGCGCGAAATTTTACGCCGACCCCGCGTTCCACAAGATTCCCGTCGCGCAGTTGATCTCCAGATCGTATGCCGATTCGCGCCGGCACTTGATCGACCTGCACCATGCGGCACGCAGCGTGGATGCCGGCAATCCGGCGCTCGAAGCGGGAGAAACCGTCTATATGTGCACGGCGGACCGCTGGGGCAACATGGTCTCGCTCATTCAAAGCAATTATCGCGGCATGGGGACGGGTCTTTCGCCGGGACTCGGCTTCATTTTCCAGGACCGAGGGGAACTTTTCGACCTCGAAAAAGGGCATTTCAACACATACGCACCGGGCAAGAGGCCGTTCCACACGATCATCCCGGCGTTCATCACCAGGGATGGCAAACCGTACATTGCGTTTGGCGTAATGGGCGGTGCGATGCAGCCGCAGGGGCACACGCAAATCGTAATGAACCTCATCGACTTCGGAATGAATCTGCAGGAGGCCGGCGATGCGCCCCGCGTGCGCCACAGCGGCTCGTCGCAGCCAACGGGGGAGGTCATGTCGGACGGAGGCCGGGTCTACCTGGAATCGGGATTCGGTATCGAAACTGAGCGCGGTTTACTCGGGCTCGGGCACCGCGTGATGCGTAGTCGCGGTGGGTACGGGGGCTACCAGGCCATCATGTGGGACCGCGTCCACAAGGTGTACATTGGCGCGTCGGAATCACGCAAAGACGGCGCCGCCGCGGGCTATTAGCGGCCGCGCACAGCGCGGGCGAATGCAACGAGAGGCGGCGGCAATTGCCGTCGCCCCTCGTTGTGCGTGCCCGCACAGCACGTGTTTACAGATACATTGTCAGCTGCGCGCCGAATCGCGATCCCGTGTACTGTCCCACGTCGGCCACGCCCGGCTCGGTGGTCGTGCTCGACCGGCGATAGTTGAAAAACACCTTTGGCTGCACTTTACCCTGACGCGGCAGGGTCAATTCGTTGTGCCACCAGTATTCGTCGTCCTTGCGATTGTAGTGATACGTATCGGTAACCCGACCGGTTGTATACCGCTGGTGCGAATAGCCCACGCCTTCTTCCAACCGCACGCGGCGTGACATCCGCCAGGTCATGCCCGTGCGTACCGTGAGCCGATTGTTGCTGATGTCCGCCGCAGCCGGGTCGGTCGAGTTCGCACCCGCCGCGGACGAAAAACCCAGTGCCAGGCGCCCATCCACTTCCACCCGGCGCGATACGCGTACCACGGGTCCGGCGCCAATCGTCCACGTGGAATTGTCCCGCTCATCGAACGGCGCGGCATAGTTGCGGCGCGCAAAGCGGCCGCGCACATCGATCGCCCACCGCCGTGACAGCCGGCGTCGTCCCCTCAGGGCAACCACGTACCGGGCCATGCTGGCCGGCGCATACTTCACCCCTGGCGGCGGGCCCAGAGAGCCCCTCCAGTACAAGTGACGCAGGTAATAATCGGGTGTAATTCCCACGGCGAGTTCCACCAATCCCCGGCGCTTCTTGCGACGCAAACTACCCTCGAACTCGTGATACGTCTTTTCCCCGTTGTTCGTGTAAAAATGCCCGTTGTAGCTCAGGCGTGCACGCCAGTTGGAGCGCCGTCGCGCATTCCACAGGTAGTTTAAGCGGCCGGACACGTTGGTCACCACATCGGAGAGATTCGAGATCGGAAACCGCGAAAGGGGGACGGTAGCCGATTGGAACTGCGCCCGGTCGGCGTCGGAATAATCGAACACATTATCGTCGTAGTAGCTCGACACAAAAGCATACGCATACAACCGATTCGGGCGACGTGACGAACGACGACGTGCGTTTGGTATACCACGTGCCGCACGAGCCTGCGCCGACGCCGCAGGCGCAACATCGACGGAGCGCACATCGGGTGCCGAAGCCCGGGCCATTGCTGGAACCGTCACGGTAACCAACCCGGCCACAGCGAGCATCGCCGCCGCATAGATTGAGAATTCAACGGTTTTCATTGGCTATATCCTCCCTGGGAATCGTAAAACGCAGCGCGACTCCCGGTGAATCATTGTTCGACGGGCGCAGCGTTACCCGGTGAACTCCGGCCGGAATGTCCACGAAAAATGTGCGGCTCCGGCCAAAATTCCATTCCAATTGTTCCCGGCACTCCGCCAGGAGCGATTTTTCGGTCGTCAATTCCTTGTCGGGGACAGAACGCCCATCCCGGTCGATGCGAACGGTGTACGGCTGGCGGCCTTTCATTCTGTCACCATAAACCAGGCGCGACACCACGCGAAGCCGCGTGGGCCCCACCAGTTTCAGTGTTACCGGCGCGTCGGCCCTGGAGATGGCGTACTCGAGCGGCTTCTCTTTGACGATGAGGGTGATCGGTTCGCTTACCTCGACGGGCAACACGACCACCTGCGTACCGGCAGCACGGAAACCTTTATCCAGACACCGCAGCCCGGCACTCGGGGCGTGCCTGCCGATCAGCCGAAAACGATATTTGTAAGCGCCCGCCGGTACATTCAGGATGAAACTTTGGGACTGTGCAACTGGCTCTCCGCTTTCATTCCACACCAGATTGGACGCCTCGGTTTCAGTCCGGAATAACCTGATTCGTTTCCCGGCGTCAAACACGGCGATGGCATACGTTACGGGAGTGCCCAGGGTGTCCGGCGTAATACGAACGATACACTTGAGTCTCGTCGGCCCCTGCACGTGTACTGTTTCATCCACACCCCGGTCCATACGGAAGTACGCGCTGCGTTTGCCCCCGATATCGATGGTCTGCATCCGCGCGGATTCGGTGGGCAAGAGTTTGGCATGAGCCGTCACCGCGGAACCAACGACTGTGGCCGCACCCAGCGCATATGCAGCCCACTTTCGCACTATACAGCCTCCGGAGTTTCGAGCGGCCGCGGGCGGCGTTTTACATAGTGGCGCAGATCGAGACGAATAACGGCGAACACGATCAGCGCAAGCAACGCAGTAAGGACTGCCGTCATTGTCGTGTCGAAACGATCGCGAAAATACAACGGCCCTTCACCCACTGCGGGCGCACTGGGGGTGACAATTTCGGCAAGGCGATAGCGTGCGGAAATTATCCGCACACTGGTGAGATTAATTACGGGGACTCCTCTGCCCGACATCCGATTGATCACCGCGTTTACGGGGTAATTGGCGGGAGCGAGACGGTGGGAGTACCCGGGCGGAATCATCCTGTTGTTGTAGGCCCCACCTACGCTCGCCACGCCACCCCCAATATTGACGTAGGCGGCGTACCGCCTTCCCCCGTCGTACGCCGTGTAAATTCGCATTCTCTCGCGAATGCCATGCTCCAGCGTCGGAACATCAATCATCACGACGTCGTTGCGCGCAATCGCGTCGCGCAACATCTTTCGGCCCTCCGGCGAGAGTCCGCGGCCACGGTCTCCACCACCGCCGAGCGAGGCCGCAACCGACTTGTAGGTGAAAACACCCCGGTCACGCAGAAGGCGCTCGATATCGAGCCAGGTCAGGTTGGGGCGATTCGCTCCCCAGTCGGACGCTCCTACGGATGTGATAATTACCGGTTTTACGTTCATCGCTTTGCACGCGGCGAGCATCGCAATGTTCCATCCCGGCATAGAGCCCGTCATCCCAATAGCAATCCGGTCTCCCGGCTTCACCCGCGCGCGCACCAGCAAGTTGACGAACGCCGCCGCTGCGTTCGGATTCGCCGCCAGAATTTTTGCTGTGAGAAAACCGCGGTCTGAAGTAATCGGCGTGTGTTCCAGCCCGATCAGCCCGGTATGCCACGGATCATTGGTCTCGTCGATCTTGACTCCGCGTTTTTCGAGCTCAGCGCGTACCGTACGCTGGGCGAGCAACGCTGTTTCGGCCGCGCGCAGTTTTTGCTCGTAGCGAGGGCGCGGTTCACGGCGTGTGGTCTTCTCCGCCACAACAAATACCACGATGGACAGCACGGCAAGCGCTACGAGGTGCAGGTTCGGAACGCGGCTTTCACGCCACTTCATAGCCCCACCGCCCCACCCAACCCTACGGTTCCGCCCGACAGCAACACAAGCAACAGTCTCACAAATGTAGCGGTGATAAGAAGCATTGCCACGGTGGGAACAACGCCCTGGCGATCCATCCAGTTTGCAATCAACCCGGGGATGATCAGCCCTATTGTGCGCAGTTCCAGGTCGAAGTGAGCTGTGTGAATCGTCAACACATCCCGCGAGAGCCATCCCAGCACAAAACCAATCAGCACGGCGAACACAATACGGCGCCGCCCATAGATGAAGGCGAATCGAGATACGAGCAAAAGCAATCCGTACGTACACAACGACACCAGGAGAGTGCCAGCAACACGCATCGGTTCGTGCATCATCAGCGCAATGTATCCGGGAACAACCATGCCGCCGGCGGCTATGCCGAGCACCTCACTGGACAGCAAGCTGAGCACGAGCCCGAGACCGATCGACTCGATCATCAGGGAACTCATGATCTCGTTGTACATGAGTTTCACTCCTTGCAGCGAATCGCTGCGCGATCTGTTCTCCAAAACCCACTATGTTTCCCATGCCATAAAATACGACGGTTCTTGTGGACCGCACCTGTAACGCATAATCGTAAACATCCTGCGCAGACTGGCCATCGAGATTGTCGATACTTACCCCCGGACACGAGCGACGAACGCCGCGCACGAAAGGGGCCGTGCCCTGCCCTGCCGCAATGCATCGATCCGCGGGAATGCGTCGGCCGATTAACTCACCGAGTTGCTCGGAGCGCAGCACACGGTCACGGCGGCAAACGACGAGTGGTACTACACACCGCTCTTTCGGAAGGCGTTCGCGCAACTGGTCCCACACAATCGCGTACGAATCCGGATCGTTGATGGCAAACCCATTGACAAAGATGAATTCGTAGTCTTCGTGAACGAACGAATGAATCCGCAGCGCTCCGGGATCCGGCGTAGCGGCCACCATAGCGGGGAGCGCAACCCAACGGTCTACGCCGAGCGAGCTGCACACAGCCAGCGCAACGGCAACGTTGTCGGCGTGTTCGAAATATGGAAAGCGCTCGAGGTCTTCATTGCTTACCGACTCGGGCAGGGCGCAGTGCACCAGCGCACCGCGACGGGCGGCCACCTCTTCAAACTCCCTCAGATAAACCCTCTCGGAGGTAAATAGCTGCCCTCCTCGCCCGATCGTCCGTGCCAGGTTATGCGCTACGTCGGCAACGGTCGGCCCCATCACATCAAGGTGATCCGAACGCGCGTTCGTGATCACCGAGTGGGTCGAATAGATCATGCGGTCTTCGAGCAGGCTCTGCAATTCTGGCTGGATGGCCATGCATTCGACGACCAGCGCCCGCGCCTGGAGTTCGGCGGCCCGGCGCACGATTCGGACCTGCTCGATAATGTTGGCCTTGCCCGGTCGGATAACCGGCGCTTCGGTTCCATCGGGATAAATGAAGCGCGGTGTCGTTCCGGTTGTCTTGGCAATCGTACGGATCCCGCCGGCGCGCAGCCCGGCCGCGATGAGGCGCGTAACCGATGATTTGCCGCGAATTCCATTGACGTGCACCCGGATGGGTATGCGGCGGATATTCGCCTGATGCCGGCGATATTCTGCCGCATAGCGAACGCACAGAATCAGCAGCAGTCCGGTAACTACCAGCACAGCGTGCAATGGAACCTCCGGGGCACTCGAGTGAGGGACAATCTACGGGGCGCGGGCGTGAGAGAAGCAACTTGTGTGCCACAGTCCGGGTCACTGCAATACCGGGATGTATTTCAAGAGATTCGGCGTATCGCACGGAACCTGCCAAAAATTCCCCGGGCGGGAAGAAGCGCCCACGCGCCGCGCGCACGGCGGAACGCCTCCGGCTCAAATGATCCATTCGGCACGAGCCATGTGGCGGCGCGGGGTGCCGAGCTGCGTACGCACGATACGACAGAGAGACGTCAGATCGAAGACGGTCAGGTCGGGGCGCGCCGAAGAGTCGGGCGTGGCACCCGATCCGGGGATTCCACGCCGGCGGTCCACCCACACAGTGGTCCACCCAAGCGCCGAGGCCGGACGGATATCGTGGAACCGGCTCTGCGCCACGTGAACAATTCGCGACGGGTGCACACCAAGTTGCTGGCTGGCGAGACGAAATATGCGATACGCCGGTTTGTACGCACCGGCAGTCTGAGCCGTGGTGACGCAATCGAACGACGTATCGAGTTTGTCCGCTGTACGTCCGAAAAGGTCGTCATCGATGTTCGAAATAATGCCGAGCCGAAAGTACACCGACAGTGCACGCAACGAATTGACCGTGTCGGGAAACGGGCGCCACCGGATGAGAGAATCGGCGAGGGCATCCGGATCGATTTCTGTAGCCGGTATTTCAAAGTGCAGGGCAACTTGCTTGAGCGCCTCGCGCAACACTTCCCGGTAGGCACGGTAGTACCCCCGTTCCAGGTGCGCCTCGGCGCGCGCGTACGCTGTGAGAATATCGTTGTCCCGCGCGACAACACCGCACCGCTCACACAACGGCGCGAGTACGGAAATGATTCCATGCTCCCAATCGATGAGCGTCCCGTAGCAATCGAACGTCATTGCTTCAAACTGCCTGAAATCCACCATGTCCGCCTCCCGGTAGAACCAAACTTCCATCACGCGACTACGTTCCGATAACCCGTCCGCATACCCGCCCGGTTTAAATCGGCGCGTCGGGCATACCCCGGTGCACGCCATCAATCATCGTATTTGCCCGAAACCGTGCCCGGGCCGGGCCGGGCCCGGAGCGTTTCGAGCAGGCGCGCGATGGTACGGGGAGCACTTCCTTCGTAATGATTGTTCACGTTGACATAGGCGCGTACGTTATTCTCTGCCGCCAGCGCCACCAGGTCAGCGGCGGTGGCGAGCCCTCGATCTTTCGGGGCGACCACGCGGTTCCAGATTTTTCCCGTCTCGCGTTCGATCCCGGCGCGGTCCGGTCCGTGCAGGCGCAACACGACAAAATCGGACGTGAACACCGCATGCCTTTCCATCACGCGAGATACCGCCGGCATATGGTACCCGTCGAGCAAAACCGTGGCGGTATTGTGCGAACGCAGCAAATCGAACCATTGGGGCCGCAGCAAGTTGGCGTTGCGAATCTCCACGGCGTACGGGTAGCCGTCCGGGAGCGCCCCGAGAAACGCATCCAGTTTTTCATAGAACCATTCGTGCGAAGCCATCTTCTTCCTGTTCAGATACCCAAACTGAAACATCACCGGCCCGAGGCGTGATCCGAGCGGTCCGAGCGATTCGAGAAACTCTTCCACGAGTGTCACGTCCAAAAAGCGATCATTCGTTTTGCCCCGCCAATCTTGAAACCGCGGTGGCTGACGGGCATAGTAGTTCGTGAGGGTGACGGCGTTGGGCGCTTTCACGCTGAAGGTGAAGTTCTCGGGGACCGACTGCGCGTACGTTACCACGGTGTCGGGATCGGGCATACGAATTCCACCGGGAAACAGGCTCCAGAACCACTGGTCTACTTCGACGGTGTCAAAGTGACGGGAATAGTCAACGAGGTAATCGTGCGGATGGTAGCACCTGTCGGTATCGTACACGAGCCCGGCCCAGGACGGGTACTTCCACGAGCACGTACCCGGTCGCAGCACGCCGCGCCACGGCGACGGCACCGAAAAGTCAAGCGGTCCCACGCCGGGCGGCGGCAATTTGGCGGGCCGCGTTTCCCCCGGCGTTTCATCGTCGTCGTCAAACAAGAACCGGGCCCCCCTCACGCGAGCACCTCTTCATCCTCCTTGCGCCACGCGGGATCCACGATGCAAAGGAACACGAGTTCTCCTGTTCCCCGATGCGCAATTTGCTGGAGCGCACCCGGCGGTATGTACACGACATCCCCGGCCTTAACGGGTCTCGTTTCTCCCTCAATGCGCATTTCGCCCCGCCCCTCCATAATGCAGTACACCTCACTGTGTCGCAACCGGTGCCAGAATGTGGTCTGGCCTGGCGCCACCCGCGCCACGGCGAACGAGTAACGGAGGTCGAGGGGGTCGCGATCGGGGTGGAACACCTCGCGCAGGCGCGTATCATCGCCCGCGGTAATCTCGGCGCAGTCCTGGATGTGCCGGATCCACATTCGAATTCCTCCATACCCCGCGGGCGCTACGAGAGCGAGCCCGGGATCCGCGCCCGTGCCACCCGGGCTCAGGCATCACCCGGCACAATCTCGTCATCACAACGGCCGTCGGCCATCCAGCGGCGACCCGGATCGGCAGCGTTCCTTCCATTCGTACCCGCATTCCTTGCAAACCCATTTGTGCGATCGCCAGGGCACGATGAATCCGGCGAAGAGCCAGAACAAACTCGCCACACGGCGATCGAAGCGATGGAAGTACACATCGTACGAGCGGCAACGCGGGCAGATCAATTCCTCATCGTTTTCATCGCGGCACGCGTTGAGGTCGGCCACATCCACCAGGTAGGGGCGCGGCCTGAGCGCTTCGCGGGCACGCGCGAGCTCCCACGCCGGCACCATCAGTTTTACACCGCCGACGGCATTGGACAGCAGCCAGTCGACTCGAACAAGGTATTCGTCCGCCACTACGCACACAATCCCTTCGCATTCCAGCCGCGTTCGGGCCAGATGTGCCTCCACCGGATGGCTGAATCTTGCGACTGTAATCCAGTTATTCGACATCGCTTCGTACTCTACACTCGCGTCAGTATTCTTCATCCGACATGAGCATCATCCACTCGGCCAGCGTTTCCCGGGCGAACGATTCGCGAAAGCGCCGATCGTACTCGATGTGAAATGCTTCCAGTTCGTCATCTGACAGATCGTGCCAGGTTCGGCCGTGCAGCACGTCGGTGTCGATCCACTTCTGCGCGGATACACACCGCCCTGCCCACCGCGTTATTTCGGTGAACGTCGTGTCAAAGAACGCAATGGCGGGAATGCGGCGCTTTCCATCGCTGAGGAATTCGTCCATTAGCTCGGAATTGGCGTCTCTGCGTACAATGGACAGCTCAAGGCCGGGTACATCTTCACAGATTCGCGCCAGCATGGCGAGGTTTTGAACCACGTCAGGGCACCAGTCTTCGGCGATGACCAGAATCTGCATTGGGGAGCGATTGTTGAAAAACGCCGCCGTATCGTCGTCTACGTCGAACTCGTCGAAAAAAGCTCTCATGCGATCCACATTCTTTTTCGACGACGCAACGAACTCTTCCCACGACAAACCCCGGTTGTAGTAGCTCACCACGTCCACACTCATGCGTGCGCCCTTTCGATTAGTTCGCCGACTGCTCCGAATACGTTTTGTAAATCGTTTCTATCCATCGGTCGGTGGTGATGAAGTCCCAGTTCCACGGATCAAATCGCGCGGGCAATCCCTTTTTCTGGATCGATGCAAGCGATTGACCCGCCTCTACCGCGGGGCGAACGATTGCGACGGTGTCGCGGATCATGTCTCGCAGCGCGCGCACGCCTTCCAATGTGGTCAGTGGCCCATGTCCTCCGATTACCTTGAGATCGTCGGGAAAATCCATCGCCAGTACTGTGTCGAGATTGTGCTGATAGCCTTCGAGGGTACCGCCGTGCTCGAGGTCGATATATGGGAACCTCGCGGAAAACAACAGGTCCCCCATATGCAAAACATGCGACCCCGTAAAATACACAATTGCGTCCCCGTCAGTATGTCCGTGGGATAAGTGAATCATACGAATTTCTTCACCGTTGAAATGAACCGACAGCGACTTTGCAAACGTAATAACCGGCCACCCCGCTTTGTCCATTGGCTCTTTTGTTTTTCCCCATATTTTCTGCAGAGTCGACAGGCGTTCACGCACATTGTCCTGCGCGATGATCGTCGCTTCGGTGCCAAACACGGGATTGCCGCCTACGTGGTCACCATGGAAATGGGTATTGAGGACGAAGCGAAGTGGTCCTTTTTCGATATGCGCGATGGCTGCGCGAATCTTCGGCGCGAGGGGAGAAAACTCATCGTCTACCATCAAGACGCCGTCGTCACCAACCGACACACCGATGTTGCCACCACGCCCTTCCAGCATGTACACGTGTCCGGCCACATGCGTGGTTCTTATTTTCACATGCCGCCCGTCCTGTGCCCGTGCAACCGACACAAGGGGGATTGTCGAATGGATCCCCACAGCACATGCAATGGCTGCCGTCGTCCGACGAAAGTGCGCGGGACGGTGCTCGGAAATTGCGGTTGCTACGTGTACCATCGGGCTCCCTTCAACGTCGCATGCGGGCAGGGGCGGTGAATGTATCGTTGCAATTTCCATGATACGACCAGCGCCGTCGCGGGGCAAGCGGCAGGGAAAATCAGCGCGCACGCAGAAGCATTACGCCAGCAAAACGACCGGTTTGTCCTTTTTCCGCGCGGTGGGAATAGAACCGGTCGGTGTGACATGCCGTGCACTGCGCGGCCACGCTGATGTGGTTTCTGCGCAACCCCTCCCGCTCGAGAATACGCGTATTTGCCGTCCACAGATCGAGCATTGCACCACCGGAATCTAACGTCCCGGGGAAACTACCCGCCGATGCGAAATCCGGTGGCGCGAAGATTTCGCCACACAATTCGGGGTACGCGGCGGTAAACGCGTCCACCACGTCGGTGCCCACCGCGTAGCAGCACGGCCCGATCGACGGGCCGATTGACGCGAAGATGTGTTCCGGGTTGCTCGCGAATCGCGTACACATCGTTCGGACTGCGCGGCCGGCGATACCTGCGACCGTACCGCGCCATCCCGCGTGTACGAGAGCGGCAGCGTGTTGATCCGGGTCGTACAGTCCCACTACCGCGCAGTCGGCCACGAGAATAACGAGGGCAACTCCGACCGTGCGGGTTACAAGCCCGTCTGATTGTGCAACCGTGTTGCCTGCGCACTGATCGTCAACAAACGAAATCGTGCTACCGTGCACCTGTCCGGCGAACACGAGCATGTCGCGAGTTACGCCGAGACCGCGCGCAAGAAATGTGCGGTTATCCTGCACCCGGGAGGGGATGTCTCCGACGTGGAGTCCGAGGTTGAACGATGCGTACGGCGCACCGCTTACACCCCCGTGGCGGGTTGTCGCTCCGTGTGTAAGATGCGGTGTGTCCGCCCACGATGCGTGGTGTTCGAACCAGGGCCCGTCAATCCAGTCTGACACGATAGACCATGCTCCCTACCGGCCGCAAACGCAGCGCGAATGCTCTGCGGGTTACCGTGTTCTTATTTCCCCGACGCCCCCCCCGGGGTGCCTTCGCCGGTCGGGCGCGGCGAGCCCGATGAGCGACCCCGTCCTCCCCGGCCGCCACGTCGTCCTCGACCACCACCACCGCCTCCGCCTCCACCGCCACCGGCGCGACGCGAGGCAAATATCGGGCGACTCGACGCCTGCGTGGACGGAGCGGGTCGCTGGCTGCCTTCTTCGGGCTTTAATGTGTTGGCACGCCCCCGCAACCACCGCTTGAATTCGTACAGAATGTCAAACAAATCGTTCCAGGCCTTGCTCAAGAAGGCGAGCACCACTCCGGTTACGATAACGCCGAACAGTTCATACAATATCGCGCCTATTTTTTCTGCATTCCCCGCGCCGTCGGCCCAGGGCGCGGCGAACCATCCGAGCATCATCGCCGGCCCCTCGGGGTTCTGCAATATGTCGATGATATTCGCACGCAGCAGCGTGGCCAGCACAATACCCACCGTTATCGAACGCGCGTAAACGCCGCGTAGATTGGCCCAGCGCCCCGATAAATCCAGGTTGTTGTAGCGCCAGATATTCGTCACAACCGAAACGAACATCCCCAGCACGCCGAGCATGGCGAGCACGGAGCGAAACGAAGCAATGTCCATCGGCTCCTCTCCCACTGAACAGGGTTGATTATCGCGGCCATGGTAGGGGTGGGGCCGCCGGGCGTCAACGATCAATCGCGCCGCGAAGATCGCTAAACTTCTTCAAAATCAACGTAAGACGCGCTAATATTGCACCCGGTTCGCCTGCGCCCCCCTACCGGCGTGCCGAACCCACCTCGCGATCCCGCGCACCACATCACTACCCCAAGGGAGCTTGCCATGAAACGCAAACCCGTCGCACTGGTTATTTCGGCCGCGCTGGTATGCGCCGCCAACGTCGTGCCCGCGTGGACACAACCTGCACTTGCCGGTTCCCCGGAATCGAACGCGCTGACCATCGCCGATGTAGTCGATCGCGAGTACGCATCGTCCTTCGACATCGCGCCCGATGCGTCCCGGGTAGTGTGGGTTAAGAGTACGGTCGATCGCAAGAAGAATGGAAGGCGTTCCAATATTTATATTACACGCGTCGACGACGAAAAAACGCGCGCGCTCACGCACGGTTCGCATCGCGATGGATCGCCAAAGTTTTCACCCGACGGAACTCGTGTGGCGTTTCTCGGGTCGCGGGGCAAGGACGCAAAAACCCAGGTGTGGATCTTGAATCTGGACGGCGGTGAGCCGGTGGCGGGAACGACGTCGAAGGTGGGGGTGCGTTCGTACGCGTGGCTCGACAATCACTCCCTTGTGTACACGGCACGCGAAGACTCCACCCTCCGCGAAAAAAACCTTGCGCGCGCTAAGGACGATGTCCTGGTTGTATCCGACGCGAAGCATTACACGCCCGTGCGTCTTTTCCGGCGCGATCTCGACTCAAAAAAGACCAAGCGCCTCACCCGGAATAAGGGCGCCATCACGTCCATGTCGCTTTCTCCCGACGGCCATCTGATCGCAATGTCGATAAACGTGGATATCGACTACGGGTACAATAACGACAACCCCCCACAGCAATACCTCTATAACGTAAAAACCGGCACGTTGAAGGAATTCTGTACGGCACCAAATGTAGACCCGTACAACTTCAAGTGGGCGGCCGACTCCAGGGGCTTTTACTGCGAACGCGACGTGGCGAGCGATTCTACCCACACATTCATATCGATCCCCACGCTCGAGTACTACGATGTGTCGCGCGGCACACTCTCGCCGGTGGCAACCGGCGCAACACGCGAAATTGGATACAATTTTTATCCGATCCAGGGAGGGGCCCTCGTCGCGCTGGCCGCGGGTGTTCGCGACCATATCGTGGCGCTAAACGGCGCACGGAACTCGCCGCGGGTTCGTCACATCCATACGAAATACACGACATACCTGCGCGCCGCACGCCCCGAAAAGCGTGTGGTGGTGTACTCGCAATCGACAGCATCCACGCTGCCTGACGTCTACTTTGCGCGGGTGGACCGTGACCGTCTGCGTGACGCCCGAATGATCGTGTCACTGAATAAATCGCTGCGCAAGAAAACTCTTGCGCAACGCAAGATTATCCACTGGGCGGGCGCCCAGGGTGACTCGGTCGAAGGCATCCTGTATTACCCGATTGGATGGGACAAATCCAGGACCTATCCGTGCATCGCGTGGATCCACGGCGGACCGTCGGCACGCGACATAGACTACTTCACCGACCGCGTTTCCAGTTACCCGAACGTAATGGCGGCGCGGCACACGTTTATCCTGAAAGTCAATTATCACGGCAGCTCCGGCTACGGGCTCAAGTGGGTGGAATCGATCAAAGACCACTACTACGAACTCGAAGTTCCCGACATCCTCAAAGGTCTCGATAATGTGGTGGCGCGTGTCCTCGTGGACCCGGACCGGATCGGTATCATGGGATGGAGCAACGGGTCGATCCTGTCGATCGCATCGTGCGTAGAAGACAAGCGTTTTAAGGTGCTTTGCGCAGGGGCAGGAGACGTGAACTGGACGAGTGACTACGGAAACTGCGCATTCGGCGCGGGCTTCGACGAAGCCTACTTTGGCGGAACGCCATGGGACAATCTGTCCGACTATGTCCGCAAGTCACCTCTGTTCCGGATGAAACACGTGAAGACACCGACGCTCATCATGTTCGGGGAAAAAGACACGTCAGTTCCCACAGAACAGGGCTGGCAACACTTTCGTATGATGCAGCGGATCGGAATTGCACCGGTGCGCTTCCTGATATTTCCCGGGGCAGGACACGGACTGCGCAAGCGATCCCACCAGTTGCGCAAGATGAGTGAGGAACTTGCGTGGATCGATCGGTACCTCTTCGGCGACTCGACGCACGTGGATGAGGCCGTAGACAAGAATTCGCTCCTGGCAATACAGCTGAACAAGGCAAAATGCGCACGCGTCGGTTCGCTCTACGGGCACGAGGTGGACGCCACACTCGTTCCCGAGACGGTGTCTTTCCAATCACTCCAGCTGGGACGCTTCGAGGTAACCAACGCGCAGTTCGCCGCGTTCGATCCCAATTTTTCGTATCCGGCCAACCGCGATAATCTGCCGGTAACGCGAATATCCCTGCCGCTGGCTCAGGCATACTGCATGTGGTTGAGCAAGAAAACGCATGCACACTACCGATTGCCCACAAAGGCGGAGATGGATTCATTCCTCGACGAGGCAGGCGCAGGAGGCCAGAATACGCTCAACCGCTGGATCGGGCGTGTTCCAACCCCGGACGAACTTCCGGCGCTCGAAGCAAAGATTCAAACTCTCGAGGAATCGCGATCATTGCTCGAACCGGTCGGTTCGTTTGCACCGACACACGGCGTATACGACCTGAACGGCAATGCGGCCGAGTGGGTTGTGGGCGACGATGGCAAAGGAACTATCGAAGGCGCATGTGCCGCCGTTCTCGTCGACACGCGGCGCGAGCGTCACCTACCGCCTCTTGCCTATGTGTCATTTCGTGTGATACGCGAACAGGGAAAGTGAGAGACACGGTACGCGTACGCCCGGAATAATGGTCGATCAGGCGTCTGGCGCGGTCAGTCGTGTTACCAGACGCGCGGGCACAAGCGCGCGGGGTTTGACGCGTACGCCGAGTTTCTCCATGCGCCTCTGAAGTTCGATGATTCGAGGTTCGTATGCGCGTGCCCACTTCGCGTCGGTTGGTTCATCTTCGCTCGAGGTATCCACAACGGACGCTACGTGACCGTCCTCGAGTGTAACGACGCGATCACAGACCGCGCATAGCAGATCCACATCGTGCGAGCAAACCAGAACCGTTGTGCCGCGCTCGCGTTCCTTCGCGGTCAACCGCATCAGTGCGGCCGCACCGCCGATGTCCAGCCCCGCGGTCGGCTCGTCGAGCAGCAGGAGAGGAGCGTGGACACGATGGGCAATGGCAAACGCGACGCGACGCTTTTCTCCGCCGCTCAAATCCATCGGAAATTGCGCACCCACCGTGGTGGCGTCGAGACCGGACGCCGCCAGAGCTTCGCGGACATGCGTTCGGCGTTGCCCGCGAGCTTCCTTCATCCCCCAGCCCACTTCATCCCACACGGTTTCGCAGAAAAAAAGGCGCCACGGATGCTGTGGCATGAGGTATACGCGCGCCGTGTCGGCCCGTTTGCCTGCGCCGGCCTTCCCGTCTCTGTCGGTCGTTGTGCGCGTATTGTTTGTCACGCCGTCATCGGCGCTCTCATCGGCGCCCACGGAGAATTTACGCAGCACCCGCCCCACGCGTGGCCGCTCGAGTCCCGCGGCCAGCCGCAACAACGTGGTCTTCCCCGATGCGTTGGCGCCGGTTATCCCTACGCACGCGCCCGCGGGAATGTCGATGTCGATCGGACCGAGGTTCAGTGATCCCGGGTAGCCGAAGAGCACATTCTCGAATCGCACGGCGCACCCGCAGGGAGACGAGACGTGCCTGCGTGCAGACTCATCGCGTACGCGCACACGCCGGGTGCCGGCGCCGCCAGCGGGCCGCGTCTGCGCCGGAGACGGAGCGCTGATCTCCACCAATTCGGCGGCGAGCGCGGCAAGATCCGTTGCGTCGGATGCCTCCGTTCCCCGTGCTGCGCGTACCGAAGTTGCGCCCTCCATTTTCTGTGTGATTTTACGCGCCAATTCCACATCCGGAGGCAACACCACGTCGGGTGCCCCACCATCGCGCCATGGGAGAAACACGTCAGGAGATCCACGAAATACGCAACGCCCCTCGCCCAGGACGGCGACCGACTGCGCCCACCGAATCGCGTCGCCGCCCGGGGTGGCCCACACCACCGTCACGCCACGCGCATGCAACCGCGCCACCACGTCCCGACAGGCGCGTGCCGCCCCCGGACTGAAAAACGCGTCGGGTTCATCGAGCAACAGAAGATCGGGGCGTTGCAATACCGCGCTTGCGAGCGCGACGCGTTGTTTCTCCCCTCCCGACAACGTGTGCGGATTCCGATCCAGCAAACCAGCCAAACCCCATTCGGCAACGATGCGGTCGAGAGCCACCGGCAGCCCGGCTGCGGACGGAGACTCCCCCTCCATGGTTTGATCCATCGACCACGCGAGCTCGGCGCGCACCGTCGATGCAACAAACTGGTCGTCCGGTTGCTGCACAACCAGCGCCACGTGAGGCGGCGACGCGGTTCGAATGTCGACCTTCCCCGCCGACGGGGAGAGCAAGCCGGCAATCACGCGCAATAACGTGGTTTTTCCACCCCCGTTGGCCGACGCCACGGCAAGCCATTCGCCGCGCGGCACATCGAGGTCAAGGCCATCGAGTGCCACGCACGACGCACCGCCGGATAACGATGGAAACGCAACGCGCACGCCGCGAATCGAAATCATTGCGTCGTGTCCAGTTTGTGCCTTGCGCGTTTTGCCCACTCGCTCGTGTCGTCCAATTCGAGGTAACGACGCCAGGCGCGTCGCGCATTTTTTATCTGGCCGTCTTTTTCGTACGCTGCCGCGAGGGAAAACTGGGCTTTGAGGTGATGGGGGTTCGCATCGAGCGCTTTTCGGAAAGCACGGATCGCGTCGTGCCACTTCTCCAGGTGAAAGAACGCCGTGCCGAGAGCGTTGGCAAAATCTGCCCGCCGGGGGCGGAGCTTTACGGCCACGCCCAGTTCGCGTGCGGCGGCACGATACGACTTCATTCTAGCGTACGCAACGCCGAGGTTGTAATAGGCCTCGGAAAACCGTGGGTCCATCTGGGTCGCACGCCGAAACCGCCGCGTGGCGTCAAGCCACGATCCACGGGAAATCAACGCGAGGCCTTCGTTGTAGGGCACGCGTGCCTGCTCGCGCCGCGAAAGGGCAGCCATCTCGTCCGGTGTAAGGGGAATGCGCAGCACACTGCCGGGTGGAGCTTCGTCACTGTGGATACCGTTAAAGCGTGCAATTTCGCGCGCGCGCCCGGGCTCACCGTAATAGTCAGTCGCAATATCCTCAATTGATTCACCGGGCGCGACGGTGTGTACAACTACTTTTTCACCGGCGACCGGCCTGCGAATACGCGGAGCGCAAGCGACAAGCACCAGCACGCCAAGCAAACACAGATTCGCCAGATTCCGTTTCATGGCGCGCAGTATATCACACGCACGCCGGGCGGCCGTTTCCCGTCATCCCGGGCACCGTCAGCTTCCTGCGCCGGATTCGTGAGCCGCCCAGGCTGCGTGGGCGGCACGATAAATTGCCTCTATGGGACGCCCGATTGCGTCGGCGAGTTCTCGGCAACTTTCGTACTCTGGACTCATACGCAACGAACCGTCGGGCAGGCAGACGACCTTGACGCACACGTTACCGAGAGGTGTGGACAACTGTTCGGCGCGGCGCTCGAGTTCGATGCGTTCTTCGCGTGCAATGCGTACGCCGATTGTTGTGGTTTCCGTGAGCATGGCCCTGGCCAACCGGTCGGCATCGCAATTTTCACACAGAAGCGTAATTTCCACTCCGGGACGGTTTTTTTTCATCGCAATCGGTGTCACGTACACCTCAAGCGCGCCGGCGCCGAACAGCTTTTGCGTGGCATGGCCGGTTACTTCCGGGGTCATGTCGTCCACGGTGCACCGAATGACGGTGAGCAATCGCCGCTTTTCCGTACGCTGGCCAACTACTACGCGCAATACACCGGGCAACCCGCTGGAATCTTCGCGCGTTCCCGCGCCATACCCGAACGCTCGGGGAATAATACTTTCCGAAGAATCCAGAGGTTGAAACACCGTAGAGATCAACGCGGCGGCCGTCGGTGTAATCTGTTCGCCAACCCGACCGCCGAAATACACGGCGTGTCCTTTGAGCAGTTCGAGCGTTGCCGGCACGGGAACCGGGATGTCGCCATGCGCGCTATGCGCCGTTCCCTGCCCGAGTAGCAATCGCGTATACCGGTATGCCGTGATTCCGAGCAGTGACGTCGCCAGAAAAAATCCAACGATATCCATGATCGCGTCATGCGCACCCAACTCGTGGAAGTGTACCTCGTCGACGGTGGTACCATGCAGGCGCGCCTCTACGGTGGCCAGCCGCGTAAATACCGCACGCGCGTTGTCGCGAACATGCCCGTCAATGTGTTGCGCCGAGTCGATCACGTCGAGCACGTCGGAAAGTCCGCGGTGGACATGGTCGTGGGAAGGCAGGGGACGGGGATCGAGTTGCCGGGCGCGAAAAGCCCCACGCTGTACTTCACGTGTATCCATCGTCATGTTCTCGAGCACACGAATTTTTCCGAGCTCAACGCGCAGCACGTCCAACGGAGCGCCGGCGTCAATCAGAGCGCACAGCAGCATGTCCCCACTGGCGCCGGCGAACGGGTCGATCAGAAGCGTATCCACATCTCTGGCTCGAGGGTTCATTGCGCATCTCCTCTGAGCTTTTCCGCCAGTTCACGCGCCCGCGCTACGATAAGCGCGGCTGTGCACCCGGCGCCAAACCCGTTGTCTATATTGACGACACTCACGCCGGCCGCGCAACTGGTCATCATCCCGAGAAGAGCGGCCAGTCCGGCGAAACTCGCTCCGTACCCGACGCTAGTGGGCAGAGCCACGACGGGCGCGCGCGTCATGCTCGCCACTACACTGGCAAGGGCGCCCTCCATACCCGCGGCCACAATAATTACGTCGGCCTCTTCGATTTCATCGCGATATGCAAAAAGCCGGTGCACGCCGGCCACTCCGACATCAAAGACGCGATGTACATTGCAACCAAACAGCGATGCGGTTTCCGCGGCCTCTTCGGCCGCCCCCATGTCGGTGGTTCCCGCCGTAACAACCAGAACGTTTCCGACGCGGACAGGCTCGGCGGTGGGCAACACAAACACGCGTCCCGTGCTGTTATATCGCCCGGCGGAAAAACGTGCGGCGAGCGCGCGCGCGACGTCGGGGCCACACCGTGTAACGAGCAGGTCCGACCGGCGGTCCACGATGGCCGCCGCGATTTCAACGATTTGCTCAACGGTCTTGTCCTCGCCATAGATCACTTCGGGTAAACCGGTGCGGAGCGCACGGTGGTGGTCGATGCGCGCAAATCCCATGTCTTCGAAAGGAAGCGTGCGGAGTACTTCGAGAACGGCGTTTTCGTCGATTTCGCCGTGACGAAGAGAAGTAAGAAGTTCTCGGATGCGCTCGATGTTCATAAGAAGAAGCGGGGCACAAAGGCCCCTTGTATTGGAGGGTACCACAGCAAGGCATTGAGGTGATACGAATCAATCGGTTCCGCGCGCAGAGATCGATTCTATTGAATCGACGAACCGCATCAGCACGTACTCGAGTCGGCTGAACGATTCAACCTGCATCAGCGTTCCGCGCAGTTCACGTGCTTTGGGCAGGCGTTTGACGTAAGCGGCCATCAGACGCCGCATGTTGATGAGTCCGAGCGGTTCGCCCTCGAGGGCAACCGACGCACGCGCGTGGGCCAGAAGCGTTTCCACGCGTGCACGAGCGGTCGGCGGCTCATAGGAAATCCCTCGCGCCATCGCCCGGACTTCATCGAAAATCCACGGATTACCGATGGCCCCGCGACCGATCATCACGGCGTCACACCCCGTGCTCGCACGCATGGCAACCACATCCTCAGCGCTGCGCACATCGCCGTTTCCGATGACTGGGATATCTACGGCGTCCTTGGCTTCGGCGATCAGATCCCAGTTGGCCCGGCCGGAAAAAGCCTGTTTACGCGTGCGCGCGTGGACGGCGAGCATTGAAACGCCCGCGTCTTCTATCGTCATCGCAATCGTATGAATGTCCCGCCCCGTCGAACGGTCCCAGCCCGCGCGAATCTTGGCCGAAACCGGAACGCACGAACGCCGCACCACCTCACGGCAAATTCGACCGAGCAGATCGACGCTCTTGAGAACCGCCGACCCTCCACCACCCCGGACTATTTTTTTGACCGGGCAGCCAAAATTCATATCGAGATATACGGGGCGCAACTCATCGGACAGTCGCGCCGCCGTCTCACCCATCCGCTGCGGATCACCGCCGAAGATCTGGAGAGACTGGCGGCCTGCATTCATCTGTATTCCGTTCATGGCGCGGCAATTCGCGCGGTTTCCGCGGGCGATTGCCTCACTGCTCACCATTTCGGTAACCACCAGATCGGCGCCGTGTTCCAGACAAATGCGTCGAAACGGAGCGGTACTGATTCCGCATAACGGGGCCAGCACGGTTCGTACCCCCGCGGGTAATTCGCCGGGGGGCCCGGTAGAAGGAATTTTCGGGATCTGCTGGATCATCATCGCACCATAGCGACCCGGGAACCACACCGCAACCGGGGTAATCGTACCTTGCTCTCGCCCGCCGAGCGTCGTACGTTATCCATCGGCGGTCGGAACAACGGGCTATGCTATCTGCCCCACACCGTAAAATCGTTATGAATCGACGACTCACATCCGTTTACGTATTCATTCTGATCGTATCCATCGCCGCCGGCGTGGTATACCGGAAATATAACGCCGCCGACGCGCGGCGCGAACGCCTCGTGAGTTCACTGCTCGCCTGCGTGCCCCGTACAGTCAATCAGAAACAACGCGACGAGATCCGTGAATTGTTCGACCGGATGTGGCTCCGCTACGACCGCGGGCTAGTGGCCCAGGCCGATGTCGACACGGTAACCAACCGGGTACATCAGGTGGCGCAGGCGGGTCGCGTATCCCATTCGAATCTGGCATACCTGATGGCGCAGGTGGGTTACTTTACCTACCGCGGCGAACAGAAATACAATTTGCCCGACAGCTCGGTAGACCACCCAACTCTGAATCCCGCCTCCGACGTAACGACGCTGTACCCGGACTCAGCGCTTGTCGCACAGTTTCACGCGTGGATGAAGAAAATGAAGAAAGAGGGGAAAGATCCGGCCACCGAGCTGCGCCGACTGCGCGGACTCCCACCAAAAAATCCCACCGGGACGCAACCATCCGATGGACCTGCGCCGGATCGGCGTCAATCTCCGGGGGTGGGAGTGCCCAAACGATTTCCCCGGTAATTCCGGGGACGGTAGGCCCGTGCGTCCCGCCGCGCTCCGGGCCCGTCATCGCCGGTGCCCCACCGGGTATGCCGCTACTCGTCGCCGGTGCGCTGAAACTCACCGCCCAATAGAATGCGTTCCACCACGCCGCGCTCGACATCACGAAAATTGCGAAACTCCACGTAGTCTACCCCGCGCACGCGGCAGTGCTTCATCAGCTCGCCCTTGGCAAACACCAGGTCGGCGGTTTCCGAGGGACACCGGTCGGAGAGACCGTCGCCAACATACACGATGTAATAGCCTTGCTTTCTGTACTGCAGCAAATGGTGCGCCTTACAGCATCCACATTCCGTGCAATCCAGTTTGTCGTACCAGGGGAAATCCACGCGCAGTCGGTCCCCATCGATCTGCAACCGATTGGAAAAGAACTCGATATCTCCCAGCCCGCTGCGCACGAGCATGTGTTCGATATAGTAGTCGAACCCATCGCTAAGAATCGCAACTTCGATGCCCCTGCCGCGGGCGAAGTCGCGAAAATCACGGAAATATGGATCGATCTTGTACTCGCCAAGAAACCGGTCAAGCGCATCCTGATCCGCACGTGCCAGTTGCGCTTCGCGCTCGAAGCATTCGCGGGACGTGATCTCGCCACACCGCCAACGCTCTACGATGGCGGCCGCTTCTCCATTTTCGGAAAACGCTTCAAACAGCAGGTTGCCCACATCGTCGCGGGCAACCGTTCCGTCGAAGTCACACAAGACAGCGATTTTTTGCATGGCAACTCTGGTTCAGAAGATGTGGCGGCAATCAGTCGATCGAGGCCTTCTTGATCGCGCGTTGCTGCTCACCATATGCGAACATCTTCTCGAGCGTGGGCGCATCGCGGAAAATCGAAAGCACCTTATTGAATTCCGGGTCGGCATTGAGAACCACCCGGTACATCGCGTCGCGACCGAGCTGGTTGTTGGCCGCCTCGCGGCCGATCATCATCCGGATGTATGCGACGTTTTCGTCGGTGAGATCTTTGGATTTGTACTCGAACTTGCGCTTCTTGAGATACGCATAGAAATCGTTGAGAACGGCATCAGTCACTTTGAATCCTTTGTGAATTTCGTGATTTTGCAAATATTCCACTATGAACGAAAATCCCAACGCGTCGCGCTCAAGCCGTCGTTCGAGGACGGTATACTTCGGAGGGGTCAGTTGGAAATCGGGGGTGATGCCACCGCCGCCATACACCACCCGGCCGGCCGCCGTATGATATTCGGGACGGTTCTTGTTCGCATGGCCGGCGGTTGAATCGGCCCTTAATTCGTCGGCTCCGGGACGCGCGATCTGCGATTCCGTACTGCCGTTCGGTACATCCTTGCCCTGGTCCGTCCTGGCCCCGGACGCTATCGCGCCCAGCGGTTCCCCGTTCTTCTTGCGCGGGCGGTGGATGCTGCGACCCGACGGCGTGTAATACTTGGCCGTGGTGAGTTTAACCGCCTCGGAATCGCTCAGATTGAACACCGTCTGTACAGTGCCCTTGCCGTAGGACGGTTCGCCCACCACAAACGCGCGGTCCCAGTCCTGCATCGCACCCGAAAAAATTTCGGCAGCGCTGGCCGTTCCCCCATTGATCATCATCACGATGGGATACCCGCGGTGCGTGTGCCGGTTGGACGAGTAGAACTTATGGCTCGAATTGGGCATCCGGCCCTTCGTGTACACAATCAGACGATCCTTGTCGAGGAACAACTCCGATACATCTTTCGCCGCCTGCAACAGCCCGCCGGGATTGCCGCGCAGATCGACGACCAGCCCCTTCATCCCTTGTTTTTCCATGTCAGTGACGGCCGAACTCAATTCCGCGGCGGTATTCCTGGCAAAGCTGTTTATTTTCACGTAGCCGATATGGCCGCCGAACATCCCGTGGAACGGCACGCTGTGTACTTTGATCACTTCCCGGGTGATCGAATAATCAATGGCAACGGTATCTCCCGGCCGGCGAACTTTGAACGAAACGGTCGTTCCCGGCGCCCCGCGAAGGTACTTTACCGCGCGGTCGGTTCTCCAGCCCTTCGTGTCGTGGCCTTCGATGTCTACAATCTGATCGCCACTGCGCAGTCCGGCTCGCGCTCCCGGGGTACCTTCGATGGGGGAAATCACAGTGGGGTAGTCGTTCCGGTACGATATGAAAATGCCGAGTCCGCCGAACTTGCCCCGGGTACTCACCATAAAGTCCTGATACGCGAGACCATCAAGGTACTGGCTGTGCGGGTCGAGATCTCCGAGCATGCCGTCGATCGCCTTGCGAACCAGTTCGTGGGTATCCACCGTGTCGACATAATCCGACTGCACACGTTCGAGGATGTTCGCGAACATCTCGAGGTCGTGGTAGATATCGTGATTGCTCCCGCGCAATCTGTTTTCGCCGAACGCGCCGAGCGCCACGCTCATCAACACGATCGAGATAGAAACGAGGATAATCTTGCGTTTCGTCAGGAACTTCACGGGCGGGGCCTCCTTGGGCTCATTGGGCTCATTGGGTCGCGCCACCGGGCGCGGTGCGCTCCACGACGCCAGAAAGAAGGCTCCATACGGCACGGTGCACTTCGGGGCGCCGGGGTCGGTCAATTTTCATCAAGCAACTCGCATTCCATCGTACGGACGCGTCTTCGAGCCGGCAGGCCGTGCCGTCTCGCGTTATGGGATCCCCGGCAGGAATTGCGACGGCAGGCATTGCGCTAAGCGCCAGGAATATAATACGATTTGGGCGTTGGGGCAACCACGTGCCCACGCCGGCCGCGGGGTCTTCCCACCAGAAAAACACATGAGCGACATTCACGGATCATTCATCGTCATCGAGGGCCTCGACGGAGCAGGGACCACCACCCAGGCCACCCGTCTTGCGCGGCGATTCGCAAGCACGAACTTGCCCGTTTTCAGCACATTCGAGCCAACTCCCGAGCCCATCGGTGCACTCATCCGGCGTATCCTGGACGGGAGCGAAAAATATGACAACGCTCCGTATCGGCCGGGAGAAGCGGCCCTCGCGTTGCTGTTTGCCGCCGACCGCCTCGCACACTCCACCACGATTTTCGCTCGTCTGCAAGAGGCCCACCACGTAATCTGCGATCGTTACGTCCTCTCGTCAATGGCGTATCAGAGTCTCGGCAAACATATTGACGGCACGCGCGTTGTGGATTTGAACCGTGGCTGCACACGCCCCGATCTCACCATCCTGATCGAAGTTCCTGTCGGAGAGTGCCTGCGCCGGCTCGCCGATCGCGGTGGTGCCGACTCGATTTACGAACGCCGTGACCTGCTCGAACGCATCGCGGCAAACTATCGTCAACTCGGCCCACTGTACCGGGAGAGCTTCGGCCGCCTCGAAGCGATTGATGGGACGCGCAACGAAGACGCCGTTCACCGCGCCATCGTAAAATTGATTCGCCGCCACACGTCGCTGAACATCTAGCGATCGGACGTACGCGCCCGGCACCGGGTTCGTGTTCGCACTAACGACGGCGGAGCTCGTGATGCACGTGGTAAATGCGCTGCAGAAAAGACACCGTGGCGGCAACTGCAATGGCCGTGAGAAGGGCCATGAGCACGCGGTATCCCAGGAACAACCCGAGCGCGAGCAGGGCAATGCGCTCGGGGCGTTCCAATATGCCCACTCTGCATTCCACCCCAAGCCCTTCGGCACGCGCACGCGTGTAGCTCGTGAGTACTGACGACGTGAGCGCGGTGAGTGTCACCGCCACGTCAAAATTGTGAAACCCGCCCGACCGTTCCACAAGGTAGAGGATAATTCCCCCGTAGTACGCGAACTCAACGACGCGATCGAGCGTGGAGTCTATAAATGCACCAAATTCGCTCGTCGTTCCACGCCGCCGCGCCAGATCGCCATCGAGCACGTCGCACAATCCTGCCACGAGCAATAATGCACCGGCTGCAGGAAACGAGCCGTCGATAATGAGGGACGCACCGTAAAGCGCAATGGCCGTTCCAATGAGGGTCACGAGGGTCGGCGGAACCCCCAGGCCAGCCAGCGCAACCACCAACGGGTCGAGAATGCAGCGCGCACGGTTCTTAATTTCAGCACGATTCATGGTGTGGCACAACCTATCACCGGAGCACGGGGCAGTCAAGCAGCAGGCGCACACTTTGTCTTGCCGGACACAACCAGTACAATTTCTCCACGCACACGGCCCTTTTCGTAGTGGGCAATGAGTTCGGACGCGCGGCCGCGACGAATTTCCTCATGAGCCTTGGTCAGTTCACGTGCGATGACAAGAGTCCGCCCGGGCAGTTTTTCGCGAAACACCTCCAGCACGCCCAGCAGCTTGTAGGGCGACACATAAAATAAACTTGTGCGTTTTTCGTCGGCGAGCGCTTCTACGGCACGCGCAAGGGCTCCTTTTTTCCGTGGTGCGAATCCAGAAAACACGAATGCATCCGTGCCCAGCCCCGACACCACCAGCGCCGGTAGCAGCGCGCTCGCGCCCGGCACGGCGGTCACATCCACGCCCGCAGCGATAGATGCACGCACCAGATAAAACCCCGGGTCGGATATGCCCGGTGTACCGGCATCGGTGATCAGCGCCATACGTGCCCCTGCCACGAGATTCTCGACGAGTCCCGGGGTTACACGCTCCTTGTTGTGGTCGTGGTACGAGGTTACGCGGGTGCGAATATCGTAGTGGTCCAGCAGCCGCGCGGAATGTCGTGTATCTTCGGCCAGAATCTGATCAACCGCCCGCAACTCCTCGACAGCGCGATATGTCATATCACCGAGGTTGCCGATTGGTGTACTCACAAGCGTGAGCCGGCCCGTGCGTTGCGCGTGTTCCACGTGCGCCTCCTCGATCGGCCTGCGGTACGTCCGCGAGTGACGCACTACGCGTACAAAGCACGCCGGCGGCGCGGACCCGAGATTCTACCCGCCGGTGACCTCACGACCCTGCCATGCACGTGGCTACCACCGCGTGCGTTTTGCCCGTGTCTGTCGACACACTCACCGCTGGAAAACGCGTCAGCGCGGCGAGAGCCCCGCGAGCACTTCCCCGGTTTGTTCGATTTGTTCCGACGACACATCAAGGTGCGTCACCATCCGCACGAGTCCGTCTCCGAAGGGAACCGCGAGCACCCCGGCATCGCGAAGCGATCCGAGCAGTCCATCCACCGTGTACGCAGTTGGATCGACCGCGAATACGACAATGTTCGTTTCCACCGGATGTGTCAGCGACAGCCAGGGCGTGTTCTCGATGAATTCAGCAAGTCGCCACGCGTTACGGTGATCGTCGGCAAGCCGATCGATGTTGTGGTCGAGTGCGTAGAGCGCGGCCGCCGCGAGAATCCCCGCCTGGCGCATGCCACCGCCGAGACGCTTGCGCACGCGTCGCGCGCGGCCGATCACCTCCGCGCGCGATGCCACGGCCGACCCCACCGGCGCACCCAGGCCCTTGGAAAAACACATACTCACCGTGTCGGCACACGCCGCATAATCGGACATCGAAACCCCCGACGCAACGTGTGCATTGGCCAAACGCGCCCCGTCGAGATGTACTGACAACCCGCGCTCATCACACAGCGCACGGATACGGCGCATTTCTTCGAGCGGATATACACGTCCACCCGCACGGTTGTGGGTGTTCTCGATTGCCACCACACGGGTTGTCGGGCAGTGCAGATTCTCCGCGCGGATGTGCGGCTCTACGTCGGATGCCGTGATCACGCCCCGGTCGCCATCAAGCGCATTGAGTTGGAGTCCCGCGATGGACGCTGCCGACGCGACTTCGTAATTGAAAATGTGGCACTGCCTGTCGAGCACCACTTCGTCGCCCGGTAAGGTGATGCTGGCCAGAGCCACCAGATTTCCCTGCGTTCCCGACGGAACGAACAGCGCAGCCTCTTTTCCCAGCAGACTGGCCACGCGCTCTTCGAGCGCATGCACCGTGGGGTCGTCGCCGAATACATCGTCGCCAACTTCAGCCGCCGCAATAGCCGCGCGCATTTCCGACGACGGTCGCGTAACTGTGTCGCTGCGTAAATCGATCGGACGATTGGATGTCATACCTGTCTCCGCAAGACAAAGAAATGACGCTCCAGCCCTGGAGCCTGAAGCGCCGAACAGCCCCTCGGGGCATGCGATTCACGATTGCATTCGCCGCAGGCAGCGCACCGGGTGCACCGGGTGCACCGGACGCGCAAGGCCCTCAATTGTTCATCGCAACAAGATCTTTGAGCTCTTTGGACACCTTAAAGACCGGAACACGGCGATCCGGAACCGGAACCGCTTCGCCCGTGCGCGGATTGCGCGCCATCCGGGCCTTGCGTTGCTTCACCTTAAAGGTTCCGAATCCACGAATCTCGTAGTGCTTCCCGTCGACCAGCGCGTGCGAGATCGCTTCAAGAAACTGGTCCATGGCGGTAGCGACATCTTTCTTCGTTAACCCCGTCTTATTGGCGATGTCCTCAACGATTTCGGCTTTCGTCATGTGGGCCGTCCTCCTGGTTGTGCCCCGTGCGGAACCATGATTACCGATCATGCCCCATAAGTGACACAGTGTCAACCCCTTTGCCGAACAGACCCGGACCGGCGCGGCGCCGCGCTCACCGCACCACCCCGACCCCATGGCCGGGCACCACAGCGCACAACAGCGCATGGCACCGCGTAATGCCTCGTTGCCCCGCGGGCCTCGTCGTCTGCAACACCATACGTTCAGAATGAGACAACGACGATCCACTAACGGCAACCATGTGGAACGCTACGCCCGTTGCGCGCGGGCGGGCAGACACCAGCGTTCTGCTCGGCACGCGAAAGTGCCGCCCTCATAGGACAAATTCGGTTTGGCACCGCGTTTGCTGTGGGGGTGGTCGTGCTGCGGGGTAGTCGCCGCACATGCTTCTGGATTCTACACCGCACTATCCCGCAGCCGCTTCATTACCTCCGGCAAAGGCACGCATGGAGTCAGGCAGTCCCGTCGCGTCCGCAGGGCGAGACGGCGCACAGGAGGCACACATCATGTCGTATCGCAAGTACGTCACCATCGCGCTCGTACTCGTCGCCCTCTCCGGGCTCGTCTACGGGTGCGGCAGCAATACGGTCGCGACAACGGACAACGGGGCTCCCCTCGTTGCACCACTCAATCTGACCGCAACCGTCGTTTCCAACGGGATTTTTCTTTCGTGGGATGCGAACACGCAGCTGAATCTGCGCGGGTACAACGTGTACCGTCTCGATCGATACAACAACACGATCGGTCGTCTCAACGCGGGCATACTGTCAAATAATTCGTACCTCGACGCCACAGCCGTTCCGCACGCCACCTATGAATACAGGGTAACGTCGGTGAGCCGCAAGAACGCCGAGAGCGGATACGCGGCAGTTCTCGTGACCAACCAGACGGGGCCCGGAAAACCAGGCCCCGAGATTAACGGCTAGTTATCGGCGGGGGGGGGCGCACACAGCACCCCCCCGAAGAGATGCCGGGCCTGTTCCCGGCGCTCGTGTGGGCCCTTCCTCCCCCGGGAGGAGGGCCCTTTTTTGTTCGATGAAATGCGCTCGCCGCGCCTGGTTCATTATCCATGTGCAGAATCCGAGGGAGGCATTGCCCGCTCGCCTGCCACACCGATCCGGCGGCAACAAAAGCAGGAACCGAACACCGCCGGTGGGGCACGGTGGAGGGCACGCGACTTACAGTGCCTGCAACGCGATGCGAACCATGGCGTAGTATCCCGACACCGTCATGCGATACGCCGGCCCAATGATCCACCACAGCGCTCCGGTCCAGATCAGGACAAGTAATATCAGAAACCCGAACCGTCCTACCGACGCGAGGGCAATGCGCGCGCCGTCGGGCAGGAATCGCATCGCGATCCAGTGCCCGTCGAGCGGTGGAATCGGCAGCAGGTTAAATACAGCGAGAATACAATTTATCGCGATGAGGCTGCGGCACAGAGTGTCGACAAATGCCAGCGTGGGACCGGCCGTTTCATAGAGAGCCGGCGCGTGTTTGAATATCAGGCGCACCGCAACCCACAGGAGCACCGTGGCGAATGCGAGCAAGAAGTTCGATGCCGGACCAGCCGCCGCCACGATGGCGTGGTCACGAATGGGACGGCGCAAGTTGAGTGTATTGACCGGCACCGGACGGGCCCACCCGAACATCGGCAGACCCGACACCATAGCAAGCAACGGGAAAATCACGCTTCCGATCGGATCGATGTGCGGCAGCGGGTTTAATGTAATGCGGCCGGCATCGCGCGCGGTGGTGTCGCCCAGACGCTCGGCCACCACACCGTGCGCATCCTCGTGAACAATGATGGAAAACATGAACGCGACGAATCCAACGATCTTCACGAGCACTTCGCCGTTCATTTTATCGCACCCCGAAAATCTTGTGGCATTGCGGGATCACCCGTACATCATTGAGGTGTCGCGATGCAATGCGACGCGTTCGCAGGACGAAGTCGATCAAAGCCGCCGCGTGCGGGGCCGCTGCGGATCGCGACAGGACACCGCGTGCTGACGATCGAGATCCAAACAGATGTCCGCTCTCGGGCTGCAGGATCACGGGAATATTGCGGTCGTGGCGAGACACCAGACGCGCGGCCCGATCCACTTCTTCCATCGTCGCCGATCGGTCGACGACGATCTTCACAAACGCGGCGCGCCCGTTGTCTTCCCCGGCCGGTGCAATGAATCCCTCGCCGGCGAGCGCTTCGAGGAATACGTCGTGCGCATCCCAGTGCGTACATCCCACCGCAGATGGAAGCTTGACGTCCATCGCTACCACACCGACCCAGGGCGCGATCCGCGCCACTTGATCGGCGTGGATCCCATTGGTCTCGAGATGCACGGTTAATCCCCCACCCGCGAGTCCGCGGGCGAGCGCGCACGCGAAGCCGAACTGTTCGAGCGGCTCGCCGCCGGTCAGACTCGCGCTGGTAATTACGCGGGAGCGTGCAAGTGCGAGTGTTGCCCCCACCACCTCATCACTGGCTACCGGATTGTCGAACACCCGGACGGGCTCGTCGCGCACCATAAGCCGGGGCGTGCGCACCTTGCTGAACACAGTGTCACACCACGAACAGGTGGCCGTACATCCGGCCGTACGCACGAATACCTGCGGCTGCCCCACGAACAATCCTTCACCCTGCACCGACGCAAAAACTTCTGAGGCCCACCCTGTCGTTACCGGTGGCGGGGACACGTCCGCACCCGCATTCGCCGTTGGCCATTGCGGGTGCGTTCGGTTGGTGTCCGCGTCGACCGTGTCCCTCGGGTTCATTCTACGGTGTCCACCTTGGTTTGAGCATGCGCGGCCGACACCAGCTCAGCCGCGTACACGTCGAGCAATTCCCTGGCGAGGTCGCGCTCGTCTATACCGAGTTCGATCAGACCGACAGCAGAAACCGGCGCACCCGACGGATCTACATTAATTCCCAGATGAATCAGACCAGCGTGCGGCCCCGGCGCGGCGATCGATACGGTGAGTTTCCGCCCGTGCACGTATACGTCATCGCCGTCACGAACAACCACCACACCCCGCGCGGCAAGACATTCGCAAAGAATGCAAACGAAAATCCGCTGGCGCAACACGAGCGACTCCATCGAACACCCGGGGTGTTCGATGAGAACGTGCAGCATGCGCGCAGCGTCGATCGTGGCGCCTGTGCGACGGTCGTCGAGATCCACGAGGTCTTCGGTGGCCACGTGGCACGGGCCGAAGAATGCAGCGGCGATGTCGCCGCTAAATCCCGTGTGCTCGCCCACCCAACCACTGCGCAGTTCCCGGCCGGTGTAGGGAATTTCTGCACCGAGTATGGCGAATCGCAAGGTCACGGCGTTTCCTCAAATTCTACGACGGGCCGGTCATCCTCGGGCGTGCCCGCGAGCGCTGCGCGCAGGCGGCGACACGAAGCACACCGCCCACACATCCGTTCGCCGTCACGGTAACAGCTCCACACCACACTCAATGGCGCGCCAAGGCGAACGCCCAGCGCAATAATACCGGTTTTATCAAGGTCGAGTGTCGCGCTCTCCACCGTCACGCCATTTCGCGTCGAATACGCGAGGGCATCGTTCGTACGCCGTACAAACTCGGGGGAATTATCGGGAAATTCCTCGGCTTCCTCGCGGTTAAATCCACACACAACCGCGTTACACCCCCGTCGCTCGGCGAAGGCCGATGCGACATTGAGAAACACGCCGTTGCGATTCGGGATCCACACGTCGTCAAGTGAATCGAGCGTGTCCGCTGCTTTGCGCGGCGCGCCCGCGCGCATACCGTCGGGGGCAAGCCCGGCGAGCCAGCGAATGTTGATTTCGCGCAGCGGCAGTCCATAATACGATGCCAGCGCCGTTACGGCACCGCGTTCCGGAGCAAGCGCCCGTTGGCCGTAGTCAAAAAAAATCAACTGTTCCACATGGCCATTCGCGTGGGCCGCCGCCAGCGATACCGTTGAGTCAAGACCGCCCGACACGAGCGCCACGGTCCGGCGGCGATTCATTCGCTACTCCTCGTCGTAGACTCGGAGTACGCCACGCACGATTCGGGACCCTCCCACACTTCCACCCGCGAGAGCGATCCGCGGTCGCTCGTATCCACCGCGCCGGCAAGCCTGCGAAATACTTCGCGCGCGAGATTTTCGGCAGTAGGCGCTACCGCATCGAACGGCGGCACATCGTTCAAGTGCCGGTGGTCGAATGGAACGTGCACGTGCTCATCCAGAGCACCGCGAAGATCACGAAAGTTTGCGCCCATGCCGCGCTCGTCCAATTCGGAAAATATCCAGAACGCGCGGATCGTCCACGTGTGGCCGTGAAGGCGATCGCACGGTGGGCAACCCGCCAGTATGTGTGAGGCAGCCAGCCGGCACTCTACAGAGAGGGTAAACTCCGCTCGAAACATCTTCTACTCCCGGGCGCTATCGGCACCCGATGCACGGGCGCGGCCGGACGGCCGGCCGCGGGACACTGAAAATCCGTCGCGTTTAAGATCACTGTAGCGGTTTTGTGGCATCGCACGCAACCGTGTGATGCCACGGGTCGAACCGCGCGGAGCACCGTATCTTTCTGCAATTTGCACGCAGCGCAGCCCCGGCTGCACGGCGCCGCCCCGGGCAATATATATAACTTATTATTTTACAGCATGCTATGTACATGAAGATGGAAAAAGAATTTTCCCGCCGGTCTGGTACACCCTTCGCTAGTTCCGGGACGGTCGGGAAACTTTATCTCTTTACCACGAACGAACCTGGCGACTCGATGGACAGCAAAGTCAAATCGACGCTCGAAAAAGCTCTTGGAGAGAAGTCGCGAGGAAACTATCAAAAGGCCCTCGAGCGGCTTGCCGACGCTATAAAGCGGTACCCGGGAGAAATCGAGCTATATCTGGAAGCGGCCGACATATGCCTGGAAGGGGGAGAACCCCTGCAGGCCGTAGGCTATCTGAAGCGCGCCACCCGACGTTTCAGCGGTGACCGGGATCGCATTGTTTCATTCGCAAATGACAAAATGCGCGCCCAGCGCAGCGATGTACTCGCCCGATTTCTGCTTCATGACGCGCTCCGTCGGCGGGACTTCGAGGCGGCAACCGGCGTGCTCGAAGACCTCCAGGACCACACGGTTCGCGATCTGCTCAAACGAACCCGCACCAAGAAGCAGTCAATGACCTCGGCGGCGGGCGCGGGTGGATCGATGCAGGCGGACCGCATCGTGCACGAATTGAGCGAAGCCCTTCTGAGCCTCCGGCTCGGCCGTCTCAAAGAGGGAGCGCATGCAATCACCACCATCATCAAAGAAAAGCCCGCCGAAGTGGAAGTACTCGAGCCATTTCTGCGCCGGCTGGAAAAGCAGCACGCCAAATCGGGACGAATGCGCGTGGTGGCTGCGCAAGCGTTCGCAGAATCCAACCACCCTACCGAGGCGGTTGAGCGACTCGTCGCAGCCGTTCACCTCGATCCAAAGCTCGCAGAAGAGTGCCTGGACGCCCTGCGCACGCTGGCCGATCGCTTTGCGGACGCACCCGAAATCGACGACGCCCTCGCCGAAATTCTCATGATCCACGGGGATTACGGGCGTGCAGCCGAAGTGCTTTCGGCGCAGCTCGAAAACTCCCCATCGTCCGCTTTGTCGATAATGAACCTGATTGCCCCGCAACTGGCGTCGGCAGACAATTCGATTCCACTGGAGACTGTGTATCTTGACGCCGCTCTCGCTGCCGAACAACACGCAAAAATTCTCGACCGCCTGCATGCGCTTTCGCGCACGCCCGCGTTACGTCGCGCCGCGATCGGCTGGCTCGATCAGCGGGGCTCGCAACAATTTTTTCCGCCCGGCGTGCTGCTCTACCAGGCCGAATTATGCGCCGACGATGCTCGATTTGACCGCACAGCGGAATTGTTGCGCGCTGTTCTCAGCGTGGACTCCGACACCATTCCCGGCGTGCTACGCATTCTCGAACGTTGTGCCGGCGCAAACAAGGAACTCGACAAGATCCGGCGCGAATGCATGTCCCGGCAGGAGGAATCCGTCCCATCCACCGACGACGAGACCGGGAGTGATTTTGAGTTCCAGCACTTTGAGAAAACCGAGTTCAGCTTTTCTTCAAATCGCGAAGAACTCGACATCGGGCCCGATGACGATCCCAAAACGGTTGCATCTCCTGAAATCGAGCCGGAGTCGTCGCGGGCGATCTCCAAACGGGCCGACGCCCGTGCGTCCAACGATACGACGGAGTCCCCGTTGCGTCTTGACATCGATCGAAGCAGCTCGATGTTCGCATCTCCCGTCGCGACATCCCGTGAGACCGCGCAATCCGGGGAGAATCCCACCCGGGGAGGGCGCTCCCATCGCTCCCATCGCTCCCGGAATCGGCCGATTCTTCGGGCCAGTGGTACCGCGCCAAATCCGCCCAAATGCAGTGCGAACGACAAAGTCGAGGGCGCGCGCCCGGACCGGCCGGTTGCCACAACCACGTACACTGATTCTGTGTCCGACGCGTTGTGCTCCTCCGGAGCCGCCACGTTTTTTCATATAGAAGCCGAGGAACCCAACGACGGGCCCGACGCGACGGAAGGCCACAAAGCGGACGATGCACAGAGTGACACCCACGCACATGCGTCCCGCGGCAAGTCGTCGGAGGAATCCAACAACTCCGCGCCTCCTGCGATCCCCCCGACCACAACAGAATTGGCGCCAAAGGAGGACGCCGTAGCCGCCTCCGGCGCGCTCGGCAAGGACGAATCAGCAGCGGATGAATGTTGTGCGTCCGGACAAGAGGTTTCCGATGCCTCGGACGCCTCCGATGCCTCCGATGCCTCGGACGCCTCCGATGCCTCCGATGCCTCGGACGACGAGGACAAATCGATCACGCACGCCACGGCACCAGAGCCACGAGTGTGTCAAGAGCGAGTTCTCGAGCACGAGCTTGCCGGAACTCCCGTACTGGAACGAACCACATCGCTCGAATTGGACCCCTGATCCTCGAGAAGGAGCTTGTCATGAAGATCTGTCCATTTATTTCCCACATGATCGGTGAGGACGGCACCAACGTTCTCGAGGCCGGATCGTCCACCCGGGCTCCTTCCGCGCGCGAACCCGGCGTGGTTATTCTCGGATACGACGGCAGCGACAGCTCCGCGGTGGCCACCGCCACGCAAACGAAGAAAAAGACGAAGGCACGTGGCTCGAAGAAGAAGAAATCACCGGAGCAATCACATCTTTTCTGCCTGAAAGAAACCTGTCGTTTCTACCATAAGAAAGATGCGTCTTGCACGTTTGACAACATTTTCGAGATGGTCGGTGCGCAGGCAAAAGCCGCATCGAAAAAGCCAGCCGCCGACCCGGCGGAAAAATCGATGGCTCGCGTAACGAAAGAGCTCGACAAATTCTGGAAATTTCAGACACGCAGTGTGTCCGAATTGATCGCCAGCATCGGCGACGCCGAAAAAAAGCAAGGATCCACACTTTCGCAACTGGAAAAATCCATTGAGAACGCGTTGCAATCACTCGGTGAGAACGAATCGGATCAAGTGCCCGCGGCGATTCGCGAGGACATCGCGCATCTGAGTCAGTCCATTGCCGACCGCGAGGAGAGCGTAGAGAGTTTTTCTACCACCATTTCAGAATTGATTATCAATATTGAAGATGGGATGAAGGAACTCGGGGAGCGAACCAACGGACTTTCCGAGCGAATCGACCAGGTGGCACCGGCACTCGGTAGCATCGACGAAATGGAGCGCCGCGTGCTGGACGCCGTGGAAAAACAACTCGCAAGTCACGCGTCCGACGCCGACTCGAATCGATCTGGCGACATCCTGCGGAGCCTCGATGAAATCAAGTCCACCGTTGCCGATGCGACCAAATCGGACGATCAGTGGCGCGACCAGATCGATTCGCGCATAGCAGAAATCTGCGCAACCCAGTCCAACCAGAACGAAGAAATGGCCACGCTACAACACGCCCAGGCGCGTGTCGTGGAACTGCTCGAAAACCGCCCGGCTCCGGTGGATGAAGATGCCCGCGCGCGACACCACGAGGCGCGCAAGCTGAACAATTTCGGGGTGCGCAGTTTCCACAACAACGACCTGTCAATGGCGCGCGAGCAGTTTGAACAGGCCGTCGAACTCGACCCACGATTCGCCGAAGCGTGGAATAATCTGGGGCTGGTTTTTACCGAGCTCGACGAGAACGACCCGGCGATGAAAGCTTTTGAACGCGCGATAGACGCAAATCCCGATCTGCACACCGCGTACAGCAATTTGGGATACGTATACTACCGCGCAGCGGACTACGAAAATGCAGCACAGCTGTATACCAGGGCCCTCGATCGCCGGGAAGATTCCAGTTCCAACTGGACAAACCTGGGAAACGCCCGTTATCACCTCGGTGACTCCGACGGCGCGCGAGCCGCGTGGGAGCGCGCCGTAGAGCTTGAACCGGATAACTCCGCTGCGAGCGAAAGCCTCGCAAAAATACGATCGTAGAGTCCGGCAGGAGCGAGTCCCCCGTTTCGCAACGGCAACGGCCCTGTATCCAATGGATACAGGGCCGTTGCCAGTACAGATCCACGTCGATCAGGGGCGGCTCACGAGGCGTCCATAGACCGCTCGGCCGGCAGCGATGCGGGCGGCGGTGATGCCGTACCCGCGCGGGTCACTTCCCTGGCTTGCGGTCCCTTTGGTCCGTCGGTCAGATCAAACTCGACCGTTTCTCCCTCATTCAATGTCCGGAATCCGTCCTGCTGGATCTCGGAATAATGCACGAACACATCGCGTCCGTCGTCCTGCAGAATGAATCCATAGCCCTTGTTCTCGTTGAACCACTTAACTCTACCAGTTTGCTTCAATCGCCCCTCTCCCTTTCCAAATGCACCGCACATCGGGCACCGATCACCCGACGAGCGACACTTGGATACGATGTTGACTGGCTGCGCACACGAAACGGACTTCCCCAATGAAGAGGAGTGATTATACCATTGGGACAGGCCATTCGTCAAGAAACGATACCCACGGGTATGCTGACCACCAGGAGGAATCGGACGCGATGTGCCGCAGACGAGGACGTTGGTCCACTTTGCGATGCCGGCGCGCTGAATTGCAATGTCCCGACCCGGACCACCGAAGATAACCGCCGCAGTGCATTATCATACATAATCACAATAAGTTACATGGGTTTTGGGAGCCGGTCCGTGGCATGGAAATTGCCCTCTGCGGACCCGGGTTTCGTATGCCATCTACAACCACTGACGGCCATCGGGAGATGCGGCGCGCGTGAGAACGATCATTCCGTGCAATCGACTTCTTGAGTCCCACGAAGAGTTTTCCCAGGATAAACTCGACGAGGTGATGCACCACGCGCTGACGGCGAGCACCGCACAGCCCAGTTGCGTGGAGGTCTACGACCAGGGCGAGCAGCGCTTTGTGTTTTTTCGCGAACGCCAGTTGTACGCCGCAGGGGTAGTGCGCGGCGGGCAGTTCGAAAACACATCCATCCGCGACTATCTTCTCGGGACGTCGCGCATGAACTTTCCGGCCATTGCTTGTTACGAATTGAACAGCGCGATTCTTCACGCGCTGCTCATCCTCTTCCAGAAAAAACCGGCACTCCGGGTGCTGACGTCACTCGTGGACCTCGACCAGGTGCTCGACCAGATCGAGGACGACGGGAAAAGCTGCATTGTGAGCGCCGCCCGCGACAATTTTCTGGCGATGTTGCGCTACGAACGGGGCCGTGCGACCGCACTGTGCCACGAATTATCCGTTTCGGTTCCAAGGGAATCCTCGTTTCGAGATGAATTCCTCGTCAAGATCTACACGATAACAGCCGCCCAGCCTCTGACGATCAGCCTGTTCGAGGACTTGCTCGTCACGTACGCGGAAGACGCCAGGACGATTCCGGAGGATTTTGCGAACCGTTTCGACTCGCTTTACCTCTCCAAACCCCCGATCGTGAGCCTGCAGTTCAAAGGGCGCGAGGTAGACCACTGGGTATTCGATCGCCCGCGCCTGAATATCGGCCGCACACCCGACAACGACGTGGTTATCGACAACCTCGCCGTATCCCGTCTGCACGCCGTGCTTGAAGAAGAGAAGGGCTGCTACTTCGTACGCGACTGCGACAGCCTTAACGGTACGGTCGTGAACGGCCAGAAGGTGGGGCGCACGCGTCTCGAAGATGGAGACACGATTTCGATCGGGAAACATTCCATCGTATTCCGACGCCAGGGCGGGCGCGACGTGCCGGCCGGGGAATCCGTCGCAGGATTCGATCAGACGATGATCATTGCGCCAGAATCCGTTCCGCCGGTCATGCCGGCCGTGCCAACCGCCCGCCCGGAGGCTGCGCCGCAGTCGACCACCCGTGATGCGGCAATGTCACCGACCGACCCGTCGAAGAATCCATGCCTGGTAATGCGAACGGAATTCGGAGACCGCGTAATTGAGATGCGCAACGATCGTCTGGTTATCGGAAACGACATGGAGGCCGATGTGGCGATCGAGGGAATGTTCATCGCCCGGGAACACGCAGAAATCGTGCGCGAAAACGGGCGGGTTCTCCTGCGCAAGCTCGGTGGTTTACGTCGGGTCCGGGTAGATGGGCATGCCGTCCGCGAAGCCGAGTTGAAAAACCACAGCGAAATCCGCATCGCGAGCGATTTATTCGTGTTTGAGGAGTAATACGAAGCGCCCGGGAGGACGCCATGCGCTACTTGTTGATATCCGACATCCACGGCAATCTCGAAGCGCTCCAGGCTACGCTCGACGCGGCCGAACACCTGATGCCGTATCAGTTGATGTGCCTCGGGGACATCGTCGGCTATGGGGCCGACCCCGCCGCGTGCATCAATTTGGTTGGCGACCGCGCGAACTTGATGCTGGCGGGAAACCACGATCTGGCGGTAGCCGGACTGATACCCCACGAGGGGTTCAATCCCGTGGCACGTGAGTCTGTGGAATGGACGCGCCAGAATCTCACCAACGAAGATCGGGAATTACTCTCCGGTTTGCCCCTGGAATACATTGATGGCGACTACTGTTTTGCTCACGCATCGCCCATCGATCCGATGTCATTTCACTATGTGCGAACCCTTGAAGATGTGGCGGGAGTATTTGCGAGCATTGGCCAGCGGTTTTGTTTCGTGGGGCACACGCACTTGCCGGCTCTCGTAGCAATGAACCAGGCATCCGGCCGGATGGAAGTAATCCGCGAACCGAAGATATGCCTCAAAGACGGCTTTCGATACTTTATAAACGTCGGCTCCATCGGGCAACCGCGCGACAACAACCCCGACGCGTGTATGGTTTTTCTCGACGACGAAGCTGGTGCGCTCGAATTTCTGCGTGTGTCATACGACATCACGGCATCGCAGGAAAAAATTCTGGCCCACGGTCTGCCGTCGTTCCTCGCCGAACGCCTTCTGCTGGCACGCTGACACAAAGGATATGATCCGTGGGTGATATGCACGGCATTCGCATCGTTCAGACGGTCGCCACGGGCGGGACGGCCGTGCTGTACAAGGCTGTGCAGGTTTCTCTCGATCGAATCGTCGCCGTCAAACGCCTGCACGCGCATCTGACAAACGATGAGAACTTCACGCGCCGGTTCATTCTTGAAGCGAAGGCCGCGGCGTCCCTCGACCACCCCAACATCGTCCACGTGATTGATTTCGGGCAGGAAGACGGGCACTATCAAATGGTCATGGAGTTCGTCGAAGGCGAAAGTCTCAAAGACGTACTCGAGCGGTGGCGCCCGATTCGATACAATCTTGCTCTGGCGATAACGCATCAGATATTGCTCGGACTTGAGCATGCGCATGCGCGGGGAATTGTCCACCGTGACATCAAGCCCGGCAACATCATGCTCACATCGGCCGGACGCGTAAAAATCGCGGATTTCGGCCTGGCCAAACTCACACAGGCTTCCAGTTCCCATACGGCGGAAAACTCCATACTCGGCACGCCTCTCTACATGTCTCCGGAACAGGCATTCGGCGAAAGTGTCGACCAGCGTAGCGATCTTTTCTCCCTCGGGACCGTACTGTTCGAGATGATCACAGGACGCCAGCCGTTCGCGAGCGAAAACTATATGGGCGTGATCCAGAATATTATCAACGCCAACGTGCCGACCCCGCGCACCATCGTTTCGGAAATTCCCCCGGAAATCGAAGCCATTGTCATGCGGGCCCTCTCCAAAGACCGCGATCGCCGGTTTCAGTCCGCACGCGAGTTTCGAACGGCCATCGAAGACACCTTTGGGATCGTACGACTCAACGACACACGTCAACATATCGGCGCCTTGCTCGATATGGACACCAGTACCCAGGAGATCGTTCGACCGACCACCGCAGAGCGGTCACCGGCCACGACTTCCCGGCTCGGTGGGTTTGCCATTGCCGTTTTCATAGTGCTCGCTGCGGGCACTGCGGTAGCCATTCTTCGTCCCGACCTGCTCGATACCGTACGCAAACGTGCCAGGACGGCTCCGGTTCAGCAGGCGGCGATATCGACAATGGGTGCATCCGACGTAAACGTTCCCATTGCATCGTTGATCCGCGTGGACAGTTCGTCGACACAGGCCGACAACGCGGAGAGTCGCGACATTCCCCTTCCGTCCCTCGAAACCGGCGCATACATGGTGGTCACCCCGCGAGCGGAAAACAATGCAGCAGAGGCCGGCAATCCGGCGGCGAAATCGGCAGCCAACAGCAGCGATCGCGCATCCGCTGCTTCCACCGGCGATTCCGGACCAGAGGGCACGCTGAATACGACACACACCGGAACATCCACACCGGCGAATGAATCGAACAACACCGGCGCGCGGCCGGGGCCGGCCACAGAAACAAAAGCCACGCGGCACAGGCGTAGCAAACCCGCAGTACGCGAAGGATTCTTGAAAATTCACTCGGATCCGACGGCGGAGGTATTCATCGACGGTTCGTATCGCGGCGACGCCCAGCCCACGCTTCATCTCGTACTCCCGGCCGGCCAGCATAAGCTGGAGTGTCGGCATCCACTTCACGCACCGTACCGCGAAAATCTGCACATTGTAGCGGGCGAACTATCGCGGCGTAACATTACGCTCAAGAAGCTTCGGGGCGCGGTGAGCCTGGCCACCGAGGCCGGTGCGCAGCTGTTTGTCGACGGCATCACATTCGGCACCACGCCTCTGCGCGAATCGATCCCCCTGGATGCAGGCAAACACACGCTCGCACTCAAGAAACCGGGCTACCACACATGGACGAGCGAAATCACCGTCGACCCGGGCAAGACCTTCCAATTGACAATTACTCTCACTCGCCAGTATTAACCCCGCACGGCGCACCCGGTCCGAGCAACTGGAGCGCGCGGCGCACGACCGCCTCCACGGTTACGCCTTCGAGCGTGCCGCTGGGCGAACGCAGCGCATGAAGATTCGCGCACCGGGGCGCCCATCGGTCCGGGTCGGTTTTTCCGAACACGGCGAGCGTACGTGCCCCCACCGCCGCCGCCACATGCATTATTCCGGTATCGTTACACAGGACCAGATCGGCCGTACGCAAGAACGCCGCAGCCTGTCCGATGGACCCCGACACTACGCAGATCGGCCGATCGCTTGCCCGGCGGAACGCCTCCACCGCATCGTGGTCGCTGGGGCCCTGCATGACCACCACGCGCGCAGGCGCAGTCGCGGCGATCGCCGAAACCACCGCGGCGAACCGTGACGCGGGCCACATGTTTTCGGCCTTCCCCGCGCCGGGGTGCACAACCAGGCGCCACGAGCCACTCCTCCAGCACTGCGTCGCTTTCTCCCGTGCCCACGCTTCCCCATCGGAACCCGGAACGATTACCGGGGACAGGTCGGTGGTGTCTACACCGATCGCGCGCAAAGGGAACAGGTTATGTTCCGCCTCGTTCATCCCGGCCAGTTCCCGGGCCGATGGCAGGGGAAGCGTCAGGTTAAGAAACGACCCCGTCAACCCCTCACCGATCGCAGCGGTAGCGGATCCGACGCGCACACGAGCCCCCGAGAGCACGGAAAGCATCAACGTGGTCAGAGAAAACGACACGGTGTGCAGAGCGATGGACAAATCCCAGGATTCTCCCCTCATCTGGCGCACCGTGCGCCAGAAACCGAATGCGGCGCGTTTATCGTAACGGTAGAGACAGTCCACGTAGGGGTTATTTTGCAGTACATCCCGGTGGATCGGAGCGGTAACTACGCCGATTCGTGCGACGGGCCATCGCTGACGAATGGCCCGCAGGGCGGGAATGGCGAGCATCATATCTCCCATCTGGTTGTGCTGGCGCACAACGAGCACGGCGCGGGGTTCGAGGCGCGCGACCTCATCCACCGTCATCGCCGTCGCACGAAACAGGTGCCCGGCGGCCGACATCACCCGGCGCTTGTATGCCCGCTCGAGTGTTTTTATCGTTCCCAATCCGTCTGCCCTTTCGCCGGACGGCGCGACTTGATTTCGTCGAGAATTTTCAGGTAGCTGTCGTACCGGGGCCGCGCGATCATCCCGTTCTCTACCGCGCACCGCACGCCGCAATCTGGCTCGTGTGCGTGCGTGCATTCGTAAAACCGGCATTCGTGATCCACTCTGGCAAACTCCGGAAAGCACGCGACCAGTTCCTCTTGCGTCGCGCACGGCACCCCGAACACCTGCATGCCGGGCGTATCCGCCAGATATCCCCCGGAGAACGGAAATAATTGCGAGTACGCCGTGGTGTGTCGTCCCCGGGAGGTTCGGCGAGCCACGTCCCGGGTAGGCAGATCGAGCGCCGGGTCAAGGCGGTTGACGAGCGACGTCTTCCCCACGCCGGATGCCCCGACGAACGCGTACACCCCTCCGGTCAAATGGGCCGCGAGAATATCCGCATTGTCGCCCGTCCGGGCGCTCACGGTCAGAACGGGATAGCCGCACGACTCGTACACGGTACGCAACGCATTCACCTGTCGTGTGGAAACAAGGTCCATTTTGTTGACCACAACACTTGCCGGTACACCGCCGGCCTCGCAGGAGGCCAGTACCCGATCGATAAACGGAAAACGTACGGCAGGCGCGCGTAGTGAAGTCACCACGAACAGGCGATCCACATTCGCCACAATCATGCGAACACGGTGGGTGCGTACTACGTACCGGGCCAGATAATTGGTCCTGGGTTCAATCGCACCGACCGCGCCCAGATCACCGGCCCGGGCAGGCAGGTCGACCCGGACACGGTCCCCGGCGCACAAGTGCGCCAATGCCCCCCGCCGTAGCCGCCCGCGCGGGAGGCAGCGGATAACGGAATCGTCTATGGCGACCCACACGTCGCCCCCCGTCACGCGAATGACGAGACCGATGATCGATTGATTGTCCATGATTTCCACACAATCGACGGTCCTGTCGCAAAGCGCCGCCGCCGAACGCGGGCGTCACGCCCGCAGCATGTTTTGGGGGTTGAGGATAGTGGGTCACTGTGCTATTTTCTACAGCGTAATTTGAATGCAGCTCGGACAACCAGCGATCGGTCGGTCCCGCTGCGCACCAGGCGGCTCTTTCCAATCCTCAAAAAATAACATGATGCCCAATGAACTTGCTTCCTATTTCAAGGACTCGCTGTGCATCTGCGATTTGAAAGCGACGAGTAAAGTCGATGCTCTCTCCGAGATGGTCGATGCAATTTGCACCAGCCGGGCCATCAAAGACAAGGGCATCATCCTCGAAATGCTTTTGAACCGCGAGAGCCTCGGCAGCACAGCCATTGCCCCCGGTGTGGCGTTTCCCCACGGCCGCTCGCTGGCGGTCCCCGATTTGACCATCGTATTCGCTCGATCAGAATCCGGAGTTGAATTTGACGCCGTTGACAAGAAATCCACGCACGTTTTTTTCCTGATCATCGCGCCGCCCCAGGACCGCGATAATCTCTATCTCCAGGTACTCGGACAAATCGTCAATCTCGTGCGCGACGACGCGGCGCGCAAGGCGTTCGCACGTGTCGCCACGTACGAGGAACTTCAGCAACTCATCGGAAGCCAAAGCGAATGAGCACCCCGAATCAGACAGAAGACCAACCCAGGCTTCTCGTCGCCCTTCAAGATCTCGATCAAATGATCCGCGAGGTCGAGGACAAAGAAACCTCGGCCGAACTCGAAGCAATGGGCTTTAGTCTCGACGGCGTCGAAAAGATTCGCGAAGCACGCGAAAAAATTTGCAGCCGGATCAAGCCCCAGTTGCTCAATCGATACCAGCGCGTGGCGCGCAACCTCGACCGAACGGTGGTTCCGGTGGTGAACGAACTGTGCACAGGATGCTTCGCGAAGGTCCCCACGTCGTTTCGCTACGAAAAAGGCGCCGTCTTGACGTGCGAAAACTGCGGTCGCATGTTGTACTTCACGTAACTGCTCCATATTTTACGTGTTTTGCGCGCAACGCGCCGTCTCCGGAGGCGGCGCGTCGCGCATCGTGGTCTCTTCCTTCGTTCCAATTGGTCTGGACAAGTCGAACCGGTCTGGTAAAATAGTTTAACCGTCAAAATATTTTACTGTCCGGCGAGGTCCGTGCCGTGGAAACATCGTCACCGTTTGAGAAAAACCTGTCCGCCTTTGGCCCCCATTATATTGTAAATGATTGGAACATAACGGGTTATGAAGACATACTTGCCGAGAAGCGGTATCTGTCGTGGCGCTTCCACGCCCGCCCGATCGAGAACGTCGACACGAACACCGTGCGATTTCGGCTTCGTGCCGCATCACAAGCCAGTGCCGCGTGCTTGCCGGTCACGCAATGCGAGCGCAACGGCCCGGTTATCTCTCTGCTGACCGCACCCGTCGAACCGTCCGCGCTCGACAGAATCCCCCCCGGGCGCGCGATGGAAACAATTCGCGCGGTGTGCGACATTCTGGACGCGTTCGACCGGCACGCCCTGTGCGCCTGGGGGCTATCGCTCGAATGGCTGTGGTATAGGCCAGACGGCCGGCTCGTACTGGCACCGCCGGCGTATTGCTTTGTGCAGCGGGCAGGATCTGACGACCTCTATGGATCCCCGGACGAACGCGGATGGCTGATCGATCGCACCCGCACAGCCAACCGTGCGGTGTGTGCTCGATTCGTGCATTCGCTGGCCGAGCGGGTTCATGAGGAATCGGTGCGCGATGCGCTCGCCGAACTGGAAACCGCGCTTGCCAGCGAGGCGACGCAGTGGTCCCGCGTGCGGGAGTGGTCCAGGACCGGCGCGGGAGACGACGGCGGGAAGTTCGGCCGGGGCGGTGCGGCCATCCCGGGCTCGACGTCCGCACCGGAGTCGGATCTCGATAAATTCGTGGCGCAGGCTACGGCGGCCGTGGATCACGCATCGCTCGTCACGATAACGGGAGAGCCGGGCAGCGGGCGCACGACTGCGCTGGAGGGCGTCCTCCGTTCCCTTACGAGGGCGGGGTATTCGGTGGCCGTACCCGGAGAGGTTCCGAATCCCGGCACGAAGCGCGGCCCGCCCGATCATCCGATCCGCGTGCTGGCCGTGGACGACGTGGAGATGCGGCGCGACACGTGGCTTCGGCTGCTGGAACAATCCACCGACGAAAACAAATCGCGGTGTGTCGTGTGGACATCACGGCACGCCGTGGAATCGATCGAAATGCCATCGTACTTACGACGGCTTGCCACGCGCGCGGTTCATGGCATCGTACAGGTCGAATTGCCATGCAGGGCATCGAAGAGTGCGTGCCCCGCACCCGGCGAACGGAGTGGCAATCGCCCGGGTGCCGTATACCCCGAGGGGGAAAACGCCGCCGGCACACCATCTGCCATTCCCGACGACCTTGCCGAACTCGAACTCCGCGTGCTCGATATCTGTGCAGTTGCCAGCCGACCATTGCCTCTGCCGGTTATCTCCACTGCATTCGGAGAGGAAACCGACGAGGCCCCGGGGCGTTTGCAGCGCCTGGCCGCACGCGGTCTGCTGCGCGTTTCGTATTCCTCCGGCTCGCCCGTAACCGCGGTTTTCTCGATCCCTTCCGAATCACTCCGCACGGCGCTCTACGAGCGCATACCGGAAATAAGACGACACGCGCTGCATCGCACCATCGCTCGTCTCGCCCGGGATGTGGGGGCGATGTCCACGATGGATGGGGTCGAGCATCTCGTTCGCGGCCAGGACTACGACGGCGCAACCCGGGCCGCGGCTGCGTTCGTTGACACATCCACACGGTCGCAACGGTTGCCGTATCACGACGTTCTCCTGCGCGACGTCGTGCGCGGCCCCGGTATGAAAGCGATCGAATATTCCCTGGTTGTCAAACTCCGTGTTCGTCTGGCCTCAGACCTCGTACTCCAGGGGCAGCACGCCGCCGCCGAAGAAATCCTGTTACCCCTGCGTACCCTCGACGCCAGCCTCGACGAATACCATGCCGACGCACCGCTCATCAGCGAAGCCATGCGCCTTCTTGCCGACGTCTGGGCGGCTCGAAGCCTGTATCGCCAGGCACTCGAATTACTTGTCGAAACCCGAGACGACTTGAGTTCCCATCTCGCACTCGCCGATCAGGCAAGGTTGATGAACGACATCGGCTGGCTTCATTACCGCCTGGGCGAATATGAGCGCGCCGCCAATGCGTGCCGGTTGAGTCTCAATTCGCTCAGCGTCAACAAACACCCGTTGGTCGTCGGCCAGGCTCTCAATCTAATGGGGGTGGTATGTTTCAACACCAGCCGATATGACGATGCCATTTCGTACTACGAAAAAGCTGTAATCCTCCGCGAAAAAAAAGGAGATCGCAACGGCCTGGCCGGTTCGTATAACAACATGGCTCTGGCTTACCAGGCCAGAGGGGAATACGACAAGGCGATTGAGTCGTATGACCGCAGCCTGGCGATTAAGAAAGCAGAAAATAACGAGGCGGGCATTGCCGCTGGATTCTTGAACCAGGCTCTGCTGCACCTTGAAGTGCATAATTTTGACGAAGCCGAGCGCAAATGCCACGCCAGCCTCAAACTGGCCGTCCAGCTTGGCATCGAGCAGCTCACGGCCGAAAACTACAGAACGCTGGGTGACATTGCGTATCGCCGCGAGCGTTTCAGTGAAGCCGAAACCTACTACCGCAAGTCGCTTGCACTGGCCAGCAGTTTGGAGACAGCCAACGAAGAACTGAACGCCCGCCGACATCTGGCGCGGCTCTTCCTCGACACCAATCGATCGGATGAAGCCACCGAACTTATCGATACGGCGGCCAATCTGGCCGATCGGCTCGGCTCCCGCTATGAAAGCGCGCAGGTAGATGATCTGCGCGGGGATGCCTGTGTGGCGCGCAACGATTCGACCGCCGCCATCGAGTATTTCGAAAGTGCTGCGCGACACTATGCGGACGCATCGAAGTTCCGCGACGCGGCCAAGGCCCTCGCCCGTGCCGGTCTGGCGCATAACGTATCGGGAGAACCCGATGAGGCCCGTCTGTGCCTGGACCGCGCCGAGGATATGATCAAGGCGGACATCGGCCGCGAAGTGCCCGACGAAATTGTGACGCTGCGGAAGCGCCTGAAAAATCACCAACCCCCGCCGGAACGCAATACGGGCGCTCCGCCTGTGGATCACGTTCTGCACACGTTTTTCCAGCTGGGAGCGGTGAGCGAACAGGCGGGCAACCGCAATGAGTTGATGGCTCGCATCGTGCGAATTTTCGTGCAGGCTTCCAACGCAACCGGGTGCTATCTCATCCTCGGAACCGACGCCGATAACTACCTGCGTACCGACGGATCCAGCGATGCCGTTCCGGTAATCGACCCCCGGCAACGTCTGTACTTTACCCGCGTGCTCGATTCGGGGAACCTGTCCACCAGCAACGATGCCGAATCCGTAGACGCAGGACTCGAACCGCCTGATGGCAACGGCTTCATCTGCGTCCCCATGGTAGCGGCGGGCGTACGGATAGGGTGCGCGGTGGTCTTCGTGCCCCACGCCACACTGCCAATCCCCGGCGGGGCGTCGTCGTTCTATACATCGGTGGGACAACACGCCGCCGCGGCATTGCGACTGGCAATGCAAGTAGAATCGCGCCCGGGTGCGCGGACGCCCGGGGAACAAACGCAAGAGCCGCTCGTGGCACCGGTGGCCGGCGAATACCGCGTGCGGAACCTGATTGGGAAAGATGAAGCGATGAAGAAAGTGTTTCGGACGCTCGAAAAGGTAAAAGATGTTGATACCGGAATACTCATTATTGGCGAAAGCGGGACGGGAAAAACCGAACTGGCCCGGACAATCCACCAAAACAGTGTGCGCAGCCACCATCATTTTCAGCAAATTCATTGCGCAGAAATTCCCATCAATCTTCTCGAAAGTGAATTATTCGGACACGAGCGCGGCGCCTTCACCGGGGCGATGAATCGGAAACTCGGGAGATGTGAGATTGCCGACGGAGGGACTATTTTTCTCGACGACGTAAACGTAATGCCGATGGATACGCAGGCCAAGCTTTTGCATTATCTCGAAAGCAAGAGCTTTACCCGTCTCGGTGGCACGCACAAGATTCATACCGACGTACGGATCATCGCCGCGAGCAATGAAAATCTCGAAGCACTGTCATCGCGCGGGCTGTTTCGTGAAGATTTGTTCTACCGGCTGCGTGTACTGCAAATTGATATTCCCCCGCTGCGTAAACGTCCCGATGACCTTGCAGCGATATCGCGCGAATACCTCAAGCGAAGGTGCCACGAGGAGAAAAAGCCACTGAAGACACTGGCTACTGAAACCATACGGTTATTCCGACGATATACGTGGCCCGGCAATGTGCGCGAACTTCAAAACGTGCTCGAGCAAATTGTGCTATTGTGCGACCAGCGCATCGTGGAACCCGCTTCATTGCCCGAAGACTTTCTACGGCGCGCGAGCGATACCCCGCCGCCGCACGATCAGTCGGTGGAACGCCTCGTAGAACAAATAGTGGAAACAGGAGATTACTCCGCGCAGAATCCGCTGATGCCTCGGATCGAGGCCATTCTCGCCCGACGTATGGCACAGCACGTGGCCAACAAGACCCGCGCGGCACGTTTTCTCGGAATTACCAAACCAACTCTTTATTCGCGAATACGAAATTACAACCGGGACCATCGCATCGCGGGTATTGATTAACCGGAAATGGATCGGCAGGAAATAATTTGACGCGTTCCATTCGCAGAGACAAGCTCACCGCGCATCTTGATGAATACCTCCGCGTCGCCACCATTCCGGATGTGTCGCCGAATGGACTACAGGTACAGGGGCGCGCCGTGATAGAATGCGTGTCACTGGCCGTGGATGCGTCGTTGCAAACAATTCGCGCGGCCGTTCGACGACGTTCTGATTTCATGATTGTACATCACGGTCTGTGGTGGGGTAAGCACGTACAGATTACAGGAAACCAGTATGAACGGATCGCCGCATTGATTCACGGCAACCTTTCTCTCTACGCGGCGCACATACCTCTCGATTGCCATGAAGAGGTCGGAAACAACGTACAACTCGCACGCCGTTTTGGATTAGATGTCGTCGAGCCCTTCGGTGAGTACCGTGGCATTCGAATTGGCGTCATCTGTGCGCCACGACGCCCGATTTCCCGGAACACCCTGGCGCGAGCCATCACCAGACAACTTGGCGCTTCCCCCGATGTGCTCGCGTTTGGCCCCGATCGCATCCACCGCGTGGCCATCGTATCGGGCAACGGCGCCATGCTGGCCGAGCCGGCTCGCAAGGAAGGGTGCGATACGCTGGTTACCGGGGAAAGCTCGCACGCGGCGTGGCATCCCGCACGTGAAGCCGGAATCAACCTGGTGTTTGCCGGTCATTACGCCACCGAAACTGTGGGACTCGAAGCTCTCGCCGAACATTTGAAACAACAATTCCAGATCAAAAACCATTTCCTTTCCGCCCCCACTGGATACTAATCTTTATCACATGAAACTGCCGGGATACCTGGTAAACACGATATTGCTGGTCTTGTTTTTTTTTGCAGCAAATACGCGTAGCGTATCGCTCGATGTTACGCCGTATTTCGCGCACGAGACATCGACGAACTATCAGATTGCTCGTGGGGTGGCCGATGGCCGCTCCTTGTCGAACAAGGACCTCTCTGCAAATTGGCCAGGAGGGTTTCGTCCTGCGCGCGATCGCGCGGTCGGGGTGGAGGCGACAACCGGGGTGATCATCCGGATCGCCCGATACCTCGGCGAAACCACCGATCGTCGCGTTGCCCGCCGCGTTATCGCCGGTGTCGGCGGGTTATGCGTGATCGTCGTCTATTTGCTTGTTTCATCGTGGTGGCGCTGCCAGGCCGCCGGGTTACTGGCCGCGTTGCTCGCCGCATTCTGGCTGCCACTTGTCGAGGCCACAAGCAGCCGCACGTTCACGCATGGTCCGTTTGCCACGCTCGGATTGCTTCTGCTCGCTCTGGCGTGGCAGCGCGCACTCGAAGCACGACGTGGCGCAACAGCAGCCGTCGCGCTGGTTGCGTTTGCACTGATTGGTGCGTGGAATACCGGATTGGCCGCCATGGCCGTGGCCGCCGCTATATCGACCGTGGTTCCCGGGGTGCCACGCCAGCGCAGGGTACAACTCGTCATTGCGCAAACGGGCGCTGTCGTCGTGGCAGCGCTCGTCTTTCCGTGGTTGCACGCAACCGGGGCCTGGGGCTCCTGGCCGCTCGCCCTTGCGTTGGCGGCGGTCCTCACGGTAGCCGTGGAAGGCCGCATTCGCCCGCGGTCGCGGCTGGTCGCGGTCGGCGGACTGGTGGTGGTGGCTGTTGTGCTCACGGGAGCCGGGGCACTTCTGCGATCACACCCCGGGGATGCAGGATTCCCCCTGCTCCAGTACGCGGTGCTGCGTCTGAGATTTCTTACCGGAAAGCCTGCGGCGTTGGCACTGCCGGACACGATTCGTTACGCGTGGTCGGCCGTACATGCTCCCCTGCCGCTGCGCTCGGCTCTGTCGCTGCTCGTTCCACTTGTCGTATTGCTGCCCACAGCTGTTGGAACAAGCGCACAGATCCCGCGCGCGCGCCGGATTGCTGCAGCAGTTATCGCGTTCGTAGGACTGGTGATCTCCATACTCGACCGTTCGGCGCTCGCACCGGCTGCCTTTGCGGTGGTTCCTCTGGCCGTTGTCGGGGCCGTGGGGTTTTCCGGCGCACCGCTCTGGCGCAAGGGATTGCTGCTTGGAGGGGTGGGAATCGTGCTGGTCGAATCCTTTGCGCCAGCCAGCGCAATCGACATACCCTATCAGTTCGCACGGACAGCAGGACGAAAAGCGGCTGATACAGCCCACTTTTCAGTTTTGAGTACAGAAGACACGGACCGCGAACTTGTTCGCTTTATCGCGCGAAACACGTCGACGTCCGATGCCTTCCTGGGCCCGCCGGAGATATCGTCGATCATCAGCACTTTTACGGGGCGCCCCATAACCGCGTTGCCAGGGTCGCCACGGCAATCGGTCGCACGGCGCGCCGTACACGATGCCAGGCTGTGGTACTCGTCGGTGTCGGATTTGCGCAACGCATGCCGCCAGATGAAGGTACGCTACGTCATCTACTCGGCGGACATATTTCTCGACGACGGCCGCTATTCACCACGCTACCTGGCAGCTGTGTCGCCCCCCGATACGGGCACAGCGGCGTGGCAACTGCAATTCGCGCCGGAATCAATCAACGGGTTTACGCTGGTTTATGAGAACGATCGCTACCGTCTGTACCGTTTCGCAGAAACACGCGGCCCGATGTTCGTAACGGATCACCCGCCCATTTTTCAGCTGCGTCTTTTCGCCTCGGTACACGGAAACGTTCGCGTATTCCACACACGCGTGACCGGTGCAATGTTGATGTACTGGCGGGGGACAAATGCGATTGGCCGAGGGGATTTTGAGAATGCCATCGACAACTTGAACAGGAGCCTGCGATTCGCGCCCCACTTCACGCGCGCCCGGGTGGCGCGGGCGAGCGCAAGGATTCAACTCGGAGAATTCGTCGCCGCGCGCAGGGAATTGAGAGCCGTTCTCGCCAGCGCTCCGGACAACGCCGAGGCACTTTACCAGGCGGCGTGGGTCAACGCCGCACTCGGAGACAAGCCACGCGCCGTGGGGTTGCTCAAGGTACTGTTTACGACCCCTGCGGACCGCGACGTGATCGATCGCGCCCGATTACTCCGGACGCTGATCGAACGGGGGGTGCCCATCACGCCCGATGTGCGTGCACCGAAACCGAAACCCTCCGCCCGTGGCACCGCGCCGGACATCGATTCCTCCGCTTCGGGCACGGGGACGGGGAAACTGGATTCATCGGGCGCGGGCATAAACAGAATACGACGGTGACACACATAGCCCCCAACCACGGCAACGCGCTCATGATTCACCCCGTCGCCGTGCGGAACCAACGTGCGTTGAATACTGCGCCCGCATCTGACCGGCGCGCCGCACACGCTAGCGTACCCCACCACCCAAAAAAAACGGCCGCGCCCCGGTCGCGACCGTCAACTGTGGTGGGGACTGCTGGATTTGAACCAGCGACTTCTACCGTGTGAAGGTAGCACTCTCCCGCTGAGTTAAGCCCCCGTAGTCGAATTCCGGCTGTATTATTGCGGTGGCACGATTGCGTTGCAAGTGGATTTTCACTTCCTGCGACAGCGCCAACTCTCGAAGTCGTGCAATGACCCGCTTGCGGACGTCTTCGTACCGAACCGGACGGGCCTTCTTGCGCCCCAAAACCTTTATCAGGTGCAGCCCGAACCTGGTTTTTACAACGTCGCTGATTTGTCCCGGCTTCAAGGCAAACGCCGCATCTGCAAACGGTGCCACCATGTCATTGTGCGCAAAGTAGCCCAGATCGCCGCCCTTCGAGGCCGATGGTCCCTCGGAATTTGCACGCGCAAGCGCCGCAAAGTCTTCACCGGCCACCACCCGTTTTCGTAGCGCTTCAAGTTGGGCGCGCCGGACCGCCACAACGCTGTCGCTATCGCCGGGATGTGCGAGCAGTATAATGTGGCGCGCACGAACGCTGTCTTTTCCCGCCAATCGTTGTTTGTTCCTGTCGAACCAGGCACGAGCGGAATCTTCGCTTACGTGGATGCTGGATGCCAGACGGCCTTCGATATACGCACGCACATCGAGGTCGCGCCGAATCGTTGAGCGAATTTCGTCGCGCGTTATCCCTTGTGAGAGAATTCGCTTCTGCAACGCGGCTTCGCCGCCGAGCGCGGACACAAATCGAGCGATATAGACGTTCGTAACCGAGTCTGGCACCGAAACTCCGTTTGTGCTCGCTTCCTTCCAGAACAAGACACGGTCGATGTAGCCATTGAGAAGTTCCAGATTGAACAACCGGGTGTGGAGGGAGTCACGTACACCCGGCTGGTACACCATCGCGAACACGCGCAAATCCCGTCCGTGGATTGGCTCCGAATTGACCATCGCCACCACTTCTCCATCTACGACAGAATCTGGAAACGCAATCACCGCTTTCTTATGGCCGCGTGAGCATCCTGTTGACAGCGCGGCGGCCACGCACAGCGTAAGTACCATATGATAAAATCGATTCACCTCATTGCTCCTCTCAGGGAAGCGCGGATCATAGCAGACCTGCCCGCTGCACGCAAACCAACGCCGAGCCGCGCCATCTTCCGCCTTCCCGCCCGGCACATCCGTGCACAAGCGCTCAACGGTGCCGCCCCACCCCGACCTGCGGGCAGAACGAGCGCGCCGGGCACGCTGAACATATCGGGGACACCGGTCGGCACACCTTCTGCCCGAATCGCACGAGCGTCTCGTTGATCCCAATCCACTGCCCCCGTGGAAGAATCGCCATCAAGCGGAACTCGGTCTGATGCGGATTACGCGTGTGAACCAGCCCGGTTCGATTCGAAACGCGGTGCACATGCGTGTCCACGCAAATCGCGTCCCGACCGTACCCCAGAGAGACCACGAGCGTGGCCGTCTTGCGTCCCACGCCTCGAAACGTAACCAACTCCTCCACCCGATCGGGAACCACGGAATTGTAATCGTCAACCAGTCGCCGTGCAGCCGCGCGTAAATCGCGAGATTTCACCCTGTAAAAAGCCACCGGATATATCGCGCGTTCAATTTTTTGCTGTGATAGTGCGGCGAGTGCTTTCGGGTTGGGCGCCAGCGCGAGCAGCCGCTTCGACGCCGCCAGCGTGACGTTGTCCTTCGTGCGCAGACTTATCCACGTGGCCACCAGAATGCGGTATGGATCCCGTTTCTCGCGCGCAAGCTGCGATACAGACGGCAGGTCGGACACGCCCGGGGCGCGTGCTAACGCGCGCAGAAACCGGCGCGCCCGGCGACGGCTCGCGGCAACGGACTCTGTGCGATCGACGGCATCCATCGCGCCACTATAGCGTAGGCGTGCGGGTCACGACTAGGCAAGCCCGTCCGACAAACGATACTGCAACGCCTCGGCAATGTGCCCGTCACACACGGCGCGAGATTGCTCGAGATCGGCAATGGTTCGCGCCACCCGTAACACATGTGATCGACCCCGTGCGCTGATTCGAAGTCGCCGGCATGCGTGTGTAAGGTACTCTTCCGCCGCGGGCGCAAGAGTCACGGACGCGACAAATTCCGACTCAGGCACGCGGGCGTTTCCCCCATTTGCGCGTGGACTGCGTTTTCGCGCCACCTCACGCGCTCGCTCGGCCTGCGCACGCAACCCATCGCTCGACTCCCCCGTCGATTTCGTCGCGAACGCATCCGGATCCACCGGGTAAACACGCACCTGAATCGAAATGCGGTCGAGAAGAGGCCCGGAAACCCGTGCAAGATAATGCTCCCTCTGGCGGGGCCCGCACCGGCACGCCTGATCGCGGCTGCCGCGGTAACCGCACGGACACGGATTCATGGCGGCCACCAGCTGAAACTGCGCGGGAAAGGTTACCGCGCTGCGGGCCCGCGATATGGTGATATGTCCCTCTTCGAGGGGCTCGCGGAGCGTCTCCAGTACGTTTCGGTGAAATTCGGGAAGTTCATCGAGAAACAACACGCCGTTATGGGCGAGTGTCACCTCGCCCGGGCGCGGCGCATTGCCCCCGCCGATCAGACCGGCATCGCTCGCACTGTGATGGGGCGCACGCAGGGGCGGGCGGCGAATCAACCCCTGTCCATTGAGGCGGCCGACCGTGCTGTAAATCATGGTGGTTTCGAGCGCGGCCTGCCGGCTCAGAGCAGGGACGATGTCGGCGAAACGCCGCGCAAGCATGGTTTTCCCCGACCCCGGCGGGCCAATCATCAATACATGATGTCCCCCTGCCGCGGCCACGAGCAATGCCCGTTTTACGGCCCCCTGCCCCCGTACATCCCGCATGTCGATCGTCGAGGCGTTCGCGCCCGGTGGATCAATCGACTCGTCACGCCGCTTGACCACAATACTCTCGTCATCGGCGCCGGCGCCGTATCCCCCGCACGCATCGCTCCCGGATAGCACGCGCATCGCAAAGCGGAGATTGGACACTCCCGTTACTTCCACCCCATCGACCACGCGGGCTTCATCCAGGTTCACGAGCGGGACCACCGCACGTTCCACGCCACGCGCGCGTGCGTGGATAAGCAGGGGAAGTACTCCGGGTATGCGTCGCAACGAACCGTCGAGAGCGAGCTCCCCGAGCAGCATCGTGTTGGATGCGCCACGTCCTGCACGGCACTGCGACGACGCGATCAGGATGCCTGCCGCGATCGCCAGGTCGTACGCAGATCCTTCCTTGCGTATATCGCCGGGGGCCAGGTTCACCGTGATGCGTTCCAGCGGCACTTTCCACCCCGCGTTTCGGATCGCCGCGGTTACGCGCTCGCGACTTTCGCGCACCGCGGTATTGGGCAGGCCAACAATGCTGAATGTGGGCAGGCCGCGCGCAATATCCACTTCCACGTCGACGAGGAGCCCCTCTACCCCTACGATTGCGCCCGATCGAATGTGTGTATGCAAATCCTCTTCCTCCCGAAAAACCGGATTCCAGGCGAAACCCGCGTGACAGATCGGCAACCGGGAGGATTAGGCGATGACGTGGCCGTGATCGTACCATACAATGCGATGCGCAACAACCCGACCGGAGAACCCATGTTCCACTCGACGTACCACCGCTTTACACCGGATGAAAAACGGATTCTGGCCATTACCTGCCCGAGTCATTTTTTTACGCACTTTTTTATTCTCGTTTTCCCGGCCGTCACGATGCCTCTGGTTTCGGACCTGCATCTGCCCATCGAGGATGTCGTCCGTCTCAGTTTCTTTATGTATCTCGCGTACGGTCTGTGCGCACTCCCTGTGGGGTTGATTGTCGACCACTGGCAGGCTCGGGGCATGCTCGTGATCGGCAATGTACTGATGGGATTCGGGATTCTGGGGGCGGCCATTTGGCCCGGTCCAAAATCGATGCCCGCTGCCCTTGCGCTCGTGGGCGTTGGGGCGAGCGTGTATCACCCCGCCGGACTCGCACTGATTTCGCGAACCATCGGCCGACGGGGTCTCGCGCTGGGAATCAATGGCGTGTTCGGGAACCTCGGGATCGCATCGTCTCCTCTGGTTACCGGTATTCTCACGTGGGCATTCGGGTGGAAAGTCACGTTCCTGATCCTGGGCGCCGTGGGGATTGCCACAGGAGGCGCACTCGCCGCCATCCACGTAAACGAAACCCATACGCGCACATTCCACGGCACCTCGAAGGCGGACACGATGGAACTGGCCCGCTACTTCGTCATCCTTTGCATTGCGCTCGTGTTCGCGGGCATTTCCTACCGGGGGAATATGATCCTGCTGCCCGCCTACCTCCAACTCAAGACCACGTTTGTTCACAACCTGATCGGATCGCTGTCGTTCCTGCACACGCACGGCACAGCCACGTTGGCCGCCACCGTGCTCACGTCGATCGTCCTGTTGACCGGCATTTTCGGACAGATCCTGGGCGGCCGGCTGGCCGACCGCATAGACCTGCGCAACGCGTACATACTCTATCACGCGGCCAGTTTGCCATTTATCGCGTTGATGTCCGTGACATCAAACTACGCGCTCGCGGTGTGCGCGGCAATCTACGCCTTTTTCAGCCTGGGAATGCAGCCCATCGAGAACAGCCTGATCGCATCCCTGACGCCGCAACGGTGGCGCAGCACGAGTTTTGCGGTTAAATTTATTTTGAATTTTGGAGTTGGCGCGTCGGCCGTCTATCTGGTTGGTGCCGTAAAACGGGCATATTCACTGGGATCTGTGTACTGGTTTCTGGCCGGCTCGACGGCGATGGTGGTCATTGCAGCCGTGGTGTTACGCGTTGCGTCGCGAAAACTACAATCTGTTCGCAACTGAATCGTCAGCCTGTACGTATACATCAATGAACCCGTGGAGGGCGTGCTACTCTGGATAATCCGCTTCGCGGGTGGACGTCGTCGAAAGGAAGATCAATGGACCAAAAAGAGTTTGAAAACAGGCTGGACGGATTCGCGGACAAGATCTCCGGGGCCGTCAGCGAGGGAGTAAAGCGCATCGAGGGGGCATTTGATAAAGGGAAAGAAAATCTCGGCAATGATACCCGGGACTTTGCACGGCTGCGTCAATTTCGCGGATCCCCGAGAACCGGGGCGGTGCTCATTGCGCTCGGCATCGCCTGGTTGCTCTATACGGTGGGCGTATTCAACCACCCCGTCTTTCCCGTGCTGCTCATCGTGATTGGTGTATACTTCGTGGTTCGTGACCGTCAGCGCCCTCCGGAAGACCGTTCCCCCGAGTAGGTGCGGCGTCCGGGGGGTCGCTCCAACTCCTGTCGAATCACTTCACGCTCTACGAAAGCCAGGGGGAAGAAGGGAGGGGGGAGCGAGTCAGTGGGTTGCCTCCCAACTTCACCAATCCTGGCTTCCATTATCGTGTCGCGTCATACTTCTGCGCCCCGGATCGAGATGCGACCCGATCCATATCCTTCAATCGAAACCTCATAGTCCGCCGTTCCTGCGGCGTTGTCGATCAGGGCGTCCGCGGCCGGATGAAGGCGGCTACGTCGCGCCGCCAGCGTATCGAATCGGACGTGGGGCGTCTCCGGCCCGTTGAACAACCCGGCGAGTATATTGGCCACTTCGTTGAAATTATCCCGGAGACCCGCGGAAAGGGTCAGCGACAGCATCGACTCCCGTGCCACGCCGGGCGGGATCAACGAAAGGGCCGCTCCGGCGGACGCGGCGAAACTGACCTCGCAAATGCACACGACCACGGGCACGCCAGCGTCATTTACATATACGGCGAACTCCGCCACACAGGGGTCCACAGGCTTCGCGGGGATTGTGTGAATCCCCCGGCCAACGAGGTGCTCGAGCTGCGTACTGAATTCGCTCGGCGTGGGTATCGGGAATGTGGTTGCCATCTTAAACCGAACAGGTTACCGCACAATCAAATGACGCTGCCGATCCGGTCGGCAAAGGTGGCCGCCGTGAACGGTTTGCTGATAAAAAATGACGCGCCTGCGTGTTCGGCGATCTGTCGCATTTCCGGCGTACTCTCCGACGTCACGAAGCCAAACGGTATGTCGTTGTCCGAATTCCGCAATACCCGGAGTAATTCCAACCCCGACATATTCGGCATGTTCCAGTCGCAGAGAATCAGGTCGGGTTTGTCGGCTTTGACAACAGACAGGGCTTCCACGCCATCGCTCGCCTCAACCACGTCGTATCCTTCCAGACCGGCTTTCTTGAGCGTTCGCTTTACGATCATTCTCATCGCCTTGCTGTCATCCACTACAAGGATTTTCATGTTGCCTCCCTGGGCCGTGTCACGTGCCGGCTATTCCGGCTCCCCGCACGAAAAGAACGTAATAGCAAGGCGTTCCCCCGCGCAGTCGAACGCGTTGCACCACACGATGCGCCCCCCCGGGACCGCCGGCGCAACATTGGCGGTCGGATGAATCGTGGGCACCGACATCCGCGTCCCCCTCGGGAGCATCAATTTTACGTGCCCGCCGATCATGTTGATCACTTCACCGAGCGCATCCGCCAATTCGTCTTCGCTGAGTTCATCCGGCGCGCACTCAAACATGGTGGCGGCGATGCCACGAGCAAGCGTGGGCGTACACGTCGCCGCTGCCGCTCCGTACCAGGCTTCAGAAAACCGAATGAGCGCGGTAATGGCGTCACGGGATATCCACGTCTCGTTTTCCACCGGGGAGAACTCGTCCTCAAAGAAATCTTCGAGTACCGACTCCTTTATATCCTGCAATCTGTCAATCACACCGGTCATGTCATACCTCCGCCGCACAGCCGCGCAACGCCTGCACGATGGTCAGCGGGATATCGTCGAGTGAAACAATCAAATCGGCCGCGCCCAATTCCACGGCGCGGCCCGGCATGCCCCAAACTACGCTGCTCGCCTCATCCTGCGCGATGGTCGTTGCGCCGGACTCTTTGAGAACGAACAGGCCTTCGGCTCCATCACGGCCCATACCGGTGAGCAGAGCGGCTACGACATCCCGGCCCGCGGCACGGGCGACAGAACGAAACAGCACATCCACGCTGGGAATACAGTGGTTCACGGGTTCGCCAACAAATACGCGGGCAACGAACTCGCCGCCTGCACGGACCACTTCCAGGTGCTTACCGCCGGGAGCCACGTACGCGGTGCCAGCGCGCAGGGTTTCGGCGTCGCGGGCCTCACGCACATCGAGCGCAGATACCTCCTGAAGCCGTGCAACGAACGGATGGATAAATTCCCGGGGCATATGTTGCACCACCACTACCGGGGGCATATTCGCCGGAAACCGGGCGAAGACATCAATAAACGCCCGCGTACCACCGGTGGACGCACCGATTGCAACAAGTTGCGCCGGGTTGGTGCCTGTACGCCCCACCGGCACGGCCGGAGCAGGGGAGATCGCGGCCCGCACCCGCGCAATCGCCGCCAAACGGATACGTTGCGCCAGAGTATGAACCTGTTCCCTGAGAGCGCCCGGAGAATCCGCTTTCCGCACGACGGCGACCGCGCCGGTTTCCAGCGCCTGGAGGGCCACATCACTGCCCTCGTCACCGAAAGCGCTGAGAACAACAACCGGCATGGGGAACGCGTCCATCAGCTTTCGCAGAAACGTCAGCCCGCCCATTCTCGGCATCTCGAGGTCGAGCGTCATCACATCGGGTTTGAGCCGTACGATCTCCCGGCGGGCCTCGTACGGGTTCGCCGCCGTGGCCACCACCTCAATCCCTTCCTGCGCGGAGAGCGAGCTGCGCAGCACTTCCCGGATCAGGCGCGAATCGTCAACAACCAGTACGCGGATCATGCGATTTCCTTCCCTCCCTGCTCCCCTGCAGCATCCTCTGCGGCCACATGGGCAAGAGTCCCTCGTACCACGCCCACTTCCACCCACCCCTCATCGAGTAGCAATCGGGCCGAGGAAGCCGGTTCTTCCGATGAATAATCCATCGGTGCGGGCGTCGGCTGCACGCATGGTAATCCGAGCTTCACTTCGGTGCGGACCCCAAACAGTTCCTGCACAAGATCGCCGGCCACCACGTTCGTGATTTCCCGCAGGATATCCTCGGCTTCCATCGCGCTGCCATCGGCGTGCCCCAGCATGTTCTTCACCAGAGCTGCCAGGGTCGTTCGATTCGAAGTAACCACCACATATCCCGACCACAGGCCGGTGAACTGAATTGTCGCGCTGACCGCCCCTCGATACGAGTCCACGTTCGCCTCCACTCCTTCGACTACGCCTGCGAAGGCCAGGGTTTCGAGAACACGCCGACCCACCGCGAAGATGGCATCGCGAGAGACGGGGGCTCCGCGATCGACAAGCGGGGCAACACGGTGAAGCACCGTCTTGAACTGTTCCGCGGTAAACGGCTTGCGCACAATCATCGCACCGAGGCGCCCGAGTTCCTTTACCCGTTCCGTCTGCCCTTCCGATGTAAGAACGAGCACCGGAATGAACGCCCGGAGCTTGCTGGCGCGAATACGACGGATCATTTCGAGGCCGTCCATCACGGGCATGTGCAGGTCCGTTACGACAAAATCCACCTGCTTCGTCTCGAGCAGGTCCAGCCCGTGCAAACCATCGTTTGCTTCGTAGACGCATCCAATTGAGAATCCCGCCGCGCGCAACGCGCGCAGCGCTATCTTACGCATCGTGTGGCTATCATCTACAATGAGTACGTGCACGTTGTTTACCTCAGCCGATGTCGTACGTGGCCAGGGCCTCGGACAGTTCATCGCATACGCGGGCGCACAATTCCTCGAACCCTGTTGCGGTCAGGCCCAGGTGTTCGGTAGCCGCCTCGCTGAGGTCTATGTTCAGATGCTCGGCGCCAATTCCCACACCGATAAGTTTAGCCACTGCATTGGCCACATGAACCGTATCGCAGAGCACACCGGGAGCCGCTCCGGGATCGTGATGATGTTCAATCGCGTTCGCGAGTTCTTCGGGGAAATTCCAGCGCCGCGCCACCATTCCTCCTACGTCGGCGTGCGTAACTCCAACGATCCTGCGTTCAGCCTCCACCCAGGTAACGTCGTGTTCCTCCATAACCCGCCGAACGCCCGCGCTCATAGCCGGTCCGAGCTGTCGGCCGAGATACAGTTTGCCAATGTCGTGCAGAAGCGCTGCTGTAAATGCGGCAGGGGGAATGCTCGTGCGCGCAACGCGCCCGAGGTGCTCGGCGGCAAGCGCTGATGCGACGCTATGTCGCCACAATTCATTTTCCTCGAGTTCGTATTCGGCAAGTTCCATTTTCATCATCGGCGCAACACGCGCACCGATCGCAATGCGCAGAATATTGGCAGCACCGACACGCATTACTGCGTCGCGAACCCGGGTAATGGGCTGCGCCGGTTTGCTCCAGGCCGAGTTGGCCATGCGCAGGACATTAGCCGCCAGCGCTTCGTCGAATGCGATAACGCGTTCGTAATCGGCTCCCGACGTGTCGGGATCAGCTACGAGTCGGGCCAGTTTGATGACCGACGCCGGCATTGGAGCCAACGTGGTGTCATCGAATTTTATGTCACCGATTACAAGTCCCATTGCTTTCCTGCGGAGACGATCCAGGCGCGTCCGGTTCGCAGCTCCAGGTAAAGGGTGCGCGAAAGATAACCACCCGTATCGCTCGCGGTCATCACGAGTTCTTCTTTCCACAGCCACTTCCGCAGGGCGGTGAGGTTGCGCCGCCCAATGGCAAAAAAATCGGATTCTGTTCGAATAGACGCCCCACCCGCCACACGCACCTGCAGGCGATCGCGTTGTGCGCCGGCATCCATCACGGCAACGAGAAACCTCGGCATGGCGGTGTCGACAAACATATATGGCCTGGCCGCCGCCTTCCCCGCGTTTACCTGCGCAGATGGCAGCATCAGGTGAAGCAAACCTCCAACGCGCACAACCGGGTCGTACAAAATTACCCCGAGACAACTGCCCAGCGCGCGCGTCACGATTCGCACGGCCGGGTCGCCGGAAATTTTCATATCCGCCGCACCGACAACAATTTGTTCGGCGCAATCTGTAGACACGGTCACAGCACGAATCTCCTGTAAATCATCGGTTTGCCGTGTCCGCACATGTCACAGGCTCCGGGCAAAACCTCGGAATGGCCCGCGTAGAGGTACCCGCCCGGTCGCACGAGATGCGCAAATCGCTCCACCGGCCCTGCATGTGTCGCAGTGTCAAAGTAGATCGTCGTGTTGCGGCACAACACAGCGTCGAAAGGCCCCGCCATGGGCCAATTCGCGAGTAGATTCAAGCGCGCAAATTGCACCCGCGTCCGGATGGGGTCGGCGACCCACCAAAGGCCCTCTGGCGTGCGAACGAGGTGCCTTCGCCGAACAGGAGCGGGGACATCGTGCATGCACTCGTCGGCGTATTCGGCCTGTCGCGCGAAATCGAGCGCGGACATACGCCGTTCCAGACGCGATTGGACAAATTCGTACCGGGACTCGCCGAGGTCGATTCCACGCACACGATCGACGATTCCACGCACTGTTACAAAATCATCCTTGCTTGAGACCGGCTTGCACGTATCAGCAATCATTGCAGCTTGACCCTCTAAGAGATTTCCGGCGTATCCGCATCGTCACCGAATGGGATGACGTGCTCGTAGAGTTCGTTCTCTGCCTCGCTATTCAATTCGCCGTTCGTCTCCATCTCCGTCGTTAACGGCGGCGGCGGCAGCACGTGGGGTACCGTCGTCCCGCCGGTCACATCGTCCACCCCTGGCACAGGGGCTGTATTGAGCCGGGGTTGTCCGCGTATCAACGTCCCCAGCTCTTCGATGTCCGCATTGAGTGTGGCGATTGTCGCAGAACTCGTGTTGGCCACCTTCGCCGTGCGCTGCCCACCACGGTCTATTCTGGATACCGTTTCCTTTATCTGCGCTATGCCCTGCGCCTGTTGTTCGGTAGATATCGCAATTTGTGTAATGAACTCCGCCACCTCACTCGAAACCCGCGCGATCTCCTGGAGTTCCGCACGCGATTTCTCCGCTGCCCCCACGCCGTCGTCGGCGCTTGAAATGGATTCTTCAATCAATTTCGCCGTATTGCGGGCCGCTTCGGCCGAACGCTGTGCGAGGCGTCGCACTTCATCGGCTACAACAGCAAACCCCCTGCCCGCGTCGCCGGCCCGGGCCGCCTCCACGGCCGCATTGAGAGCCAGTAAATTGGTCTGGAACGCAATTTCGTCGATGGACTCCACAACTTGCGCCGTTTGCCCCGAAGCCACGCGGATCGTTTTCATGGCGGCGTCGAGCCGTGCGACGGACTGGACGCCTTTATCGATCAGACGGGCGGCCGCTTCGGCCTGCGTCTCGGCATTCCGCGCGCTGTTCGCGTTATTGCGGACGATCGTCGACAATTCCTCAAGCGCCACGGAGTGTTCGTCGATGGCCTCCGCCTGGCTTTTTGTTCCATCTCTCACAATGCGGCTCGCCGTGCGAAGAGAATCGACGGATTCACCCAGGGCGCGCATGCGTGTGGACGCCTCGTGCTCGACGCGCGCAAACGCGCGAATGGAAAAGGGTGCCAGCCAAAAATACGCAAGAACAATGGTCAGAACGGCGCCCACCGCACCGGCAGCAAACGCCCCGGCGAGTTCACCGGGTGCGGGTTCGGCCCGTTCCAGATAACCGAGCACCGCGGCGATCGAAACCACCGCCGACGCCGCCGCGAGCATCGTCATCAGCCGCCGGATCATTTTCGTGTACTTCATGTCTGCCCGTGCTTTCCGGAGGTTTGGCCATCAATTACCCCGGCGAGAGCGGCAACTGCCCCCTTCAACTCGGAGGCACGGCGTTGCAGGTTTGCCGCAACAGCCGCCGATTCCTCCCCGACCGTCACGCTGCGACGGGAAACCCGGTCGATCAGAGACATCGCTTCCGCGATCTGCTCGATTCCGTGCGCCTGCTCCGAGGTCGCGGTGGCCATCTGGTCCACTCGCCCGGACGCATCGTCAATCGCCGCGTGAATTCCTTCGAGCGCATTGGCTACCTCCGCATTGATCGCAACGGATCGATCGGCACGAACCACGGATTCGTCAATCAGTGATCGGGTCGAATGCGACGCGTCTGCCGATCGTCCGGCAAGGGTCCGCACTTCGTCGGCCACCACGGCAAAACTCCGCCCGGCGTTGCCGGCCCGCGCAGCCTCCACGGCGGCGTTGAGAGCGAGAAGGTTGGTTTGGAACGCAATTTCGTCGATTCGCGCGATGATCTCTGCGGTGTTCGCGGCCGAGGTGCGCGTATCGTTCATCGCCTCACTGAGATGCTCCATCGAGACACGCCCGTTCCCCAGCAGACCGGTCACGCGGGTCATCAGCGCGTTGGTCTTCGCGGCTGCTGCGGCGTTCGACCGCACCGACGTCGACATTTCATCGAGCGCAGCGGCTGTCTGCTGCGACGCGGTGGACTGCTCGTGTGCCGTCTGGCGCAATTGACCGCTGGAGCGCGCGACGGCCGCTGCCGTCTCCACGAGGCGCTGCGCGGCGCCGGTTAACAGTTTCTGCGTTGACCGCACCGGGCGGTCCACGTTGCGGCGCACGAGAACCACAGAACCCAGCACAGCCACGACAAGAAGCACGGCTCCCATCGCCAGGGACTTCGCACGCGCCGCGGTGATCGCCTCGTCTACGGGATCGAGCGACTGCACAATTTCAAATGCACCGTGGACTTCCCCCAACTTCCACCCTTCCATCGGGTTATCAAACGCATCCAATCCATCCGTGTTCCCCCAGTACTCCTGTGAACGCCCGGGATCGCCATGACAGTACAGACACGTCGACGTGGCCCGCAGACCTCGGAAGGTTCGCAGCGTGTGGTCTGCTGGATCGATCACCTCATATTCGCTCGTCCCCCGTTTCTTCATCGTCCGGAGGGCAACCGCCTCCACCGAATCGGGCCGGTTGTTCGGGTTGCGGGGATTGAATCGCGGGGTGCGAAATCGGAAACGCGACGAGTCGGGGTGAGTGCGGGCTGACTTCCACGCTGCCACCACCGGGATGGTAAGCTCGGCGATGCCCTCGCCCCGAAGTGCGATGATCTCCCGTACGCGCGCCGGCGAATACACACCCGCTTGCCACTGTGCTTCGAGTTCGCTCTGAACGGCTGCGGCACCTTCGAGAATTAATTTTCCGCGCGTACGAATGTTTTCGCGTTGCCGCGCTGCCATTTGCATGTCTTGCACACAAATAAGTGTCACAACCAGCGCACCCGACACGCCCGTTATGAGCAGCGCCACGCGCCCAACCAGAGACATTCGCAATATGAAACCGGGAAGAAGCCTTCTCATCCATTCTCTCCCGTGCATGAAGCCGCCTCGCGACGCGCCCCCGTAATCACTTCGTCCATGTCGAGCAACATCAACATGTCATCCCCATCGTGGGCTATCGCGACCACGAACTGTGTGCGTCCATCCGTTGACTCCGGCACGGGCACCGCTTCAATCTGGTCGGCGGCAATATCCGTCACGTCGGTAACCCGGTCGACGACGATCCCCACTCCGGAATCGCCGATGTCGAGCACTACGATGCACGTCTTCTCGTCGGCGTCACGAGCGGGCATCCCGAACCTCCTGCGCGTATCCACAACAGGAACCACCGCGCCACGCAGGTTGACCATTCCCAGCAGGTAGGCTGGTGTCCGCGGTACGTGCGTGATCGGTATCATTCCGACAATTTCGCGGACACTCAAAATGGGCAGACCGTACCGCTCCCGTCCAAGATGGAACGTAAGAATTTTACCTCCGGAGAAAATCCCCTCGAACGCGGCACGGATGGAAGACGGTGTCATCGCGCATCCACCTTTCCACGCATCTCCATCCCCGGATTTCCGGCGACATCATCCGGCGATCCGTTGAAACGATAATCTGCCAGGCGTAACAGGCCCGACGGGTCCAGGATGATGCCGACCCTTCCGTCATCGAGAATCGCCACGCCGGAAAACCCGTCGACTCCGCGCAGCGCCTCACCCGGAGACTTGACCACAAGCTGGCGCTTGCCCACCAGGCCGTCCGCGAGAAGCGCGCAGCGATCGCGTCCCGGGGAGACGACCACAAGCAGTCCCTGCGTCGCATCCGTTTGCCTCGTAGAGATACCCAGGAGTTTTCCGAGGCGGTAGACGGGCACATACGATCCGCGAAAGCAGATCATCTCGTCGCGTCCGTGCACTGTGGATACCGTATTGGCCCCCGGGCGCAGTACGTGTTCGACAGATTCCGTCGGAATTACGAATTGTTCCCTGCCGACCTTCACAATCAACCCGTCCATCATCGCCAGGGTCAGGGGAATGCGAATCTGCACGCAGGTTCCCCGTCCGGCATGCGAGTCGATATCGATGGACCCGTGCATCAATTCCACGTTGTTCCGTACCACGTCCATACCCACCCCACGTCCCGACACATCGGTCACTTCGCCCGCGGTGGAAAACCCGGGGGCGAACAGCAGACGGATCGTCTCCGCCGGAGACAGTGTTGTGCGGGCATCTACCAGTCCCAGTTCCCGCGCCTTTTCCAGCACCCGGCCGTGATCGATCCCGCGGCCGTCGTCCTCGAGTTCGAACACCACGTATCCATCGGCGTGATACGCGCACAGGCGCACCGTCCCTTCTTCGGGCTTTCCGGCCATCCTGCGTTCCTCGGCCGGTTCCACCCCGTGGTCGATCGCGTTGCGTATCATGTGAATGAGCGGGTCATCGATATGTTCGACGAGAGTGCGGTCAATTTCCGTGTCTTCCCCTTCGGCAATGAAATCAACGCGCTTGCCGGACTTCCGGGACAGGTCGCGTACAAGTCGGGCCATCTTACGAAAGGTGTTGTGCAACGGGACCATGCGCATCGACAGGCTCAGGTCGTGTAATTCGCGCGTAAGCCTTCCGAGCGACGAGAGGTGACCGGTGAGCACAGGGTCAACCCCGTTCCTGCGCACGATATGTTGATTGATGATGCTTTGGGTAATCACGACCTCGCCAATCGTGTTGATCAGTCTGTCGAGACGATCGGCGCGCACGTGTATGGTCGGGTTGGATTCCTTCGCGGCGGGGGGACCCTTCGCCACACCATGCGAAAGCGATTTACCCGGCCGTGCGACGGCACGGGAGACAGTGGGTGAATCGGCCTCCGTGCTCGTGTCCGATGACGGATCCCCCCGGACGACGTTGCCGCCACCGGCCGCGCCAACCCCGCCGACGACGTCGCGTTTCACGCTGCGGGCGGTCCCGTCATCACTCCTGGCCTTACGGGGCGGGGCGGCCTCCCCGTCCACGACAACCTCTTCTCTGTCGCCCGGAGCAAAGTTCGCTGGCGAAAGCGCGGCGAGTAAGTCCTCAAACCCGTCGGGCCGGTCGTGCCTCGACGGGTTTTCCCGCAGGGCATCGGTGAACCAGCGCACGGCATCGAGCGCCCGCAAAGCGAGGGTCGCGTTCGGTCCCACGATGTGAATCTCTTGCGACCGCGCGCGGTCGAGGAATCCCTCCGCGCGGTGGGCGAGGCTGCGCAAGTCGTCCTGATGGAGAAATGCCGCCCCACCCTTAATCGAATGAAAAGCGCGAAACACGGCGTCGAGTTCATCGTGCCCGAGCGGATCTCTCTCGAGGTCGAGCAGGGCCGCTTCGGCGTTCTGGACGTGGTCGGACCACTCCATCACGAATTCGGCGAGTATGTCCTCGTCGAGTTCGTTGTCGACCGATGAGCGGGTATCCACATCCATTGCCATGTCCCTCCAGGAGGATATACGGGTACGCCGGCGCATCCCGCACGGCGCCGGGCAAGTCATCTGTGCTCGTTATCGTCTCGAGGAGAAAGAAAATTGAGCGAATTGTCGCTGGAGCCGCCTGGGGGTGGATTCGGAAAAAACTGCCGGGCCGGTCAGCTTTTCCCGATGCGGGCGGCGTGAAACTGCAACACCTTATAAACGAGGCGGGCCGCGGTAAATGACGACGCGCGGTCGGTTTCCTCAGGACACAGTTCCACGGCATCGAATCCGATCACTTCATGCCCGTCGAACACCGTGGCAAGGAGATCGAGCACTTCATCCCAGTAGAGCCCACCGGGTTCCGGGGTGCCCACGGCGCGGATCACTTCGGGTGAGAATCCGTCAAAATCGACGCTGATGTACACCCGGTGGGGCAGCCCGGCCACCGCGTCATGCGCGTCACGATCCCAGTGCCGAAACGTCCGGACATGCGTGTTGGACCGAAGAAAACTCCATTCTTCGCGCGCAAGGGTGCGAACCCCCACCTGCACCATGGGACCGAATTTTTGCGTGTGGAATCCGGCGCACGCATGGTTATCTTCACGACCGAGGTAGGACGGCCGCAAATCGGCGTGGGCATCCATCCACACAATTCCGAATTCGCCGGCATCCAGTCCGTCAATGATGGCCGGCGTGATGGAATGCTCCCCACCAATAAACCCGAGAAACGAATCCGGAACCTCCGCCCGCAGCCGCCGGACGTACCCGGTGATCGACTCGAGATCGGTAATATCCGGACGCCGCGTGAGGATACCGTGAACCGACGCGTCCACTTCGAGAATCTCATCGAACAACTCGATGTGTCCCGACGCTTCCACAATGGCCTCGGGCGCATGCGCCGTTCCTTTGCCCCACGTTGTGGTTTGCTCGTACGGTATCAGCGACAACACATATCCGCTGCGCCCCGTGTGGGGTGACCCCGGTTCCAGTTTGTCTTCAAGAAATCCCGGTAATTGTAGAGCCATGATTCAGTCGCAGAATACGCCCGCGGCGATAACGGTGGTCCAGACGCCGTTCTTGCCGATCGACGATTGGGTTACGTTCGTTGTTCGCACGATCCGCCCCGCGATACGCCATTGCTCACGCCGATCGTCCCACGCGCGATCGAGATCGAGATCCAACCCCAGAGTAGAGGCGAGCATCGTCGCGGCCAGGTCTTCGGCATAGTCGCCCGCCACTTGCTCTTTCTGGCCAAACGCGTGGTGCTCGGAGAGGTAGCCGTATCGCGCCGGATCGGCTGGAATTGCCACCCCGATCGACGCGGCGACCATGCGGTGCGCTTCATTGGTGGCGCACCGGCTCTGCACGGCAAACACGATTTCGCCGGGCTTGAGAAGCGCCAGTCCCTTGCGCTGCGACACCATCTTGCACCCCGGCGGGAAGATGCTCGACACGGTGACGATGTTGAAGGCCGCGATGCCCGCGTCGCGCAACGCCAGCTCATAACTTGCGAGTTGCTCTCGATCGCGGCCCACGCCTTTGGTCAGGAAAAGCCGTTTGGGTATGATGTGCATCGATGTGTCTCCGGGTTCGAAGCGATTCCCCTTCGCCTTGCACGGGCCGAGCCGGGCGCACGGAGCGTAGGAAACGAAAAGGTCGGTGTCAAGAACGAGGGTCACGCGGAGGGAACACAAAGGCATTCGACAGAAACGGGGGGAGGCATATATACCCCCCCCCGTGTACTCATGCAAGCAAACCTGGCCAGACCGCGAGCAAGCTGTGACAGCTTAGCGACGGCGGGTCTTGGCTTTGGTCTTGCGCTTGGCTTTGGTCTTGCGCTTGGCCTTGGTCTTGCGCTTGGCCTTGGTCTTGCGCTTGGCCTTGGTCTTGCGCTTGGCCTTGGTCTTGCGCTTGGCCTTGGTCTTGCGCTTGGCCTTGGTCTTGCGCTTG